>OGEO01000032.1_pt1:0-157500 | contig 162316 bp, 127 predicted proteins | sample 1570661 | NCBI WGS metagenome assembly OGEO01 (sample SAMEA2582142, study PRJEB24529) | metagenome | biome: Human gut stool | place: China | collected 2011
GACGAGTTTCAAGCATAGAATCTACTGATTTGGATGATTGCGGATATTCATTTAAGAATAAGGTGTAGAGCCTTCTATCAAATCCAATAATTCACCGATAGACTTCACTTGCTTGTCCGTTCCATCATGATGGTAACGGTAGCCTTCATCCATCACCTCAATACTATCTTTTGAGTCTACATGTCTGCTGCCATGGATGCCATTGCGAGCCAAAGCTTTGCGTGCCATCAGATAGCTTACACCATGTTTGCCATCCATATGAATGTCGCGCTGAGTAGCATTATCAATGCGGAACAAACCGTTTTCAGCGTCAAAAGCTATACCTTTATGCGCAAAGAACGACGCCATCTGCCCGTTGAGCGACAGGTCTTCCGGCGTGCCCACGCTCAATCCATTGTCTCGATCGAGCAGCCATAGCTCATCGGCAGTCTGCAAGGCGAGGTCTACGTCATGTGTAGAAAGGAAGATGGTTTTGCCTGCTTCACGAGAGATGCGGTGCAGGAGTTGCATCACCTCCACCTTACTCGGGAAGTCAAGAAAGGCCGTAGGCTCATCGAGGAAGATGACAGGCGTCTGCTGAGCAAGCGCTTTAGCGATCATTACCTTCTGTCGCTCGCCATCGCTCAGCGTCTGTATCATGCGTGAAGCCAACGACGTGACGCCTACCATGTTCATAGCTTCGCCCACGATTTGACGGTCGTCATCGGTGAGCCGTCCCCAGAAACCGGTATAGGGCGATCGGCCCATACCCACGATTTCCTCTACTGTCATATTGCTTACGTCAGGCTTATCGGTAAGTACCACACCTATGGTTTGTGCCAGCTCATGACTGCCATAGTCCTTGATGTCCTTACCACTGATCTCCACGCTGCCTGCTATCGGCGGTTGGAAGCCAGAGAGTGTACGCAGCAGCGTGGACTTGCCCACACCATTAACACCTAACAGGCAAGTGACTTCTCCGGCAAAGAGCCGAGCACTGATGTCAGCAATCACCGTACGCACGTCATGCCCACTGCGATAGCCGATGAAAAGATTCCGAAGTATGACCGTTGCTTGTTTCATGCACGCAAAGGTACACAATTTCAAGGGAATAAGAAAGAAAAAACCCTGCAAACCGCATGAAGCGGTGCAGGGCTAAATATCTTAACCTATATGGCAAGATTATTTTGCATAAGTGATAGTGATACTACTAAGACGTAATTGGGTACCACCCTTGTTTGTAGAGTAATCATTTACTATCACTATCGTCTCTCCATTCAATCCACTGAAAGAGACTTGAGTTTCACTGTCTTTCTTGATCGAAATTTTATTTGATCCTACCTCCGCATAAGCTTCAGCATTGCCATTGTATAAAGTAGTACCACTTCCTGCTGTAGTAGTGATAACTATCTTTGCAATTTTCTTTTTACAAGTAACTGTCAAGATATTCTTAGCATAAAGACGCACACTTGCATAATTACCATCATAGTATACAGGGTCGTTGCTACCCTCACCTTTAGAGAATGTCAACACTGTGCCATCGCTCATTGTTGCCGTGGTAGCCGTTCCTTTTGCTGTGAAGTCCATTTCTGTAGCTTTCATCGTAACGTCACCAGTCACCTCACCTGTATTTCCACCTTCGGAGCTTCCTGATGTCTTACCATTGATCGAGATGATTCTACTTCCTGTTGTCACTTCCGGTGTCTTTTGGCCCTTACTTCCGACATAGTTAACAAGCTGTCCTTTCAGCACAACCTTGTCTCCTGCCTTCAGTTGGCTGTCAGAAGTGAATTTCTGACCGAAGAAGTATTTACCTCCGTAGACCTCCAGTTGCTTGTCGCTCTTACCATCATCAGAGATATAGTAAGTGTTGCTTCCATACTTTTCAGAATATGATGCAGATACAACCATACCAGAGATGTAAACAGAATCAGACTTTACGTTGTCTGCCATCATCGAAAGAACTTTGTTAGCAGCAGCAACATTATATGGCGAAGCCTCTGTACCTTCTCCACTTGGCTCTACTGTAGTAGAGCCGCCTCCCTCAGCAGTCTTTCCGTTGAGCGAGTAGATATACGACTTGCCTTTTCCCTCAGTCTCAGGCGTATTGCCGTTGTAGTTGTAGAAGCGACCACAGACGATGACCTCGTCGTCCACCTTGATCTGATCTTCAGCAGTGAATTTCACATTACCAAGGTAATAGCTCTGGAAGATATAGACCTCGTTGGAACCATTGTCGGTGATATAGTAGCTGGCATTGCCATACTGCGCGGTCTCCACACTCTTAATGCTCTTGATCTTTCCCTTGACATAGACCACAGGTGTATACTCACCCTCGCCTAAGTCCTTGATGGCCTTGAGCACACCGGCCACATTATACGGATCGGCTGCAGTACCAGTACCTGACGGTTCCACTTCTGTTGTCTCACCCGAACCACCGCCATTGCTTGTCGGATAGTCATACGGCATGGGCACGTCCTCGCAAGAGGTGAACGCGAAGGCGACGGCAGCCAGCGCAAAGAGATATGATAATAACTTTTTCATTGTCGTTGTATGTTATATATATAATTAAGGTGTATTTACTTGACTGCCTCGATATCGTCGAGGCTGCGAATGATGAGCTCCCACGAGTTGTTGTAGCGTTTGAGAATACCCGTGACGTTGACCTTGCCCTTCGGCAGCGGATTGCTGGCGAAGTCAGCGAAGTTGCTGGTGTAGACCATCGTCGTTGTAGGATATTCGTTGAAATAGACGCTTACAGAGCCTGGTCCGGCACTGGCGTTGGCAAATGTCTTCTTACCATCAGCACCCTTGAAGCTCACGTTCTTCATGGTGACGAGCTTTCCGCTGTAGGTCAGTCCGTCAGATGCAGGCTTCCAACTACTGTTGAAATCGATAGGTGCAATCGTCTGGCTCTTGCCCGTCAGGCGGAAATGCTGGTTCCATACGGCACGGCTCATACGTCCGATAGAGTTCTGTCCTTTTGCACTTGTATAAGGAGTACCAATCTGCGGATGCAAACCATAATTGCCCACACTGAGTCCATTAAGTTCTATGATCACCTCGGCTCCAACAGGGAAGAGTCCATAGAGACCACCCTGTGCTACGCCGATGGTGATAGCACCCGTTCCGTCGTCGATGACGAGCTCGTTGTAGAGGTTGCCCTGCACGTCATTGCCGGTGACATAACCCTTGATCTCCGTTGGCTGTTCCACCTTCTTGTAGCTGTAGCTGGTGTTGATAGCACTCTTGTATGTCTGTTTCAGCTGGGCGATAGTCACCACATTGGCCTCGCTGATACTGCTGTTGCCGATACCCGCCTCATCAGCGGTCTTCACCGGCTCATCGAAGTCGCCCTGACAGGACGAGAGGGTCAGAGCCAGACAGCAGGCGAAGAAGCCCAACCGATAAAATATCTTGTTTTTCATGTCTGTAATGAATTGAGTCTGCAATTAGAACTTATATGCTATATTCAACATGCCGTTGGTACCGTAAGCATAGTACTTCTTCGGGTTCTTCGAGAAGCGATAGAGTCGCGTGTTACCCGTAGAGGTATAATCAGAGCGGCTCTGCTCATAGCCGCCGGTCACCAGATGGGTATTGTTGAGGATGTTAGTCACCATGAGGTTGATGCTCAGGCTGCCATGCTTCAGATAGATGCTACGGCCAATGGAGCCGTCCATCATCCAACCGCCATGACCCTTGTCTTGGGGCGAGACGATAGGATTGCCAGCCTCATCGACACTGCCTATCTTGTTCAAACTGCCTTGATAGCGGTAGTACGGCGAGTAGCTCAGATAGATGCGGTCATACCAGTTACCGGCCAAGTCAATGAACCAACCGCCCTGATGATAGCTCAACTTGATGCTCGTAGCGGTAAGTGGTGTGCCGTTCTCGCGCATATCCTTCACCAAAGCCACATCCTGGTTGTAGGTACCCTGTGTGGAGTTGAGGTAAACAACCTTTGCGTTGCTCACGTTCTTGGCATCGCTGATGGTGCCGAGGAGCTTGAGGTTAAAGGCAGAGGTGAGTTTGAAATCCAGTCCGGCCTCCACGCCATAGTAGTCTTTCTTCAGTCCTGTCAGCGAGTTGTAGGAAAAGCTGTTGATGTCGTCGAAGTAGAAGCAGGTCCACTCCGTAGCGTGTGTGATGTGGTTGTAGTAGCCGCAGATGTTGGCGTGCAACCAGCTGTTGAGGAACTGATAGCCGATCTCTGAAGAGAATACGTGCTCATTGTGCAGCTCACCGACGAAGTCATTGTTCATCTCAGGAGCCACGAAAGCCACGGAAGCCTGCGGAGCCTTGCTGTCGTAGCCCATTCCGAGCGTGAGCGTGTTGCCGCCACCAAGATTGAAGTTACCGCTGGCCTTGATGCCACCCTCCACGAAGTCAGCCGTACCACTCTTGCCGTAAGAATTGTTGGCGAAGAGTCCATTGCGCATCTTGCCATTGCGCTGCATGCTCTGATAGCCCAGACGGCCGGAGATCATATAGTGCACGATACCGAAGTTTTCGGCATAGCTTGTCCATCCCTGCACGCGGTTGGTGAGGATAGTATAGTCGTAGCCGAACTTATCGCCCTCGCCGACGACAGCATTGGGATGGTTGAGATCGTACTGCAACTGATCGGAGCCTTCAGCAAAAGTGCCGAGTGCGTAGTTGTTGGTGTTGTGATACGAGGCGGCACCCAACAGATCGTCCATCGTCTGATAGTGATAGTTGACGTTGTGTGCAGCGAACAGCCCGTTGGTCCACGTGCTGTTCTTCGTCAGATTGGTTGTCAGCGAAGTGGAGAGTGTGAGGTTCAACTGATTGTTATGACGCTTCTGGATATAGTAGAGCGCATCCTGCCCGTTGGCTGCAGCCTGGCGGTTAGCATAGATGAGCTCGTCGAAGTTGATCTGTCGGTTGCGCTCACTGCCAGCCAAATACTCGCGGGCGTTCTCCCAGTCAGCCAATGCGAACTCAGTGTTCTGCACGTTGCCACTATTCCACACATCATAGAAGTTGCTCGGCAACCGTTTGTAATAGTCGGGCTGCGGATTCTCCGAGTTGTTATAGTTGAGCTTTGTGCTGGAATACATGCTATACTTTCCGAAGAGAGAGGTTGTCAGCTTGTTGTTGTCGTTGATATTCCAGTCCCACGTGAAGATAGCAGAAGGAGCAAAGTCACGCACCATTCGGCTGTTACGCTTCTTGCCGTCCTGCCAGCCCCAATAGGGGTTGTACTGGTTGTCGTTGGCCAGCCAATACATCTCATCAGTCGACGCCCCCTGCGTACCGCGCTCGGTGGGGTTGCCCCATGTCGAGAAGGCAAGGCTATGACCGCCGCTAAGGAGTTTCTGCACGCCGAAGAAATAGGAAAGCGCATTGTAAGACGTACCCTTGACATATCCCGGATTGGCCCAACGATAAGTGATATTGGCCGAGTAAGCCCAGCCCTTTTCTGTCAGACCACTGTTATAGGTATACATGCCACGGAGTACATAGTTGCGGTTGGCAGCCGAGAGCGTGAGACGCTGGCCAGTAGCCATAGCAGCCGGACGGAAGTTATAATTATTCGATCCGGCGATACCCGTATACGAAAAGTTGTTCGACTCGAAAGGCAGTGTCGCCTCCATGCTGCGTGTCTGTTGGTTGAGACCGCCTACGAGCGAGTAGCGGAACTGCCCCGTCTCCATGTCGTTGACCGGCGTGCCGTTGATATACATTTCGTTATACTTCTGGTTGAGCGCCCGATAACGGAACCTCATCGGCGAGAACAGATACCCCACTTCCGAGGCATACACATTCGAGCCCGAGGAGACAATGGAGACGTTCTGTCCCATGTTCTCGTCCTCACCCAACTGCGCTTCTGTGAAGGTGAACGCTGCCTCACCGACGTTGGTCGAATCGCTCTGCGCGAACGTCAGCGGGGCATAGCTCATGGCCATCACGGCTAAGATAAGCTGTTTTTGCATAATTGTCAGTTGTTATAATACTATTGATAATATGTGCAAATTTACCAAAATAAATGGAGAGTTCACGATTTCTCTTGTTAAAAATCTAAGAAAAGGCCTTTTATCTCAAAATAAATTACGAAATTTGCAAAGCATTATATCACTACTTGGATTTTACGACAATGAAGAGACATCTTTTAGTATTTGCTTGTTTCCTGCTGTTGTGCCTGGCAACATCAGCACAAAAGAAATACGCCGTTTATGCGGTAGGCTTCTACAACCAGGAGAATTTATTCGACACATGCCACGATGAAGGCAAGCGCGACTACGACTTCCTGCCCGGCGGCTCCTATCGTTGGAACGGCTTGAAGTATAGCCACAAGCTCCACAACATGGCTCGCGCCCTAAGCGATATGGGCACGACGATGCTGCCTGGCATAGGCTGCTCGGTTATCGGCATGGCAGAGGTGGAGAACGACAAGGTGCTCACCGACCTCTGCGCACAGCCGGAAATGAAACAGCGCGGCTACCAATATTGCCACGTTGAGGGTCCTGACAAGCGTGGCATCGACTGCGCACTGCTCTATAATCCCAAGATGTTCCAAGTGAAAACGGTCAAGCTCGTACCCTATGTCCCCACGGAAAAGCAGGACTCGGGCTTCACCACGCGCGGCTTCCTCACCGTAAGCGGCACACTGTCCGGAGAGCCCGTGAGCTTCATCGTCTGTCACCTGCCCAGTCGCTTCAATGTTTCGTATTACCGCGAAGTTGGTGCTTCTCAGGTCAAGGCCGTCAAGGACTCGCTGCTCCGACTCGACAAGGACGCCAAGGTCTTTGTCATGGGAGATATGAACGACGACCCGACCAACAAGAGTTTGCACGAGGTGCTTGGCGGCAAAGAAGAGATCAGCATGGTTTTGAAGGACGATATGTACAATCCTTGGTACAACATCCTCGCCAAGCAGGGCACCGGTACGCTGCGCTATCAAGGAGCCTGGAATCTCTTTGACCAGATTCTCCTCAGCCCCTCACTGCTCGACAAAAAGGGTACACACGACTACAAGACGCTAAAATACTTCAAGTGTGAGATCCAGCGCATGCCCTACCTCTTCCAGACTGAGGGCAAGTACAAGGGTGAGCCAAAGCGTACCACAGCCGGTGGTGTGTGGCTCGACGGCTTTTCCGATCACCTGCCCGTATGTGTGTACTTGGTAAAAGAAAAGCCTCTCCCCTAACCTCTCCCCAAAGGGAAGGGGAATAATATGCTACAAGAAAAAATAGAGAGCAGAGCAAAGTACCCTATATAGGATCGAGCAAAGACCCCTACTTTGAACCGAGCATAGCATCCTGCATAGGATCGAGGATCCGTTCGGTATGACGGCGTTGTGCGCCGTCTCACTGCTCCCCAGCATTCATCACTCATCATTCATCCATGACTGAAGTTCATCCTTTTGAGCCATTCCTCCCGAAAAATGCCAAGCTGCTGATGCTGGGCACCTTCCCACCTGCGCCCAAGCGTTGGTGTATGGAATGGTACTATCCCAATTATACCAACGACATGTGGCGCATCTTCGGTCTGTGCTTCTTTGACGACAAGTTGCGGTTTGTAGACACAGACCACAAGACCTACCGACTGCAGGAGTTAAAGGACTTCCTGCTCGACCGTGGCGTAGCCATCTTCGACACCTGCCTGCGCATCCGCCGCACCAAGGGTACAGCCTCGGACAAAGATTTAGAGGTTGTGGAGCAGGCCGATATAGACAGCATGCTGCGGTCTCTCCCAGAATGCCAGGCGGTGATCGCGGCCGGACAGCTGGCCACCACGCTCTTCACCGAGCACTATCATATTGATGCACGCAAGATGAAGATGGGTGACCACCTCGACTTCATGTTCGAGGGCCGCACAATCCGCCTCTACCGCGAGCCGAGCTCCTCACGCGCCTACCCAATGAAGGTGGAAAAGAAGGCAGAATACTACGACCAGATGTTCCTGGAGATAGGACTGAAATAACCAAAAAGGTTAGAGAAAGAGAATCAACAAGCAAAAAACAAGCAATATGGAAAACAAGAATAAGAAAGTCACCATCATCGGCATAGCCGGCGGCACTGGTTCCGGCAAGACCACTGTGGTGAAGAAAATCGTAGAGATGTTGCCACCACATTATGTCACTGTGGTACCTTTAGACTCTTACTACAACGACACGACTGGCATGACCCAAGAAGAGCGCGCCGCCATCAATTTCGACCATCCCGACGCTTTCGACTGGAAGTTGCTCATCAAGCAGGTCAACGAGTTGCGCCATGGCCACGCCATCGAGCAGCCCACCTACAGCTATATCCTCAGCAACCGCCTGCCGGAGACCATCCACGTAGAGCCCAAGCCAGTGATCATCATTGAGGGCATCATGACTCTGCTCAACAAGACACTTCGCGATATGATGGACTTGAAAGTCTTTGTGGACTGCGACTCAGACGAACGTCTCATCCGCAATATCCAACGCGACACCATCGACCGCGGACGTACTGTGTCCATGGTTGTGGATCGCTATCTGAAAGTCCTCAAGCCCATGCACGAGCAGTTCATCGAGCCTACCAAGCGCTACGCCGACCTCATCATTCCACAAGGTGGTGAGAACGTCAAAGGAATCGGCATTCTCTGCAACTACATTGAGGGCCTGGTACCTAAGAAATAAAAAAACGGTGAGAAAAGATGCTATGCGGTAGGATTATCCTCCGAGACATTGTCGTTTGCCTGCTCTGTCGCATCCTCTTGCCCCTGCTCAGCATCTCCGCGCACGGACGAAACTTCTTCAGCCTTGTCGAACTGCTTCTTGCAGCGATGAATCTTCAGGGCATTGACAAGATCCACCACGCCATAGACCATCATGCACCAGCCGATAATGAGCAGTGGCGCAGAGGCGACCACACTCGGCTTAATCAAAGCCAATAAACCAATGAGCAAAATGACAACTGGCAACACCCACCACACAAAGCCCACACGGGCAAAGCGCGTAGCTAAAGAAAGGCTGAACAACTGATAGGCACCACCGGCAATCAGCAGAGCTGCCAACACAAACATCAGTCCACCGACAAATGTATTCGGACTGAGCGCCATTACGCTGCCAAGAATGCCACAGCCCACTGCAACAACTGGGAAAGGGCGTTTGCGCTGCTGCCTCATCTTGCGTCCCTGAGCGTCGAAAAGTTCCACCTGCTCATCACGGTTTTTGCGCGAAGCCATATAGTCAATGAAACTGATGACTGCCGAGACAAAGAACACGACGCCAATACCCACCGTGATCCACATCACGGCTTGTTCACGATATTGCACCAGCACCACACCGGCAGCAATGGCACAGCAGGAGCGAAGAATAGACTTAGGAAATGTTTTCATGATATCATCTACATTTGTTTCTCTGATGCAAAGGTAAGGAAAAAAACGGAAACGATAACGATTACTTGATATTACTTGTACAAAAAAATAGATTCAATCAGGATATGACCACATTATTATTAGTACGTCACGGTGAAACCGTGGCCAACAAAGCACAAATCCTTCAAGGACAGACCCCCGGTGAACTCAATGAAACGGGCAAGGAACAGGCTCGGGCTGTACGCGACCGGATGAAGGACATACACATCGACACCTTCGTAGCCAGCGATCTCCACCGTGCCATCCAGACTTGCGAGATCATTGCCGAACCGCACGGCAAACCTATTGTCACCACGCCCTTGCTCCGAGAGCGAGACTGGGGCAGTTTCACCGGCAAGTTCATTCCCGATCTGCAAGCCGTGGAGCAGTGGCCCGACGATATCGAGAGCCTTGAAAGCCTCAAGAGCCGCGCCAAGCAGTTCATCGCCTGGCTGAAAGCTAATTATCCTGGCCAGACTGTGCTGGCTGTCGGCCACGGCATCGTCAACAAAGCCATCCAGAGCATCTACTATGGCAAACCGATGAACGAAATCCAGAAGATGACCAACGCCGAAGTCCGCAAACTCGTCTTGTAATAGCTCCGCCTCCCGCCGCAAGAAAGGAGCCCCCGCAAGAAAGCAAGCCTCGAGCGCAGAGTTCTCTCCGTTCGGTTTGCGGCTGTTGTGCAGCAGCCCTTCCCTGTGTTCGGTTCGCGGCTGCTATGCAGCATCCTTTCCTCGTGCTATGTGCGGTAGCCATCTTTCTCTCCCCCTTCACCAAAAAGCCCGCTCTCCCAGGACAGGAGAACGGGCAAAATGTTATCCAAAATACGACACTTAATACTGTATCTATTGATTTCTATCTTCCATTTCCAAAATGACCGCCGCCGGAATTATGACTGCCACCGAAGGCGCCACCGCCACCAAAGGAACGGGTAGGAGCACTGTTGCCGCCACCAAAGGAGCGGGCAGGTGAGCTATTGTTGCCACCGAAAGAGCGTGCCGACGAACTGCTGCCACTATCAAAAGAGCGACTCGGTGCGCTGCTGCCAAATGAACGGTTAGGAGCACTACCAAATGAACTGCCGGACTCGCTGCTACGTGTACCGAACGAACGGCTCGGAGCAGAGAACGTGCGGCTGGGCTCTCCCATCGTAGTGTTTCCACCAAACGAGCGGCTCGGCTGTGTCACGGTAGTGCGTGTGCTGCTCTCGCGGGCTCCAAATGAGCGGGTGCGGTCACGCTGTGGGTCGTGACCCGAAGGAGCGCTTGAGACGCTATAGGTACGGTTGCCACTACCGAAGCTACGGTTACCACTACCGCCACTACCGAAGCTACGGTTGCCGTTATTTCCACCGAAACGCGTGCCATTGCCAAAACTACGATTGCCGTCGTTGTGGTCGTCAAAGCCTCTGCGGCCATCGAAGCGTTTGCCTCTGCCAAAGTCACCGCGGTCAAATCCGTCACGCATACCCATGTAGCGTCCGCCATCTCCGTGGCGTGGTCCGTCGAAGTGACGCCCGTAGTACCAACTGCGTCCCCCATTCATCCGCCAGCTATGACCACCATAGTAGGTGACATAGATATTCGGGCGACCGAAGAAGAAGTAGTCACGATGCGGATAGCGCGCGTAGATGCTGAAATGCCAGTAACCGCCGTCCCAGTAAAGCGGACGATAGAAGTAAGCCGCGTCGACGTAGGTACGGTACTGCCAGTCAAGCAACACATAGCTCAAATCGAGATTACGCTGACGCCAATAGATACCATAGAGGTCATCATACGTGTTGATGCTCATCAGGTAATCGAGATTGATCTCGTAGGCAGCCTCATACTGCGCATCCGTCAGGTTGAGTTCGTAAGCCATCTTGTCGGTCAGGAACAAAGCCTGCTGGCGTGCCTGCTCATAACTCATGGCCGATGCCTGAACAGCCATGACCAAGAGAGCGACAAGAGTCAAAACTAACTTTTTCATATCCTCATCTTTTTAATTGTTCAACATATCTTTGTGACAGAAGGCAGAGACTTGGAGAAGCTCTTTCCTCTTCTTCACGTTGCAAAATTAAGAAAAAAGAAAAGACTTAAGAAAGGTTTTCCCCTATCGTAGAGAGGAAAATCCCTAAAAAGCCGTACCTTTGCAGTTGACTTATCGATCACAGGCAAAAAAAATGAAGAAAAGAATCCTTCTGTCCTTCGTCACTCTCTGCCTGACCAGCGTAGCCTCTGCCCAGTATGCATGGCAGGAAGGCGCTGATCCAGAAAAGTGGCAACCCGGCAAAGATATCAACTACAAGGTAGAAATGCAAGGCTCCATGTCGAGCGGCAAGACACCTCTCTGGCTCAACGCTAATAAATATGGGCTCTCGTCCCTTGAGGAGAACAATGGCTATCTGCGCATGCAGGCCATCAGACCCCTGAACAACGACTCTGCCAGACGTTGGGGACTCGGATATGGTCTTGACGTGGTGGCTCCGGTTCACTATACCAGTCATGTTGTCATTCAGCAGGCGTTTGCTGAGCTGAGGTGGCTCCACGGCACACTCACTGTGGGTGCCAAGGAGTGGCAGATGGAACTGAAGAATAATGCACTCAGCTCCGGTCCCCAGGCCTTGGGCATCAACGCACGCCCGGTACCACAAGTGCGACTGGCATTGCCACAATACTGGACACTGCCCTTTGCCAACCGCTGGCTCCACTTCAAAGGACACATTGCCTACGGACGCCTGACCGACCAAAACTGGCAACATGACTTCACCAACAAGCAATCAAAATATGCCGACGACGTGCTCTTGCACACCAAGGCCGGCTATCTGATGATAGGCAATCCCGACCGCTTCTGCCCCTGGTCTCTGGAACTGGGATTGGAGATGGCAACGATCTTCGGTGGTACGGCTTACCGGCCCGACGGCAATGGCAAGATGTCGCCCGTGCATAACGGCTCCGGATTGAAAGACTATCTCAAGGCATTAATCCCCGGCGGTGCGGACACCCCGGAGATTGGCTCTGACTATCAAAACGAAGAGGGCGACATCCTCGGCGCATGGGTAGCCCGTTTCAACTACGAGGCCGACAGCTGGAAAATCGGCATCTATGCCGACAAGTATTTCGAGGATCACTCTTCCATGCTGCAACTCGACTACGACGGCTATGGCACAGGAGATGAATGGAATGTGAAAAAACGCCACCACTACTTCCTCTATGACTTCAAAGACTGGTTGCTTGGGGCCGAACTTAACTTGCGCAACGGCACATGGCTGAAAGACATCGTAGTAGAGTATCTCTATACCAAATACCAGAGTGGCCCACTCTATCACGACCATACGGCTGGAAGACCGGAACATATCTGCGGCAAGGATGATTACTACAATCATTATATCTTCCCCGGATGGCAACATTGGGGACAAGCCATGGGCAACCCGCTCTACCGCTCACCGATCTACAACACCGACGGAACGCTCCGGTTTGAGGACACACGCTTCACGGCATTCCATCTCGGCTTTGACGGTCAGCCCACTGATGCGCTCTCCTATCGTGTGCTTGCTTCTTGGCAGGAAGGTCTCGGCACCTACGAGCATCCCTACACCAAGAAGCACCATAACGTAAGCTTCATGGTTGAGGCACAATACGCCCTGCCCCATCAGTGGAATGTCAAAGCTGCCTACGGTATGGACTTCGGTCATATCCTCGGACACAACAAGGGTGCTCAGATCACCATTTCCAAGTCTGGCATCTTCAATCTATAATCACGGGTAACATGAACAGAGTAATAGATATATAAATAAGATACAACATGAATAAGCATTTCAAAATACTCTTCTCCCTCATCACCATCTTGTTCGCCTTGGCTTCCTGTGGAGATCTGCTGGAGCATTCCCAAAACGGCAAACTCGACGGTTATTGGAAATTGACCACTATCGACACGCTGGCCACTGGCGGACAGAAAAACGTCAGCGAGCTGAGTCTGTTCATGGCGGTTCAAGGCAAAATCATGATGCTCAACAACAGAGACAACGGAGCTGAGTACATCTTCCAGTTCAATCACTCCGACGGCCATCTCAAAATCTATGACGCAAGAAAGAGTGATCGTTACAATGGTGATCCTTCGCTGACAGATCCCGACGTCCTCAGGCCCTTTGGTTTCAATAATTTTGAGGAGGACTTCACCGTAGAGAAACTCACCGGCGGCAAGCTCGTCATCAACGACGGCACACTCAGACTCCATCTCATCAAGTTCTGAACACGCCTAAAAAAATATTGCCCATGTAGCCGAGACTATATGGGCTTTTTTCATATCAGCAGTATTTCGCAGGCGTCACGCCGAAGGCTTTTTGAAAGCACTTGGAGAAATAGCCTGAGTCGGAAAATCCCACCATGTACATCACCTCCGACACCGAGAACTGCCCCTCCTTGAGCAACGAGGCCGCACGCCGCATGCGCAGACTGCGGATGAGCTCCACAGGCGTCATGCCCGTCATGAGCTTCACCTTGCGATAGAGTTGCTTGCTGCCGATGCCGACTGTCTCTTGCAGACGCGAGACATTGAAGTCTGAGTCGGTCATGTTTTTCTCTATAGTCTCAACCACCTTGGCCAGCAACCGTTCATCGGCACTCTTGTCTCCCTCTGTATTTGTCAAGTGCTTAGTCGGTTTGGCCATGGCACGGTTGATGCCGAATGTCAACAGGAAACGCAATGCGGTGTCCTCGCTCTCCACAGCGACAGAGCCGCCACCCCGCTCCACCTCTTTTCTGACCTCGCTCAGCGGTGAGAACGACTGCAACAGCGTGACGCGCTGCTCCGGCGTAAGCGGCAAGGTCGTACTGCCTAATACGTAGCTCACGCGCTGACCTACCATGTCGGCCTCCACAGACACCGACACCGTGGCCTGAGGCTGGGACTCATCGACAAGATAGTCCAGTATCGAACAGAACAAATGGTGCCATTCGATGATGTCGACCTCGCCAATGAGCGCATCGGTGTTGGTGGTAAACACCACGCTGACCTTTCGCCCGCGTGCCCGCTCCTTGCCGTCATCGGTCAGAAGTCTCAAATAGGCTACTGTATCAACAGCCGCCGCCGGCTTGTCCACCGACATCTGCTGTACGTTATCCACGCTCAGCTTGCGATAGACCAGCGTGGCCAGTTGTCCCGACTCCCGTCTGACGGTATCCCACTCGCGCCGTGTCTCAGGGGATTTTGTCTCCTTACCCATGCCCACGGAGAGCATGGCGTTGGCTGTGGTCATCAGTGTGCGCAGATGATGATTAAAGCGCAGAGCCAACTGAGAGTAGAAAGCAGCCTTGGAGCGCACCTGCTCCAATATCTTTGCTTTCTCACGCTGTTCCTGTCTCAGCCGCCGACGCACCCGCCAGAAGTTCCATCCCCAACAACACAAAACCACGACAAGCAGTGCGTAGACCATCTTGGCCCATGGCGTGAGATACCAGGGCGGCAAGATGCGCACGTCGAGTCCGTAGACTTCATCAGCCGGATGTCCATTGCCGTCAAGCGCGCGTACCACCAGGCGGTAACGGCCATAAGCAAGGCCGCTGTAGGCGATACGCCCGTTCTCCGCGTTGAGTGCCGTCCATCCCTTGTCGTGACCCTCAAGCTGATAGACATAGAGTGCCGAAGGGTGACCGGCGTAAGGGATGTCTGTCAGGCAGAAGGCGACAGTATTCTCACGATGGCTGAGCGTGACACTGCTCGCGTAAGCGACATTACTGCCCGACGGATTGTAGAGCCGGCCATTGACATAGAGCGCCCCCAGACAGATAGGCTCCCGGGCAGAGATTCCCGACAACCGGCCAGCATCAACCCGGTAGTAGCCGTCGCTGCCTGCCAGACAGACCACCCCCTCACGCGGACAGAAAGCCGCGGCAAGCACGTCGGATGAGGGTAAACGATAGTTGGCATTGTCGCCCCGCAACCCGATGATGCGGCATACGCTGCCGGTGATGACCCACATCTGGTTGCCTGCCGGACAGATGGTAGAGACTCTGCCATCGGCACTGCTGTCGTGGAACGACACCGTACGGGGCGGCTGTGTCGGCGAGCTGTAGATGTCGACGCCACCATCATAGCCGGCCCATAGCCGTCCCTGAGCATCGGTGGTGATATAGTTATAAGACTTGTCTGACTTCACTGGGATGGCCCTGCCACGTCCATGAGGCACACAGGCCAGACCCTTGGCATAGAAGAGCCCCCACACATGGTTGTCGCGGCCGATGGCCAGCTGACCAACGTGTATGCCGGGCAAGCCGTCGGCCAATAACAAATGACGGTCGGCCACGCAATAGCCACCGGAGGCCAACAGCTTTGGTTTCGAGATGACGAAAATGCCGCCCATATATGAAGCGATCCACAGTCGTCGCTGTCTGTCCATCACAATGTCGTAAGCCCACGTGGTGGTATAGTTGCCCGAAGCATCAGTGACGATGAAATTGCGAAACTGTCCGGTGATAGGGTTATAGCAATTGATGCCGTGGTCAGTGGCTACCCACAGTGTGCTGTCGGCATCCTGATAGATTTTTCTCACACGGTTGTGTGAAAGCGGATAGACAGCGTCGCCCTGGCGGTACCAGGCCGCGTGGCTATAGCTGTCGCCATGGGCACGGAAGCGCAGAATGCCGTCGGTGCCGCCCATCCAGTAGTTTCCCTCGCTGTCCTGGAAGATAGCGTGCAGCCGGTTGCCGTCACCGCTGTGCGTGATGTCGCTGATGGGCACCCACTGAAAGAAGCTGTTCTCGGCCAACAGCGAGAGGCCGTTGTCGGTGCCCAGCCAGAGATTGTCCCACCGGTCGCGGAAGAGTGTCCATACGATATTGTTAGCCAGTGTGGAAGGATAACGGGCATCGTGGCTGAACCGTCTCACGTCGTGGGTGCTTCGATAGGCATAAAGTCCGTTGTCGGTGCCGATGAAGAGGGTGCCGTCGACTTTCATCGAAAAAGCCTTGACTGAATTGCCACGCAGCGCACGCTCCTCCACGATATGCCCTTGACGATAAGCATAGAGCGCGCCCTCGGTGCCCAGCCACACGCACTGCCGGCCACGGTCATGAATCATAGCGTTGACGAGAGGCTGCCGACCCGGCCGTAGCAAAATGCGGCTGATGCGTCCGCGAAGGGCATAGAGCCCGTCGAGCGTGCCCACCATCAGGGTGTTTCCATCAGGCAAAAGTGAGTAGACGGCCGAAGAGATGCCAGCAACCCGGCGCACCCGATGACAGTCATAGACATACAGCCCTGACGAGGCTCCGATATACAGTCGTCGACCAACAAGCCGAAGCGCACGGATGTCGTTGGGCGAGGCCTTGACATGCTCATAGGTATTGTGGCGGATGTCGTAGATGAGCAATCCGTCATCTGCGCCGAGAAAGAGACGCTGGCCACTGCGCAGCAGACAGTGTACCCGGCTCTCGGAAAAGGTGTGAGGACGATAGTGGGGATAAGCCTGATAGCCGTCAAAACTGTAGAGGCCGCGCTCTGTGCCCAGCCAGACTATGCCTTGACCGTCCTGTTCCGCAGCAAGCACGGTCGAGGCATCGGACAGGCCATAGTTGCTGAATCGGGTGGGCATGGCACAGGCGCTGCATGGTGTCAGAACCGCCAGCAACGTGATGGCGGTATATATATATAATAAGGTGTAGTACCTCTTATAATAATAGCGTAGCATAGGAAAAGTTATTAGTTGCCTGCAAAAATACAAAAAAGTACAGTAAAAACAGCATGCTTGTCCAATTTATAGCCCGATTTGTCCAAAATAGCACCCCCTTGAAAGACAGAGAAACGTAACTTTGCAGCATCGAAACACTAATAACATTTTTAATAAGAACCTAAATGAAGAACAACAAAAAGACATTGCCCAAATGGCTGTTTGTGTCATTGACGGGTTGTATGCTGACGCTGCCACAGAGTGTGTGGGGTCAGGGAAAGACCATCACGGGTAGCGTGGTCGATGCCGACGACGGCAGTCCGCTCATGGGTGCCACCATCACTGTGGCAGGCAGTAAGGACGGTACGATCACCGACATGGACGGAAATTTCAAGATGACCGTCAACGGTCAGCCCCACCGGCTGAGCGTTTCCTACCTAGGGTATGACACCCAGCAGGTAACCGTCACCAACGGCACCATCGTAGTGAAGTTGCGCAGCTCACAACGCAGTCTGAATGAGGTCGTCGTCGTGGGATATGGTACCACACGCCGCAGCGACCTGACAGGCTCGGTGTCTACCGTGCAGTCCAAGGACTTCAACAAAGGACTGGTGAGCAGTCCCGAACAACTCATCAACGGCAAGGTGGCCGGCGTGCAGATCATGTCAAACAGCGGTTCGGCCACTGCCGGCTCCACCATCCGCATCCGTGGCGGTGCCTCGCTCAACGCCAGCAACGATCCGCTCATCGTCCTCGACGGCATTCCCCTGGAACAAGGCGGTATCTCGGGCAACGGCAGCAACTTTCTGAGCTTGATCAACCCCAACGACATCGAGAGCATGACGGTGCTCAAAGATGCTTCCTCCACAGCCATCTATGGCTCGCGCGCCTCCAACGGTGTCATTATCATCACCACGAAGAAAGGCCCCAAGGGCAAGCTGCGCATCAACTTCAACACCACCAACAGCTTGCAGACTCGCACGCGCATGGTCGACATGATGAGCCGCAGCGAGTTTGTCAACACCATCAACAGCCAAGGCTCCGACGCACAACGGGCTCTGCTCGGCAACGACAACACCGACTGGAACGACCAGGTATACCACACGGCCTACGGCACCGACAACAATCTCAGTCTCTCTGGCACGGCGGGGTTCCTGCCCTTCCGTGTGTCCACGGGATTCTATAGTCAGGACGGACTCGTACGCAAGGACAATGTCAAACGCTGGACCGGCAACGTGGTGCTCAACCCCTCGTTTTTCCAGAACCACTTGAAGCTCACGCTCAACGTCAAGGGTACCTATAATAAGAACAGCTTCTACAACGGCAGTGCCATCTGGGCTGCGGCTACATTTAACCCAACCTTGCCCGTCTATTCCGACAACACCACCTTCGGTGGATATCACGAGGCTCTCGACGCCTCCGGCGTACCTGTCAACGGCGGCGTGTGCAACCCACGTGGTCTCGTCGACCAGTATGACTCACGCTCTACGGTGAAACGACTCATCGGCAGTTTCGATGTCGACTATAAGCTCCACTTCTTCCCCGACGTGAAACTACACGCCACCCTGGGCACAGACATCGCCCGCGGCAAGGGTACGGTCTATGTTCCCGCCACGGCCGCGTCGAACTACTCTACACAGGGCCTCGACTATCAGTATGGACCACAGAAAAACACCAACCAGCTGATGACGCTCTACGCCAACTACAGCCACTACTTCGAGCCGGCCCGCAGCAACGTGGAGCTGACAGCAGGCTACGATTATCAGTACTGGAAGAGTACCACACCTATGTACGAGACCCGCAACGCCGAGGGTAACACGCTCTCCACTGTCAAGGCGAGCGACTATCGCCATGTGCTGAAATCATACTACGGCCGTCTGAACTATTCCTTCGACGGACGTTACCTGCTCACGGCAACCATCCGCCGCGACGGCACCTCGCGCTTCTCCCGCGACACACGCTGGGGAACCTTCCCCTCGGTAGCCCTGGGATGGACGATGACACAAGAGAAATGGCTGAGGGACAACAAGGTGCTCAGCAATCTGAAACTCCGCGCCAGCTATGGTGTGACAGGACAGCAGGACGGCATCGGCAACTACAACTATCTGCCAGTCTACACCCAAAGCGTTACTGGCGCTGAGGCGATGATGAACGGGGAGTATATCCTCACCTATCGTCCGGAAGCATACGTGGAGAATCTGAAATGGGAAACCACCAAGTCATGGGACTTCGGTCTGGACTTCGGCTTCCTCAACAACCGCATCAGCGGTAGCCTCGACTTCTACACGCGCAAGACCGAGGACCTGCTCGCTACCGTACCATCGGCTGCGGGCACCAATTTCGCCAAGAGCATTCTGACCAATGTCGGCAATGTAGACTCCCACGGACTGGAGGCTTCGCTCAATGTCACGCCCATCCAGACCAAGGACTGGCAGTGGGACGTGAGCTACAACATCACGTGGGAGAAGATGAAGGTGAAGAACCTCTCGCTCGTCAAAGGCACTCAGGCCACCAATGTGCTCGTAGGGCCCAGCATCGACTCCTATCAGTTCCAAGTGCTCTCCGAGGGCTATGAACCCTATATGTTCTATCTCTATCACCAACTCTACGACCCCGCCACGGGCAAACCTATCGAGGGTGCCTATGCCGATCTCAATGGGGATGGAGTCATCAACTCCGAGGACCGTTACCGCTATAAGTCGCCCGCTCCCGACGTGATGATGGGACTGAGTACCTCACTGCGCTGGCGCTCGCTGACACTGAGCACCTCGCTGCGCGCCAACATCGGCAACTATGTCTATAACGGCATGGCCATGAACACCGGCGCCTGGGAGACAGTGAGCTACAACGCCTATCAGTTGAACAATCTGAACCGCAGTTTCCTGGCTACAGGCTTCCAGACCCGTCAGCACCTGTCCGACTACTATGTTGAGAACGCTTCGTTCTTGAAGATGGACAACCTGTCGCTGAGCTATGACTTCGGCAAGGTAGGCCGCTGGATCTCCGACCTGACCGTCTCGGCACTCGTGCAGAACGTGTTCACCATCACCAACTATGATGGTGTGGATCCCGAGGTGCCCAACGGCATGGACAGCAGCTTCTATCCCCGGCCGAGAACCTATTCACTTAGCATCGGACTACAATTTTAAGACCATTCAACCATGAAAAAAACATCTATTATCAACCACATACTACTGGCTGGCGCTCTGTCGGTCTCGCTCTCAGCGTGCACGGAAAGCCTCGACCAGTATCCCCACACAGAGACTACCTCAAAAGAGGTGTACAACACCACGGAAAACTACCGTGCCGTACTGGGTAAGATATACACCTCCATGACCACCACCGGCCAAGGCAAGGGCGGTGACAACCCCGACCTGTCAAGCAATGAGGGACAGGACTACATGCGCGACTTCTTCAACCTTCAGGAAGACGGCACCGACGAGGTGGCCTCGACCTGGCTCTCGGGTGACAAGACCGGCGACCTGACCTATCTCTCCTGGGACGCCAACGACCCGTGGGTGTCGGACATGTATTATCGCATCTATTACAACATCACGCTGTGCAACGAGTTCCTGCGCCATTGCTCTCCCGAGACAATCGCTGCTGCCAGCGGCGCCGACCAGGACAACCTGCGCCACTACCGTGCCGAGGCCCGGTTCATGCGTGCACTGTTCTATTATCATGCGCTCGATCTGTTCCGCTACATCCCCTTTGTCACCGAGAACGACCCCGTGGGCAGCTTCACGCCACCGCGCTATGAGCCTCAGCAGACCTTCGACTATATCGAGAGTGAACTGAAAGACTGCGTCACCGACCTCTACCCCGCCAGTGAGTGTCCCTACGGACGTGCCTCGCAAGGTGCCGCCTACACGTTGCTCGCCCGTCTTTACCTCAACGCCGAAGTGTACACCGGCAAGCAGAAGTACACGGAGTGCATCCAGGCCTGCAACAATGCCATCGCACAGGGCTATAAGCTCCACAGCGACTACGCCAAGCTCTTCAACGCCGACAACGACAAGCGCACCGACGAAATCATCTTCGCACTGCCCGTCGACGCCAAGCACACGGTGACATGGGGCACGACCACCTACATCATCTGCGGCGAACTGGGCAACACCTCGGCCGATCTCAATCTAGCTGAATATGGCGTGACGAAGGCATGGGGCATGTTCCGCTCACGTGGCGAACTGACTTCTAAGTTTGCCGACGGCGACAAGCGCTTCATGTTCTTCACCAAGGGACAGAGCCAGTATCTCGACAAAATCGACGATCAGACGCAGGGCTATTTCCCCGTCAAGTGGACCAACATGACCGATGACGGACAGCAGGCCTCCAACACAGCCGATGGCGGCGTGAACACCGACTTCCCGCTCTTCCGTCTGGCTGATGTCTACCTGATGTATGCCGAGGCGGTGGTACGCGGAGGCCAAGGCGGCACCCTCAACCAGGCACTCGACTATGTCAACGCTTTACGCGAGCGCGCCTACGGCAACAACAGCGGAAACATCAAGGTCAACGAGCTGACCACTGACTTCCTGCTCGATGAGCGCGCCCGCGAACTCTATCTGGAATGCCAGCGCCGAACCGACCTCATCCGCTTCGGTGCCTTCACAACATCGAAATACCTGTGGCAATGGAAGGGCGGCACCAAGGAGGGAATGGCCGTAGACAGCAAGTACAACATCTACCCCATCCCGACAACCGACCTCACGGCCAATCCCAACCTGTATAACGAAAACTATTGATCACAACACACCATGAACAAGCTATTATATCGTTTCATCGTCCTGTCGACTATTCTGTTCAGCCTGTGGGGCTGCAACAAGGACGGTGACCTCATCTATCTCAATGGCTTCGGCTCTTCTTCGCTCGTAGCCTCCACCGACGAGGTAGCCCTCTCAACCGCCAACAAGGCAAAGATTGTACTGTCGCTGGCCTGGAAAAATCCAGACCTGCTGACATCCGACTCTACCAAGACTGCCGCCGACGGACTGTTGAAAACTTATCTGCAAGTCTCGGCCAACGAAAATTTCGATAACAGCACACAAACCACGGTGACCAATCTCTCCAAGGCCTATACCGGCGACGACCTGAACAGTCTGGCCAAAGAACTCGGACTGACACCCGACACGCAGTCGCCGCTCTACTTCCGCATCATGTCGAAAGAGGGCGACAACATGGCGCCGGCCTACAGCAATGTGTGCAAGGTGATGGTCACACCCTTTACCATACACATGAACAGCGTCGACGTGCTCAACAAGGACAAGACCGATGTCATCGCACAACTGTTCTCACCCTCGGAGAATGGCATCTACACCGGCTACATGAAGGCCTCGGCCTGGCTCAACTGCTGGTTCCAGGAGAAGGACGGCACACTGTGGGGCAACTATGGCGTCGACGGACACGAGTTTGAGCTCTCCGATGCCTCCGACGCATGGAACTGCTGGTTTGCCGACGGCAAGGGCGACTGGTTTGTCACGGTCGACACGAAGAGCAAGACATGGAGTGCCGCCAACATCATGACCATCAATGTCAATGGCACGGATCTGACCTATGACAGTACGTCTGACACTTGGAGTGCTGTGATGAAGCTCGACGACAAAACCACACTCTCTGCCAAAGCTGATGCCAAGGAATACAACACCGAGACCCGCACATCGACTTCGAAGGACATCAGCCTCACGCTGGCTGACACCACACTCGCCAAAGGTGGCACCTACACCGTGACGCTCGCCATCCAGGCCGCTGACGCACAGTTCCACTTCTCTGTGGTGGAAGGTGAGAAAAAACCGGAAGAGAAACCAGAGACACCGCTGCCCGCCACACTCGCCATGTACACCAAAGACGGCAGCACCCAGATTGCCACGCTCAATCAAACGACAACGAAGGGTGTGTACACCGGTACCTATAAAGCCACGCAGTGGGAGAACTTCAAATTCGTGGACACGGAAAACAACATCTGGTATGGCTCTGACCCCAGCAACCAATACACCCTGTCGTCGGCCGAAGATGCCTGGAGCATCTGGTTCAACGATGATTTCGAGTCTGGCACAACGCTGACTGTCACCGCCGACCTCAACACGATGACGTGGAGCTACAGCAAATAGTTTTCCATATCAAAGATAATAAATCCTCAATAACAAACATATATAATAAGGAGTAAACATGAAAAAGATAGATTTCATCAAGACGGCCGCTGCCGCTCTGCTCAGTCTGTTTGCCATCTCACTCTCGGCATGCAGCAATGACGACACGGTAGGCGCACAACAGGCAAAGACCTACGACATGACAGGCTTTGCCAAAGGGGCCGATGTGAGCTGGCTGACCGAGATGGAGGCCAACGACATCGCCTTCTATGACTCGACCGGACGAAAGGACGACTGCATAAAGATCCTGCGGTCAATGGGTATGAACGCCATCCGACTGCGCGTCTGGGTGGATCCCTCCGACGGTTGGTGTGGCCAACAAGACGTGGTGGCCAAGGCGGTCCGTGCCCACAACCTCGGCATGAGGCTGATGATCGACTTCCACTATTCCGACTCATGGGCTGACCCCAGCAAGCAGAATATTCCTGCCGCATGGAAGAACTACACGCTGGAGGAGATGAAACAAGCCGTAGCCAACCATACCAAGACCGTGCTGGAAGCTCTGAAAAAGGCTGGTATCGACAGCGTGGAATGGGTGCAGGTAGGCAACGAGACCACAACGGGCATGCTTTGGCCGATGGGTAAAGCATCGGACGGCAACTTTGCAAACTTCGCCCAACTGGTCAATGCGGGCTACGATGCCGCCAAGGAAGTGTATCCCAAGACCAAGGTCATCGTACACGTGGACCAGGGCAACAAGCTCGGTAAGTTCACATGGCTCTTCAACGGTCTGAAAGCCGCAGGAGGCAAATGGGACGTGATCGGCATGAGCCTCTATCCCGACGACAGCGACTGGGCTAGCGAAGTGGACGACTGTCTCGCCAACATGACCACGTTGAAGCAAACCTATGGCACGGACGTGATTGCCAGCGAGATCGGCATGCCCTGGGATTCACCTGTTGCTGCCGACTGTCTGGAGCGGTTTGTCAGCGGTGCCAAGAAGGTCGCTGCCTGCGAGGGTGTCTTCTATTGGGAGCCGGAATGCTACAATGGTTGGAAGCAATATGGCAAAGGTGCTTTCGACAACAGCGGAAAACCCACCAAGGCGCTCAACGCTTTCAGATGATGTAAACGACGCTTAACACGAAATGGGAGCTGTGGACAATGCCTGTCCGCAGCTCCCATAGATTCTAACAGATAAAACGATAACATGAAACGATTCCCCATCCTCTTTTTGTCCTTGTTGGCCACCGCGCCCGCTACGGCTCTCGCCAAGAGCAATACTTTTAGCCAGCAGCAGGAAATCAACTTGCAACAGGGCTGGCTCTTCTCGCGTGACAGCCTCCACTGGCAATCCGTCGCCATTCCCCACGACTGGGCCATCAGCGGTCCCTTTGACAAGAAATGGGACTTGCAGTACGTGGCCATCACACAGAACGGCGAGAAGGAGAAAAGCGAGAAGTCGGGACGCTCGGGCGCACTGCCCTGGATAGGCCGCGGCTTCTACCGCCGCACGCTGACCGTACCGAAGAACGCTGCTCACGCCTACCTGCAGTTCGACGGTGCCATGAGCGAGCCCCACGTCTATGTCAATGGCAAGCTGGCAGGATGGTGGGCCTATGGCTACAATGCTTTCCGCATCGACATTACACCTTATATATATAAGGGACGCAGCAACGAGATCGTCGTCAGCCTCAACAACCGCGAGGAGAGCAGTCGATGGTATCCGGGCGGAGGTATCTACCGGCCTGTAAGTCTCATTCTTACCGGTAAGGCTTATCTCGATCCTTGGCAGAGCTTTCTTTACACCGAGAAGGCTGATGCCAACGAGGCTACACTGATCTACAACGACAACGTAAAGGGTGGACAAAGAGAGCAACTCAGTGAGCGGATACAGCTCTATGCTCCCAACGGACAAGTAGCAGCGACAGCAGAGGGAAAGGTGGGCAGCAACGGCAAGGTCAGCCTGCGCCTCAAGGTCGCACGTCCGCAGATGTGGTCGCCGGAAAGTCCGACTCTCTACCGTGCCGAGATTGAGCTCATCGAAGGACAAGGGCGCCGTGCCACCGTCGTGGACAGCCGTATGATGAAGACGGGCATCCGCACAATCGCCTTCTCGCGTGAGCATGGCTTCCAGCTCAATGGCGTGAGCCGCAAGTTCCAAGGTGTCTGCCTGCACCACGACCTCGGACCGCTCGGCGCTGCCGTCAACAAGGCGGCACTCATCCGTCAGGTAAGGATTCTCAAGGACATGGGCTGCGATGCCATCCGCACATCTCACAACATGCCGTCGACGATGCAGATGGAGGTCTATGACTCGCTGGGCATGATGGTCATGGCCGAGAGCTTCGACATGTGGCGCTATCCTAAGTGCAAGAACGGCTATGCCCGTTTCTTCGACCAATGGGCCGACAAGGACATCGAGCATCTCGTGCTCAACCACCGCAACCATCCCTCTCTGGTGATGTACTCCATCGGCAACGAGATACCGGAGCAGTGGAGTCAGGAAGGCGTCGACATATCACGCCATCTGCAGGACATCTGCCACCGTCTCGACCCTACCCGACTCGTCACGCAAGGCATGGACCGTGCCGAGGACGCGCTGAAGTCGGGCTTCGCTCAGGTGATGGACATCCCGGGATTTAACTACCGCGTGTATAAATACGACCGCAACATCTCACAGCTGCCACAAGGTTTTCTCCTCGGCAGCGAGACTGCCTCGACGGTGAGCAGCCGCGGCGTGTATAAGTTCCCCGCTACCGTATCGGATGAGAATGTCTATCCCGACGGACAATGCTCGGCCTACGACACCGAGTACTGCCCGTGGAGCAACTTGCCCGAGAGCGACTTCATGGCACAGGACGACAAGGACTACGCCATCGGACAGTTTGTCTGGACTGGCTTCGACTATCTTGGCGAGCCAACGCCCTACGACAACTACTGGCCGTCGCGCAGCAGCTACTTCGGCATCTGCGACCTCGCCGGACTGCCCAAGGACCGCTACTATCTCTATCGTTCGGTATGGAACCACCACGACCACACCATCCATCTGCTGCCCCACTGGACGTGGCCGGGCCGCGAAGGCAAGGTGACACCGGTGATGTGCTACACCGACTACGACGAGGCTGAGCTCTTCGTCAACGGCAAGAGCCAGGGCCGACGCCACAAGACGGGACGCATGTCGGTGTCAGCGACAGCCGGAAAGCTCGTAGAGAAGATGAGTAAGGAGACTGTAGACAGCCTGCTCTCGCGCTACCGTCTCGTCTGGAACAGCGTGGTCTATGAGCCGGGCGAACTGAAGGTGGTCGTCTATGACAAGAACGGAAAGGCCGCCGGAGAGGAAACGGTGCACGCCGCAGGAGCACCGGCTGTCCTTCAACTCACAGCCGACAAGCAAACGCTCGCGGCCGACGGCAATGATCTGAGCTACATCACCGTGGCGCTGACCGACAGAGACGGCACGCTCTGCCCCGATGCTTCGGACAAGATTCGTGTGGAGGTCTCAGGCGCAGGAACTTTCCAAGGCATCTGCAACGGCGACGCAACCTCTTTGGAGAGCTTCGTCAAACCGGAGATGCACCTCTTCCATGGCATGCTCGTGGCCACTGTCAGGAGCGGGCACAAGCCGGGAACTATCACTGTGAAGGTGAGCACCGAAAGTGGCATCACCCAATCCATCAACATTGCTGTAAAGTAAAGCCACTGGCTCTTCAACGACCGGGAGGTCCGCTGCCCGGGAGGTCCGCGCCCTCAGCGGACCTCCCGGACAAATAACCTCCCGAATAGATATCGATAGTTATGACAGAAGATAAACTCGTATTGACCGTTGAAATCTTTTTTGTCATGCAAACTGACAATTTTTCACGCAAATGCAGGCGATTTTCAGAAACAAAACCTATCTCGCTCTGAATTTCGCGATTTTCAGCCTCTTTTTATAAAGCATTGATAATCAAGAAAATACGAACAAAGCATCATTTTTCAGCTCCTCAGAAAGGTACTTTGACTAAAAATTCTCTAGAGAATTTCCTGTCAAAGTACCTTTTTCATCGTATCAAAAAGGCTTTCTGATGCTCTCAAATCGCCTTCCTGACACTGTCAAAGTACCTTTCTGACCGCATCATCTCGCCTTTTTCATAGTTTCAACTCGGAAAAAAGGGTTCTCCACTCCACTTTCAGCATCAAAGTCCCAAAATGGTTTCTCTAGATTGAAAGTTCACAGAGCACTTATTTTGTAAGAAAGTTTACCAATCAGAACAAGTATCGGCAAACAAGTTAAAACGACTGGCAGACATATGACAAAATACCAATCCAAGGAAGAAATAAAAATAACGAATACATTTAACTCGCAGCCCAAAGGATACCGATTTCTCTTAAACTTTGACAAATCGCATCCTTCGCACCCTTGCGAGAACCTGCAACCCCTTGAAACATTTTATTCCCCTCTCCTTTAGAGAGGGGTAAGGGGGTGAGGCTTTTTTAGTGGAGCTGGTGGGATTCGAACCCACGTCCAAACAGGGAAACCATACGTTTTCTACACGTTTATTCCAGCCTTTGGTTTTCGTGCGGCGGCAAGACCTGGACCACCAACCGGCGCCTTAGCCTCTAAAATTTCATCCTGCTGTCGAGGCCCAACAAGACTATTTCCGATTTATCTGCACCGCTTGACCCTCAGATTCGGAACCACATCCTTGGAGCGATGTCTCGTCCCATCATCTAATGACGGGATTAAGCCAGTAATCTACTGTACTTCGATTAGGCAGCGAGAGCGTAGTTGTTTTCGCCAATTAAATTTTTGTTCACTCAGATTAAAGAGCTAGCCAACGAGGCTCTGCGTGCTTACGTACCATCTCAGCCTGCTGTCAAATCCAGTCAACCCCAAATGATAGCCTTTGCAAAGTTATGAATATATTTCCATACTACAAAATGAAATTAACTATAATTATAATTTTAGTCTACGTCAGTAAGTCAAGACGATATCAACACTGAGGCTAAACTATAGACCTCAGTGTCTCTGAGTCTCTATGTGAGTTAATCCATATTCTTTGTTTCTTCCCCAAATAATTGTCACTATAAAATTTTTATTGTACCTTTGTAGTCTAAAAAGACCTACAATGGATAAATCTCCTTTGTAACCATGCAATATTCTTGCAAAAAATAAGTTTATAAACATAAAAAGTCAGAATATATAACATGAAAAAGATACTCTTGGGACTTGCCCTGCTACTGATGACTCCACTCTCTATCTGTGCTCAGTCGTCTATGACTGACTCACAGGTGGCAGACTATGTTCAGCATGAGGCTGCCCGCGGTACATCGCAGGCGCAGATCGTCACACACCTGATGCAGAGCGGTGTGGACATCTCACAGATCAGAAGGGTAAGACGCGCTTATGAACAACAGGCTAAAGGTAAAGGATTTGGAAACGCCACCGAAACCACAACAACGGAAAGCCGTCTGAGAAAGAGTAATGGAAAAACCAAATTGACAAAGGCACAGGCCGAACAGTACGACAAGCAGCGCGACGCTACTACCTCTGCCCGCATCCAGGGCAACACCCAATGGCAAGAATCTTACGACGTGAACGACCAAGATTTCCAACAGATGCAGCAGGAAGTCGGCGACATGATACCCGTGGACACCACCACGCTGCTCAAGCAATTGCTCGAACAGCAGCGCAAGAACAAGCATAAAGTCTTCGGACGCGACATCTTCTCGAACAAAAACCTCAGCTTTGAACCCATCATGAACATCGCTACACCGCAGAACTACCGGCTCGGACCAGGCGACGCGGTAAACATCGACGTCTATGGCGCTTCGCAGCGAAGCATCACCGCCACCGTAAGCCCCGACGGTGACATCGTCATCGAAAACTTCGGCCCCATCCACGTTGGCGGACTCTCCGTGGCTCAGGCCACCGCACGCATCCGCTCCCAACTCGGTGCCCGCTACCAGAGCAGCCGCATCAAACTATCACTCGGACAGACGCGCACCGTCACCGTCAACGTCATGGGAGAAGTTGTCACTCCGGGTACATACACCCTCTCGGCCTTCGCCAGCGTGTTCAACGCACTCTACATGGCAGGCGGCACCAACGACCTCGGTACGCTGCGCAACATCAAGATCTATCGTCACAACCGCCTCATCAGCGTCTGCGACATTTACGACTATATCCTCAACGGCAAGATGACGGGCAACGTACGCCTCAACGACGGCGATGTCATCATCGTGGGCCCTTATGACTGCCTAGTCAATATCACCGGTAAGGTCAAACGGCCGATGTACTACGAGATGAAGCGTAACGAAAGCATTGAGACCCTGTTGCGCTATGCCGGCGGCTTCACAGGCGATGCCTATAAGAAGGCGGTGCGCGTTAACCGCAAGACAGGGCGTGAGTATGCCGTGTACAATGTTGAGGAGTTTGACATGAGCTCGTTCCGCGTGGCCGACGGCGACAGCGTCAGCGTGGACTCTATCCTACCCCGCTATCAAAACACGGTAGAGATCAAGGGAGCCGTCTTCCGTCCGGGTATGTATCAGCTCGGTGCCGGCATTAACAGCGTGCGCACGCTCATCCAGCATGCTGAGGGTCTCACCGAGCAGGCCTTCACAGCCCGTGCCGTCATGCACCGCATGAATGCCGACCGCACGCTGCGCGTCATCGCCGTAGACGTCGAGGGCATCACAAGCGGGCGCGTCGCCGACATCCCACTGAAAGAAAACGATGTGCTCTTCATCCCCTCCAAGGAAGAAGCCATGACCGAACGCACCATCACCATCAACGGTGAGGTTAACTACCCCGGCATCTATAAATATGCCGACAACGAGGCACTTGAGGACTTCGTGCTCCAAGCAGGCGGACTCAAGGAGACGGCTTCAACGGTGAAGGTCGACGTAGCACGCCGCATCTCTGACCCAAAGGCACTGACTACCGACAGCATCATCGCCCAAACCTATAGCTTCGCACTGAAAGACGGATTCGTCGTCGACGGAGAGCCGGGCTTCGTGCTCCAACCCTTCGACGAGGTGTATGTACGCCGCAGTCCCGCCTACAGCAAGCAGCAGAATGTCGTGGTCGACGGCAAGGTGATGTTCCCCGGATCCTATACCATGGCCTACCGTGACATGCGGTTGACCGACCTGGTGAAGATGGCCGGCGGTGTCGCTCCCGACGCTTATATCAAGGGAGCCCGCATCATGCGCGTGCCCAATGAGGCAGAACGCACACGTATGGAGACAGCCTTCAAGATGCAACAAGAGCAATTGCGCCAGCAGCTCATGCAGTTGGCCGTCAACAGCAACAATAACAGCATCATGCAAAACTCTGACGAGACACTACAAAAGCAACTTGAAAAGTTCCAGGTGCCCAACACCTATCCTGTCGGCATCGAACTGGACAAGGCTCTGAAAGATCCGAAGAGCGACGCCAACATCATCCTGCGTGCCGGTGACCGCCTTCTCATCCCATCGTACACAGCGACGGTGAAGATCAACGGCGCCGTGATGTATCCCAACACGGTCAGCTACGAGCGCGGGGAGAGCGTCCGTCACTATCTCGACGCAGCCGGTGGCTTCGCACAGAACGCACGTAAGAGCGGTGTATACATTATATATATGAATGGTATGGTCGGTAAGGTCAGCCGTGGTGCCAAGGTAGAACCCGGCTGTGAGATCGTCGTTCCCTCGAAGCTCACCCGCAAGATGAGCGTGGCTGAGACGATGAGTCTCGGCTCGAGCATGTCGAGTATCGCCGCCATGATCGCCACCATCGCCAACCTGTCGAAATAAAGTTGCAATCAGACATACCGGGCACGTACCCAGCCAGGCAGACGTCTCTGCGGTCTTCTACATAAGGATCTTATGCGGTCTCTTCTCCCTTGCTCCGCCTTCGGGCGGCAGTCACCCTCACCACGATGGTGAGGGGAGGAGGAGAAGTGCAATTCTGAATGATAAATGTTGAGTGTTGAATGATGAGAGCGGCAGGGTAAGACACATCCCATTGCTTTCATGCTCACCTGCTTTCGAGAAGAGCAAAACTTTTCTCTCCCATTCCCTTGTGCGTTTGCGATTAAAATCGTATATTTGCAAAAAACAATGATATGAAAGCAATAAATACACATTTCAACCAAGCCCAGTTAAAGTTACTGGATATGCTCTCGTATGTAAAAACTCCACAGGCATTACATGACTTGGAGAATGTCATCTCTGACTATTTCGCCCAGTAGATTGTTGCTTACTATACCTTTTTTATAATTAAAAAATAATGCATATGGAAACATTAAGTTCTTTAAATAAAGCACAACTACAGATACTCAAATTGCTTTCCAATATCAAGACAGAAGAAGAGACCAAGGAATTAAGCCAAGTGATTTCCAACTTCTATGCTAAAAAGGCAACAGAGGAAATGGACAGACTTTGGGAGTCGGGACAATGGAACGAGGAGAAAAATGATCAGATACTCAAAGAACATTTAAGAACACCTTATAAAAATGGCAATGCCTAAAATCGTTCTTGACACAAATTGCTTGATTTCCTCTTTATCATCTTATAGCAAGTACTTTCCAATTTGGCGCTACTTGCAAGAAGGCAAGTTTATTATATGTGTTTCCAATTCAATATTAGATGAGTACCAAGAAATAATAGAGGAGAAAACAAATGCCATTATCGCTCAAAATGTCATCCGCACATTGCTGGACTGTCCTTTTGTGAAATACCATGAGCCGAGTTATCATTTCAGCCTCATCACCCAGGATCCCGACGATAACAAGTTTGTGGATTGCGCCATTATCTCAAACGCAGATTACATTGTAACGGAAGACAAGCACTTCGATGTTCTGAAAGAAATCTCTTTCCCCAAGGTGTCCATCCGTGGCATCGATACCTTCCTGCATACTTTAGAGCAAGACTTGTAGTCTGATTGAGTCGTGGCATCTTGTCGAAACGATGTTTTTGACATAACACGTTATAGCTCACGTTCATCATCATAGCCTGACCGCTTATCTCATACTGCAACTCTTAACAAACATATTCGTACAAGCTTCATACATGATACTGTGCGTTATCCCAGCCACGAAGAGGTAGATTGTACGGAAAATGCAGCACATACGTATATTTGGTTGAACAATCCACATAGCGGAATAAAGAATATGTCTGAATATCAAGAATATATCCTTTATATTTGGAAATACTCGAATATATTCTCAATGCCATCTCTATCATGATCGCTACCATACTGAAATAAATATTAGATTCAGACATACCAGGCACGTGCCCAGCCAAGCAGACGACTCTGCGACTTCATTTTCTGGGGTCTTATGCGAACTCTTCTCCTTCGCTCCGCTTTCAGGCGGCAGTCACCCTCACCACAATGATGAAGGAAGGAGAAGAAGTACCCTAACACATTATCAATCATTATATTCATCACTATGGTTCATCAGGACAGTTTAGAAGGCCGCCTCTTCAAGTACTATGACACTTTGCATACGCAAAGCCAATCATACGTCACTGATGACATCATAGAAGCTCTCAAGAACTACGAGAAAGATGACTGGTAATTTATTGTACCATGGATCTCTGCAAATCGTAGAGCAGATACTGTGGAAGCTTACATGACAGGTATTATGGATGCCAACACAGCGTTAGACAGACTGGCATTTCACAAACCTAAAACCCAGCTCCACACGATGAGCGACACTTACATGCTGAATGATGTCATCGCAGAGCTAAGGGAATATCAAGGATGAACGACTCAAGCAATAGACCACCTTCAAGCCAAGACTTTACATCTGTGATATGGCACCTTGATGATACCTTTATATTCGGAGATATTCGAAATATATTCTCGATGCCATCGTCGATGACACGTTGAAAGAACAAAGAAACAGCATCTCGTTGTGCATTCCCCGTCTCGCCCTTTCGGGGGTGTTTGTCCACTCCCACTTAGTAAGAGTTAGAGAGAGGCTGTATTTCTATATATTTTTCTCGACCCTTTTTCTTGCATCTTTGCCATAAAACCCGTATATTTGCAAAAAATAGAATGATATGGAAGCAATAAATACACATTTCAACCAAGCCCAGCTAAAGTTACTGGATATGCTCTCGTATGTAAAAACTCCACAGGCATTACATGACTTGGAGAATGTCATCTCTGACTATTTCGCCCAGTAGATTGTTGCTTACTATACCTTTTTTATAATTAAAAAATAATGCATATGGAAACATTAAGTTCTTTAAATAAAGCACAACTACAGATACTCAAATTGCTTTCCAATATCAAGACAGAAGAAGAGACCAAGGAATTAAGCCAAGTGATTTCCAACTTCTATGCTAAAAAGGCAACAGAGGAAATGGACAGACTTTGGGAGTCGGGACAATGGAACGAGGAGAAAAATGATCAGATACTCAAAGAACATTTAAGAACACCTTATAAAAATGGCAATGCCTAAAATCGTTCTTGACACAAATTGCTTGATTTCCTCTTTATCATCTTATAGCAAGTACTTTCCAATTTGGCGCTACTTGCAAGAAGGCAAGTTTATTATATGTGTTTCCAATTCAATATTAGATGAGTACCAAGAAATAATAGAGGAGAAAACAAATGCCATTATCGCTCAAAATGTCATCCGCACATTGCTGGACTGTCCTTTTGTGAAATACCATGAGCCGAGTTATCATTTCAGCCTCATCACCCAGGATCCCGACGATAACAAGTTTGTGGATTGCGCCATTATCTCAAACGCAGATTACATTGTAACGGAAGACAAGCACTTCGATGTTCTGAAAGAAATCTCTTTCCCAAAGGTATCTATCCTTGGCATCGACGACTTCCTGCATACGTTAGAGGAAGACACGTAGCCGACTTTGTGCTCAGCGCCCTTGGCGGCTTGGCGAGAGAAAATTTATAATTTCTATGACAGACACATCGGAAGACTTGCAAGTGCGATTCACGGTCATTGCAATAGAAGCAGCTGCAAAGAAAATGGGCATATCCCCTCTGAAGTGAGCCGAAGACAGGACAAGTACAATCTTATAGAAGGCCACTTATTCAAGTATTACGACACCCTGCATACGCAAAGCCAATCATACGTAGCTGATGACATTATAGAAGCTCTCAAAAACTACGAGGAAAATGACAGGTAATACTTTGTATCAGGGTCTCTGCAAATAAATTAGAATGTTAGACTTCACCTTACATAGAAAGATTGCACGTATCATCAAGATGTTAGCAGAAACGTTGCATGTCTGCTTGCCTCGTGCCGTCAGCATCTTTTACCGCACCGGCACCTGCAAACTCATGCATGACTCAACAACTATGCTCCACACCATGAGTGACACCTATATACTAAATGATGTCATCAGCGAGCTGAAGGAATATCACGGAAGAATAGCTTAAGCAATATAGCAATTACAAGCTACAGAATTTTACATCCTCTCCATCTGTGTCACATGTAAGAAACAAAAAAGACTGTTACAATGCCTTGCAGTTTTGAAGCGGCTGCATATTCATTAACAACAACTAAATTAAGCATTATATGCCTCATCTTCATATTTATCATCTCATAGTAATCTGTGAATGACATTGACAGATACCGATAGCATTCGTTCTTCCCAAAGAATGAAGAAAGATTATGCTCAATATTCAAAAGTTACGCTAATTATAGTTATTTATTCTAATGAATATATACAATATACACCACAATTGGACTGAGTGGGGGAAAAAACGTAAAAAAAAGAACTTCACTCAAATAAAGCACCCCCAAAACAGTCAGATAGAGCAGAACTCTAACATGGAAAACGCAACTCGACTAAATGAAGATATTACTGAGGAGTATACTAACACAAAGGGTATTAGTAAAGTCTATGTTGACTTGATAGCTTTACTCCAAATTATAATCCGCAAATGGAAATTAATCACCTTAACCTTAATTGGCTGGGGGCTTTTCGGAATATGGTATGCATTCCAACAACCCAAAGAATATATAGCAACTGTTATGCTAGCGCCAGAAACATCAAGCAATAGTCTTTCAAACAAAATATCTTCTATTACATCTATGGTAGGCCTTTTCAACGATGGAAATCCAACCGGGGATGCTATTTATCCAGAAATATACCCAGACATGATGTCGTCCAATGATTTCTTAGTCAAGCTATTCTCTGTACGAGTAAAGACCTTAAAAGGCGATATTAAAACGAATTTCTATGATTATCAAAAAAATAGAACTAAAGTAACCACCATAGACAAGATTAATAAAGGTGTTTTAGCACTTGTAGGCAAGTTCACCAAAAAAGATGATGATATCGCAAAGGGGGATTCACTTCATCCTAATCCATTTCAATTGACAAAAGACGAGAATGGCATAGTTAACCTAATGAGATCCAACTTTACTTGCCAAGTCGATAAAAAAACAAGTGTAATAACGATTTCTGCCAAAACAGAAGACCCATTGGTCTCTGCAACAATGGCAAACGCAATTAAAGAAGAACTACAGAAAACCATTACGGCTTACAAAACCCAAAAGTCGCGCAATGACGTGAAATACATGAGCGAACTTAACCAGGAAGCTCAGAAAGAATACACGAAAGCAAGACAGAGATACGCCGCCTACTGCGACGCTAACATAGACGCCACTCTGGAAGCTATAAAATCCAAGCAAGAAGACTTGGAAAACGACATGCAGCTCAAGTATAACATCTATACGCAAACGGTACAACAACTGCAACTCGCACAGGCTAACTTGCAAGACAACACGCCGGCGTTCACCACCCTACAGTCGGCTTCGGTTCCCCTCAAGCACTGCAACACACCCAAGATTTTCATTCTTGCCACGTTCCTCTTGATTGGGGCACTGTGCGACTTTGTGCTTTTAGGCATCAAGTATAGAAAACGAATAGTCAAGATAGCTTAACCGTCATGCAACGCCAACCCAAGGGAAGTAGCGTAGCCCAACACAAGTGGCTCATCTTGTCGTCACTCTTGATAGCCATCGGGGGCAGTCTCGTGTTTTCAGCATCCCTTCCAAAGACATACAGTTCCATTAAGCAAATATCCATCAACGCAAGCGATGACCGTATTGAAAAGTGCGCCAACAGGATGAATATGGAACTGGACTTACCCACCATTTCCGAAAACAACGTGACTACAGAGCCCGAATTATTAAAGATGTTGCTGGCTTCCGACCGGCTGAGGAAACAGATGGGCAAGCAAAAGGTCACAACAAGAGCCGGAAAAACGTATACCCTGCAAGACTATCTGCTTGGAGAAAAGAAGCCGTGGTGGAACAACGGCGGAAAGAGACTAGCCTTGTCTGACAAGCTGCAAGACTGCATGATGACCGAAGTAAATCTGCACAATGGGATTATCAGCATTAAAGGAGTGGCACAAGACCCATGCGTGGCCTGCCAAATCACGCAGATAGCAGCCAGGCTGTTGAGTGAGATCTTGCAACAATACACTCGGCGCATTGCCGTGATCAACGCTGCCAAACTTAGAAAGCAACGCGACTTGCAGAGGTCAAATTATCTAAAGGCCCTTAGGCAATATGCGTCTGTTGTAGACGCCAACGCCGAGCCCATGCTTATGACCGAGCGAAGCAGAATAGACAGTTTGCAAAAGAACATAGATGTAGCCCTGGAAGCCTACAACAAGGCAAACATGCAATACCAGCTGGCACACATGAAGGAAAGCAGACAGAAGATTTACTTCATCACCATCAACAACGAAGCAGTGGCTGCCGTCCCTACCCACCCCAGGACATTCGTCAACCTCATGATCTGGATGATGTATGCCCTGCTCTTTGATTTCTGGGCCATCTCACTCAGCCAAAAATACAAGCGAAGAACACATGGCAAGCAATAGAAGCCAGCTTATAAAGAAAAACATCCTCTTCTCCTTTGGCATAAAAGGCTGGGCCGGGGTGATACAAATATTGCTGGTGCCCCTGACCATTAAATGCTTAGGCAATTATGCCAATGGCATCTGGATGGTCATAAGTTCTATGCTCATTTGGATAGACTCCATGGATATAGGACTTGGAAACGGCTTGCGCAACATTTTGGCCGACAAGCTGGCCAAGGGCGACATGGCCGGTGCGAAGATGTGCGTATCGACCACCTTTTTCACACTCATTGGCATCATCCTGCCTGTGGTCTGCATAGCCACTATTCTTTGCAATGCCATCAATATTTATCAGCTTCTAAACGTCGACCCACAACTCATACCGCACCTAAGCGCAGTGGTGAGCGTTTCTGTCATCATTGTCGGCGGCACCTTTATCTTCAAGTTCATTGGCAATGTTTACATGGCCTTGCAGCTGCCCGCCGTAAACAACGCACTGGTTACCATTGGACAAACCCTTACTCTCATTTCAGTTTTTTGCATGCAGCAGGCGCATTTCAACTCATTAATGTGGGTGGCCATAGCCTACACGGCAGGTCCGCTCCTGTCATATTTGGTGGCCTACCCCATTTCCTTTCGTGGCAAATACGCTTTTTTAAGGCCGGGCATAAGCGCTTTCAAGGCCTGCATGATCAAGGATCTGTTCTCACTCGGCATAAAGTTCTTTATACTGCAGATAGCCGGCATCATTCTGTTTGCCTCCACAAACCTTATCATATCCAAGCTTTTTTCACCCGAACTGGTTACGCCCTATCAGGTAACCTACAGGTATTATTCGTTCACCGTCATGATTTTCACGGTCATCGCCGTGCCTTTCTGGAGTGCCACCACCGATGCCTATGCCACGAATGACATGCAATGGATAAAAAAGTCAATGCGCAAGTTACACATCATATTGGTCGGCATGCTCCTCGCCATCGTTCTACAAACACTCGCATCACCGTACATATACAAGATTTGGGTGGGCGAAGGAGTGAGAACAAACCTCATGTTGTCCTGTTTAATGGGCATATACATTTTTGAGATTATTTGCAGTTTGTGCTATTCTTACATCCTTAATGGTATGGGAGCCCTAAACGTTCAGCTGGTCACCACCATGTCCGCGGCCATTCTTTACCTGCCTCTGGCCTGGTTTTTGGGCAAAGTCTATGGTGTCGACGGCGTAGCAATTGCCCTCATAATCGTCAACATGCCCGGCACAGTCATTAATTGTGTGCAATACAAGAAGATAATTAGTGGGAACGCTTCGCCCATGTGGAGAAAATAGCCATGGCCATATTACTTATCATTTTTCTCTCGGCACTCATCTTCCTTTATCGCTTCTTGCGTTTAGGCGATGTGTTCTCGCCATGGTTCATTACCACGGCCATCTGGCTTTTGCTCATTGTAGTGTTCAACATCACATCCACCCAACTATATCCCTTAAAGGACAGGTTTTATTTGTGTACCATGATTTGGGTTCCCATTCTGTCTGCCTCGGCCATTCTTACCTATTATTCTATACCCGGCGGACCGGTCAAAGGCTACAAAATGCACATCAACCATTTTTGGTTGAACGCCTTGTTTTTCCTTTCCATTGTGTTTACCCCTATCTATGTCTACAAAATATTTAAGACGGTTTCCATGTTCGGCACAGAGGACTTGCTGTTCAATCTCAGGGTTCTTGCCAACTCCGGAGAAGAAGACACCCTTGGCAAGTTGCTGAAATACATCAATGCCATCAACCAAGCCCTGTTCATTGTTTGTGTGTGGAACTACAAGCAAATAGGCAAGGTCAAGATGGCCATTATCACCACGGCCTGCTTAATGTGCGCTTTCGCCATCATGGAAAAGGGAGCCTTGTTCTTCTTAGGATTGGTCACCGTATTCATACTTTATGAAAAAAGAGTCATCAAGTCGCGCACTATCGCATTGTTCGGAATAGCCACCGTCATGCTTTTTTATGGCATAAACATTTCCAGAGTGTCAACCGAACAGCGACAAGCCGATGATGGAAACATCTTTGACTTCATTGCTATGTACGTTTTGTCGCCTCCCGTTGCATTCGAGCAAGTCCAGCAAAAGGTAACCGAGCAATTCGGGTCGCGCACTTTTGCTTTCTTCTATGCTTTTCTCACCAAGCTGGGTATAGCCAATTACACCGTTGAGCCCAAGCTGCAAGAGTTTGTCGACGTACCTATACCCACCAACGTCTATACGGTTTACCAGCCATTTTTCGAAGATTTCGGGTACAAAGGCATAGCATTTTTTGCCACGGTCTACGGAGTGTTCACCGGTTGGATATACAGAAAGTGCCAGCAAGGGCATTCAGTCTTCAAGTGCCTTTACGCATATATTGCAGAGATACTCATCCTTCAGTTTTTCCAAGAGAACCTCATTCTCAGTCTGTCACTCCTCGTGCAATATCTTTTTGTGTTCATTCTTACCCTGCAAAATAAGTTCAAGCTGATTATATGCAGAACAAAGTCAACTATAGAAGAAAAAACGGGCAATACACCGTAAAGACCTCGGTTCTTATTGTCGTATACCGCCCCAGTGAGCAGGAGATACAACATATCAAGGAGATAGCAGCGACCAACCATGGTGTCATAGTGGACAATTCAGCCAGCATGAATGAAGAACTGAAGAACGCCGGACTGCTTCACTACATTTTCTTGGGTGGAAACAAAGGCATAGCCGAGGCACAGAACATAGGAATAGATTATATTACATCGAACATTAACTCCGAATACATTGTCTTCCTTGACCAGGACTCCATTGCAGACAGCGACTACGCTGACACCATCTGCGCAGAGTTTGAGCGCATTAGCAGGATGCACGGAAATCTGGCCACGCTGGGGCCTACCGTGATACGCAAGGACGATGGTACCGTATATGCCCCGTTTATCAGAAAAGAAGGTATAGACTCCTACGGCTTTACGCCTCGGCGGGAGATTATTTCTTCGGGCAGTTGTATTCCCACAAGCGTCATCCATGCAGTAGGATGCAACGACCCCAGGCTGTTCATTGATTATGTTGACTTCGACTGGTGTTGGAGGGCTAATAAGCAGGGGTATGTTTGCGGCATCACCTCCAATGTGAGAATATATCATAAGGTAGGAAATCACGAGCTGCATTTTGGCAACTATAGGGTCATCGTTTCCTCGCCCATGAGATATTTCTATTCATACAGAAATTATCTTTGGCTTTGCCGACAAGACTACGTGCCCACCGACTGGAAGATAAAGACAGGCATCAAGGCCGCGTCACGGTTTGTTTATTTTCCTTTTTTAGTAAGTAATGGCGTAGACATATGGAAATACATGATAAAAGGAATATGGGCGGGTCTCACCAAAAGACTTTAGTGGGAGGCGTCATGGTGCTCTACAATCCGGGAGACAACATCCTGAATAATGTAGAAACCATCATCAGTCAAGTAGATGTCTTGTATATTATAGACAATTCGAGCGATGACCACACTCCCGCGTTCCGCAAATATCACCATGTAATATACAAGCCCCTGCTGTGCAACACTGGCATTGCGAAAGCCCAAAACGTTGCCCTTAAATACTTGTTAGACACCAATGTGGACTATGTGCTGTTCATTGACCAAGACTCCAAGGCTTCTCCTGAATTAGTCGAGCGTCTCCTTGCTACAAGCAAATGGTTAAGCAGCCAGGGAATCAAGGTGGGAGCCGTAGGGCCTATTGGCATTGACTCTTTTACCGGTCAGCCGTTCAACTATAATTCTGTTTCTGTAGGAGAAATAAACGATTGCACGCACCATTTAATAGAGGTGTTTCAAACCATGAGTTCAATGTCACTTATAAACATGAACACTCTAAAAACTTGTGGTTTTATGAGAGACACCCTTTTCATAGACGGCGTTGACAGTGAATGGTGCTGGCGGGCTACTTATATCAATGGTTCGAGACACTTCTATGACCTGGACGTTACAATGCAGCACACACTGGGACTCAACAGCTACAAAATAGCCCACCAAAATATACACATCACCCCTCCATTTAGACTCTATTACCAAATAAGAAATTACATATGGCTCTCAAAACTAAATTATACACCTGCCAAATGGAAAAGAATCAACGGATTAAAGTATATCACCAAATTCTTTTTCTATATGATATTTGGACCTAACAGGAAATTATATCTCAAATTTTTTTTTAGAGGTTTGAAAGACGGCATAAAAGGAGAGCCATAAATACCTAATACACAGCAATGAACGATTTAAGACACTTGCAACTTGTTATTTTAAGCATCGCAAAGGATATTGATGCGTTTTGCACAAAATACCAAATCCAATATTCTCTAAATGGTGGTTCTGCTTTAGGAGCTGTCAGGCACCAGGGCTTCATCCCCTGGGATGATGACTTCGACCTCCAAATGACAGCAGAAAACTACCATAGGTTTGTAGAGTTGGCCCGTACTGAATTCAACAACGACAAATATTACTTTGAAGAAGGGCTTAAAGACTGGCCCCTGGACTTTTGCAAGATAAAGTTAAAGGGAACTGTTTTTGGCGAGGAAGAAGGCTATGCTGGAAAAGACAATATGAGAGGCATCTTTGTAGACATCTTCAGAGTAGACAGCGCTGCACCCAATATATGCGGGCGCCTCATACAATATGCATGCTGTAAAGCACGCTCGGCTTACCTACTAAAACAAAGAGGATACAAAAGTGCCTCACTTCCCAAGAAAGCCGCTATATGCATAGCATCTCTGCTCAAAGTCAAGGCAATAAGAAAACTCATTGAACACCAAGTATTCAAATATGATGGAAAGAATACCGACTACGTGGGCTTACTGACCGACAACACTCACTATCCCAATTGCTTCTTCCCCGCTTACATCTTCAAAGAAACTATAAGAGTAAAATTTGAGGATACTACCTTCAACATCCTCAAGGAATATGACGTCTATCTCAAAAGACTTTTCGGTGACTACATGCAACTTCCACCAGAAAACAAACGACAAAATCCACATCTGACAAACGTGGACTTTGGAAAATACTAACATACAACAAACAATACTTTATCTAACAAACAAATACATGCAAGCTATCATATTGGCCGCCGGCATGGGCCGACGCCTTCAACAACTCACAGCAAACAACACCAAATGTATGGTGGACATCAACGACAAGAAACTTATAGACCGTACCCTCGACGCTTTGGAAGGTCTGAATCTGCGACGTATCATCATCGTAGTGGGCTACAAAAGCGAAAACCTTATAAAACACATAGAAAGCAGACATGAAGGCACTCCTATAGAGTTTATTCAAAACAGTATATACGACAAGACCAACAACATCTACTCTCTCGCTCTCGCTAAAGACAAGATGGAAGAAGACGACACCATTCTTCTAGAATCGGACATCATCTTCAATCCACAAATGCTTAAGCTCTTGGCTGACAATCCCTACCCCAATATAGCACTTGTAGACAAATGGGCCAGTTGGATGGATGGTACGGTGGTGAAAATAGACGACAAATACAACATCGTTAGCATGGTGCCAAAAGAGGCATTCGACTTCAACGACACGGCCGATTATTACAAAACAGTAAACATCTACAAGTTCAGCAAGGAATTTGCCAAGTACAAATACAATCCTTTCTTAGAAGCTTACTGCAAAGGCATGGGCTATAATGCATACTACGAGCAAGTGCTCAACATCATCACCTACATCTCCGCCAATGAAATGAAAGCTCTGCCCGTGCGCAACTTAAAGTGGTTTGAGATCGACGACATACAAGACAAAGAAATAGCAGAAATAATGGCATGCGGACCTACTGATAAAGTCAAGCGCATTTCACACCTTTATGGCGGTTATTGGCGTTTTCCAGACATAATCGATTTCTGCTATTTGGTCAATCCTTACTTCCCCACACAACATCTGAAAGAGGAAATTAAGACAAGTTTTGATGATCTCCTGACCAATTATCCCTCTGGCATGGCCGTCAACTCTATGCTGGCTGGCAAATGCTTCAACGTTAACAGTGAACATATTGTCGTTGGAAATGGAGCTGCTGAACTTATTAAAAGTCTCATGGAGACGCTGAGTGGCAAAGTGGGTGTTACGTATCCCACCTTTGAAGAATATCCCAACAGAAAACACAATGAAGACCTTGTGAAATTCATCCCGGCAAATCAAGACTACCGATACTCCACAAACGACCTTAGAATCTTCTTCGAAAGCACCGGTATAAGCACACTGCTTTTAGTAAATCCCGACAATCCATCGGGCAATTTCATACCCAAAGATGACCTTTTGGACCTGATTGTATGGTGCAAGAACAAAGGCATCACAGTTGTTGTGGACGAATCGTTTGTTGACTTTACTGACAATAATACTGCCAACACCTTGATAGACGAGGCTATACTCGGAACATACTCCAATTTAATCGTTATGAAGAGCATATCGAAATCGTATGGTGTGCCTGGTCTGAGGTTAGGAGTGCTTGCAAGTTCGAACACCGAGCTCGTGAGCCATATAAAGAAAGATGTCAGCATTTGGAATATCAACTCTTTTGCTGAATTCTTCATGCAGATACTCGACAAGTATAAGCATGACTATGCTGTAGCCTGCGAAGAATTCTGTTCTGAGCGCACAAGATTTATGCGCGAACTCGAACAGATTGAGTGGATACATGTATTACCCTCGCAAGCCAACTATTTTCTTGTCAGGGTTTTGGAGAAATACTCATCAAGCGAACTCACCAGCATCCTGCTGTCCAAATTCAGCATACTTGTTAAAGACTGTGACCATAAAGCAGGACTGGAGGGTAAAAACTTCATAAGGATTGCCATTAGGGACACCAAAGACAACAACATGTTGCTGCGAGCCCTAAGAAGCCTCTAACTTTCCCTGGCCATGCGCCAGTTAACCCACACGCTTTCCAGCCGCTTATGCAAGAAATGAGTTTTTCCGTCCTTTCGTCTGTCTACAGGAAAGAGCAACCGGAATATTTAGAGGAAGCCCTCAACAGCATATTCAACCAGACCGTCAAGTCGGACGACATCGTCCTCATAGAAGACGGGCAGCTTACCAAAGACTTAGAGAATGTTGTACAAAAGTTTGAGCGGACCCACCCTGAACTCCACGTGGTGCGCTTTGAGCAAAACCGCGGTTTGGGGCATGCCCTTAACGACGGCCTGAAATACTGCCGTCACGACCTTGTGGCTCGTGCTGACACCGACGACATCAACCACGCCAACCGCTTCGCGCGCCAACTGGCATTCATGGCAGGGCATCCCGAGATAGATGCCGTATCGGCCTGGGTTGACGAGTTTACCACCAGCCCCAGCGATGTTATATCCACCCGCAAGCTGCCCGAGAAGAGCAGCGACATCTTTGTCTACGGCAAGCGCCGATGCCCCATCAACCATCCTGTGGTAATGTATAGGAAAAAGGCGGTAGAGGCGGTAGGCGGCTACCAGACCGACCTTTTCCCAGAGGACTATTTTCTATGGATGAAAATGCTCAAGGCTGGAAGCAAGTTCTACAACATACAGGAGAGCTTGCTGTCGTTCAGGTATAACCCCGACACCGTAAAGCGCCGCGGCGGATGGAAATATGCCATTGACGAGGCCAAGACACAATGGAAGGCCTACCACAGTCTTCATTATCTCTCACTCGCCGACTTTCTTTTCAACACCTCCTTGCGTTTCACCATACGCATCCTGCCCAACAGTCTGAGAAAGGGCTTCTACACCATCATGAGAAAACTTACATAGTCTACAGTTCTTTTTTACATCTTCATGCAATATTTCCATGAAAATGTTGTTATAAAAAAGAATTGTGTTAACATCTTATGCCAACAGACATATATATCATATTATTGACTTTGATATCGAGTGCCGTATGTGGTATGGCATTTACTCCACTCATACTCAAATTTTGCAAGAAGAAGCATCTCTATGATATGCCGAATGCGCGGAAGGTACACAAAAATCCTATCCCACGACTTGGCGGTATCGCCTTCATACCCAGTATGATGGTGGCAGTGCTGATCACATTCAACTTCCTGAGACTTCAATATCATTCACAGATCATACATATCAATATTAGTTCACTACATGTCATCGTCAGTCTGTTTGTGATCTATATGACTGGCATTATCGACGATTTGATTGGGCTTAACGCCCCCGTGAAGTTCACCCTGCAGATCATTTCTGGCATGATCCTGTCACTGGCCGGCTTCTACCTCAACAATCTTTATGGACTTTTCGGTATCTATGAGATACCACAATGGTTGGGAAGTCTACTGACAGTGTTTATCATCGTATTTGTCTGCAATGCGATCAACCTTATTGATGGCATTGACGGTCTTGCGGCATCACTGGCTATCATCGGTCTTTGTGGCTTTTGTTATCTCTATGCAAAATTGAGTTACCTTACTTACTGTGTACTGATATGCGGCATCATTGGATGCTTGTTGTCATACCTGTTCTTCAATCTGTTTGGCTCTGCAGAAAAAGGACTAAAGATTTTCATGGGCGATTCAGGGAGTCTTACCCTCGGTTTTCTATTAGGCTTCCTCTTTATCAATTATTCCATAAAGATGTCTGTTTATGCCGACCAGTATAGCCAGCCTTTCACGATTGCATGGTCCTTCTTTATCTTACCTATTTTTGACGTGGTGAGAGTTTTCTTTTTCAGAATCATGAATCATAGGTCGCCATTTCAGCCCGATAAGAACCACATTCACCATAAGTTGTTAGCAGTCGGCCTCACACAACATCAAGCTTTATTAGCTCTCATTGCTTTGGCTTTAGCATTCATTCTTATCAATAGATCCCTGAGTCCATTGAACAATGCAAATATTTCTCTCTTGGCGGATGTGATCATATACATAGCCTTTAATATCTGCGTGAACGTTGCCATAAAAAGAAGAAAAAAGGTAGAAGTGAGATGAGACGAATCTTTGATATTTGCTTATCTGCCTTCTGCCTGATCGTCTTCTCTCCACTGATGGGTATCTGTGCTTTAGCCATCAGAATAGAAGACGGATTACCTGTCATCTATCGGCAAGAGAGAATAGGACTGCACGGAAAACCCTTTAACATCTATAAGTTCCGCAGTATGAGAATGGATGCAGAGAAAGATGGCGAACCACAACTGCTGGAGCGAGACAACGATCCAAGGCTCACTCATGTTGGTGCCTTCCTTCGTGCGCATCACCTTGACGAGCTCCCACAGCTTTGGAATGTCTTCAAGGGAGACATGGCTTTTATTGGCCCAAGACCGGAACGGAAGTACTATATCGACCAGATCATCCAACATGACCCACGCTATGTCTATCTCTATCAGATACGACCGGGCGTGACGTCCTACGCCACATTATATAATGGTTATACCGACACGATGGAGAAGATGCTCAAGCGGCTGGACCTGGACCTCTACTATCTGGAGCATCGCTCGTGGTGGTTCGACACAAAGATACTCGTAAAGACTTTCATCAACATCGTCTTCGGCAAGGTATTTTGAGGACAGAGGAGACAGAGAGACGAGGACAGAAAGACATAAAGGACAGATACTTCACTGTATTATAGACAGGAAGACAAAAAGACAAAAGAAACAGATTATACGCTGCTTTCCTTTTGCTTTATAGAAATAATATACTATCTATGCAAATGTAAACGACGGTTTACATTTAAAGACAAGTGACATGAAATTCTACGATAGAGAAACGGAAATCGACATTCTGCCTATGCTTATCTGTTATTCTGCAAGATATGTGATAATCCCAAAACAAAATCAACGAGAAATTTGGTGGAGCGGGAGAAAAGTGGTAACTTTGCAGGCAATTACGCTCCAAGGGTCGTGAAAGACCCGCAACGTGATCATAGAATTCTATAACAAAACGAATAATTAAAGAAATGAAAAAAGGTATTCATCCAGAAAACTATCGCCCCGTCGTGTTTAAGGACATGTCCAACGGCGATATGTTCCTCACACAGTCTACATGCAAGACCAACGACACTGTAGAGTTTGAGGGCGAGACTTACCCAGTGGTAAAGGTAGAAATCTCCAGCTCTTCGCATCCGTTCTACACGGGCAAGAGCAAGCTCGTCGACTCGGCTGGTCGTGTGGACCGCTTCATGAGCCGCTACGGCAAACTGAAGAAGTAAATACCAAAGCCAACAGAATAGAAGCGCGATCGGACGTAGTTGCATATACGTTTGATCGCGCTTTTTTCGTTTAAAAACTTGAGAACATGATCCAAAAGAATAAAAATGGTTATAAGCGTCACGCCTGCTGGACGTGGCTTGCAGCCTTTGTCTTTACCCTTACCCTCCCTGTCTTTTATTCATGCTCCGGGGATGACAATGGGGAAACAGCCAGTGCTAATGCCAATGCCAACAATGCTCAGGTATTTCCCGAATATGCCCGCATGGAAATGCCACGCATCAAAGACGGCAGCCGCATCATCATTCATCGGACCGATGCCTTCGGCGTGAACTATATCGTGGAATGGGACGACGGCCTGCGTGCACAACGCTGGACATGCTATCGGCTCGACCCGAAGAACAGCATTAGAACCGGCAGCCGCAATGGCTGGTGGCACGGAAGAGACCCCTTTGCCGAAGACGAGCTGATACCTGCCGCTTACCGCACGACATTAACAGACTACAGTCAGATGACTTCTCACTATGACCGTGGCCATATCTGTCCTTCTGCCGACCGCCTCAACTCCAAGGAGGCCAACCGGCAGACATATTTGCTTGGCAATATCCAACCGCAGCTCAACGGTTTCAACACTGGTGTATGGCTCTATATGGAGAACAAGATCCATGGCAACAGCTTTGATGATATCATCGGTTGGAACCGTGATGCCTTCCGCGACACCTTATATATATGTAAGGGTGGCACGATCGACAACAACAACTACTCCCGTTCCAACACTGGACTGGTCATCCCTAAATATTTCTTTGCCGCCATCCTGCGCATCAAAAACGGACAGTACAACGCCCTCGGTCTGTGGTTTGAGCACAAAAACGACCACAGCACAAACCTGAAGGCTTATGCGTGCAGCATCGATGAACTGGAGAGGCGCACAGGCATTGACTTCTTCTGCAACCTTCCCGATGACCGTGAACGCGTCATCGAAGCAGCCCAGCCCAACGACGCACTGTGGGGACTGGAATAAAAACAAAAATCATCCATTAAAAGAGCATTGGCATAGCAGCTATCACTGCCACTGCCATCATTATCTTAAACGTTTTCATATCTTAGAATGTTTAATCCTCAATAAGTGATCTACCTTATTCTACCTTTCCGAAATGTCTCACCGGCTTTGCCGTGCTGTCATCCTTAGCCCGAGTGCCCACCATGTTCTTCTTGGCATAGCCGCCATAGTAATCGTCGTAGTAGCCGTAGCCCCAATCTGTATAGCTGTTCCAGTTGGGTGAGGACACCTGGCGGAGACTGAAGTTGACAGTCTGGTTGTCATAGTAGATGGTACCTTCGAAATAGCCATTAGACAAACGATAGTTGCGAATCTTCAAAGATGTACCTTCTTCAACAAAGTACACGTTGATAGCACCGTTAGACACCGTCCACTTGATATGGTTGGCCACCTGGTTGTTGCGCCACGGAGAGTTCCGGTAATAGTCGATCCAATAACCCGTTCCTGAAGAATAGGTATATGGATCTTGCACGAAGCAGATCTCTGAGGACACAGCCTGATAGTATTGTCCATCATAAGATGTACGCACTTCCATATCACCTTGCCACGTTCCTTCGAGGGTGGTTGCGATATCGCTGTCGTCATCGCAGGAGACCAGCGTGGTAGCGGTCAGCGTGAGAAACAGCATTGAGATTATTGACATTAACTTTTTCATTGCCTTTTCATTTTTATGTTATTGATGCCGCAAAGTTAACACATTTCCGTTAAACGGCAACGGGAAATCGGATATTTGTGAGAGGGATTCCCCTACTGTGTGAAGAGAATTCCGCTATTAATTAATCAAAAATAACCGGCAAAAGAAGGGCTTTCTCCATTCTTTTTTGTACTTTTGCCTTGCATTGTCTCAGAAAGGGAAAATGCTCAACTTTAAGATTGTAAAACATAACAAAGATAAAGCCAAGTATAAAACAAAAATGAGAACGGTTTACGAATTCAGTGTGAAAGACAGAAAGGGTAACGAAGTGTCCCTACGCGAATATGCCAACGAGGTACTGCTCATCGTCAACACTGCCACCAAGTGTGGTTTCACCCCTCAGTACGAGGAACTGGAGAAGCTCTATGAGAAATACCATGCACAGGGCTTCGAGATTCTCGACTTCCCTTGCAACCAGTTTGGTCAGCAGGCGCCGGGCACCGATGAGAGCATTCACTCTTTCTGCAAGATCACCTACGGCACCGAGTTCCCACAATTCAAGAAGATCAAGGTCAACGGCGACGACGCTGACCCGCTCTATAAGTTTCTCAAGACACAGAAGGGCTTTGCCGGTTGGGATGAGACACATCCTATCTACCCCATCCTCGACAAGATGCTCTCTGAGGCTGATCCTAACTATAAGGAGAACCCCGACATCAAGTGGAACTTCACCAAGTTCCTCGTCAACAAGAAGGGACAGGTAATGAAACGCTATGAGCCCACTGAGAAGATCGACAACATCGCCAAGGATATCGAAGCGTTGTTATAACCACCAACCATAAAAGAAAAGGAGAACAACATGAAGACAAAGTGCTTAATCATCGGCAGCGGTCCTGCCGGCTACACTGCAGCCATCTACGCCGGACGCGCCAACCTCAATCCGACGCTCTACACGGGCCTGCAGATGGGCGGTCAGCTTACCCAGACTACCGACATTGAGAACTTCCCCGGTTTCCCTGACGGCATCGATGCCAACGAGATGATGGAGAACTTCCGTAAGCAGGCAGCACGCTTCGATGCTGACATCCACGACGGTGTGATCACCGATGTGGACTTCAGCCAGAAGCCTTACGTGGCTACCACCGACCGTGGCGAGAAGATCGAGGCCGACACGATCATCGTAGCTACGGGTGCTTCTGCCAAGTACCTCGGACTTCCCGATGAGGAGAAATATCGTGGACAGGGTGTCTCTGCCTGTGCCACCTGTGATGGTTTCTTCTATCGCAAAAAAATCGTTGCAGTCGTCGGTGGAGGTGACACAGCCTGCGAGGAGGCCACCTATCTGGCCAACCTCTGCAGCAAGGTGTATATGATCGTGCGAAAGCCTTACCTGCGCGCTTCCGAGATCATGAAGAAACGCGTGGAGGACAATTCCAAGATAGAGATTCTCTATGAGACCAACACACTCGGGCTCTACGGCGACAACGGTGTGGAAGGTGCTCATGTGGTCTACCGCAAGGGTGAGACCAACGAAAAGAAATACGATCTGCCTATCGACGGCTTCTTCCTCGCCATCGGTCATAAGCCCAACACCGACATCTTCCGTGGTAAGCTCGACATGGATGAGGTTGGATATATCAAGACACAAGGTGACACGCCACGCACCAACATCGAGGGCGTCTATGCCGCCGGTGACTGTGCTGATCCCACCTACCGCCAGGCTGTCGTAGCCGCCGGCTCAGGCTGCAAAGCTGCACTGGAAGCCGAGCGCTATCTGCAAGGAAAGTAAACAGGGAACATCCCATAACCAAAGAAAGCCATACCGCTTATGTCAATAGACTTGAGCAGTATGGCATTTTTATTTCATCGTCATCATATAGACTTGTTGTCATTCACAAATTTCATCCATATCTGTAAATTGATTAGAGTTTCACCCCCTCTTCCTTTGTTACATCACAAACGAATAATTTCTGAGAAACTTATAAATTTTCGATGGATTTCTCCTATCATCACCTATTTGCTCTTATGATGACAACTTTGACATTAGGAGTACTTTACACGCATGCCGTATTTTTTTTGCCATTATGCTTGCTTCTTTCTAAAATTTCACTTATCTTTGCAGATATAATACTATCAAAAGATCTGGCTATCATGCACACTCCAGCTTTTCTGACCCTGCTGTTTCTCTGTCTTCCCGCCGGCACGTTGCTCGCACAAAACCGACACCACGACAAGCGACCGGGCAAACTGCAAATACCCATAGACAGCCTCACTGTCAACGGCACGTCACTGGGATCTGTCGACGTGGTGACCGAAAGCCACATGAACAAAGGTCTGGTCACCAACCCGCTCAATGCCCTCACAGGTCAGGCGGCCGGCGTGAACATCACGTCGGGTGAGAACCGCATGGCTCAGCTGAGCTCCGTGCGTGTGCGCGGTACCACGTCTATCACCGGCGGCAACGACCCGCTCGTGATCATTGACGGCGTCTACTCCGACCTCAGCGCGCTGTCATCGGTCTATCCCTCCGACATCGAGAGCTTCACCATCCTCAAAAATGCTGCCGAGACCGCACAGTTCGGTTCGCGTGGTGCCTCTGGTGTCATCGAGGTGAAGACCAAGCGGGGCAGCGGCACTCAATTCCATATCTCCTACGATGGTAACCTCGGCTTTGAATCGAAATACAAAACTCTCGACATGCTCGACGCACCGGGTTATATTGCCACGGCTCAGGCGCTCGCCCTCTATTATAAGGACGAGGGCAGCAACACCAATTTCCAAGACGCCATCACACGCACCGGCTACATCTCCAACCACCACGTAGCCTTCAGCGGTGGCTCCAAGGAGTCGAACTACCGTGCCTCGCTGAGCGCCATGGATCACAACACCATCATCCGCGCGAATTCCTACCGCAACTATGCCGCCAAGGCCGACCTCACGCAGTGGGCCTTCGACGATCTGCTGAAGATCGACTTTGGTGTCTTCGGCTCGTCACAGAAAAACCATGACCTCTTCAACCCCTGGGAGATCTTCTACAGCGCGGCCGCACAGAACCCTACCATCCCTGCCACGACCAACGCTGACGGCACCGGCGACAAGAACAATACCGCGGAACAGATCAACCACCCAATGGTGCTGCTGAAAAAGAAAAACGACACCAAGAGCCTCAACTTCGACACGCATATCGACATGGACTTCAACCTCATGGGGATGTTCTGTGGCAAGAGCAACGACAACGAGCCTTCGCTCCACCTGCTCCTGCTCGGTGCCTACAGCTACAACTCTTTGGAGAACGCCACCTTCTGCCCGACTTGGATATGGGCACAAGGGCAGGCCACACGCAGCGAGCGCAAGACCGAGTCGTGGTTAGGCAATGCCCAACTGAAGTTCGACGACACGTGGGGCGCGCACCATCTCTCAGCCACCTTGCTGACTGAATATCAGAAGAGCAACGCCAGCGGATTCTGGACGCTCGTCAAAGGCCTCACCACCAATGAACTGGGCTACGACAATCTCGGCGCAGCCTCCACGATACCCTATGGTGGCACGGGCTCCGACGCCGACAGCCCCTCACTGCTCTCGTTCATGGGCAGCCTGAGCTATACCCTCCTCAACCGCTACACACTCGGCGCGACCCTGCGTGCCGACGGCAGCTCGATGTTTGCCAGCGGGCACAAATGGGGCACCTTTCCCTCGGTCTCCTTCTCTTGGGACCTGACCAAAGAGCCTTTCTTCCATGCCCTCAGCCATCTCTTCGGCATCATGCGGCTGCGCACCAGCTACGGACAGTCGGGAAATCTCGGCGGCATCTCATCGTACTACTCACAAAACCTTGTCAAGCCCATCGGCACCGTGTCGGTCAACAACACACCCACCACGACCATGGGACTCTTCCGCAACAGCAACCCCAGCCTGAAATGGGAGACACGCTCGACCTTCAACGTCGGTACCGACTTCAGCCTGTGGCACAACCGGATCGTGCTCACCGCTGAATACTACTACTCGCGCACCACCGACATGCTCTACCAGTACGACGTGCCCGTACCTCCCTTCACCTTTGACAAGCTGCTCGCCAACCTCGGCAAGATGAGCAACCAAGGTGTGGAGCTCGGACTCGGCGTCACTGCTATCAGCCATAAGGACATGGAGCTGAACGTCAACCTCAACCTCTCATTCCAAAAGAACAAGCTCATTTCGCTCTCGGGCAACTACAACGGCTACCATCTGACAGCACCGGACATCACGTCCATAGGCTCGCTAAGTGGCGCCGGATTCCACGGTGGCGAGAACAATATCGTCTACCAGATTGTCGGACAGCCCGTCGGCGTGTTCTACCTGCCACACTGTAAAGGGCTGGTAAAGAACGAGAACGGATCCTATATGTATGACATTGAGGATCTCGACCACAACGGACGCGTCAACATCGAGGACGGCGGTGACCGATACATCGCCGGACAAGCTACACCGAAATGGACGCTCGGCTCCAACATCTGTTTCCGCTACAAGGACTTCGACATCTCGTTGCAGATGAACGGAGCCTTCGGACACAAGATCTACAACGGCACGGCGCTGACCTATATGAACATGTCGAGCTTTCCCGACTACAACGTCATGAAGAAGGCTCCGGCCATGAACATCAAAGACCAGCGCGCCACCGACTACTGGCTTGAACGCGGCGACTATCTCAATTTCGACTATCTCACCGTGGGCTGGAACGTGCCCCTGCACTCTCGCCATATCAGCCGCCTGCGCCTGTCGGCCTCGGTCAACAACCTCGCCGCCATCACTGCCTACAGCGGACTGACGCCCATGATCAACAGCTATGTCGTCGACTCCACGCTGGGCATCGACGACAAGCGGTCCTATCCCGTCTACCGCACCTTCAGCTTCGGGGTGAGCATTCAATTCTAAGTTCCAGCGTTTCCGACAACAAGTAAACCGTCATTCATCATGATGTCCACTAAACGTCTTCTATTCTGTTTCGCCATAGCGGCCTGTCTCTTGTCCCTGTCTTCCTGTGTTGACGAGAATACCAAGGGACTGCTTCCTGAGAAGAATGCCTATAACAGCAGCACCAACCTGTATATCAACACCGTTGCCACCTTATATAATTATATAGGAGGCTACAGCGACTCGCAAGGTCTCGAGGGCACCGTGCGCGGACTCTACGACTATAACACCTTCACCACCGACGAGGCCATCATCCCTATCCGTGGCGGTGACTGGTACGACGGCGGCTTCTGGCAGAATCTCTACGAGCACCGCTGGACAGCCTCCGACGAACCGCTCTATGCCACATGGCTCTATCTCTACAAGGTTGCCATGCTCTGCAACCACAGCCTCGCCGTCATCGACGCCAACCGCAGTCTGCTCTCCGACGACGAGTATCTGTCCTATACCTCCGAGGTGAAAGCCGTGCGCTGCCTCTTCTACTACGAGCTCATGGATATGTTCGGCCGCATCCCTTATATCACCAAAGACCAGGAAAATTTCACCGATGTCAGACAGCAGGAGCGCAGCACCGTGTTTCATAGCCTCATCGACGAGCTGCAGGCATGTCTGCCCTACCTCGCCAATGAGCACAGCAACCTTGAGGGCAATTACTACGGACGTATGACACGCCCCGTGACCCAGTTCCTGCTGGCCCGGCTTTTCCTCAACGCCGAGGTCTACACCGACGACGACTGGACCGACAACCAACGCCCTGACGGCAAGACGATGACCTTCACCGTCGATGGACAGACGATGAATGCCTGGCAGGCCTGCATCCACTACTGCAATGAAATAGAAAAAGAGGGGTATCAGCTTCAGCCCGACTATGCCTTCAACTTCAGCGTACACAACGAGACTTCGGTGGAAAACATCTTCACCATACCCATGGACAAAATCAAATACCAAAACCAGTTCTGTTATCTCTTCCGCTCGCGCCACTACGCTCATGGCGGCGCACTCGGCATGGATGCTGAGAACGGCACCTCAGCCACGCTCGCCACTGTCCACGCCTACGGCTACGGCACCGACAGCCTTGACACGCGCTTCGCCATTAACTTCTATGCCGACACGGTGAAGGTCGACGGCAAGGTGGTGAAGATGGAAAACGGTGAGCCACTGGTCTACCAGCCCTTGGTGATGGCAGAGAACCTCACCTACTCGCCCTATGAGAAGACTGCAGGGGCACGTATGGCTAAATACGAGATAGACCGCAAAGCCTACACCGACGGAAAACTACAGGACAACGACATCGTGCTCTTCCGTTTCGCCGACGTGCTGCTCATGCGCGCCGAGTCTAAAGTGCGAAACGGAGAAAACGGACAGAGCGACTTGGATGCTGTCCGCCGACGGGTGGGCATGCCCAGTCGTCCGGCTACGCTCGACAACATCCTGCGTGAACGGCTGCTCGAACTGATGTGGGAAGGCAGCCGACGGCGCGACCTCATCCGCTATGGTCGCTTTCACAAGGCCTACGACCTCAGACAACCAATCGAGAGCGAGAGCGATGCCCACACCACGGTGTTCCCGATACCCCAAAAAGCCATTGACCTCAATAACAAGTTGAGTCAGAACAAGGGCTACAAGATAGAATAGGAACTAACAACACTTGCTAATACGTCTAAAGCATCTGCGGCAGGCAGTGTGAGACACCATGGACAAACAGAGCTTATACCTTATTATATATAGCTCCAAAGAAATTTATTCTCCACAAATGGCAAGAAATTGAAGAAAATTGTGTAAGTTTGCAATCGGAAAACATTCACCAACTGCAAATTGTCAAACAGAAAGCAATTATTATGAAGAGAAAGAAATTCCTTTTGGGCGAGAACGATGTACCCCGTCAGTGGTACAACATCCAAGCCGAGATGCCCAACAAACCAATGCCGCCCCTGAATCCAGCTACCCACAAGCCGCTTCATGCCGACGACCTGGCACATATTTTCAATCAAGAATGCTCACGACAGGAGCTCGATCAGGAACACGCATGGATCGACATCCCCGACGAGGTGCGCGACAAATACTGCTACTATCGTGCCACTCCACTGGTGCGTGCCTACGCACTGGAAAAGGCGCTCGACACAAAGGCACATATCTATTTCAAGAATGAGTCGACCAATCCCTTAGGTTCGCATAAGATCAACTCCGCCCTGCCCCAGTGCTACTATTGCAAACAGGAGGGTGACACCAACGTGACCACCGAGACCGGTGCCGGACAGTGGGGCGCAGCGCTCAGCTATGCCGCCAAACTCTACGGACTGGAGGCTGCCGTGTATCAGGTGAAGATCACGATGCAGCAGAAGCCCTACCGCTCGATGATCATGCGCACATTCGGTGCTACCGTGGAGGGCTCGCCCTCGATGTCAACACGCGCCGGAAAGAACATCATCACGGCCGACCCCAACCATCCCGGCTCCTTGGGTACCGCCATCTCTGAGGCTATCGAACTGGCCACCACCACGCCGGGATGTAAATACACGTTGGGCTCGGTGCTGAACCATGTCGCCCTCCATCAGACTGTCATCGGACTGGAAGCTGAGAAGCAGATGGAGATGGCCGGGGAGTATCCCGACGAGGTGATCGCCTGCTTCGGCGGCGGCTCCAACTTCGGCGGCATTGCTTTCCCCTTCATGCGCCACGTCTTCGACGGTACGCACAAAGACACGAAGTTCATCGCCGCGGAGCCGAACAGCTGTCCGAAACTCACCCGTGGAAAGTTTGAATACGACTTTGGCGACGAGGCCGGCTACACGCCTCTGTTGCCGATGTTCACCCTTGGCCATGACTTCAAACCAGCCAACATCCATGCCGGTGGCCTGCGCTACCACGGTGCCGGTGTCATCATCTCGCAACTGCTCAAGGACGGCTATCTCGCCGGTATGGACATTCCTCAGCTCGAAAGCTTTGCCGCCGGCGTGCTCTTCGCCCAGACTGAAGGCATCATCCCCGCTCCCGAGAGCTGCCACGCCATTGCTGCCACCATCCGCGAGGCCAAGCGCGCCAACGTGGAAGGCAAGGCACCAGTCATCCTCTTCAACCTCTCCGGCCACGGTCTCATCGACATGCCGTCGTATATGAGCTATATCAACGGCGACCTGACGAACTATACGGTCACGGATGACGAGATTGAGAAGAACCTCGAAAAAGTGCCACTGACCATTGACAAGTAATTATCCACAATAACAAAACGACCTCCCCCAGACCTTGCAACCGATATTGCAAAGTCCAGTAGAGGTCGTTTTTTATTTAGCAGAAAAGTAATATTAGCTTTATCTAACTATCCGTTCACCTTCTTGATGATGCCCTGTCCCTCTTCCACTGCCTTCATATTCAGCGGAATCAAGTCGTGATGGCGCTCAGGCAGCGTCTTGTAGAGTGCCTTCTGCAAACCGTCGGTACTGACGATTGGGCAGACTTTGAGCAGTCCGCCGAGTACGATCATGTTGAAGACCTTGGCATTTTTCATCTCCGCCGCCTTGTCCATGGCGTCAATGCGATAGATGGTGATGTCATCGCGATGGGGCGTCTCGGCGATGCCATAACCGTCGTAGAGGAGTATGCCGCCCGGTTTCACCTTAGGCATGAACTTTTCGAGTGAAGGCTGGTTGAGCACGATGGCGACATCATAATGACTGAGAATAGGTGACGAGATGCGGTCGTCGCTGACGATGACCGTCACATTGGCCGTACCGCCACGCTGCTCCGGTCCGTAGGCCGGCATCCATGTCACTTCCTTTCCCTCCATCAGTCCAGAGTATGCAAGGATCTTTCCCATGGAGAGCACGCCCTGGCCTCCGAAGCCTGATATGATAATTTCCTTTTTCATTGTCTTGCGTTATAACCGTGAAAGACTATTTCAAGCCTGTGGTATCCTTGAAGTCGCCTTTATGATATTCCTCAAACATATATTTGCGCATCCACTCGTTGGCCTTCACCGGGCTGAGATGCCAGCCACTGCTGCAAGTTGAGACGATCTCCACGAGCGAAGAGCCCATTCCTTTCATCGAGGCTTCGAAGGCTTTGCGAATGGCTTTCTTGGCCCGGAGCACCGAGGCCACTGTGTCCACGCTCTGTCGGGTGACGTAGCAGGTGCCGCGCAGCTTAGCGGCCAGTTCGGTGATATTGAGCGGATAGCCGTGCAACTCCGGATCACGGCCATAAGGGCAGGTAGTGGTCTTCTGTCCGATGAGCGTCGTAGGAGCCATCTGTCCACCCGTCATGCCATAGATGGCGTTGTTGATGAAGATGATGACAATGTTCTCGCCACGGTTGAGCGCATGGATGGTCTCTGCCGTTCCAATGCATGCCAGATCACCGTCGCCCTGATAGGTGAACACGAGACGGTCGGGCCACAAACGCCTGATGGCAGTGGCCAAAGCTGGCGCACGGCCGTGAGCAGCCTCCTGCCAGTCGATGTCGATATAGCGATAGGCAAAGACGGCACAGCCTACCGGTGATACACCGACGGCCTTCTCTTCCATGCCCATGTCTGCAATCACCTCTGCCACGAGCTTATGCACCACGCCGTGGCTACAACCCGGACAATAGTGCATCGGCACGTCGTTGAGCAACTCCGGCTTCTGATAGACAACGTTTTCCGGCTGAATGATTTCCTCCCTATTGATTTTTTCACTTGCCATTTTCTTCCAATTTTGCTTTAAGTTCTTCAACGATCTCCGTCGGGTCAGGCACAATGCCGCCCAAACGACCAAAATGGCTCACGGGTACTTCATTGCCCACAGCGAGCCGAACGTCCTGAATCATCTGTCCGGCATTGATCTCTGCCACGAGGATGTGGCGCTTTCCTTTCGCCATCTCGGCCAGTGCCTTGCTCGGGAACGGCCAGAGGGTGATGGGACGGAACAGGCCGGCCTTGATGCCCTGCTCACGGGCGAGCTCCACGCTCTTCTCGGCGATGCGGGCAGCACTGCCGAAAGCAACAATCAGGCAGTCGGCATCATCGCAATGTTCGGTCTCAAATCTTACCTCTTTCTCTTCGATCTCACGGTATTTGGCCTGCAGGTGCAGATTGCGCTGCTCCATGACCTCCGGCTTCAACTCCAGTGAGGTGATGATGTTGGGCTTGCGGCTTTTCGGACGTCCGGTAGTTGCCCAAGGACATTCCTTGATGACTTCCTCATCGGTACGGCGGGGCTTGAAAGGCGGCAACACCACCTTTTCCATCATCTGACCGATGACGCCGTCGCTGAGGATCATGGCCGGATTGCGATAGCGGAAAGCCAGCGTGAAAGCCAGATCCACGAAGTCGGCCATCTCCTGCACGGAAGCCGGAGCGAGCACGATGACGTTGTAGTCACCGTTGCCACCGCCACGGGTAGCCTGGAAATAGTCGCTCTGACTCGGCTGTATCGTACCCAGTCCTGGGCCGCCGCGCTGCACGTTGACGATGACACCGGGCACCTCGGCACCTGCCATATAGGCGATGCCCTCTTGCATCAGGGCGACACCGGGACTCGACGAGGTGGTCATCACGCGCTTGCCGGCGCCACCTCCGCCATAAAGCATGTTGATGGACGCTACCTCGCTCTCAGCCTGTACGACCACCATGCCGGTAGTCTCCCAAGGCTTCAAGGCCGACAGCGTCTCGATGATCTCTGTTTGGGGAGTGATGGGGTAGCCGAAGAAGCCGTCCACACCACAGCGTATGGCAGCGCGGGCCAGAGCCTCGTTGCCTTTCATCAGTGTTACTTCCTGTTCCATGATTCCTTATTTCTGGGGAGAAGCCAAAGGCTCCGCCACTTCGATTCGTTTACGATAGACAGTAATGCATCCGTCGGGACAGACAATGCCGCACGAGGCACAGCCGATGCAATCGTCCGGGCGCACCGCCACAACGTAGGGATAGCCGTGGGCGTTGACCTTTCTCTCAGCCAGTGCGATGACGTTTTTGGGGCATGCAACCATACAGAGCGTACAGCCTTTGCAACGATCCACGTCAACAACGATGGCTCCAATATTTTTCTTCATAACTGAAATGGATGTTATATAGGTTAAGGACGCTGTTCTTAGTCCGGCACGAAGCCGGACTACGGATTATAGATGTCCTTACAATAAAAGTTCATGATGTCTTCCAACATTTTCTCCGCCACCACAGCGGGACTGTTGGAATCGAGGGCAATGGCCTGCAGATAACAATTCATCGCGGCGGGGAAATCACCCCGACGACGATGCTCATTACCCTGATGATAGTATTCTTCGGAACTCATATCTCTTTTATACTTTGCCTTTTTAGCGATACAAAAGTATAGATAATCCTACAAGCAACATATATGAACGCTGATATTTTAAGCTATTTTTATATAGTTTCAACCAAGAACTGCACATATCAATAGATACGTGCAAGTTTTGTTTTTATAGCCCAAAACAAAAGAAACAAAAATAGCCACTTCTTTTCGTTCACAACAAAGAAAACGGAAAAAAGTGGCAAAAATCCAGAATTGCACATATCAAACTATTTTGTGCGTATTTTCGGCCATATTGAAGAATACAACAATCGTGTTGCATATTTACTTACACTTCATGGCTTTGAGAACTTGCACGGCCTCTGCCACGCTGGGTACCTGGGCAATACGTACCAGCCGATGCCCACGGCTGTCCTTGAAGGTACAGCGGCGAGGATTGTTCATCACATAGTGGATGATGCTGCCAAAAGCCTTGCTCTGATAGTAGGGACTGTCTGCCTGCGAGACAAATTGCATGCTCATCGTGCCCTGCTTGAGGATGATCTTCTCGCAGCCCTCTTCCTTGCCTAAACGGCGAAGGGCTACCACCTGCATGAGTTCCTCGCCTTCCGACGGCACGGAACCAAAACGGTCGGTGAGCCGCTGACGGTAGGCGGCCAGGTCGTCATCGCTCTCAATGTTGTCAAGCTCGCGGTAGAGCAGCATGCGCTCACTGCTGCCCGGCACATAGGTCTCGGGGAAGTACATCTCCAGATCGCTCTCCACGGCGCAGTCCTCGACAAAGTCACTGGCCTTGATGTCCTCGCCGGCCTTGAGCTCCTCGGCATAGAGGTCGCCAAGTTCTTCATTTTTCAACTCACTGACTGCCTGATTGAGTATCTTCTGGTAGGTTTCGTAGCCCAAGTCTTCCATGAAACCACTCTGCTCTGCACCCAACAGGTTGCCCGCGCCACGGATGTCAAGATCCTGCATGGCAAGGTTGAATCCGCTGCCAAGGTCTGAGAAGGTCTCCAAAGCCTCTAAGCGACGACGCGCCTCGGGAGTCATGGCACTGCGTGGCGGCGCTAAGAGATAACAGAAGGCCTTGCGGTTGCTGCGGCCTACACGGCCACGCATCTGATGCAAGTCTGACAGCCCGAAATGGTTGGCACCGTTGATGATGATCGTGTTGGCATTGGGGATGTCGATGCCGTTCTCCACAATGGTCGTGGAGAGCAGCACGTCATAGTCGTAGTTGACAAAGTCGGTGATGACCTTCTCCAGCTCTTCGGGTGGCATCTGACCATGACCGATGACCACACGGCAGTCGGGCACATACTTACGGATGAGGTCGGCAATCTCCTGAAGATTGGAGATGCGGTTGTTGACAAAGAACACCTGACCATTGCGACTCATTTCGAAATTGATGGCATCAGCGATGACCTCATGGCTGAAAGTGCACAGCTCGGTATGGATGGGATAGCGGTTGGGGGGCGGCGTGCGCATGACGCTCATGTCACGGGCACCCATCAGGCTGAACTGCAACGTACGGGGGATGGGCGTGGCGGACATTGTGAGGGTGTCGATATTGCTTTTCAGTTTCCGCAACTTCTCCTTTGTGGACACGCCGAACTTCTGTTCCTCGTCGATGATGAGCAGTCCGAGGTCGTGCCACTTCACATTTTTTCCCAACAGCTTATGCGTACCGACCACAATATCGACCTTGCCGTCGGCGAGTCCGCTGAGCACGTCCTTGGTCTGCTTGGCGGTTCTGGCTCGCGAGAGATACTCCACGCGTACAGGGAAATCCTTCAACCGCTCCCGGAATGTCTTATAGTGCTGATAGGCCAGCACGGTCGTGGGCACGAGCACAGCCACCTGCTTGGAGTCGCACGCTGCCTTGAAGGCGGCACGCACGGCCACCTCGGTTTTGCCGAAACCTACGTCGCCACAGATGAGACGGTCCATAGGACGGGCCCGCTCCATGTCGGCCTTGACATCCTGCGTGGCCTTGAGCTGGTCGGGCGTATCCTCGTAGAGGAAGCTGGCCTCCAGTTCGTGCTGCATGAAATTATCGGCAGAGAAGGCAAAACCTTTCTCATGGCGGCGCTTGGCATACAGACGGATGAGGTCACGCGCGATGTCCTTGATGCGCTTCTTGGCCTTCTCCTTCAACCGCTCCCAGGCACCGGTGCCGAGCGTGCTCAGCCGTGGCGGCTCACCGGTGTCACTGCCGCGATACTTTGAGATTTTATAGAGCGAGTGAATGGAGACGTCGACCTTGTCGTTGTTTTGAAAGATGATGCGGATGACCTCCTGGTATTGTTGCTCGCCGGTCTTTCCATTGGCATTCTGTATGGGCACACGCACGAGACCGCCGAACTTGCCGATACCAAAGTCGACATGCACCACATAGTCGCCGATTTCCATCTCCAGCAACTCCTTCATCGTCAAGGCCATCTTGCCTGCACGCGCACGGTCGGACTTGAGATTGTACTTATGGAAACGGTCAAAGATCTGGTGATCGGTGAAGAAGCACACCTTCATGTCGTCATCAGCAAAGCCCTCGTGAAGGGTCTTGTCCACTGGCGTGAAGACAATACCTGAGCCCCTGCCGGCAGCCATCGACGAAGCATCGCCACCACCCATCTCGTCGAAGATGTCCTTCAGACGCTGTTGCTGTTTGCGGCTGTCGGCGAGGATATAGAGATGGTAGCCGCGCAGAAGATAGTCCTCGAACGACTGCCGAAGCAAATCGAAGTTCTTATGGAAAAGCGGTTGCGGCGTGACGTGGAAGGTGAGGACGGCATGAGCATCCTTGGTGGTGTGGCCATAGACGACACGCCGCAGCTCCAGTATGTCCTCCTTGAACTGAGAAGGCGAACAGAGCACGCTCTCGCGGTTCATGCCACGTTGTATCTCGGCCTGCTCCATCTCGGTCGCGTCTTCGAGACGCTCGGTGAGTGCCTGAGAGGAGAAGCCTTCGTTATAGACGCGTTCCACTGTGTCGCAGATGAAACCTAAGTCGCGGCAGACGAGTATGGCGTCATTGGGAACGAAACGAAGGAAAGGTACCTTCTCTGTAGTTTCCTTTGCCAGTTCCGGCACGATCTCCACTTCCTTGCGCCGCTCCTTGGAGAGTTGGTCCTCAACAGAGAAAGACCGGATGGTGTCGATCTCATCGCCAAAGAAGTCGATACGGAACGGCAGCTCGCCGGAATAGGAATAGACATCGAGGATGCTTCCGCGCACAGCAAACTGTCCGGGCTCATAGACATAGTCCTGCTCGGTGAATCCAAGTTCACGGAGCCGGTGCTCCACCTCCACGATGTCAATCCGCTGTCCTACGCTGAGCGATAGCCGGTGGTCATCGATGTGTTTTTGCGAGACCACAAGCTCTGCCATGGCCTCAGGATAGGTAACGACGAAGAGAGGCCTGGCATGGGCCGTGTGTTGCTGGCGGGCTGCAATCTGGGCGAGCACCTCCGTGCGCAGAATCTCGTTGGCGGCATCACGCTGTCCGTATTTCACGGCACGGCGATAGCTGGAGGGGAAATAATAGACGTCATAGTCGGCAGGCTGACTGCTGTCCGTGACCGTCTGAGTGTCTTGTGAAGAATTCTTTTGTTGTTCGGCCTTGATTTCCTCCGCGACTTTCTTTTCCGCTGTGTTGAGGACAACGGGCAAGAGATCGTTGTAGAAGTAACCGGCTTCGTCAGCATCCTGCATGACGAAAAGAAAGGTATTGTCCAGCCGTGGGGCAATACCTGCAAAAAGAGTCGGCAGTGCCGACCCCACAATATCCTTAAGGAAGACGCTCTTGACTGAGATGTCTTCCAAATATTTGACCAGAGCACCGGCTTGCGGTAACCGGCTGTACAGTGTCTGTATATCGTGTATATTCATGTCTTGGCCTACCCTTTGATCTCGGGGTACTTCTTGAACCAACCGTCAAGACGCAGACGCATCACACCGAAGAGGGCCTCACTGAAGATGCCGCCACTCATCTTGCTGGTACCCTCACGACGATTGACAAAGACGACAGAGACCTCCTTGATCTTGAATCCTATCTTGTAGGCGGTGTATTTCATCTCTATCTGGAAGGCATAGCCCTTGAAGCGGATGTCGTCGAGATTGATCGTCTCCAACACGCGACGGCGATAGCACACGAAGCCGGCGGTGGTGTCGCGGATGGGGATGCCCGTGATGAAGTTGACATAGCGCGAAGCAAAATAGCTCATCAGCACACGACCTATCGGCCAGTTGACCACGTTGACGCCGGTAACATAGCGCGAACCCACGGCCACGTCACCTCCCTCATCGTGGCAGGCCGCATAGAGACGGGGCAGGTCTTTGGGATTGTGACTGAAATCGGCATCCATCTCAAAGACATATTCATAGCTCCGCTGCAAAGCCCATTTAAAGCCGGTGATGTAGGCGGTACCCAGACCGAGCTTGCCCGAACGTTCGATGATAAAAAGGCGATCGCCAAACTCATTGTCAATCAACCGACGGACAATGGTTGCCGTACCATCTGGACTGCCGTCGTCGATGACAAGGATGTGAAAGCACTTCTCCAAGGAGAAGACGGCACGTATGATATTCTCGATATTCTCTTTCTCGTTGTAAGTGGGAATGATTACGATAGAGTCACTTTCATGCATGATGATATGTATTTTCCATTTCTGCAAAATTATAAAATTAAACGCAAAGTGCCAACAAATTGGCGAAATATATCCGGCGTTATTGGTCGTCGTTGCGTACGTAGCCCTGGTACTCGGGCACCAGTCCGCTCATCACGGCCTCATAGCTCTTATCCTTGAGATAGTCAATGTTCTCACGGCCCTTGCCGATGGGCATGATGGGCTCGTGGATCGTCAGCTTCAAGGGATGCCAGCGTACCCAGCGCCAGTCGCGCGTGCGCGGCATAACATCAAACGAGCCGTTGATCGTCAGCGGACAAACCGGCAACTGCAGCTCGTCGGCCAGCATAAAGGCACCACGGCGGAAGAGGCTCATATGACCGGTGAACGTGCGGGCACCTTCGGGAAAGACCATCAGCGACATGCCCTCCTTGAGCACCTCACGCGCCTGGTCGTAGCTGGCACGGATATGCGAGGGGCCGCGCTTGTCAACAAAGATCTGATGGGAATACTTGCAGGCGGGACCGATAAAAGGGATCTTACCGATACCCCGCTTCATCATCCACTTGAAGTTGCGGTTGAGGAAACCATAGATGAGAAAGATGTCGAAGGCACCCTGGTGATTGGCTACGAAGACATAGGACTGCCCCGGCTTGAGATACTCCCGACCCTCTACCTTGACAGGCAACAATAGAATACGGATGACAAACTCGCTCCACCACTTGCCGGGATAATAACCCCAGAAATGTCCGTTGCCCACTCTGCAACCGATAATGGTCATCAGAGCAATGACAATCGTGTCAATCAAAAACAGTGGCATGACGCAGAGTTCATAGAGGCAATACAAGAATTTTTTCATAACTGTGAGATCTTCTTTCTATGAGTTAATGTTTTATTCGATGCAATGTGATGACATTGATTTCAGGAGGTACGCCGAAACGGAAAAAGACGAGACCGCCGATGCCTGCCGAGACGCACATCATGCTGCCATCGCGCTGATAGAGTCCGTCGTCCTCGGCATAAACCAGTCTGACAGGACTGACGCCAAAGAACGCTATCTGTCCGCCGTGGGTGTGTCCGCTGAGTGTCAACGCCACACGATGGCTGGGCACGATATGGTCATCCCAAGCCCGCGGGTCATGCTGGAGCATGACGACAAAGGCCTTCTCTCCCACTCCATTCATCGTGCGGGAGAAATCACAGCTGTCGGGCTTGCGGAAATTCTGCTCACCGGCCACCACGATGGAATCACCGCTACGATGGAGCGCAAAATGACTGTTGAGCAGCAGTTTCCATCCCATGCGCCGTTGCAGGTCAATGACAAGACGGCGGTTAGCAGCCTCCACGTCGGGGCGGTCGTGGGTGTACTCACTATAATCGTGATTGCCCAACACGGAAACTACTCCATCACGAGCCCTCAACTGCCTGAGCGGCGGCATGACGGGAACGATCTCCTGCGGACGGGTGTTTTGCAGGTCTCCGCCAAAAGCGATGAGGTCGGCACGCTGGGCATTGATGCTGTCAATGTCGCGCTGCAACAGCGCACGGCGTGCACCGGTGAAACTGCCCACATGAGCATCAGAGAAAAACACGATGCGATAGCCGTCAAAGCGCTCGGGGAGATTGGTAAAATAGAGGTCGTCGCGCTGTACGGTCAGCTTCTTGGTGCCTATTGTGGAACCATAGATGAGGACGTACCAATTAATAAGGATGAGCACCACCGCCACGATATTGCCCAAATTGACACGGCTGTGACGCCAACGACTCCATAGCAGACCTAACCCGGAACAAAGTGCAAAGATGGCTTTAGGCCATACGATCAGTCCCACTAAGAACATATAGACGTTGACCCACGTAAGATCGGCGGGAACGAAATCGCGAATAGACACCAGGGCTATCGTATAGATGAACATCAGCATTCCCGGCAACCACCACAGCAGCCTCAACCACCATCGTCCATGATAGCGGCTCCGCCAATAGTGCTGATCGAAATACAGATCGGGCAGCACGATGGCAAGCAAGATAGGAATGAAGATACGCGATATCATCTATAACCTTTCTTTGTCTTGTTCAACGCTTCATCAAGCTCACACTGAGGAAACGACGCATCAGCTCCAAGGGGAGTCCACGCCGACGGGCATAGTCCCGCAACTGGTCTTCGCCAATCTTTCCCAAGTCAAAATAGTGCGCCTTGGGATGCGCAAACATCAGTCCGGAGACTGAGGCGTGGGGATGCATCATGCCACTGGCCGTCAGCCGGATGCCGATACGCTTCATGCCTATAAGGGAGTCTATGATAAAGTTCACGCTGGTGTCGGGCATCGAAGGATAGCCCACGGCAGGACGTATGCCCTGATAGTGCTCGGCGTGGATGTCCTTCATGCAGAGGTTCTCATCAGGGGCATATCCCCAATAGGTCTTCCTCACCTGCAAATGCATCAGCTCGGCCGTACCCTCTGCCAATCGGTCTGAAAGCACTTGGGCCAGCATACGCCGGTAGACATCCTCGTCGCGGCTGTGGTTCATCGCCTCATCGACGGTCGTGGCGAACACGCCGACCTTGTCGGCCTTGCCCTGGGAAAGCGGGCGCACGAAGTCGGCCAGGCAGAGATTGGGCTGACCGGGGGCAGAGGGGCACTGCTGACGCAACATCGGCAGACGTGTGTCGCCCAGCAGCAAGTCATCGCCGTCGCTGTTGGCATCGAACAACTCAAAGACGGCATGCGTCTGATGCTTGCCTTGCCATGCGTCGAGCAGCTCATTGGCGTCGGCATAGAGACCGGCCTTGTCGGCCTCACTCTTCCCGCTCATGCTCCAGGCATGGTCGAAGTAGAGCCAGTTGATATAGGGTCGCACCTCGTCAATATCGTAATGAAGAACCATCGTCAAACCTCCTTGCTGTGATTATTTCAGTCTGAACTGTACAGCCTCGCCACGACTGTTCCCGTCAAACTGCCCTTGGTCGTAGATGAGCCGTCCGTTGCAGAAAGTCTGCTTGACTTGCCAGTCAAAGGTCTGTCCCTCCATGGGCGACCACCCGCACTTGCTCTGGATGACGTCGGGGGTGACAGTCCACGGGCTCTTGGGTTTCACGATGGCAATGTCAGCCTTATAGCCTTTGTGCAGGAAGCCACGGTCGCTGACCGAGAAGAGCATGGCGGGATGATGGCACATCAGCGTCACAAGTTTCTCGATGCTCAACACACCTTCATTGACCAATTGCAACATGGCGGGCAAGAAGAACTGCAACATCGGCATACCGGAGGCGGCGCGGACGCAGCCTCCTTGTTTCTTGCTCCACTCGTGGGGAGCGTGGTCGGTACCGATCGTGGAAATGCGTCCGTCGGTCAGCGCCTTGCGCAACTCCTCGCGGTCGGCCTCCATCTTGATGGAGGGATTGCACTTGATGCGGGCTCCAAGCTTCAGCGTGTCGGCAGCGGTAAACCAGAGATGGGCAATGACGGCCTCAGCGGTAATCTGAGGCAGGTAGTTGTCTTCGCACGGCTCAAAGAGTTGCAACTCCCGGGCTGTGGTGAGATGGGCCACATGCAACCGCGTGTGATGCTGCAACGCCAACTGTACGGCCAAAACAGTACTGCGATAGCAGGCTTCCTCATCGCGGATGATGAAATGGAAACGGACATCGGGATCGTCACCGCAGACGAGTTTGAAGCGCTGCATGTTCTTGGTGATGATGCCGGAATCCTCGCAATGGGTCATCAGCGGCAAGTCTAAATCAGCACAAGTCTGGTAGATCTGATGCAACGCATCCATCTGATCCACGAGCATGTTGCCCGTAGAGGCACCCATGAAGAGCTTGACGCCGGGGATGCGTGTAGGGTCGAGTTGCCGGAAGAGTTCTACGTTGTTGTTAGTAGCACCAAAGAAAAAACTATAGTTGACATGACTTGTCTGCCCCGCTCTTGCGAATTTGTCAGCAAGTGCGTCCAACGTTGTCGTTTGCGGCTGACAATTGGGCATGTCAAAAAACGTAGTCACTCCGCCGAAAGCGGCTGCCCGTGACTCGCTCTCTATGTCAGCCTTCTGTGTCAGTCCCGGCTCACGGAAATGGACATGCTCGTCGATGATGCCTGGCAAAACGTAGCACCCCGTGGCGTCTACACTTTTGTCGTAGTCTCCACGGGGTGTCTGCTCATTCTCTATGATTTCTTCGATACGGTCATCATTAATGATGAGGGACCCTCGGAAGGAGCGTCCCTCGTTGACGATGGTTCCGCCTTGTATCTTTGTTCTCATTATTTATATATAGTATCGGTCATCTTCTTCCTCGCCTTCCTGCTATTATTCTCCTTCGACAGGAGCCTCTTCCGATCCTTGTCCCCCTTGTTCTGTAGCCGGCTGAGCCATCTCGCTGGGAGTCGGACCGTCTTCCGGTGCAGCTTGCTGCGTGGGTTGAGATTGTGCAGGGGCGCTTTGCATGCCGTTCATGATATTTTGGTTTTGCTGGGCGGCCTCGTAGTACTCCTTGACCATCGGATCGTTTTTGAACTTCTCTGTAGCTTTGCTCATGATATCCTCAATCCACGCGTCGAGCATGGGAGCATTGTAGCGGTTCATGCAGGTGTTGATGAAGATATACGGCCCCAGCACATTGTCGAAGTTATCCTCCACAAACTTAGTGACCAACTTATCCATGCGTTGGTTGATGCGGTCGTTTTCCGCAGCCAGCTTGGCGTTAACGCTATTCATGTTCTTGCCGTTCATGATGGCTTGGTCATGCACATGCACGAGCTCGGCACTTTGGTTCATCAGCTGCGTGAACTTCTGTCTGAACTTTGTAAGCTTGTCGTTGAGCGGTGTGCCCGTGACGCTTTCCTGGGTGTTATCTATTTTCACTTGGATATCTCCGCTCTCCAACACTACGGGCAGCCCATTGTTCTCATTGAGCAGGATGCTTCCCACTCTGACGGAATCTACCGAACCCGCAAAATGGAACTGACCGTGCACGACATCACACGAATCAAGATTCTTCAATGCCGTATCTTTCAGCACCTTAAGATATAGCTTCCGGCCATCGAGCGTAGAGACGTTCGTTGTTCCAGTAATACTATATGTATTGGCGCAAGATGTTAAGGCCAACAAGCCGAGCATGAAGTATAAAACTTTATTCATAAACGTTTCGTTCAAGCAACACAAAGATAATATGTATTTATGATGCACAAAAGAAAATTAATGCTATTTAGTGAAAGCGCTGACCTTTTATATTTTTTTTGGAGAGCAAATAATCGATTCGATGCACTGTGTACACTTCGATGACAGCACCTATCAACAAAAAGACCACCCATTTATTATAAAGGTAGGTCACATAGTCAATGTAGTTGTGAAACAGGGGGCGGAAAAATCCATAGGCGGTATCGGCCATGAGCATGCCGCCAACGATGAAGCAGAGACCGGCCATGCTCTGGATGCGCTTCAGACGCTTCAACGACAAATCGTCGCCTAAATAGGTCTGCTGGGCTTGTACCAGCGTAAAAAGGACGGCTCCCAACAGGAAGATCCAGCACATTAGCTCACGATGCCAGAAGAACACAAAGCATCCGGCACTAATCACCATCAACGCGCCGCCAGCCATAAACAAGATGCTGAGCGCTTTACTGATTGGTTTGATAGAGTTGTTCATTGTCTTGTTGTATCTTGTCGCTGTCTATTCGCTGCACATCCGTGCTGAGGATGAAGATATCCTCGTCGTCAGCTTTCATGAAGTAGCGCTCGCGGGCAATCTTCTCGATAGCCTTCGGATGCAGTCGCAACTCACGAAGTTCATGGGTGGCAGCCTCGTTTTTCTCGTTATACATTTCTATCTGATCGTTGAGCTCACTGATCTTCAACCGGTACTGCACGTGCCTGAGCAGGCTGTTCTCATCGAGAAAGCCCACCATGGCGACACCGGCCACAATCGTGATCAAGTATTTGTAGTGCGCCATCAGACGGAGTATCATGTTCAGTTTGGTATTCATGCACCAATGATTTCAACAGAATTTAATTGCAAAGGTACTGTAAACGCAGATAAATACAAAATAAAACCGAAGTTTTGTTTTGCCTTTCACGTAAATAAATGTATCTTTGCATTATCTTAATCAATACATATCAACAAACAACATATTATTATATATGAATAACTATATCGTCTCCGCACGCAAATATCGCCCAATGACCTTCAGTTCAGTCGTTGGACAGGAAGCGTTGACGACTACACTGAAGAATGCAGTCAAAAGCGGAAAGCTCGCTCATGCCTACCTCTTCTGTGGACCGCGAGGCGTAGGCAAGACGACATGCGCGCGCATCTTTGCCAAGGCGATCAACTGCGAAAATCCCGCCGAGGACGGTGAAGCCTGTAATCATTGCGAAAGCTGCAAGGCGTTTAACGAGGGACGCTCGATGAACATCTTCGAGCTCGATGCAGCCTCCAACAATTCTGTTGACAGCATCAAAACGCTCATGGAGCAGACGCTCATCCCGCCCCAGAACGGTAAATATAAGGTATTCATCATCGACGAGGTGCACATGCTCTCCCAGGCTGCCTTCAACGCATTTCTCAAGACACTGGAGGAACCGCCTGCACACGTGGTGTTTATTCTGGCCACAACTGAGAAACATAAGATTCTGCCCACGATCCTCTCTCGCTGTCAGATCTACGACTTTGAGCGTATGACCGTGCCACGCATTGTCAACCATCTGAAGATGGTGGCTGAGAAAGAGGACATCTCCTATGAGGAACAGGCATTGGATGTCATCGCGGAGAAAGCCGACGGCGGCATGCGCGATGCGCTGTCTATCTTTGACCAGGTGACGAGCTTCTGCCAAGGCAACATCACCTATAAAGGTGTCATTGAGGATCTCAACGTTCTCGACAGCGACTATTATTTTCGCATGGTCGATCAGGCACTTGAGAACAAGGTCAGCGACATCATGCTCTTGCTCAACCAAATCATTTCCAAGGGCTTCGACGGTTCAGGCGTCGTGCAGGGTCTCGCCACCCACATCCGCAACGTGATGATGGCCAAGGACGCTCAGACCTTGCCGCTGCTTGAAACCAGCGACGAGCAGCGTAAGCGCTTTCAGGAGCAGGCTGCCAAATGCCCGACGCCCTTCCTCTATCGTGCACTGCGCATTCTGAACGAGTGCGACATCAACTACCGTCAAAGCAGCAATAAGCGGCTGCTCGTAGAGTTGACGCTGATTCGGGTGGCACAAATCACCCAGCCCGACGACGACAGTGCCGGTGCGGGGCGTAGCCCCAAGATGTTGAAAAACCTGTTTAAGCATATCACGAAATCACCGGCCAATACGGTCCCGCAGGTAACCGGGTCGGTGAAGACCAACCGTAAGCCGGCAACACCTGTCGGCGCGGCCCCTGACGCCCCTACGACAACAAGTCAGCCAGCAGCTGCCGTCGCTACCACTGCCACGGCAAATGCAGGACAGCCCGCAGCCACGGGCACACAGCAACCCACGATGGTCAAAGGACCTCATCTGAAGCTGAGCAGTATCGGCATGACCTTTCAGTCAATGCTGCATCCGGAAAAGAAAAAGGAAGAGGCTTTCCCTCTCGATGCACCGGAAAAGACAACTGACGGGGAAACGACAAAGCGATTCACGGAAGAAGAACTCGCCTTGCAGTGGGTACAGATGTGCAACCGTATGCCACAGAAGTTCGTAGGACTGGCGTCCAGACTGAAGAACATCACACCGCATATCACGGACTATCCCAACATTGAGGCGGTCATCGACAACGAAATCTTCCTCAGCCAACTCAACGAGATCAAGCGGAAGATCTGCCGCACGATGCAGGTGACGCTCCACAACGACAACATCCAGCTGACCCTACGTCTCGCCGACACGGGCACTGCCAAAAAAGTCTTTACCAAGCGCGAAGTCTTTGACAACCTGAGAAAAGAAAACGCCGCATTTGAGAAGCTAAGAGTCTCACTGGGGCTGGAGTTGAGCTAAAGCCGCATAAGTGTTGACTTGAAACATCATTCTTGTCCGATCACAAAGACCACACGCACGGTCAGTACCTACCTATCAGACAGAAATTCCACGTAAGCCTTGTGGCAACGTGGAATTTTTATGAGCGCATTGAAGCAAATACACTTCCCCTATAGTGTTTGAAGAGTTATGCGTGTTTATTCACGACCTCGATCTTCAAATTTAGATGAAGACGTTCGGAAATCTTTGTGAGCTGTGCAGCTTTCCCGCTGGTGTTGCTGTGAGTATTGACATACCAATCTTTGACCTGGTGCCATTCTCCATTACCTGACGCTGTTGACGGTGTCTTAGACACTAAGTTTGCTTTGTCAACACTAATGCCGAGATCAGCAACCTTAGCCGGACCGATTTTCTCTATTACCATTAACAATGTCGTCGTAGCATTTTTGTCTTGAAAGACAAGGCCATTTGGGAATATGACTCTCAAACGTGTTTGCGGATTGACAACCACATGCGACTTCTGCTCCTTGGTGGAAGATGGCTTCTCAATCGGCAACAATGGATATTCTTGGCCTCAGTCTCGTCTGTAATGACACGCTTACGAGTCATGCGCACGCTGATAGGAGCGGATGGATCATAATCAACGACCAATACCAGCTTGCGTTGGATTTGTCGCAGGGTAGGCTCTATATTCTTACCTATGATGGGCAGAATCTCGTCACGAATGATTTGTTCTTCAGCTTCATCCAATCGTTTGGAGAGATTGTCGTCGATAGGAATATTGTTCTTTCGCAATGTCTCTATTGCTTTATAAAGGTCTTGGAGGTTGCTCATGGCTTCTTTTGTTTTTTATGATGCAAAAATAACAAAAATCAAATTCAAATCGTTACTTTTACTGAAAAAATGATTTACGGTTATATCAGAGTGAGCAGTGACAAGCAGACGGTAGAGAACCAGCGGTTTGAAATCAGCAAATTCTGCGAACATGAAAAGCTGCATGTCGATGACTGGATAGAGGAGACCATCAGTGGTACCAAGAACTACGACAAGCGCCAATTGGGAAACCTGCTTAAGAAGGTGAATAAGGACGACATTATTATATGCAGCGAGCTTTCGCGTCTCGGCCGTAACCTTTTCATGATTATGGAGATACTCAATATCTGTATGAATAAGGAGTGCCGTGTCTGGACCATCAAAGATGGATACCGACTCGGTGATGACATCCAAAGCAAAGTGCTCGCTTTTGCTTTCGGTCTCTCCGCAGAGATAGAGCGTAACCTAATCTCACAACGCACCAAAGAAGCACTGGCAAGAAAGAAAGCAGAAGGTGTTGTGCTGGGACGTCCCAAGGGAAGGAAAAGTGGACCTGATAAATATAAACTATCAGGTAAGGAAATTCTAATTAAGGAGCTACTAAAAAATGGAACTTCACTTCGCAAGATAGCAGAAATATGCAAGGTAGATAGAAACACCCTTTCCCGATTTGTTTCACTAAAAAGATTGGCAGAAAACTAAAGAGCGATTCTTCGTGGCAGAGATATCAAAAGATATGGCTATGAATGGGCGGGGTTGTGGTTGATTAACACACATAATGGAATCAAAGGCAAAAAAGAGCGTATACATATTGAAGACTACCCTGCCATCAAAGCTCATTTGAACCAATATTGGAACAAGATTGAGCATAGAGCAGACCAAGGTGATACTCCATACAATCTTAGGAATTGCGTTTATTTGGACTATTTTAGTAAGCCAAAAATAATGTGGAAGCGAATCGGATCTATTCTTCGGTTCTGCTATAACGATAATGGTGCCTTAGGGTTAGATAGCACTTGTTTTGCAACCGGTAATAACATTGAATATATTTGTTGTGTTTTAAATTCATCAATGGGACATTATTTGTTAAAAGACAGTCCCAAAACAGGAACTGGAGACCTTTTAATTAGTGTCCAAGCAATAGACCCCATAAGAGTACCTCATATATCGGCAATACTCAGTGATAAGTTCAAGACATTATTAAAAGAGTTTTGTAATACAAGAAGTAAGGCACTTGATGATGAAATTAACAACGAGATATTATCATTATACAAATTGAATTCAGAAGAATGTGAATATATAACTAAAAATTTCATATAAGTTCTTGCCAATGATCTATTGAGGGGAAAGGAGGGCTACGCCTCTTTTCCCTCAATAAAGGCAATTTCTGTAGCATTCAAATGGTATGCTTCATATATATTATCCTCACCAATAGGGGGAATTGGAATTTCCAAGACATAAATAGAGAACATCCTCACTGCCTTTTCTCCTAACTGGACAGAAAGCGTTTTGTAATACCAATCAATTAGAGGAGAATTCAGATATTTTTGTAAATGTCTCAATTCTCGTTCATTATCAGTTGTGATAAAGTACGTTGTATTGTTACAATACATTACATCTCTACATAAGCAGAAATTTAAGTGTTGGGTGATATCTGCATAAAACAATTTTGGCTTACTAAAATCGTCCCAATAATTGATACTATCCTGAGTTTCAAACCATTTATTGGATGTTTTTTTGCGTGCCTTCTCTTTCTTCCCACTTATGGTAACTTCAGTTCCATCTATCACTACTACTTTTCCTGTTTGTGCGAGTTTCTGAAGGCAAAATTCTGCAAGATGAGTATTCGCAATATCGTCGCATTTACTACTTCGTAAATAGCTATCTGCATAGCTAAGTAAATATTTTTTCACTGCTGGATATTGCTCTATGTCATAATGTCGTGATGGGAAAGTGGCAATAAGATACAACCCCGCCCATTCATAGCCATATCTTTTGATATCTCTGCCACGAAGAATCGGTCGAATAAGTTCCTCGGTTCTCTTGCGCTCGTCGGCATCTTTGCAGTTAGAAAGGATTTCGTTCCGCGTGTTGGTATTAATAATGAAAGCCTCGTTGCATCCTGTAAGCACCCCACGGAAAATATGAATATCCCAATTTTTGAGTGGTGTCCCCACCACCTCAAGCTTACGTTTGATGCTTTGCTCGATAGGCGAGAGGACAACCCAACTGTCTGATGTACTGAAATCGCAAATAGTATGCTGTTGCCGCACAAAATCGCTCAAATTATTGATGCTATCTTTTCCCTGACTTTTGGTAACAGAGCAAATTGTATTGTGCTTATTAGTTGACTTTTCAAAAAGAAGAATATTAGTATCTACAGTAGCACTATCAAAGATTTTAACACCTGCAAAGTCAACCAACAGCATCGGATTAGTTTTATGAGCAAAGAAGTCTCTTGTCTTTTCACCATATCCTGCACGCATCCATTTGTTGGAGGTAATGTAGCACAAATGTCCATTGTTGTGTAGTAGCTTCCAACCACATTCGTAAAAGAGGCAATAAATATCACCAGTACGAACAAATGTGGATAATCCGCAGTCTTTATACATTTGTGCCAATTCTCCTCCGTTGTTTTGAAGCTGGATGTACGGTGGGTTCCCGATTACGATGTCGAAGCCCTCTTTTGAGGGTCGGCTGAAGACATCATTGAACATCATATGCCAGTCGAAAAAAGGAAGGACCATTTCGGCTCTTTCCTTTCTGCTTACAGTATCATCAAGCAGTTGTTCTTTTAATCGCAGACATTCTTGAAGTACTTCCATGCGCTCTTGGGGGAAGGTCGCAACTTTTGCTGCCTTCTTCTCTTTAGTAGTGCCAAAGCTTAAAGTACCTTGTACTGTGTTATTTGCTCTCGTGAAAGAATCAAACTCATACTGTAGCTGGGCTATCACCGACTCCACAATGATAAGTTTGATATTTATTTGGGTTAACAATTTTTCCTCTCCCTCGGCATTGAACAGTTTCCTCTGAGCTTGCGCCAGTCTGGTCATGTTCAAATTCAAAGCAGCAGTGCTACCCTTCGCATGACCATGGATATCAAGATCGACATACTGTCCGCGGAAGGTAGTGAGCAAAGAATTGCCCTGCATAATCTTGTAGTCAAGGTTAGGCAAGGTCTCCGGTGTCTTCTCGTCAACAATCAGAGAGAGCCAAAAACGGAGACGGGCTATTTCCACCGCACCTTTCTCTATGTCGACACCATAGATATTATTCTGAATGATTTCCCGCTTGATTTGTGCTGCGTCAGAGACATCTTCCAGCACGCTACGGCAAAGGAATATCTCTTTCAACATTCCCATGGGAAAAGCGCCGGAGCCAATAGCAGGGTCACAGATCTTTACTTCTTTCAGGCGACTATCGATGTTATCTTTTATTGACTCTATACCATCAACTTCTTGTGTTTCAACGAAGTGCCGGATATTATCTTGCTGTTTTTTGTCTTTATAATCCGTTTGCAGATAGGCAATAAGGCTTTCGCGGCACATATAGTGTACCACTTCCTTCGGTGTATAGTAAGCGCCCTTGTCCTTGTTGTCTTCCAGCAGGTTTTCGAAAATGCGGCTCAGCATCTCTGGGTCGATGCCCACTTGTGCATCGTCTGGGTCATTCTCATCAACCGTGAAGTTGTACTCGCTGAAGAACTCCAACAAATTGGCGAATAGCTTTTGTGGGAAACGAGAGGGAATGCGGTCGTCTTCGTTGCGTTCAAACAGCCCGCCATTGAGATAAGGAATACGAACCTTTCCTAATACTCCAGTGTCGAAGAGATAATCATCGTTCTTGCGATCTGTGTCAATGGCATTGAACAATGGTTCGAGAACAGCATCCAGGAAATCATTCTTTTGTTGTTCCGAAGCCTGTAAAAAGAGTTGATGCATGAAGTCAAGATTGCCCTTCCCACTATTCCAGTCTTGACCAGAAGGAACACCGAGCCACCCCTTCTTCTGAACAAAGTGCAAGAAGATGATACGACCAAGCAATCGCTTCACATAATCGCGAATACGCTTGTCGTTGTGATCAAAACGAGCATAAAGTTCCTTATCATTGTCTGTGTTGACAACTTTTTCCACCCACTTATTGCCATCTTTACGATAGGCCTTTCCTGTGATATAGCTAACGAAATTCTCATAGTAATCCTTGTATTTCTTGAAAAATTCATTAGAAAGGGCTTCTACAGAGAATGCTCTTTCGAGAGCTTCTTCATTTATGCTCTCATGGCTTTCGTAAAGATTGTGGAAATTGATAGCCGCAGTCAAGCAAGACTGACCCGGCCCCAGCAAGAAGGTATAACGCTTGGCACTCGTAGAAGTTGATTCTTTATCTTTCTTGTGCATAAAAGAGAAGCGCCAGTCCCAGTCTAACCTGTCTTGATAATGGAAGAGCATGAAAGCGCAAGAGTATGGCCCCATCATCTGACGGACAAGTTTTTGAATGCCTTGTCTATTGCGTTCCATCTTTACACGGTCAGATACGGTGATGTCAAAAATAACCAATGGCTCTACGTCAATATACATAGAGCCCACCTGCTTGACACTTTCTACACCAGTGGCCAAAGCCAAACTCTTTTTTGAAGGATCTTCCTCCAACCATTCTTTATCATGGGCGTCCTCATAATTGTCTCGCCCGAAGATAGGGAAGACGATATGCTCGACAAAAGACTTACTGCCCTGATAAGGGCTATGTAGGAATTCTTTCAGTTCATTTATTTCCATAATTTCATTCTTTGATGGTGCCTAACTCTATCATGGGTTCTCCTTGTCGCTTTTCTACTTTTGCAACGAGTTTACCAATTTCTCTTTCAATGACCATATCAATGTCTTCCTGAGTCAGTTCGAATAGACTTTGCTGCTTATTGTGAAGCTCGTCATCTATAAGCAACACTTTACGTATCACGTCAACACTTCCCTTATCTACCAGTCTACGTGCGGCTTTGAGTAAGGACATCGACTTAGAAGATATTTTCTTATTGTGATAAAGGTTTACGATGACTGCCAAGGCTTTGGTACGTTTGTCACCTGATCTTGACTTGTTGATTCTAACGAAATAGCGGTTGTACGCATTAAGCGCCTCCCGGGAAATCTCTTTCCAATTTGAAGGCAGGAGCACAGCTTGTTGTTTTTCGGGCACCCGCATGTCTTCCAAAAGATCGAGTGTAGAGATAATTTCAGACTTATATTGTCCGTCTGTCTGTCTGACGCGGATTGCAAGACGGGCTGATCTTGGAGCCTTTATAAGAAAATATGCCGTACCACTCTCAGTTTGCGCAATCTCCCAGTTACCACTGGCCTGTGAGATTTGCTCATACCGATCAGGGTGGGCGTTTCTATATTCCTTTAGCTCATGCACATATTTTTCCAATGGAGACTCCTCACCATTTGTAGCTTTCTGAAGATCAAAATGCCGCACCTCTTCATTATCGGTAAAAATTTTGTTATCCTCTCCAAACAAGTTATGAAACGACTGCAGTTTGGTGTACGCTTTACGAATCAGTTGTATCTCCGCATCGCCCTGTGCACTCGGCATGAAATTATACACATAAACAAACGGCTCTTTTGATCCGATGCGGTTTACACGCCCAATGCGCTGCATCAGTCGGGTGGCATTCCAAGGTGTGTCGTAGTTGAGGATGACATTAGCCCGATGCAGATTGATACCCTCTGCCAAGACCTCGGTAGTGATGATTACATCATAGTCGTCTTTCCATTTTCCTTCATAGTTGGCATCAAAGTTCTCTTCTATCTCTTTTTCCTTCTCGTCACGGTTGGCTGCCGTGATAACGAGCGGCTTATGCTTCTTCGCTTTAACTGCTTGACTCAAAGCCCTCACTGTGTCAATGGCTTCTGTGAATATAACAAGTTTACCAGAGGTGTTCTTTTGTGGGTCGAACAACTCTGGATCAAGATTTTCTTTAAAAGCATCGAATTTCGGGTCTTCCGAATTTAAACTCCAGCGGTCAAAGAGGTCTTGCATTATTTGGTAGTCCTTTTTCAACAGCGTGATGTACTCCGGTTTGAAGTCTTTGCGCTTGTATTCGGCATTCTGCCCTCTGTCGTTGCGTCCTTGCTCATTGAGTTTCTTTATTTTTCTACGGACATCTTCCACACAATCAGCGAAAGTGATGGTTCTGTCACTCTGCTTGGACTTTGTTTCAAAGTCGAGTTCCTTGTTGACATCTATTTGCGGACAAATAAATATCGTATCGTTCTCCCACATTCTGATCATGTTTTCTGTATAGCGACGAAGATTTTTTAGTGATTGCCGAAATGCGGTGAACGAACTTTCCAAACGTTTGACAAGTAATATCTGCACGATTGTGGCAAGCTGCTTGGCAACATCTGTGACACCACGGTTACCACGTCCTTTGTGCTTTAACTCATTTTCCTTATCTACAAAGTATTCGATAATCCTGTAACGATAGTATCTCAGCCAGTTGTCGAACTGGAGCTTATCCAGGTCTGAAGGCGCGATGATGCGCATTGTGTCAGAGAAAAGCCCAGCCAACTCGTCGTCCATAACGTATTTCAGATCGATGGGGCCTACAATCTTTGGGAATACGATGCCTTGCTCTTTCATATCGTTGGCATAATACTTCTCAATGTCTGTACGGGTGCGTCTTTCAAGAATGTCAGTCAGAATGTAGTCACGTATTTTCTTCGACACGACTGCAAGCCGTTGACGCCGTTCTTCCTCCGGGATATTGTTTCTTCTGTCAATGAGCACTTCGTATTCCCGACCAACGTTGCCAAAGAATTTGTCAAGATCACCTCCATCAGCTTTTTTGAGCGTACTACTATTGTGATTGCGCTCGAAGAGGTATATCTGGTTCTTCAGATCGTTAGGACGGTTGTTCTGTGGCGTCGCGGACAACAGACCAATATATGGGAATACACCGGTGTTGGCTCCTATCTTTTGAATCAATTCATCAAGCGACTGATACATCAGCGTGTTGCTATTGCGGAACTTGTGACTCTCATCGATGATAATGAGCCCATAGTTCTTATATTGCAACATTCCTTCGAAATCGCCGCTGTCACCCTCGTCATTGTCATCCTGCCCTTCTCCGTCAGTGACATTGCCGATTCTACCCGTTGTGATGAAATCAATACATGTCGCGATCTTATCCTCAGATTCCCTATCGAAAAGCGCAATGGTCTTTTTCCATCCCGACTGAATTGCAGGCGGTGTGATGACGAGTATTTTACGCTCACGTCCGTCATCTTCAGGCATGGACAAAAAGCGCTTGATAATAAGGGTACCGATGATGGTCTTGCCCAGTCCCACTACGTCAGCAAGCATGAAGCCTCCATGCTCATGCATAATACCAAGGCATCGTTTCACAGCCTCTATCTGAAAACTGAGTTTGTTGACCTTTGCAGGGAGATAATCCTCTATCTGCTGACTCAGATTCTTGTCGATCATGTCCCCGAACTGGAGTTGCAGAAGCTTGATATAAAGTTCATAGGGAGTGAAAGGTTGCAGGAGCTGTTCCTCCGCCATCTTCTTAACGGGCTTAGAGGGTTTCAAAACTTGCTCCAAAAACTCCTTGGACCAGTTTACACTCTGAGTCCATTTTTCCTCAAACCATTCAATATGTCCTTTTACATTTTCTTCTTCATCATTGTGCTGATGGTTGATCACATATTGGTCGGTTTCGAGAACATTGAGTTCCGAATTGCCTTCTAAACCTTGACGTGTGAAATTACTGCTTCCTACGATAGCATACATATTATATTCGCTACCCTTATCAATTAACTGGCTTGGATCGTGTTTAGAAAGCTCTCTATGTGTAAATATATAGCATTTAGAATGAAAAAACTGCCGCTCGTCGTTTTCATCTGTTTTGAAAATATGAATATCAATCTTTGGATTGTCACCCGTGCAATTGTCAAGCAATATTTGAAACGACTCCCGATAGTTATCAATCAGATTGACCGCAATGCTGTCTATGTCCGTACGGATAAAGTCTGCGGGATAATTGGGCTTCGCTATTTTGATCTTCTTAAGCATATTAGCATAAACATAGGGATCCTTGCCAATGATAATCTTTAATTTTGCATTATCACGACATAGGAACTCCTGTAGCTTGTCAGCCAATAAAGCCAAACCAGGAATATCCCAATAGCCTGTGGCAATACGAATGGCATTAATGTTTGGGTCGGCAATGCAAGCATTGAGTGTATTGACCATCTTTAGGTTTTCTGAGTTGTCTATGAGGGTCTTGTTCATTCGTAATGGTATTAATGGACTTCAAAATTACAATAAAATTCTGATAAAAGCCCAAAATTGAGTGGATTTATTTATTTTACTGGCCACTTAGCGATAAAGATTGCTTGCACAATTCATTTATTATCCCTCTATTTGCCAAAAAACAACAAAAGAGGACTATGGAACATATTACCACAAAAGAGCAAGCCATGACATGGCTCATGCGTAACAAGAAAAAAAGTAGGAGCGTCTTGAGGCTATGAAAGCTATCGCCATAAAAAAATATGAAGAGTGCACTGGTCTCAAAGCAAATTATGTCGAGACATAATAAACATGATTGTTTTTAATCATCACAGCGCCTCATCATCAGGCTTGTCGACTCCTGAGCGGGACGTGCCCTTCTTTCCCTGATGAAGATGCAACTTCTTGCGAAGCAACCAACGTTGCTTCCGCTGCTCGTATTCCTCGCGATGACGCTCCAAGAAATTATCTGCCATGATTCGATACTCCTTATTTATATATACCCGCTAATTTGTGTATACTCCTTATTTATATATATTCTTTATTTGTATATAAACTCCTTATTATAGAGCAAACTTAGATTAGAGATGAATGGACTCTATCCGCAGTTTCAGGATGCCGGCGGGCACCTTGACGTCCACGACATCCCCTACCCTCTTGTTGAGCAAAGCCTGTGCTATCGGAGACTTGACGGAGATCTTTCCCTCCCGCAGATTGGCCTCATGAGGACTGACCAGCATGTAGCAGAGCTTGCGATCGTGAGTCAAGTCGGCAAGTTCCACCTTGCAGAGCAACTGCACACTGTCTGAGTTTACCCGATTGGCTTCGAGTACACGTGCGTGAGCCAAGACATTCTGCTTGAAACGGATGCGGCCGAGAAGACGGGAGTGCTCACGCTTCGCCGCACGATACTCGAAGTTCTCACTCAAGTCGCCCTTGTCACGAGCCTCTGACACGGCATCTATCACTTGGGGCAACTCCACCTTAATCATATGATTGAGTTCGGCTACAAGCTCGTCGTAGCCTTCCTGTGACATAAATTCCATGATAAACCTTTGTATAGGAGTGAATCTGTAAATCTTTTCTAACGCATATTCATAGCAAGCACCACTACCGGCGCTTGCCTTTCTCTACATTTCGCTTCGTGCTAAGCTTTCTCTCGCCAAGCTGCTTGCTGAGCGCATAGGCATGATAGAGTCCCAACTCACCGGCCTTGCTGAGATCCTGCTGAGCCATGTGCTGATTGCCACTATAGTAATAGGCCAGTCCACGGTTGTAATAAGCCTCGGCCAGACGGGGATCAATCTGCAGCGCACGTGTGTAGTCATCGATGGCATGCGCGTAGTTTTTCCGGTCGGCATAGAAGTTACCACGATTATAGTAGAGATAAGCATTCTTGGGAGCCAACTGGATCGCCTCGGCATAGTCGCCCTCCACCTGCGAAGTCTTCATGCTGACGTTCTGTCCCTTAGAAGCCTCATAGTCATTGAGCATCAGCTGGCAGACAGCCCGTTCAGAACGGCCGAGAGCGCTTTGCCTCTCCATAGCCACATAGTCGTCAAGGTCAGAGAGCGCATCGTTGTAATTCTGCAGTTCTGCGTATGCCACGGCACGCTGCAAGAGCAGGGCCGCACGCTGATGAGGATCCTTCTCTTCTTTGATACCCTCCGAGAGGTTGTCGACGAGTTGAAAGATCTGCTTAGAGCTCACGTCGTCCATCTTCTTGCTTTGGTTGCAGGTCAAATAGAGACGTTTGAGTGGCTGCATCTTGGTATTGAACTGCTCCAGTGAGGTATCGAAGGCCTTGCTGCCGTTGACCGTATTGACATAATTGAAATACGACAGGCGATAGGATGGCAGCATCGCCACCTCGACAGCATTGTTCTGGATGGCACCACGGATGTCGCTTTTATATTCATGCTCGACGGTCTGCGGCTGGTCCTCCACGACAATGTCATTATATTTACTGATATCGATCTCGGAACGTTTGCGCACTTCTCTCAGCTTCTTGCGGCTCCATCGTTGCTGAATGCCCACATGCTTATCCATCTGAGCCTTGAAGATAAGAAATTCATCAAGTTCAGCCTTCGACGTCATACCCAACTTGCGATAGCATTGTGCCCGTTGAGCCAGACCCGTCCAGAAGTTGGGGAACTGACTGATAACGGCAGAATAGTCACGGATGGCCGACCGCAGATTACCCAACTTATCATTGAGCAAGGCACGGTTATAGATAGCCATGAAGTTCTGTGGCTCCATCCTCACCACGAAGTTGAAATCCACCAGCGCCCGGTTGTCGTCGCCGAGCTGTACACGCAGTAAGCCACGATTGTAATGTGCCAGGAAGTTATCGGGATCCAAGTCAATTGCCATGTCATAGTCAGCCATAGCCCCACGCAGGTTGTTGAGGTTAAGTCTCACCAGCGCCCGGTTGACATAGTTGTGAACAACTTTCGGACGCAGAAAGATCAGCTTGCTCAGGCAGGAGTCAGCGACGGCCCAATGCTTGCGGTTGAGGGCGATGGCCGAGCGCGTTGCCCACGCATCGACATTATACGGGTCGATGGTGAGGCTGCGGGCCAGCCAGTGATCGGCCTTCAGCGTATCTTTCTTCTCCAGATAGATTTCCGCCTTCAGCGAGTAGGCCGTCGCCGTCTTTGACCACCGCGAGATGATCGTGTCAGCGTCCTCCAAGGCATGGTCATAGTCCTTGACGTTCAGCCGGCAGATCGCTCTGTTGGTCCAGAAGCTGGCCACCGAGGGATTGAGACGGATGGCCCTGTCATAGTCCGTGATCGCGTCAGCATATTTCTCCTGACGGATGCGCGACATGGCACGAAGATCAAAGATCTGCTCAATATAAGGGTTAAGGTCAATGGCATGTGATGCGTCTTCCTCGGCACCCACATAGTCGTCGAGCGAGTATTTGGCGGCAGCGCGGTCATACCACGGCAGCCACAGATAAGGCTTCAAAGCCAAAGCCTTGTTGAAATACTGTATCGATAACACATAGTCCTCATAGTGCAGTGCCACCTCACCGGCGGTGGTGAGACGGTCCACATTATATTGCGCATTGGCGTTGGTCACGAAGAGCCACACCAATGACAGAAGAAACAATCTGCCTTTGTTCACCTTAATATCTGAGATCCTGAAACACGTTTTGTCTTACCTCTTCTACTTCTTGTGAATCGTCTTCACACGATAGCCGCAGCGGAACTTGCCCTGCATGATGCCGCGGAGCTTGTTGCGGATGAGCTGCTTGCGCAGGGGCGACACTTTGTCGACATACATCACACCTTCGAGATGGTCGAACTCATGTTGCATAACACGTGCCAGATAACCGTCGACCCACTCGTCGTGAGGAGTCATATTCTCGTCGAGATACTTCACGTGGATGCGTTTAGGGCGTGTGACGTTCTCACCGAGACCGGGAATCGACAGGCATCCCTCCTCAAGCGTCTCCTTCTCCTTGTCATCATATTCAAGGATATGGGCATTCACAAACGCGTGACGGAAGCCCTTGTACTCAGGGAAATCGTCTTTCAGCACATCCAAGTCGATGACAACCACACGGATGGACTTGCCGATTTGAGGAGCAGCAAGACCCACGCCACTGGCATTGTCAAGCGTCTCAGACATGTCGCTGATCAACTGGGGCAACGTCGCGTCGCTTGGATCAACATCCTGAGCTACTTTACGGAGCACAGGCTGGCCATAAGTATAGATGGGTAATATCATATTCTTCTTTGTGAATTCATAAAATCTTGCAGGATGATGGTAGCGCTCACCTCATCCACGAGTCCTTTGTTCTCACGTCTTGTTTTCTTTTTCACGCCTCCTTCGATGATGGCCCGATGCGCCAACACCGACGTGAAGCGCTCATCGTAATAAACAATAGGCACCGACGGCATCTCCCTGCGCCACCGTTTTACGAAGGCCTCCACACGCGCCAGATTCTCAGACGGAGCGCCATTGGGCTGAGTAGGTTTACCGATGACGATCTTCTCAACGTTTTCCTCAGAGAGATATTTCTTCAGGAAATCCATGAGATTGCCCGTCTCCACCGTAGCCAGCCCATTGGCAATAATCTGCAAAGGATCAGTGACGGCAAGCCCCGTGCGGCGCTTGCCGTAGTCAATGGAAAGAATTCTTCCCAAGGTAATCTTACTGATTAGGAAATTATTTCTTAAACAGCAACCAGGCGTCGCTCTTGGGATTGAACTTGCTGCCACGGATGGCGTCACGGCTCTGCACGGCACTTGCCTTATCGTCAGAGGTAGACGCGATGACACGGTACATGTTCACCTCAGGATTATAAGCGATCTGAGCGTCGTAACCGCCCTGCTGCAGCGTGCTCTGCAGTCCCTCGGCGTTGGCCTTCAAAGAGAAGGAGCCCACCACGACGCTGTAGGCCTGCAGACCCTTGCCACTGACGACGGTAACATTCTCACTGCGCACGTTGGCATTGTTGACATTGGTCACTGTAGTCTGGTCAGCCTGCTTCTCAGCCAGCGGTGTCACTACCGGCGCTTCTTCCTGCACGGGCTTCTGCTGGTTCTGTTGCTCTTCCTGTGCCTTAGCCTTTTCGTAGGCCTTTTTGTAGGCATCTTCTTTTGTTCCACAACTGGTAAAAGCGAAAGCAAGGCACAGTGCTGTGCTTAGTAACACATATTTTCTCATTATCTTCTATTTGATTTAAATATTAATGCTCAGTTGATATTCTCACGCTTTGCGTCTGAAGGCATCCTGCCTTTTACTTTGCGAAATTACTAAATTAATTACGAAAGAGTTCTTTCCGTGCACATAAAGTTTGTTAAATCCGTGAATCAGAGGGTATTTAACAAAAAATATATCTGCAAAACATGGCATTTCGGAAAAAAAATCATATATTTGCAATAGATAAATTTAAAACCACAAAACACCAAGTTTATGAAGACATTAGGTTATATCTCAGCTTTCTTAGGCGGCGCCATTGCCGGCGCAGCCATTGGTCTGTTACTCGCCCCGGAGAAGGGCTCGGACACCCGCACGAAGATCTCCGACGCTGTTGATGATTTCTGTAAGAAACACGACATCAAACTTGCACGCAAAGATGCCGACGACCTTGTAGACGACATCAAAGACGCCGTAGGCAGCACGAACGCATAGGCTGTGCGGATTCAACAAAAACGCAGCAGCTCCATGCACAAAGGACGAACACTAATATAATAAGGAGTAAATTGAAAATTCCGTTTCTACCCCGGCGAGGCCAGCGCAAGCAAGACAATGCGTCACACGAGCCTCGCCAAGGTTCCTTTCATCAAGACTTCCACATGTTTTCCAACGATCAAAACATAGAGACCATCGCCCAACTGGCAGAGAGCATCAAGCACTATGCCAGCCTGCAAGGTGAGAACGTGAAGTTGGAAGTAGTTGAGAAGACAGTCAGAGTACTCACCATAGTGGCGATGACCGCCACCCTGTCCCTGATACTGATGCTGATCCTCATCTACCTCAGTTTCGCGGCAGCTTTCGCGCTCACCCCACTCATTGGCTCTGTAGGTGCCTTCCTCATCATTGCGGGCATCTATCTGTTGGTACTCTTTCTCTTCCTTATTTTCAGAAAGAGATGGATTGAGCGCCCGCTTGTCCATTTCCTCGCGTCCATCTTATTAAGCAATTAGATCATGAACAACCATTCCACAGACTTCACCACATACCGCAGCCTGGAAGAGATCTCCATGCGCAGAGACATCCTCAAAGAGCAGATCGACCAAGACCGCAAGAAGATCCGGCAACAATGGCAGTCGCTGTTCCGCAAACCAGAGGGCTTCAAGAAAGATGCCACTCCCTCAAAGCGTATCAGCAGTCTTGTCAACACGGGCGCGGGACTCCTCGACGCTTTCCTCTTGGGGTGGAAACTCTATCGTAAATTCAAGAGGTGAGCAACAATGGTGCATCGGTGCCAAATGTTGTTCAAAACATTAAAAACAAAATCCGACTTTGTTAACAAAGGTTATTATACTGTCTTTTACGGGTAATTTGAGATCAGAATTCAAAAAACATTTGTAACTTTGCAACGTGTTTTTCATAGTATTAGATTTAAGGTTAACAAGGTTGGAGTACAGCGGTACTCCTTTTTTTATGCCCCTATGTCAAGTACGATCTTATTTCCCTATACGAAAATAATCTCTGTTGGTAGCATTCTTGCAAGCAAAAAATATCCCCTCCTTCAATCCTTTCTATACCTTTATTTTCATGCCGTCAAACGGAAACAGGCAACCTTCCGGAAGTCTCGCGTTGGCCTGATCATAGAGTCCCACGTCATGGGTGACATGGATGATAAAGGTCCGGCGCGCGTCCAACCTCTGTCCCATGGCAACCGCGTCGGGTATCAGCTGATGGCTGTGATGGGGCTTTTCCCATCTGAGTCCATTGACGACCAATGTGTCGACACCCTCTAAAAGTGCCAGCTGATTGTCGTCGATGTTCTTCATGTCGGTGATATAACCCAATGAGCCAAAGCGATAGCCCAAGACGGACAACTTGTCGTGCATCACCTCAATAGGCAGCACGTCAATGTCACCCACCCGCAAAGCTTCTTCTTTGTGCAACGTATGGAGCTCTATCTTGGGCACGCCGGGATAGAGATGTTCCGAGAAGCAATATGGAAAATTATGTCTCACGGCCTTCACACAGGGCTCATTGCCATACATTGGGATGTCGCCAAAACGACAGAAAGGCCGCAAATCATCCAAACCGCCCACATGATCGTAGTGGGCATGGGTGAGCAGCACGGCATCTATCTTACGGAAAGGCAGTGGCATCAGCTGCTGCCGGATATCAGGACCGCAATCGATCAGAATGCGCGTGGAGGCTGTCTCCAACAACGCTGCCGTACGCAGACGATGGTCGCGCGGATCCTTGCTGTCACAAACTGCACAATGACACCCTATCACCGGCACGCCATTGGAGGTACCGGTACCCAAAAAGGTCAACTGCATCTTTGCCATCACTTCCCCTTCGCGCCCTCCCCCTATCGGATGTTTACTTCCGGCTTCAGTTCCAGGCCAAACTTCTCTCTGACGTCTGCTTGGATGGCATGCATCAGCGCGACGACATCTTCGCCCGTAGCACCGCCCGGATTGACGAGCACAAGTGCCTGCTTCTCATACACGCCGGCACGCCCGAGCTTCTTGCCTTTCCAGCCACACTGGTCGATGAGCCAACCAGCCGGAATCTTATAGTGTTTCCCGCAGCCCAGCTTCTCGTCGGGCGCATCAAAGTAGCGGAGGTCCGGATGCCCGGCCTTCAGCCGCTCGAATGTAGCCTCATCGACGATCGGATTCATGAAGAAGCTGCCGCCATTGCCGAGCACGGCAGGATCGGGAAGCTTAGCCTGACGGATGCGGATGATCGCGTCGCGGAGCTGTTGTGCCGTCAGCGTGTCGACAGAGATATGATCCGCTTCCAACACGCGACGGATATTGCCGTAGTTCAGCCGTGGGCTGAACACCGGTGAGAGCCGATATACGACCCACGTAATCAGATACTTGTCACGCCATTCATGCTTAAAGCGGCTCTGACGGTAGGCATACCCACAGTCTTCGGCGGGTATGGTCACCTGACGGCCGGTAGCGATCTCCACAGCTTCGACGCTTACCAGTGTGTCTTTGGCCTCTGCCCCATAAGCTCCGATGTTCTGCACGGCAGAAGCGCCGCATTCACCGGGAATGAGACTGAGGTTCTCCAGCCCATACATCTGATGCGCCACGGCGTAGGCCACCACATCGTCAAAAGTGGCACCGGCCCAACAGCGCAGCAGCATATTGCCCTTGCCGTCGGTCTCGGCATGCACTTCGAAGCGCTGATCCGGGCTGACCACTATGCCCTGGAAATCATGGGTGAGCAGCAGATTGCTGCCACCGCCCAAAATCAGCAGAGGAAGGTCGGCATGATCGCGAATATAGGCTGCCGCCTCCACGGCGTCAGCCGTAGAAGAGAACTCAAGATATTCATCGCACTGTTGATCCATCCCAAACGTGTTGTGATGGAGCAAAGGATAGTGTTGCTGTATTTTCATTGCCGTTGTTTCTTTTCAATCTATAATAAAAGTCCTGCCCGCCCTCCTTCAGTTGCTAACAGCTGAACTTAACGAGTTTCCATCTATTGCCAAATCGGCGGAAGACATAAACCACCTCATTACTGTTGGCAATGCCACGGATCATAAACACCTTGTAGTTGGTCTCTTTGTAAGTCTGACCATATATTATGTTGTAGATCGTACCGCTCGGCAGGATTCCCGGCTTAAAGTCAGGCCACTGCTGCGACATGATGATGCCAGTCATCGTCTCCTGATCATTGGCAGGGTCCGGCCCGGAGAACTTCACCTCATCGGCCATACTCCTCATCTGGAAGGCTGAGTCTACGGCAAAGCGCTGGTAGAACTTCAAAAAGCTGGCATTGTCGTTCTGATACATCGGCTTGTAGTTGACCGACGTAAGCATCCATTTGCCATGAATGCGGTTGAAGAGGAACTGCTGCACAGTCTTGAGATGGAAGAAAATCTTTTCCACCACCACGTGATCGATCGTCGTATCCTTGGTGAGTTTCACTTGTTTTTCATTGTCTAAAATCAGCGTATAGTAGTCCTGGTGCATGAAGAAATGCTCCATGTGCCAATGCCCCTTCTCGATCTTCTTCTCCAGCTTTCCGTTGCGATATACGGGCAGCGGGAAGACAATGCGCTTGAGCTGCAACTTGCGGTTGGCTGCAAAGTTAAACACGAAATCGTCGAACAGCTCATCAGCTGTCTTTGGCATCGGCGTCTGCGAAATCAAATTTTCTGTAGAATCCTCCCCCATCGTGTCCGTGGCAGCACTGTCAGACTGTACAGAATCAGTCTGCTCAGGCTTCTTGTTAGTGCATCCGTAGGGTACTACTAACGACAAGATGAAAGCAAGTAAAACAACTGATAAAATTATTCTTCTCATAAAATCATTCATAAGCTTTGGCAAAATTACATATTATTTTTTATATAAGATGTATTTTTCCAATAAAATTAGTACCTTTGCACTCAGAAAGATAAAATTTACAGACGATGATACTAGACAAGATAGATCAACTTCTAAAAGAAGTATCTCAGCTCTCTGCTAAGAACGCAGACGACATCGAGCAACTCCGACTCAAGTACTTGAGCAAGAAAGGTGAGATCAATGCCGTCATGGCAGACTTCCGTAACGTGGCCGCAGACCAGAAAAAAGCCGTAGGCATCAAGATCAACGAGTTGAAAAAAGTCGCTCAGGACAAGATCAACTCTCTGCGCGAGCAGGTCGCCTCTACCGATACCGGCGACAACCACGAGGACTTGACACGCACGCCCTACCCGATCGCCTTGGGCACCCGTCATCCCCTGACCATTGTCAAGAATCAGATCATCGACATCTTCCAGCGCATGGGCTTCACGCTCTACCACGGTCCCGAGATCGACGACGACAAGCACGTGTTCACCATGCTGAATTTTGCCGCTGACCATCCCGCACGCGACATGCAGGATACCTTCTTTATCTCGCAGGACAAGAGCGACGTGACCAAGAACGTGGTGCTGCGCTCTCATACCTCCGGCGATGAGGCGCATTATATGGAAACTCACGAGCCGCCTATCCGCGTGCTCTGCCCGGGACGTGTCTACCGCAACGAGGCCATCTCGGCACGCGCCCACTGCTTCTTCCATCAGGTTGAAGGACTCTATGTCGACAAGGGCGTAAGCTTCACCGACCTCAAGCAGGTGCTGCTGACCTTCGCCCGCGAGATGTTTGGGTCCGACACGAAGATCCGCCTGCGCCCGTCTTACTTCCCCTTCACCGAGCCGAGTGCCGAGATGGATATCTCCTGCAACATCTGCGGCGGAAAGGGCTGCAACTTCTGCAAACACACGGGATGGGTAGAGATCCTCGGCTGCGGCATGGTCGACCCGCACGACCTCGCTGCCTGCGGCATCGACCCGGATGTCTACACCGGCTATGCCTTCGGCATGGGCGTGGAGCGCATCACCAACCTGAAATACCGTGTCAACGACCTGCGCCTCTTCTCCGAGAATGACAAGCGATTCCTCGAAGAATTCCAAAACGCTTTCTAAGCTTCATCATATACCCATTATATAGTAGGCACACCCGAAAGGCCGGTTTCGCAAAGAGCCCCCTTCCCGGTGTGCTTTTTCTTTTGTCTCACCTCTAACCCGTTTCCCCCGTTATGACCAACCGTCTCCAAGATTTAGAGCAGCACACCGCTCACTTGCAACAACAGCTGACCCGTCTCCGACACAAGAGCCAATGGTTCACCGTGGCGCAGATCGGCATGTTTCTCGCAGCCCTCGGCATGGTGGCCTGCGCAATTACCTATCAGCCGGCCGCCTTGTACACCCTCTTGGCAGCTGTGCTCTTCGCCGGCTATCTGCTGCTCCGCCGTACAGACGGTCGCAACAGTCGCAACATCGAACGGCAGCAAAGGCTGGCAGCGGCCTACCAGCGCGAGATCAGTTACTTCCATGGCGACCATAGTTGCTTCGACGAGGGAAAGGACTATATCAATCCCTCCCATCCCTTTTCCTTCGACCTGGATCTTTTTGGCAAGGACTCGCTCTTCCAACGTGTCTGCCGCGCCGTCACCGTCGGTGGCCGCAACCTGCTCGCACAGTGGCTGACAAAAGAGACGACAGACGGGAACCACAAAGACTTCATCACAAGCATCGGACAGAGACGGAAAGCCGTGGAGGAGCTCGCCCGCCACGACGACTTCCTCATGAGCGTCAAAGCAGCGGGACAGTGCAGCGACAAGGCCGAGGAGAGGCTGCTGCGCACCGACTGGCTCGCTGACGCACTCACGGCGGCACACGCCCTGCCACTGCCCAAGCGTTGCTCCCCCCGGTGGCTACAAGCCTTGAGAGGCGTTTTGCTCACCGGCTTCTATCTGTCGATCATAGCATCTGTGACCGGCATGGTCTCTGCCACCATTCCTATCGCATGGGGCACGGCCCACTTGCTTTTGGCAATCATCTTTCCCGGAAACAGCGTCCGACACATCATGATGACTTTGCAAAACATCCACACACTGTCAGAGGGTCTTGACCGTATCATCCGGCTCACCCACGTAGAAGAGTTTCACGAAGAGGTGAACAAAACGTTGCAGGCTTCCTTGCGACAACAGGCAGCGAGCCTCGCTGAGATGGAGCAGATACTCCAGGACATCGACAACAGAAACAATGAGGCAGGCATCCTGCTCTTTAATGTGTTTGCACTGATCGACCTGAATATTGTCAGGCGCTTCAAGTTGTGGCAGCAGAGCAGTGCCGACTTCGAAGCGCTCATCCAGTCGGTGAGCATGCTCGACACGCTGGTCTCCCTCGCCTCTTACCGTCAAAACGAACCGGGCACTACGTGGCCAACGTTCGTCGACACGCCGTCTATGGTCTTTGAGGGTAAGGGGCTGCGCCATCCCTTCTTGGGCATGAAAGCTGTCGCCAACGATGCCGTGCTCCAGGACTGCAACTTCTATATCATCACGGGAGCCAACATGGCCGGAAAAAGTACCTATCTCAGGACGGTGGGCATCTGCCGGGTCATGGCCATGGCAGGCCTGCCGGTCTATGCCGAGAGCCTGAAGCTCTCGCCCTGCCGACTGTTCACGGGCATGAGGACGAGCGACGACCTGACCCACGGCATCTCTTACTTCAACGCGGAACTGCTCCGGCTCAAACAGCTCATCGGCGTGCTCGATGACACGCCCACGCTGGTCATCCTCGACGAAATACTCCGTGGCACCAACTCAAAGGACAAGCTCCACGGCTCGCAGATCTTTCTGGAATATCTCTCTCAGCACAATGTGACGGCAATCATCGCCACCCACGACCTCGAACTCTCGCAGATGGCCGAGAACCATGGCGACCGCTTCCACAACTATTGCTTCGAGATCTCCATCGGTGAGCAGGTCTCCTATGACTATCGCATCACGCCCGGCATCGCCAAAAACCAGAATGCCACCTATCTACTCAAGAAGATGATCGCTGAAGAATCTAATTAGTTCCGGCACCCATCGCAGGGAATTGAAAACAACAATGTTACCACTATTTCCAATTGTACCCCCCGTGCTTTCACCAACTCGAAGCCGTTTCTCCATATGACTCTAACCTGTTACTTCCTAAAGGCAGATGCCGATGAAAGACAAAAAGGCGACGAAAAGAGACTGCTGCTCGCTATTCCCCCAAAATTGTTGACAAACAACCTTCAACCTAATCTTTCATTCTATAGAGAAAAGCTTCGCCCAAACCACATCTTTCTTGCTTGAAAGACACAAAAAACAAGCGTTTCAACCACAAAAAAGTGAGTTAGCAATACAGAAAAGCCCATTTTACACGCTCATCTCGGTAGTTTTGCAAGGTCAAATAGGCATGATGATGAAAAATTCTCTAGAGAATTTTTCATCAAAGTACCTTGTTGACACAAGTACCCAACTGTCAAGAAAACACAAGTAGCTGATTTTTAACCGATTGGAGAAATTAGCGAAAATCGCGAAAAAACGGCCCAAAGGCACTCTTTCTGGCAAAAAACGGCAAAAAAACGCCGTTTTTTTGTCAGTTATTTCAACAATACGGAAATAGCTTCATATTATTATAAGGTTATTCAACCTATAAATTTGGTCTTTCAGATAAAACTTAGTAACTTTGCATAGTTTTAGTCAAAGACAATTGATCATGCAAAAACCCGTAGTCATTGCCGGACCTTGTGTCATCGAGTCTGCCGCTTTGCTCGACACCGTAGCGCAGGAGCTTGTCAGGCTCAATTCCAAATACGACATTGACATCATCTTCAAGGCCTCATTTGATAAGGCCAACCGCACCTCACTCCACTCTTTTCGTGGCCCCGGACTGGAGCGCGGCCTGGAGATGCTGGCTGATGTGAAGCACAAATATCAGTTGAGAATCACTACCGACATCCACGAGGCTTGGCAAGCTGAGCCGGCCGGCGAGGTGTGCGACGTACTCCAGATTCCCGCCTTCCTCTGCCGGCAGACCGACCTGCTCGTAGCAGCTGCCAAGACAGGACGCGTCGTCAACATCAAGAAGGCGCAATTTCTTTCGGGACATGACATGCGCTACCCTGTAGAGAAAGCGTGGGACAGCGGTGCCAAAGAGGTATGGCTTACCGAGCGCGGTAATTGTTTTGGATATAACAATCTTGTCGTGGACTTCCGCAATATAGCCGACATGCGCGACATCGTGCCCACGGTGATCATGGACTGCACCCACAGCGTGCAGCGCCCTTCGGCCGGAGACGGCAAGACCATCGGCGACCGCAAGTTTGTACCCAGCATGGCGCTTGCGGCAAAGGCCTTCGGTGCCACCGGCTATTTCTTCGAGACACACCCTGACCCCGACAAGGGGCTGTCGGATGCGGCCAACATGATCGAACTGGAAAAGCTCGAAGCGACCCTTCTGCCGCTTTTGAAATAAGCAAGCTAAGGTCACAAAGCACCACCATCATTCAGAGGAGAACAACAGATGAAAAAAGAGATAAAAACAGAAAAAGTAAGAACCACACCAGAAGAGCGACTGCATCATACCAGAGAATATGCTGAACGCTGTCTGCGTGAAGAGGCTCAGGCCATCCTCGATCTTATCCCCCAGCTCGATGAGAACTTTGAGAAGGCCGTTGATATGATGTATTGCTGCCGTGGCAAGATCATTGTCACGGGAGTCGGGAAAAGCGGAAATATCGGTGCCAAGATTGCCGCCACCCTGTCCTCAACGGGCACACCGGCCTTTTTCATCAATCCTCTTGATGCCTACCACGGCGATCTCGGCGTGATGACGCCGGACGACATCGTGCTGGCCATCAGCAATTCCGGTCAGACCGACGAGCTGTTGCGCTTCGTTCCGATCCTGCTGCACATGCACGTCCCCATCATCGGCATGAGCCGCAATCCCGAATCATTGTTAGCCAAATATTCAGCAATCCACATCAAAGTGTTTGTTGATCATGAGGCGTGTCCACTGAACCTTGCGCCCACGTCCTCCACGACTGCGGCACTGGCTATGGGCGACGCTTTGGCCATCGCGCTGATGCAGGTGCGTGACTTCCGTCCCCGCGACTTCGCACAGTTCCACCCGGGCGGTGAGTTGGGCAAGCGCCTACTGACCAAGGCCGAGGATGTCATGCGCACAGAAGAGCTCCCGATCATCCCCGAAGACATGAATCTCGGCAAAGCCATTATCGATGTCTCGAAAGGCAAACTGGGCATGGGCGTGTCACTCGACAGCGACAACCGTGTCGTCGGACTGATCACCGACGGCGATATACGCAGGGCCATGGAGAAGTGGCAGGCCCGCTTCTTTGACCACACGGTGAGCGAGATCATGACACGTACGCCGAAGATCGTCTCACCATCGACAAAGGTGACCGAGATACTGCGCGTCATGCATCAGTACAAGATTCATTCGGTGCTCGTCTGCGACAGAGAAAAGCATCTCTTAGGTATCGTCGACTCCTACGCCGCTTCGTTGCTTAACCAGTAAGGAGATTAGGAACCATCGCGCGGGAAACCGCTGGCTCGACGAGAGTCCGTGTTCACTATAAGAGTTTTAGTATTAGTTACTTGTATCATTTTGAGAGAATTATCCTTTAAGGTATTAGTGTGTCTCATATTGACAGGCATAGCGCCCTGTCATGCCCAAAGCTATATGCCCCGGCCCGAGAGCCAGCGCAGCGACTCGATGCTGGTCAGCCAACTGAGAGAAGACGGTATATCCTTCTCCCACGACAACAGCGTGACGCTGCTGATGACCGGACAGGAGAAATTCGACGATCTGTTTAAGGCCATCAGACAGGCACGCTCTTCCGTTCATCTGGAGTATTTCAACTTCCGGAATGACTCCATTGCCCGTTGTCTTTTCGACATACTTGCCGAGAAAGCAGCACAGGGTGTAGAGGTCAGAGTCATGTTCGACGGCTTTGGCAATGACAGCAACAACCGTCCCCTTCGCCGCAAGCATATCAAGAAGCTACGGGAGGAAGGCATCGAGATCTATGAGTTTGATCCGGTTCGCTTTCCTTGGGTCAACCATGTCTGGTCGCGCGACCACAGAAAGATCGTGGTCATCGATGGAAGAATTGCCTACACTGGCGGAATGAACGTGGCGGACTACTACATCAAAGGCACGGATAAGGTGGGCTCATGGCACGACATGCACTGCCGTATTGAGGGCACTGAGGTCAACACCCTCCAGACGATCTTCCTGCGCACATGGAACAAAGTGACGGGGCAAAACATCCATGGCCCACAATACTATCGCGGACTGGGCGACGTGAGCTACTTCCATGGGCTGAAGCGCGACACATGCGGCACGGCCGGAGGTAAAATGGTCGGCATTATCAACCGGGAGCCGCACACGACAAACAAAATCATACGGGAGTTCTACACCCACGCCATCAACGATGCGCATGACAGCATCATGATCATCAACCCTTACTTCACACTGAACCACAAAATCAAGAAAGCACTGAGAAACGCTGCTAAGCGTGGCGTAAAAGTGGAAATCATGCTCAGCGTGAAAAGCGATATCCCATTAACACCGGACTGCGGGTTCTACAATGCTCACCAACTGATGAAGCATGGCTGCACGGTGTGGATATACAAGCCCGGCTTTCATCACACCAAGATCATCATGGTTGACGGCCACTTCTGTACGGTGGGCTCCGCCAACCTCAACGCCAGGAGCCTGGCCTGGGACTATGAGGAAAACGCCGTGATCATCGATCCGTGCACAACAAACGAGTTGATACAACTGTTCAACTCTGAGAAGAAAGACTCTTTCCGGCTGACGGAAGAAGTCTGGGATGCCTGGCGTACGCCTTGGCAGAAGTTCCGCGGCTGGTTCGCCCATCTGCTGGCAAAGTTTCTGTAACCTCCTTTCTCTTGCCCACCAGCATCCTATTCGTTATCCTCTTTTACCTTTTTATCCTTTTGCTTTTCTACCTTTTTACTTTTCTTAAATGCTGTTGACATCGACATATCCGTGCATGACAGCATAGATGGTCAAGGCCGACACGCTACGTCGGCCAAGCTTGGCGACGATATTTTTGCGGTGTGTGATGACGGTGGTCAACCCAATATTAAGTTTGTCGGCTATCTCCTTATTGATATAGCCCTTGACGATGAGTCTGAGCACGTCAATTTCCCGTTTGGATAATTTCTTCTCTATGGCAGGTGCAGACTGCACCGGCAGATGTTGGCCGTGGCCATGAGCATACTGTTCCAATGCCAACAGCTGTCTGACCAACAACTTTTCGGACTGATGGCAACAAATGCAATGAAAACCTGACGGCTGTGCGGCATCGTCTTCAGTAGGTGTGAAGACGATGGTCTGATGCCTCCGCTGCACGAAATAGTCGCGGTTGTTGAGCAGCACAGCCTGTGAGACGAAGAAATGAACAAAGCCGCCCTCGTCGCTTCGCTGCAGTTCCTCCAAAGAATTAAACGTATGCGTCTCCATAATCGGCATGACCTGATCGAGCAATGTCTTCATGCCGATCAGGGCAAGCGTGTCCTCATTGATAACGGCTACTTTAGGATGTTCCATGATTGAAGAAATAAAAAAAGACCTGCATTAGCTTCAGAATGTTCTCTGGAGCCAATAGCAGGCTTATATGTTTTATCAATGATGATTACTTGGCATAGGCAACACTACGTGTCTCGCGAATGACGGTGATCTTCACCTGACCGGGATAAGTCATCTCGTTTTGGATCTTCTCTGCAATCTCATTGCTGAGCTTTGTGCTGTCCTCATCGTTCATCTTGTCAGCGCCGACGATGACACGGAGCTCACGACCGGCCTGGATGGCGTAGGTCTTCGTCACGCCTGGATAGCTCATGGCGATGGCTTCCAAATCGTTGAGACGCTTGATATAGGCCTCTACAATCTCGCGACGGGCACCTGGGCGGGCACCGGAGATGGCATCGCACACCTGCACGATAGGAGCCAGCAGCGTCTGCATCTCCACCTCGTCGTGGTGAGCAGCGATAGCGTTTACGATATCGGGCTTCTCTTTGTATTTCTCAGCCATCTTAGCGCCTAAGAGAGCATGGGGCAACTCGCTCTCCTCGTCAGGCACCTTGCCAATGTCGTGGAGCAGACCAGCACGTTTTGCCTTCTTGGGATTGAGCCCAAGCTCGGCAGCCATAACGGAGCAGAGGTTAGCCGTCTCGCGGGCGTGCTGCAACAGATTCTGTCCGTAGGATGAGCGGTACTTCATCTTACCGATGATACGCACCAGTTCGGGATGAAGTCCGTGGATACCCAAGTCGATCACCGTGCGCTTTCCAGTCTCAATAATCTCGTTGTCGAGTTGCTTCTTCACTTTTGTCACGACTTCCTCGATGCGTGCGGGATGGATACGTCCGTCGGCGACGAGCTGGTGAAGCGCCAGACGGCAGACCTCACGACGGATAGGATCAAAGGCAGAAATGACAATGCTCTCAGGCGTATCGTCGACAACGATCTCCACGCCGGTGGCAGCTTCAAGGGCACGGATATTGCGACCCTCACGGCCGATGATACGTCCTTTGACCTCGTCGTTGTCGATATGGAAGACGCTGACAGAGTTCTCGATGGCCGTCTCTGTGGCTACTCGCTGGATAGTCTGGATAACGATTTTCTTAGCCTTCATATTGGCGTCTAACTTAGCCTGGTCCATGATCTCATTGACATAGCCTGCTGCGTCCATCTTGGCTTTATCCTTCATGCTCTCCACAAGGCGCTTCTTGGCTTCCTCGGCAGAGAGTCCGGAGAGTTCCTCAAGTTTGGCACGCTCGTGATCCTGCATCTTCTCGAGCTCAGCCTGGCGCTGCGTGATGATCTTCTTCTCGTTGTCAATGCGTACCTGACCTTGTTCCACCTCCTGCTTGCGGCGTTGCAACTCCTCCTGTCTCTGGTTAAGGGAGATCTCGCGCTGTTTCAGACGGTTCTCGTTCTGCTGGATCTTTTGGTTGCGCAACTGCACTTCCTTCTCCAACTCACTTTTCTTATTCAGGAACTTCTCCTTCACCTCAAGGAGCTTTTTCTCTTTGATCACGTCTGCATCCTTCTGAGCAGCATCCAAGATCTCGTTATATTTACCTTTCGCAATATGGCGGAAGTAATAAAATCCGACCAGCGCGCCCAATGTCAGGGCGACAACAGAAGTAATGATGATACCTATCATGTATTTTTAATTGTATATTGTTAGTTGATTAGACATATAATTATTTACTCTCCTGACCGTTTTCCTTCCCGCTTCCGAGAACGTCCTCAATTTCCGAAGTAAGCTGTTTGAGCAAATCATTATATGGCTTGGTGTCATTGCGCTGAAGCAACTCTTGCAGCCGCAGTCCAATGTCGATCATGGCGAAATAGAGGATCTCCTTATCGCTCTTGAATCGTTTGAACTGGCTGTAATAAGCATTCAAACGCTCATTGATCAACTCTGCGTCACGACGATACAGTGCTTCGTCTTTCCGAGGCACAGTCACACTGATATCTGTATCGTAGATATGAAGCCTTATGGTGATCTTATCAGTTTCTTCTGTCATTGTCGGAACTTTCGCTACTCAGCATGGTGATGCATTTGTTGACATCACGAATGAGCGAGGCCAGAGACCTTTTGGCATGATCCATGTCCATATCGCTCACTTGCAGCATACGAGCGGTTTTCAACGTCTGATAGTCACTCTCCGCCTTTTTCAGCTGTTCCTGCAACAGACTGATGGAAGCATCTCTATCATCGATCACAGTGTGCAGACGCGCATTTTCCTTTTTCAGCTCCTCGTATTGAAGCATCAGCTGCCTGACACGTGTCACAAATGTATTGATTATCTTCTCATTGACATCCATGACTATACTTGTTTGTGCAAAATTATAGATTTTTAGCGAGAACAGCAAGCTTTCTGGAACATTTTTCTCAGAAACCTTGCCTTTTCCCGTAATTATTTCTTCTTCTCATCTTCTTCCTTTGGGCGCGGCTCTTTTTTGGCCAGCATCATCACCTGATAGGTGAAATCGGTCACCCACTTCTGGGAGAAGTTCAAACGGGCATTGAGTTTGCGCACATTCAGTACGGATTTGATCACACTCGGATCCTTATAGTCGTTCTTCACATAGATGTCGTTGACGGTCTTCTCCGTCATGGTGTAGATAGTCTTCTTGAAGACAGAAGGTACACGCAACTTGAATTTCATCAGGTTGCCCATGAGCATCATCAGATCCTGAGTGAAGCTCTGGAACTGGATCATATATACCTGCGCGTCTTGCAACTTTTTGCAGTTACGACGGATACTCTGGTCGATTTCCTTGAAGAACTGCTCGTCGGTGTGATAGATTTCCATCATCATCTTGCGGCAATGGCTCTTTTCGCCTACTCCTAACTTATTATTTTGCGTGGGTACGTGCAGGGTCGACTTAAACAGTCTTAAATCGGGCAGCATGGCCAGATTACTAATACCCAACTGAGCGGCAAGAGTTGCTTGGAAATACACACGCACAAGCGTCATGTAGTCTTCCATGCCGCCTGTCCTGCTCTCTTGTTCCTTCCTTCCAAAAAGCTTGGAAAATATTTCCATCATGAATGAATATTCTTTAGTCGATTGTTGATATTTCAAATTATTTTGCAAAAATACAATTAAATAGCGAGAAATCAAAATTATATCGCATGAATCTCGGTTTAATTGAAGATAATTTATTAACTTTGCGCTCAAATAGAAATAATTAGGAAATGAAAGGTATTGTACTTGCGGGAGGTTCTGGCACCAGATTGTATCCCATAACGAAGGGAATCAGCAAACAGCTGATCCCGATCTTCGACAAGCCGATGATCTATTATCCCTTGTCGGTTCTGATGTTGGCTGGCATCCGAGAGATTCTTGTCATCTCTACGCCCTATGATCTTCCGGGATTCAAGCGACTGCTGGGCGACGGTAGCGGTTACGGTGTTTCAATCTCTTACGCTGAACAGCCCCACCCCGACGGATTGGCTCAGGCTTTTATCATAGGAGAGAAGTTTATCGGTGACGACAGTGTCTGCCTCGTCTTGGGAGACAATATCTTCTATGGCGCTGGTTTCACGGGACTCTTACGTCACAGCCGCCAGATGGCTGACGAAGGAAAAGCCACTGTCTTTGGGTACTACGTCAATGATCCGGAGCGCTATGGTGTGGCCGAGATTGACAAAGACGGAAACTGCCTCAGCCTGGAGGAAAAACCGGCTCACCCAAAGAGCAATTATGCTGTGGTTGGACTCTATTTCTATCCCAACAGCGTGGTGGACATCGCAAAGAATGTCAAGCCCAGCCCACGGGGAGAACTGGAGATCACCTCGGTCAACCAGGCTTATCTCGATCAGAAAGAACTGCGCGTAGAAGCTCTCCCACGCGGATTTGCATGGCTCGACACCGGCACGCACGACAGCCTTTCAGAAGCCAGTACCTTCATCGAATGCATTGAGAAAAGGCAAGGGCTTAAGGTAGCATGCCTCGAGGAAATCGCTTTCAAACAGGGTTGGATCAGCAAAGAACAACTGATCAGAGAAGCAGAGCCGATGGCAAAGAACAACTACGGCAAATATCTGCTGCAGCTTGCACAAGACTGTCGGCGATAGAATAATAAAGATATAGAGAAGCTAAAACCAAAGATAAAAAAAATATTCACAATAGTAATTATCAGCTAAATGGAACAGAACTTAAATGCGGAGCCAGAAATAACGGGCACGACTCAGCCCGAAGAGACTCGGTCTACGTTCAGCTTTGCAAACATTTACACTGCTGTCATCCTCAACTGGAAATGGTTCATTCTCTCGTTGATTATCTGTATCGGACTTGCTGCAGTATATCTTCGCTACACGACACCCATTTACCAGGCATCTGCTAAGTTACTCATTAAGGACAACGATCAGAATGGTGGCGGAAGAAGCGCAAACATGCTCAACACTGCTACGTTGGGTATGATTTCCAATTCTAACGGTTTCGACAATGAGATGGAGATTCTCACCTCACACTCCCTTGCTCAGCAGGCTGTTAGAGACCTGAAACTCTACGTCAATTATTACCACGTAGGAAAGGTTAAAGAAGTACTTATGTACAAGACGCAGCCCATCAATGTTGACGTGGATCCGTCGCACTTGGAGCGACTCAACGCGCCTGTCGACCTGAAGATTGAGCGTACGGGCAACAGCTATCACGTTACCGGTACCTACTACGTACCCGTCAATGACGATCAGGCCGACGGTCCGTTCAGCATCGACAAGACATTTACGCAACTGCCCGCCACTATTGGCACTCGCGCTGGTATCATCAGCTTTAACGCCAATACCGTGGTGCCGATGAAAGACGGTGACGTGATGACTGTCAACATACAGTCTCCACGATTTGCAGCATATAAATATGTAAATGAGCTCAAGGTCTCACAAACCAGTAAGACTACAACCATCGCACTGTTGACATTGAACGATGAGAGCCCCCAGCGTGCCGTTGACTACATTCAGCAGCTATCTATCTGCTACAACAGACAGGCCAACGAGGACAAGAACGAGGTGGCAGAGCGTACCGAAGAGTTTATCAACGGACGTCTTGAAAAAATCAATGCTGAGCTCGGAAATACTGAGGGACAACTCGAAAGCTACAAAAAGAGCAATGGTATGATTGACCTCAAAGCCAACGCCACCAGTGCCTTCACAAACGCGGACCAGTACTCTCAGAAACTCTCTGAGGCTAATACCCAGGTAGCTCTGCTCGACGAGATGCAGAACTATATGGACAACCCCAACAACCGCTTCCAGCCGTTGCCCTCTAATGTAGGTCTGAACGATGATGCCGCAACAAGCCTCATCAGCAACTACAACCAGCTCGTGCAGAAGCGTAACCTGCTGTTGCAAAGTGCCAGCGAGAACTCTCCTTCCGTGATTCCTTTGACGACACAGATCGAGGACATGGACCATGCTATCCGCCGCGCTTTGAAACAGGCACGCCGCAACCTCGATATCCAGCGCAACTCTGTTGCTTCTCAATTTGGAAAATATCAAGGACAGGTAGGAGAATCGCCTGAACAAGAGCGTATGCTTACACAAATTGGTCGTCAGCAGGAAGTCAAGTCCGGACTATACCTGATGTTGCTACAAAAGCGTGAAGAGAACTCCATCTCCTTAGCTGCCACAGCCGACAAGGGCAAACTGATTGACGGCCCTGCTTTAGGGGGCAAGATAAGTCCTAAGAGCAGCATGATCCTGCTTATCGCTCTCGCCATTGGACTGGCTATCCCTGTACTTATTTTGTTCCTACTTGAGTTCTTCCGTTACAAGATTGAAACGCACGAAGACGTCGCACGCCTCACTCGCTTACCAATCATTGCTGATGTTGCCGTCTCGTCGGAGAATGCCAAGACCAAAGGAGAGATTGTTATCCATGAGAACAAGAACAACCAGATGGAGGAAATCTTCCGCTCGATGCGTACTAATCTCCAGTTTATCTTGGAGAAAGACGAGAAAGTCATCATGTTCACATCCACCACTTCCGGTGAGGGAAAGACGTTCATTGCCTCAAACCTTGCCATGTCCTTTGCCCTATTGGGCAAGCGCGTGCTCTTAGTAGGCCTTGATATCCGCAAGCCGCGCCTTGCTGACCTTTTCGAAATTGATGATTATCATCACGGCATCACCAACCTGCTTGTCAAAGAATCGCCTTCATGGGAAGATATCCGCCAACAGATTGTTCCGTCGGACATCAACAACAACCTGACGTTGCTGATGGCGGGTCCCACGCCTCCCAACCCTGCCGAGTTGGTGGCACGAAAGAGTCTCGACGAGATTTTCACCAACCTTCGAGAGCACTACGATTATATCCTCGTTGATACGGCACCGGTAGGCCTTGTGACAGACACCTTACAAATCGGTCATGTATGCGATGCAACCGTGTTTGTCTGCCGTGCCGACTATACACCGAAGGAGAGTTTCGAAATGGTCAATGCTCTCAACGCCCAGAAGAAGCTGCCTAAGATGAACATTGTCATCAACGGAATCGACATGTCGAAGAAACGCAATGGCTACTATTACGGTTATGGACGATATGGCAAGTACGGACGTTATGCCCGCTACACCTACTACCGTCAGTATGGCAACTACGGAAATTATGGTAACTACGGCAACTATGGTAGTTACGGCAACTACTCAAGCAGTCACTACGCTGACAAGAACGACACGTCCATAAAACGATAAGCCATGGCAACTATTGCAGTAGATTTTGACGGTACTATTGTAGAGCACCGCTACCCGGAAATTGGCAAGGAACTCCCATTTGCTACAGAGACCCTGCGTACGCTCATCAAAGAGCATCACCGATTGATTCTCTGGAGTGTACGGGAAGGGAAACTCCTCCAGGACGCTATAGACTGGTGTCACGAACATGGTGTCGACTTTTGGGCTGTCAACAGGGACTATCCAGAAGAAGAAGAAAATAAAAACAACCACTTCTCACGCAAGATCAAAGCCGATTACTTCATTGATGACCGCAATATTGGCGGACTGCCTGATTGGGGACAGATCTACCGTATGATCAGCGAGCATAAGACTTATACGCAGATCATCCGGGAAAGTATGGGGAAAGTCTCTTCCGCTGACATCCCTAAGAAACGGCATTGGTGGCAATTCTGATCATCAACAAGCAAAAAAAGATGCTGGAGCATTTTGCTCCAGCATCTTTTTTATTTGCTTATGACTAAAACGTCTCTGTTTCAAGAAGTGTTTACAGCAGTTGAATATTGTAACCTACTGTCACCATCACTTGCATTTCTCTGGCCTTCTTTGACAACAGCTCTTTGGAAGAGGCACTCTTGGACAGCCGGTTGATAGGGTAATCAAAGCGTGCATTGACATTCAGTTTGCCAAAGTTACAGCCAATACCAACCGGCACACTGCATGAGCCCTCGTGCAACTCGTCCTTAATATCGGTACTATGTCCAGCCAACTCTGATTTGGCATTGAAAAGCCAACCCACATGGAAGCCGGCAAAGACATAGAGCTTATCGTTGAAATATCTTTGAGCCAGATAGTCCGTATTGATATAGTCAAGACGATAGTCATAAGGACCGGTTTTCTCGTTCTGATAGTACTGATACTGATCCTTGGCACCTAAGTGAGTGTAATTGGCACCGATGCTCACAGAAAATGACGGTGTTAGGAAGAACTGAACCTTGGCTCCTCCAACCAAACCAACCTTCCAACTGTTCTCATTACCCATCATGCGCGACATCACTGTACCGGCGTATGGTGTCAGTATCACTTCACCCTCTTCATAATGGGGTTGCGCGGTCACTGCTCCACACATCGTTAAGCCTAACAACATGGCTATCATACGTTTTCTCATGGTTGATACATTTTCTGTTTATTTTCTTTTTGCAAAGATAATATTTTTTTTGTTTATATGAGCCTTTCCATCTTTAAAATTAGAATACCTATTATATATTCTCACAAAAACTCGCTACCTTTGCAGAAAGAAAATATAAATGACGATGAACAAGAAAGATCTGAAAATCATATTCATGGGCACACCAGAGTTCGCCGTAGGTACGCTCCGCCGGTTAGTAGAGGATGGATATAATATCGTGGCGGTGGTCACGCAACCCGACAAGCCTGTCGGACGGCACCAAGACCATCTCCAGCCCTCAGAAGTCAAGCGCTATGCAACCGGACAGGGCATTCCTGTCTTACAACCAGTGAAGATGAAGAATCCTGCCTTTGTCGAGCAGCTGGCTGCATACCATGCCGACCTGCAGGTGGTTGTCGCCTTCCGCATGTTGCCGGAGGTTGTTTGGTCTATGCCCCGCTTCGGCACCTTCAATGTCCACGCGGCCTTGCTTCCACAATATCGTGGTGCTGCGCCTATCAACTGGGCAATCATCAACGGCGAGACGATGACGGGCGTGACCACCTTCTTCCTTGACAAGGACATCGACACGGGACGCATCATCCTGCAGAAGAAATTCCCTATCCCCGACGACGCCGACGTCGAATACGTCTACGACGGACTGATGCACTTAGGCGCAGACATCGCGGAAGAGACGATTAACCTCGTACTCGAAGGCGACGGGCACATTGACTCCTCCGATCAGAACCAACTGACAACTACCGACAATGAACTGCGTCCAGCACCGAAGATCTTTAAGGATACATGCAAGATCAACTGGACGATGACGGCAAAGCAGGTCTATGACTTTGTCAGAGGCCTGTCCCCCTACCCTTGTGCCTGGACTACCATGCATCCGGCAAACGGTGAAGCAGGCAAAGCCAATACCTACAAGATCTTCAAAACATCGAAGACCGGCATCGCCTGCACGGAAAAGCCCGGGACTGTCAATGCACGGAAAAACCAGCTGCTCGTCGCTTGCTCCGACGAATGGCTGTCGATAGAGGAATTGCAACCAGCTGGCAAAAAGCGTATGCCTGCCACGGCCTTCCTCAACGGCATCCACTGTGAGCTGGCCTGCCTCTGAGCCTGCACTGGGCCTGACGTTTGTCCCACGTCTGTTCTGCACCATCTTTGCGTCTGTCCAGCACCATCTTTGCGTCCGTTCAGCACTATCCCTGCGTCGGCCCTGTACCTTTCTTGCGCCTACCCCCTTCTCCTCCGAGTAGTCTCTCTGCTGTCTTTCAATTTCGTCCTGTTCGTCGAATTATAATTCGACGCTTTCCCAACCGCCTAAAGCCAAAGAGAGCCGCCCCAATTGGGGCGGCTCTCTTTATATTCTGTAAGCCTCGCTTAGATGTCCCAGCCTACAGCGGAAGCACCCAGCACAGCAGCCGAACTGCCATCCAATCCGCTGACAAGGAATTTTGCCTTGCCCTTGAAGATTGGCAACACATGCTCGTCGTAGCTCTTCTTGATAGGATCCATCAGCAGATCACCAGCCTTTGTCAGACCTCCAAAGAAGATGAAAGCCTCTGGAGAAGAGAAGGCTGCAAAGTCTGCGCAAGCCTCACCAAGCATCTCACCAGTGAAATCGTAGATCTTCTTGGCGAGCTTATCGCCCTTGCCAGCTGCAATACTCACATCGAGAGAGGTGATGTCCTTCGGATTCAGATCACGCAACAGAGACGGCGTGTCTGTTGTATCAAGGAACTCACGTGCCGTACGGGCCACACCTGTTGCTGAGCAATAGGCTTCCAAGCAACCGTGGCGACCACAGCCACAAAGACGTCCGTTCTCACGACGCATGATGACATGTCCTAGCTCACCGGCGAAACCGTCGCAACCATAGACCACCTTGCCATCGATGACAATACCGGAGCCTACACCTGTACCCAGAGTGATGTCGATAAAGTTCTTCATTCCCCTGGCCACACCGTATGTCATTTCACCAATAGCGGCCGCGTTGGCATCATTGGTCAAAGCCACGGGGATACCCAACTCTTTGGCAAACATATCTGCCAATGGCACAATACCATTATGACCCCAAACCAAGTTTGGCGCAAATTCTATCGTTCCCTTGTAGTAGTTGCCGTTAGGTGCGCCGATACCCATTGCCTTGATCTTGTCAATGCCGCCCACCTGATCGATGATGACATGAAGCGCTTCTACGGAGGCCTTCACATAGTCTTTTACCTTATCGTAAGCCTGGGTCTTAATAGCTGTAGTTGCCTTGATGTCGCCACGGCTGTCCACGATACCAAACACGGAGTTGGTACCACCGAGATCCAGTCCAATGACGTAAGGCTTCAATAATTCTTGCTCATTCATTGTTTTTGGTTTTATCGATTGTGTTTCTGTTGCAAAGATAATAAAACATTTGAAAAATCTGCTATATTAAGATGAATTTTAACTGATACAGTATAAAAAAGAGTCTTTTTTCCCACATCAGGCACACGCTTGCCAAACTATTGAGACATATATTTTTCTAAAAACATTTGGATAGGACAAAAAGAATTGCTATCTTTGCTTGAAAAACGAACAACTATAAAATGACACAAGAAGAAGATATCAAAAACGCCGTGGAAGTGCTTCGCCGTGGAGGCGTCATCCTCTACCCCACAGACACGGTTTGGGGCATCGGCTGTGATGCCACGAATGCCGAGGCAGTAGCCCGTGTTTACCAAATCAAACATCGCGACGACTCTAAGGCGCTCATCTGCCTCGTAGACTCTGATGCCCGCCTGCAACGCTATGTGCGCAATGTGCCTGCGGTAGCATGGGATTTGCTTGACGCTGTCGTCAAACCCACTACAGTCATCCTTGACGGTGCCGTCAACCTGGCGCCGAACCTCATCGCAGAAGACGGCAGTATCGCTTTGCGCATCACCAAAGAGCCTTTCTCACATGAACTGTGCTACCGGTTCCAGAAGGCACTCGTCAGCACCAGCGCCAACATCAGTGGACAGCCCGCTGCGCAAAACTTCGCCGACATTGCACCTGAGCTCCTTGATGCTGTTGACTATGTCTGCTTCTCACGCCGCCAAGAACACAAGCCACACACGCCTAGTTCCATCATCAAATTTGGGCAACAGGGAGAGGTGACGATCATCAGAAAATAAGTTCGCAAAATAATGCCGATATATTAACATCTGCAGAAACACAGATGAATATAAGGCAACACATATTATATTATATATAATAAGGTATAAGTTCTCTAAAGTAAGAAGAAAGTGACTTTCAATCAAATCCTCGAGTGGAAAAACCACAACCTGACAGAGCGGCAGATGACCAGCATTCTGGCGTTCTTCATTGGTATATTCTCCGCTGTGGCCGCATACGTTCTGCATCAACTCATCCATCTGATAGAACGTCTGCTCACCGAGGACTTCTTGACCAATGCCGTCAACTGGCTTTATCTTGTCTTTCCTGTCATCGGCATCTGGCTCACCTCCTTATTTATAAAACATGTTGTCCGTGACAACATCTCGCACGGTATCACCCGTGTCCTCTATGCCATCTCGACCAAGCGATCGTGTCTGAAGCGTCACAACTGCTGGTCGTCGGTGGTAGCCTCCGCCATTACCATCGGCTTCGGTGGATCTGTAGGTGCCGAGGCGCCTATCGTCTTAACGGGATCGGCCATTGGTTCCAATCTCGGACAGCTCTTCCACATGGATAAGCGTACGCTGATGTTGTTGGTAGGATGCGGTGCTGCGGCTGCTATCTCCGGCATCTTCAAAGCTCCTATTGCCGGTCTTGTCTTCACACTGGAAGTGTTGATGATTGACATGTCGATGGCTTCGCTGATTCCGATTCTGATTGCCAGCATCACTGCCGACATCTTTTCTTATATCTTCACTGGTACTTCTACCCTCTTCACCTTTACGCTTCAGTCACCATTCAGCGTAGAACGTGTACCGGCAAGCATATTACTCGGATTGGTCTGCGGCGTGATGAGTCTCTATTTCATGCGTGCCATGAACTTCTGTGAAGGGCAGTTTGCCAAGATGAAACAGCATCCCTACCGCAAACTCTTCGTAGGAGGAATCACACTGAGTACACTGATTTTCTTCTTCCCGTCACTCTATGGTGAAGGATATTCTACGTTAGGAACCTTCATCACCGGGAAGACCGTCACAGACTGGAGTCAAGTGATGAATGGTTCGCTGTTCTATGGCCACAATGAGCTTCTGCCTCTTTATATCGGTCTCGTCATGCTTACAAAGGTCATCGCCACATCTTCTACCAATGGTGCAGGCGGTTGCGGTGGTACCTTCGCACCGTCTCTGTTTGTGGGTGGCTTCGCGGGCTTTCTCTTTGCAAGGCTATGGAATATGCAGCAGATTGGCGTTTACCTTCCCGAAAGCAACTACACGTTGCTGGGCATGGCAGGTGTCATGGCCGGTGTCATGCACGCTCCGCTGACCGGCATCTTCCTGATTGCCGAGATCACCGGTGGCTATCAGCTTTTCGTACCCTTGCTGATCGTATCGGTGGTCAGCGTGATGTTTATCAGCATCTTTGAGCCCCACTCTATCTACGCCATGCGATTGGCTCGTGAAGGAAAACTCGTTACCCACCACACCGACAAGAGCGTGCTCACACTGATGAGTATGGACTCGCTTATCGGAAAAGACTATGTTACCGTGCAACCCGACATGCTGTTGGGCAAGCTTGTGAACGTGCTCTCCAGCACAGACTACGACTTCCTGCCCGTGGTAGACACTGCCGGCCGGTTGATGGGCGAGATAGATATCAACAAGATTCGCCACATCGTCTTCCGTCCAGAACTCTATCAGAAGTTCCGCGTTGCGCAGCTGATGACTCCGGTACCCGCCATTCTCTACCGCAATGAGCCTATGGAGGATGTCATGCATAAGTTTGACACCACCAACGCAGAAGCCCTTCCCGTCGTTGACATCAACAACTGTCTGCAAGGCTACATCCTTCGTACACGCATGTTGAGAGCCTACCGCCAACTGGTAGCCGACTTCTCTGCCGAATAGATGGTAAGGCTATAAAGCACACTGATTGCACGAAGGAAGAAACGAAATAACCTAATAGATGATGTTTTATCGGATAAAATTCGTAACTTTGCAAGCTATATGATGCCGTTTTTACATATTGATCTGTTAGAGCTCATTCTCAAGGGACTACTCATCGGAATCATCGCTTCTGCACCAATGGGGCCGGTGGGCATACTCTGCATCCAACGCACACTCAACAAAGGGCGTTGGTATGGATTTGTTACAGGTGTAGGAGCCGCCACGAGCGACATTATCTATGCGCTCATCACAGGTCTGGGCATGAGTTTCGTCATGGATTTCATCACAAACCCTACCAATAAGTTCATCCTGCAACTCTCGGGCAGTGTCATCCTATTGTTGTTTGGCATCTACTGCTTCAAAAGTGATCCACGGAAAAACATGCATAAGAGCAGTCATAGCAAAGGTACATTGTGGCATAATGCTTTCACTGCCTTTCTCGTGACCTTCTCTAATCCTCTGATCGTCTTTCTGTTCATCGCCTGCTACGCTCAGTTTGCCTTCGTCGTCCCACATCATCCGCTGGAGATGACGCTTGGCTACATGAGCATCATCTCCGGTGCCCTGCTGTGGTGGTACGGCTTGACATGGCTGGTAGATAAGGTGCGGGCTAAGTTCGACATGAATGGCATACAGATCATCAACCGCATCATCGGTGGCCTTGTCATCGTCTTCTCTTTCGCCATGCTCATTGGCACGGTGTTTAACCTCTACACCATTCATTATTAGCTGCTATAACGGCATGGTGAACACCAACACCGGAGAATACGACTACAAACAGTATTTCAAAATACCTCAATAGACAATCTTTCATCAACAAAATCTTTTCAAGCATGTATATCGCAAAGAAAATAAAGGAGAAATCCATTGCAGAATATCTGCTCTATATGTGGCAGATGGAAGACCTGATAAGAGCATACGGTTGTTCTCTCTCACGCATTAGAAAGGAATATATCGACAATTTCGATTATACACCCGATCAGAAGGATGAGGAAGCCGACTGGTTTGGCAATCTCATACGAATGATGAATGAAGAGGGTTGCCGTGAAAAAGGTCATCTGCAAATCAACCAGGTGATCATCGGTGATCTCTTTGACTTGCATTGCCAACTGCTCGACTCCGACAAGTTCCCGTTCTATAATGCGGAATACTACAAGGTATTGCCGTTCATCGTGGAACTGCGGCAGAAGGGTGACAAAGACGTCAATGAAATTGAGACTTGCCTCGACGCTCTCTATGGTGTGATGATGCTCAGACTGCAACAAAAGGAGATCTCACCTGAGACCGAGCACGCCATCAAAGAGATTTCCACCTTCATCGGCATGCTCTCGGACTATTACATCAAAGACAGAACAGAAGGCATTGACTTCGGAGAACAAGGATAATAAAAGATAAACACAATATGAACATTTTGGTAACAGGCGCTAACGGACAACTCGGCAACGAGATGCAGATCGTCAGCAAAGCAAGCTCTAAAGACAAATATATCTTCACAGATGTCTGTGACGGTTATACTCATCTCGACATCACAAACATTGATGCCATCCGCCAGACGGTAAAGGACAATGATGTGAAATGCATCATCAACTGTGCTGCATGGACAAATGTTGACAAAGCAGAGACAGCCGGTGAAATCGTGGAAACCCTCAACGCCACAGCTCCTGAGAATCTCGCCAAAGCGATGAAGGAAGTAGGAGGTATGCTTGTGCACATCTCCACCGACTACGTCTTCGGCGGTGATCCTTACAACACACCATGCCGTGAGGATCAGAAAGGCACACCAACAGGAGTCTATGGCCTTACCAAACTCCACGGCGAGCAGAAGATTCAGTCTACCGGCGTTGACTACATCATTCTGCGCACTGCCTGGCTCTATTCTGAGTTTGGTCATAACTTCGTGAAGACGATGCTCAATCTCACTGCTACTCACCCACAGCTGAAGGTGGTCTTTGATCAGTGTGGCACGCCTACTTACGCCGGAGACTTGGCCAACGCCATCTTCGACATTGTAGAAAACCGTAAGTACGCAGGCAACAGCGGCATCTTTCACTTCAGCAATGAGGGTGTCACCTCATGGTATGACTTCACCAAGACCATCGCCGCACTTGCCGGACACAACGACTGCGACATCCTGCCGTGTCACAGCGATGAGTTTCCCTCACCCGTCAGACGCCCTGCCTACAGCGTCCTTGACAAGACAAAGATCAAGGAGACCTTCCACACTGTCATTCCTTACTGGATTGACTCGCTGAGGAAGTGTATGGCTAATATGAACGAAATCAAGAAGTAAACTTTTTATGAACGAAATACAACGTCGACGCACCTTCGCCATCATCTCTCACCCTGATGCCGGTAAGACTACGCTCACCGAGAAGTTCCTGCTCTTCGGTGGTCAGATACAAGTAGCCGGTGCCGTCAAGAATAACAAGATACGCAAGACTGCCACTTCCGACTGGATGGATATTGAGAAACAGCGTGGTATCTCTGTGTCTACATCTGTCATGGAGTTCGACTATCTGCCCGAAGGCCAGGAGGGCGAACCCTATAAGGTCAACATTTTGGATACGCCGGGGCACCAGGACTTTGCGGAAGACACTTACCGCACACTTACCGCCGTCGACTCTGCCATCATCGTCGTTGACTCTGCAAAAGGTGTGGAGGCTCAGACCCGCAAACTGATGGAGGTATGCCGAATGCGCAATACGCCTGTGATCATCTTCATCAACAAGATGGACCGTGAAGGCCGTGATCCCTTTGATCTGCTCGATGAGTTGGAGGAAGAACTGCACATTCACGTGCGTCCTCTGTCATGGCCTATCGGTCAGGGAGCTAAGTTCAAAGGTGTCTACAACATCTATGAGCAGCAGCTCAATCTGTTCAAGCCCAACAAGCAACGCGTCACTGAGAAGGTCGCCGTGGACATCAATTCCCAAGATCTTGACCAGCACGTAGGCAGTCAAGAGGCCGGGCAACTACGCAACGATCTGGAACTAATCGACGGTGTCTACCCCGAATTCGACGCAGAAGACTATCGCAAGGCTGAGACCGCGCCTGTCTTCTTCGGTTCTGCGCTGAACAACTTCGGTGTGCAAGAGTTGCTCAACTGCTTCGTAGAGATAGCGCCGAGCCCGCGTCCTACCAAGGCCGAGGAGCGCATGGTGGAGCCGTCTGAACCGAAGTTCACTGGTTTCATTTTTAAGATCACAGCCAACATCGATCCCAACCACCGCTCCTGTATCGCCTTCTGCAAGGTTTGCTCGGGCAAGTTCGTGCGCAATCAGCCCTATCAGCATATGCGTTTGGGCAAGACCGTACGTTTTTCCTCCCCCACACAGTTCATGGCGCAGCGCAAGAGCACGGTCGACGAGGCATGGCCGGGCGACATCGTGGGACTGCCAGACAATGGCATCTTCAAGATCGGCGACACGCTCACTGAGGGCGAGCAACTGCATTTCCGCGGTCTGCCTTCGTTCTCACCGGAGCTCTTCAAGTATATTGAGAACGACGATCCGATGAAGTCGAAGCAATTTGTCAAAGGCATCACACAGCTCATGGACGAAGGTGTGGCTCAGCTCTTTGTCAACCAGTTCAACAACCGACGCATCGTCGGCACCGTGGGTCAGCTGCAGTTCGAAGTCATCCAATACCGTTTGGAGCATGAGTACAACGCCAAATGCCGTTGGGAACCACTGCATCTCTACAAAGCCTGCTGGATTGAAGCTGATGATCCTGCTGAACTTGACAACTTCAAGAAGCGCAAATATCAGTATATGGCCAAGGACACGGAGGGGCGTGACATCTTCCTCGCCGACTCTTCTTACATTCTGAGTATGGCCCGGCAAGACTTCCCGCACATCAAGTTCCACTTCACCTCCGAGTTCTAATTGACTTTCAACAACGCATAGCATCATGCAATCAGAGAATGACATAACACAAAATGACGACGCAACCACGCCGTGGTACGCCTTGAGGCTATTCTCTATTAAGCAGCAAGCTATTGATGACGAGTTGAAAGAGAGAGGCTTCACGACATTCATCCCCAAGCAGGTTGTCGATTTCAGAGATAAGTCCAATAAGTTGCACCACGAGCTCAGGCCCGTGGTGCGCAACCTTATCTTTCTGAAGAAAACCATGGAAGAGAAAGAGTTTCGGAAAGAGCTCTTCAACTTCCCGTACAAGGTATCTGTCATCAAAAAAAGGCGCGACACCAACGAGATGGCGGAGATCTCTGCCAAAGAGATGCATGAGTTCCAATTGATGTGCGACCCAAAGCTTGTCGAAAAGAAATTTATATCGGAAGAGAGTGCCAAGCTCAAGGTGGGCACGCCTGTTATTGTCACTCACGGACCTTTGAAAGGCCTGTCGGGCAAACTGGTTCGGAGCAACAAGAAATACTATCTTCTGAAAGACGTGCCGGGAGTTGCTGTCATGCTCAAGGTCACCCGCTGGTGTTGCCAGCCATTAGATGACAACGTCTAAACGAAGAGTTAGCATCATCTGTATCCGCTCACAACAGATGCAACTCACATATATCATCCTTTAGCATCTCTCTCACAACGCATAAAAAGCCGGACATCCTCATTGTTGGATGCCCGGCTTTTCTTTTATTTTGTGCGAATATGATTTTTACTTCAGCTTGCGATAGCCGTAGACAGCACGGTCACCGAGCTCTTCCTCGATACGGATCAGCTGGTTGTACTTCGCCATGCGGTCCGTACGGCTCATACTACCGGTCTTGATCTGTCCGGAGTTGGTAGCCACAGCGATATCAGCGATCGTGGTGTCCTCTGTCTCACCGCTACGATGACTTGTCACGGTGTTGTAGCCATGACGATGAGCCATCTCGATGGCCTCCAAAGTCTCGGTGAGTGAACCGATCTGGTTGACCTTGATGAGGATGGCATTGCCTGCTCCCATCGTGATACCCTTCTCCAGGAACTTGGTGTTGGTGACGAAGAGGTCATCACCGACGAGCTGAACTTTCTTGCCCAGGGCATTGGTCAGCTTCACCCAGCCCTCCCAGTCATTCTCGTCGAGGCCATCCTCGATGGAGTCGATAGGATACTTGTTGACAAGTTCCTCCAAGTAAGCGATCTGCTGCTCATCGTTGAGCTCCTTGCCATTGGGATCCTTAGGCATGCCGTTGCTCAGTCGCTTATAGTTGTAATACCACTTGCCATCACGCTGAGTAGCGAACTCACTGGCAGCACAGTCCATAGCGATGGTCACATCCTTGCCCGGCTCATAGCCAGCATCCTTCACTGCGTCAACAATGCTTTGCAGAGCGTCCTCGATGCCATCAAGTTTTGGAGCGAAGCCACCCTCGTCGCCTACGGCTGTAGACAGTCCGCGCTTCTTCAGGTTCTTCTGCAACTGATGGAAGACCTCACTGCCCATGCGGATAGCTTCCTTCTCAGAAGCAGCGCCAACAGGGCGAATCATGAACTCCTGGAAAGCGATTGGAGCATCAGAGTGAGCGCCACCGTTAATGATATTCATCATTGGCACAGGCATCACGTAGGTGTTGCAACCGCCGATATAGCGATACAGGGGCAGTCCCAGTGCTTTGGCAGCCGTGTGAGCCACAGCCAACGAAACACCTAAGATAGCGTTAGCGCCGAGTTTGCTCTTTGTTGGAGTACCATCCAAAGCCAGCATCTTATAGTCGATAGCACGCTGGTCGAACACGTTGTCGCCCTTCAGAGCAGGAGCAATGACATCGTTGACATTGGCCACAGCCTTCAAGACGCCCTTACCGCCAAAGCGGCTCTTGTCGCCATCGCGAAGCTCCAAAGCTTCATTCTCACCGGTAGATGCGCCTGAGGGTACGCTGGCACGTCCCATCACACCATTATCAAGAGTTACCTCTACTTCCACCGTTGGATTGCCACGCGAATCCAAAATTTCTCTTGCATGTACTTTTTCGATTACCATAATCTTATCGTTTAAAATTGTTCCGAATGCAAAGGTAATGCTTTCCACACTTCCTTGCAATACTCAAAAATGATGAGATCTTATCTTACTCTTCTTTTGAGCTTTCACTTACTCTTATTGCAAACGATATGCCATGCAAAAGAAAAGCAACCCATCTTTTAATCTTTCTTGCATTTTATCAGCCGATTTCGATTTTTTTTAGTAACTTTGACCCAAGGCACGGCACATCGCCTGCCACATATGATACCACTCTTGTCACACAAACAGACATATTATATAATAATGAGTCGACTATGAACGCAAAAATTAGAAAAACACTTCTGACAATGGGATTGTCGTCGTCAGTCATGCTGTCCATGGCGCAAAATCCGTCCGCCACAGTAAAGACGACCAACCCACTGCTCATTCCGAGCACGCTGACCTTTGGTGCTCCTGACTTCAGCCGCATCAAAGCCAGCGACTATCTGCCTGCTTTGGAAGCTGCCATCGCCCAGCAGCGCAAGGCTATCAACGCCATCGCTGACAGCAAACAGACGCCGACATTCCGCAACACCATCCTTGCTTACGAGAACAGCGGGAAACTTCTGGACCGCGTCTCCAGCATCTTCTTCTGTGTCGACGAGGCGGATAAGACTCCCGAAATCGCTGCGACAGAGAAAGCCTTCATGCCTCAGCTCACCCAATTGAACAACGACATCTCGTTCAATGAGAAACTCTTCCGCCGCGTGAAATATGTCTATGACCATGACTTCACCAAGCTCAAAGGCGAAGACCGCCGACTCTTAGAGGAGATCTACAAAGGCTTTGTCCGCAACGGCGCCCTTCTCTCAAAAGAAAAGAAAGCCCGTGTCGAACAGATCAACAAGCGCATCTCCGACCTGCAACAGCAATGGGGCACACAACTCCAGGAGGCTACCAACAACGCAGTCGTCTGGGTCAACAGCAAAGAGGAACTCGCCGGACTCAGCGACGCTGATATCGCACAATGTGGGAAGGACGCGCAAAGCCGGGGTGCCAAGGCGCCATACGCTATCGTCATTATCAATACCACACAGCAACCCATTCTCACCAACCTCGACAACCGCGATCTGAGACGTCGCGTCTATGAGGCTTCCATCCATCGCAGCGACGGTATGGGTAGATACAACACGCTGCCCATCGTCGTAGAGATGGCGAAGCTCAGAGCAGAAAAGGGAGAGATCATGGGCTACCCCAATTATGCAGCTTACTCTTTGGAGAAAACGATAGCCAAGACACCCGAGACTGTCTATTCATTCCTGAACAACCTCATCAAGGCTTACCGTCCGAATGCCGACAAAGAGTCAGCCACCATAGAGGCTTACGCCCGTCAGACCATGGGACCGGACTTCCAGCTCCAACCCTACGACCGTTTCTACTATTCTGCCAAGATGAAGAAGGCACAACTCAATCTGTCTGAGGATGAGGTGAAACCTTATTTCAATATCGACAGCGTACAGGTCAACGGCGTCTTCTACGCAGCTCACCGTGTCTACGGCCTGAACTTCAAGGAGCGCAAAGACCTCCCTACCTATCACACCGACATGAAGGTCTTTGAGGTGTCTGACAGCACAGGCAAACCCCTCGCCCTGTTCTACAGCGATTACTTCCGCCGTCCCACCAAGCGTGGTGGCGCCTGGATGAGTTCCTTCGCCAAGCAGAGTAAGGCGTGGAATCAGTTACCTATTATATATAATGTATGCAACTTTGCCAAAGCACCCGAAGGACAGCCGTCTTATGTGACGTGGGATGAGGTGACCACCATGTTCCATGAGTTCGGCCATGCCCTGCACGGCATCCTCTCCAACTGCCGGTACAACACGCTCAGCGGTACGGCCGTACCCCGTGACTTCGTGGAGATGCCGTCACAGTTCAACGAGAGTTTTGCCTCTATCCCCGAGATTTTTGACCACTACGCCATCAACAGCCGTGGTGAGCACATGCCCGAGGCTCTGAAAGAAAAGATGATGGAGTCCATCAACTTCCAGCCTTGCTATGCTTTGGGTGAGAATCTGGCAGCCACATGTGCCGATATGGCATGGGCCATGCTGCCGTCGGGCGCCATCCCCACTGCTGCCAAGGCTACTACCTTTGAGAAAGAAGCACTGAAGAAAGTGGGGCTTCTCGACACCCAGGTCCCTCCCCGCTATTTCACCTCCTACTTCAATCATGTCTGGGGCGGTGGCTATGCTGCCGGCTACTATAGCTATCTGTGGACCGAGGTCTTGGCTGATAACATCGCCATGACATGCAAGCAGAAAGGTGCTCTCAAGCGCGCCACGGGCGACGAGCTCCGCGACAAGATCCTCAGCCGTGGCTACACCGTAGACCTGATGAAGGCTTTCTCAAGCTTCACCGGACTGCAGCAGCCCGATGCCCAGGCATTGCTGAAGATGAGAAGACTGTAATCTCGCTGATCGCAACCATAGAATGAAGCCATTGCTCACCGCCAACGTGAGCAATGGCTTTTGTTTTTTCTCCCAAGCAAGCTACCGCCTTCTCTCTTCTATCTGTGTAAAAACGTATTTAAATGGGGGTAGAATCTTCCGTAGAGCAGAAAAAGATGATAGGCAAGCGAATGGGAATGGAATTATTTTCTTAATTTTGAACCGGTCAACTAAAAGCCAATACTAATCAATCCATCTAAAAGAAATGACGCAAAAACTCCTGAATTCATTACAGACGACGGTGAAGTTGCTTCTCAGCTTCTTACTCCTGGCTCTCTGGTCTGAGCAGGCCTCAGCCTGGGACTATGAGACCGTGAAGCGCATCGAGAGTGCCACCGCACTGCCCCAGCTGCCCGACCGTGAAGTGGTTGTCACCCGTTATGGTGCCAACCCGAAGGTCAGTGCAGCAAAAAATCAAAAAGCCATCAACCGTGCCATCGCTGAGATGTCAAAGAGCGGCGGCGGTCGTGTTGTCATTCCTGCGGGTACGTGGCGCACAGGTGCGCTACATCTGCTAAGCCACGTCAACCTCGTCATCAGCAAGGATGCCACGCTCAGCTTTGTCTTCAACACCAAACTCTATCCGCTCGTCAAGACGAGTTGGGAGGGACTGGAGTGCTGGAACTATAGTCCATGTATCTATGCACGCGAGGCCACAGACATCGCCATCACCGGTGAAGGTACGATCGACGGCGGTGGCAGCAATGTCACATGGTGGGCCATGTGCGGCAAGGAGCGCTTTGGCTACAAGGCCGGTGTGACCAAGGAAGCACAAAGCCTGGGGTCACGCGACCGCCTGCAGAAGATGGCAGAGGACGGAGTAGACCCCGACAAGCGACGTTTCGGTCGCGGACAAGGCCTGCGCCCGCAGCTCATCAATGTCATGCATTGCGAGCGTGTGCTCATCAAGGGCGTACGGCTGATCAACTCTCCCTTCTGGGTCATCCATCCCCTGCTGTCGAAAAGCATCACAGTCGACGATGTGAAGATATGGAACGAAGGTCCCAACGGCGACGGTTGTGATCCCGAAGCCTGCGAGAATGTCATCATCAAGAACTGCTCTTTCCACACCGGCGACGACTGCATCGCCATCAAGAGCGGACGCAACAACGACGGACGGCTTTGGCAAAGACCAGCCCGCAACATCATCATCCGCAACTGCAAGATGGAGGACGGACACGGTGCCGTGGTCATCGGATCAGAGATCTCAGGAGGCTGTCAGAATGTCTTCGCCGAGGACTGCATGATGGACTCGCCCAACCTTGAGCGTGTGCTGCGCATCAAGACCAACAACTGCCGGGGCGGTATCATTGAGAACATCAACATGCGCAACATCAAGGTAGGACAGTGCAGTGAGGCTGTGCTGAAGATCAACCTCGACTATGAGCGTCAGGAATCTTGCTATCGAGGCTTCAATCCTTTGGTGCGCAACGTGACGATGGAGAACGTGACTTGCGACAAGTGCGACTACGGCATCCTCGTCATCGGACTCGACACTACCGTCAATGTACAAGATATCATCGTGCGCAACTGTCGTTTCAACGGTGTGAGGAAGAAGCCCGTCTCCGTCACTGGCATGACTCGCAACATGGTCTATGACAATCTCTGCATCAACGGCAATCTCGTAAAGAACGACGCCGTCAATCCCTACACGTCCTATGCCGAGTGGATGACTTACTCAGAGATACAGCGCAATCCACAGCCCTGGCTGCTCGACTTCGCCAAGAAGCCCAAATGGAACTATGCTGTGGGCATTGAGCTCGAAGGTATGCTCGACACCTATCTCCATCATGGCGGCGATACCATACAGAAATATCTCGAAGCCTATCTCCGCCACATGGTCACCGGAGACGGTAAGGTCATCGGCTACGAAGAGAAAGACTATAACCTCGACAACGTCAGGCCTGCCAAGCTCGTCGAGCGGATGCAACAGCTCGACAAGGCAAACCGAAGCACTATCGCCTCAGCCGCTGCCCGTCAGGGCAGAGACCAGGCCCTGCAAGTGTTCTTCGATCAGCTAAATAAACAGCCCCGCACTACCGACGGCGTGTATTGGCACAAAGCCATCTATGCCCGTCAGGTATGGCTCGACGGCATCTTCATGGGACTGCCCTTCCGCTGTCTCTATGCCAAGAATCACCTTTCGCCGCGTCAGGCCCGCAAAGTCTACAACGATGCCGTGAAGCAGATCATGACCACCGACCGGCGCACTTTCGATGCCACCACCGGGCTCTGGAAACATGCCTGGGACGAGACTCACAGCGTGTTTTGGGCCGACAAGACCACAGGACAGAGCCGGCACACTTGGGCAAGAGCTTTGGGCTGGTATGCCATGGCCATCACTGAGGTGCTCGACGTGCTGCCCGAAAACTATGCCCATCGTGCTGAGTTGCAGCAACTGCTGCAAAAAGTGATGACCGCAGTGGTGAAATATCAGGATGAAAAGAGCGGCGTGTGGTACGACGTCATGGATGTCAACGGCACCCACAACTATCTTGAGTCCACAGCCTCGTGCATGTTTGCCTATGTGCTGCTGAAAGGCGTGTGCACCGGCAACCTTCCGAAAAGTGACAACATGGGCGGTACTAAGGTCAACTATCTTGCGGCCGGCATAAAAGCTTACGAGGGCATCCTGCGAAACTTCATCCGTGTCAACGACGACAAGACCATCTCGCTCACCCACTGCTGTGCGGTCAGCGGACTGGGGCCCGGTCCCGGCCCACTCGTGAAGAAGCCCAACTACAAGCGCGACGGAAGTTTCGAATATTACATCAGTGAGCCCATCCGCGACAACGACGCTAAGGGTGTCGGCCCGTTTATCTGGGCCAGCCTTGAGATGGAGAGTCTGCATGAGTCTCAGAAGACCGCCGGATACTACATCGCAAAGCCCGGTGTCGCACAGTCGGTGCTTGACATCTTCCACACGATTGCCTCTTCTGAGAATAAGTCTCAGCGCGTGAAGATCTTTCTGCCCAACGGCGTCTATGACTTCGGCAACATGACCGAGCAAACCTTTCCCGTCGACAGCCTCTCAATCATCGGTCAGAGCATGGACTCTACCATCCTCGTCACCCGTCCCAAAACAGAACAGGAAGGATTGGGACTGGCCGATATGTTTCTCAACACCCGCTCCGGTCTCTATCTCCAGGACCTCACGCTCAACAATGCACTTGAGTATTACGAGGCAGGCAGGGCCGGACGCGCTGCTGTCATGCAGGACGCCGGCAACCATACCATATATAATAAGGTGAGGATGCTTTCCCATCAGGACACCTACTACAGTAGCAACACAGCGATGGAAGCCTATTTCCGCGACTGCGACATCCACGGCACCGTGGACTTCATCTGTGGTGGCGGAGACATCCGCTTCGACAACACCACGCTGAGCCTGGAGCCACGCAATGCCGACGGCACCGGCCGCCGCATCATCACGGCTCCGTCTACAACGACTCCTTTCGGCTATGTCTTTGACCATTGTCGCATCGTCGACTTGTCCCAAGGTCAAGGCTCTTGGTGCTACGGCCGCACATGGCGTAACCAGCCCGTCAGCGTCTTTCTCCACACCGTGCTCGACGATCATGCAGCCTCCACGATCCTCCCGGAGCGGTGGATCGAGAGGGGCATGAACGCAACCAACCCTTACGTCTTTGGCGAATACCTCACACTGAGTGCCAACGGCACGACGTTGTCTCCCGTCAGTCACAGTATCAACTCTTACGACGGCCCTCACTCCACTATTCTGAGCGACAATCAGGCTGCCGGCTTCAGCTATGAGCGTATGTTTCCAAGATGGAATCCCAAAGCCTTAACCAAAGATCTCACAGTATCTGGACTGCATCTCTATCAGAACAAACTGAGCTGGGAGACTACTCCTCAGGCCACAGCCTATGCTGTCTTCCACAACAACGTACTGCAAACGATCACCACCGCCACTTCATATTCCGCCACTCACGCCACTGGAAAGTGGGCGGTACGTGCTGCGAACTGTATGGGCGGTTTTGGCCCCGAAACCGTGACAAATGGAGGAAATAGTTCTTTTTAAGGGGGAATTTCGTTCCAAGGACGAATAAAACCAAAATAAAAGGACATAGATAACAAAATATTCCGTAATTTTGACTCACAACCTATCCACAGAAATCAAAAATCAGAACGAAAAACAATAACTAAAAACAATCGTATGGCTAACAATCTCAACAAAATGCGGACTGCGCTACTCACTGGTCTGCTCGTTTGTGCCGCTGACATCAATGCACAAATCGTCAAGGGTACGATCACCGATAAGTCGGGAGAACCTATCATTGGTGCCACCGTGCAGGAAGTCGGCTTGCCCGGCAACGGCACCGTCACCGACCTTGACGGTAACTTCTCCATAGATATGAAGGGAGGAAAGAAGACGCTTAAGATCAGTTACGTGGGTATGAAGACCCAGACCGTGACCGTCGGCAACCGCTCTTCGCTCTCCATTAAGATGGAAGACGACGCCAACAACCTCAACGACGTGGTGGTCATCGGTTATGGCTCGGTGAAGCGTAAGGACCTCACCGGCTCTGTCGCTACGGTCGACAACAAGTCGCTCGTCGAGGTGCCAGTGGCCAGCGCCGAGGAAGCCCTGACCGGCAAGCTCGCCGGTGTGCAGGTGTCCACCTCCGAGGGCTCACCCGATGCCACGGTGAAGATCCGTGTGCGTGGCGGTGGCTCCATCACTCAGAGCAACGATCCGCTCTTTATCGTCGACGGCTTCCCCGTTGATGACATCAGCAACATCCCCGCTACCGACATCGAGGACATCACCGTGCTGAAGGATGCCTCCTCCACCGCTATCTATGGTAGCCGTGGTGCCAACGGCGTTATCCTCGTCACCACTAAGAAAGGAAAGCAGGGTAAGGTCAGCGTGAGCTACAATGCTTACTACAGCTGGAAGAAGATCGCAAAGAAGATGGACGTGCTCCAGCCCGGCGACTACGCCCGCTGGCAATATGAACTCGCACTGCTGAGAAACAACAATGATCCGTCGAAGATCTCTTCCTTCACCTCGCTCTTCGGCAATTATCAAGATCTTGACCTCTACGACAACGTTAAGGGCAACGACTGGCAGGACATCGCCTACGGTCGCGTCGGCCACACTTTCAATCAAAGCCTCAACATCACAGGCGGCTCGGAATCCATCAAGTATGCCTTCAGCTATGCCCACATGAACGACAAAGCCATCATGATCGGCTCGAACTTCAAGCGTGACAACTTCTCGCTGAAACTCAACTCACAGCCCACCAAACACACAATGCTTGATTTCCAGGCCCGTTTCAGCAACACCGACATCCGTGGTGGAGGTGCAAACGATGCAACAGGCTCTTACGACACCGACAAGCGACTCAAGGACGCTGTCATCTATCCGCCGATCCCCTTGAAGGGTCTCGCCACTGAGAACGCCTCGTTTGACGACGATGACATGAACCTCTACGATCCTGTCACCTCTGCTGCCGACAACGACCGCAAGAAGAACCGTAAGAACCTCAATCTCAGCGGATCGTTCGGATGGGAGTTCATCAAGAACCTCACAGCAAAGACAGAATTCGGTTACGACTACTATACACAGTACGACCAGCGTTTCTTCGGTCTTTCCTCTTATCAGGTGCGCAACTACGCTTCTCAGGAATATACGGGACATCCCATCATCACGCTCGACAACACCGAACGCCACACGTTCCGTAATACCAATACGCTCAACTATGATTTCAAGGATCTCATCAACAACAAGAACCATAATCTGACATGGCTCGTCGGCCACGAGTATATCATCACCAAGGAGCATGAAAACCTCGACCAGGTTGTCGGCTTCCCCATTGACTACGATGCAAACACGGCCTGGAGACTCTCCGGCACTGGCACCGCAGCCGCCACAAGCGACTACTACGATCCCGACGACAAGCTGCTCTCGTTCTTCACCCGTGCCAACTATGGCTTCATGGACAAGTATCTGGTGAGCTTCACCTTCCGTGCTGATGCTTCCTCAAAGTTCAGTAAGGACAACCGCTGGGGCTACTTCCCCTCCGCTGCCCTGGCCTGGCGTATCACCTCTGAGCCGTTTATGAAAGGCACCAAGAAGTGGCTCGACGACTTAAAGCTGCGCTTCAGCTATGGTACCGCCGGTAACAACAATATCCCTGCCGGACAGCTCATCCAGGAGTACAGTGCCTACGACGCTGGTTCTTCCCAGCGCACATGGGTCAACGGCTTCACCAACCCGCTGCGTCCCTCCAACTACATGGCCAACCCTGACCTGAAGTGGGAGACAACCATCACACGCAACATCGGACTCGACTGGACGCTCTTCGGTGGCAAGCTCAACGGAACATTTGAGTACTACCGCAACACCACCAAGGACCTGCTCATCGCCTTCCCAGTGGCCGGTACCGGTTATGACTATCAGTATCGCAACCTCGGCAAGACCCAGAACTGCGGCTTCGAGACTACCTTCACCTGGCACGCCATCAACAAGCACAACTATGGTCTGGACATCAACGGCAACATCGGATTGAACAAGACCAAGATCAAGTCGCTCGGTATGGATAACTTCTATCAGGAGAGCCGCTGGGCTTCCTCCGAGATCGACAAGGAGTATGTCATCGCTGTCGGTGGCCGTGTTGGCCAGATCCGTGGCTATCGCAATGCCGGACGCTACGAGGTCAGCGACTTCTCGGGCTATAATGCCGCCACAGACACGTGGACCCTCAAAGAAGGTGTTGACGACGCCAGCGCCGTTGTCGGCAAGGTACGTCCGGGCAGCTTGAAACTGAAAGACCTCGACGGCGACCACAAGGTCACAGCCAAGGACTATGCCATCATCGGCGACGTGGCTCCCGACGCTTACGGTGGCTTCGGCATCAACGCCCGTGCCTATGGTTTCGACCTCAGCGCACAGTTCAGCTTTGAGATCGGCAACCAGGAGTACAACGCCAACAAGATTGAGTATACCACTACCGGAAAATATCTCTACCGCAACCTCTGCGACATCATGGAAAGCGGAAAGCGCTGGACCAACCTCGATCCCGAGACCGGACTGATCACCAATGACCCGGCCCGTCTCACCGAGCTCAACCAGAACACCACCATGTGGAGCCCATACATGAGCAAGATGGTGCTCACCGACTGGGCCATTGAGGATGCGAGTTTCCTGCGTCTCAACACGCTCACGCTGGGCTACACACTGCCTAAGTTTGTCACCAACAAGCTCGGCATCAACAGTCTGCGCTTTTACGCCACAGCCTACAACGTGTTCTGCATAACCGGCTACAGTGGCTTCGACCCCGAGAACGACACGATGAAGAAGACCACCCTGACGCCCAATGTCGACTATTCCGCTTATCCTAAGAGCCGTAGCTTTATCTTCGGCCTGAACCTTAACTTCTAATTATCCGCAATCATGAGACAAATACATCTTACCATAGCATCCCTTCTGTTGGCTTCCGCCACGCTTGTGTCCTGCGACATGGATGCTCCCACACAATCATCGCTCAACGAGCAGTCCACCTTCTCGGTCTACGGATTGGCCGAGCGCGAGGTGATGTCGGTCTGCGTCTCCTTCGGCGAGACCAACTCCTACCGTGGACGCTTCCTGCCCTTCTACGGCATCAGCACCGACATTGAAGTGTCATCCGGTACCACACCTTCGGCCAAAGATGCCAGCAATGAGAAACAGGCACTCTACAACTACGACACGCCGGCCAACAACCCGCAGATGAACACCGACAACAACGCCTACGCCAAGTTCTATGAGGGCATTGAGCGTGCCAACCTCGCCATCCAGGGCATCCGCAAAGAAGGCGACATCGAGCACAACGCCGACATGAGGCAGCTCCTTGGTGAGGCTCTCACCTTGCGTGCCGTGCTCTATCTCGACCTGACCAAGGCTTGGGGCGACGTACCTGCACGTTTCGTTCCCAACAGCCCCAATAATGTCTATCTGCCCCGCACCAATCGCGACAGCATCTACATCCAGCTGCTCAACGATCTCAAGGAGGCCGAGGACTACTGCTATTGGCCCAACCAGAATGCCATCACCAAGACGACAGAGCGCGTGAGCAAGAGCTTCGTCAAGGGTCTGCGCGCGCGCATCGCCCTCATCGCCGGTGGCTATGGCCTGCGCGGCGACGGTTTCCGCCGCAGCAACAACCCCGAGCTCACACCGGAAAAGATGTACGCTATCGCCAAGGAAGAGTGCGAGGACATCATCAACTCGGGCCGCAACAAGCTCGGATCGTTCAAGGAGAACTTCGTCAAACTCTGTGAGGACAACGTCACGGCGGGCGGCGAGAGCCTTTGGGAAATTCCTTTCTCCGACGGACGCGGACGAGTGCTCTATACCTTCGGCATCAAGCACAACGCCAAGGATCAGTATACCGGTCAGGCGCAGGGAGGCGTAGTCGGTCCTACCCCAACGCTCTACTACGACTATAATGCCAAGGACATTCGCCGCGACATCACCTGCATACCTTATGAATGGAGTAAGACGCTCGTGGAGGGTAAGTCAAACGTGCAGCTCCGTGGCCTCACCAAATGGTGCTTCGGCAAGCTGCGCTATGAGTGGATGAAACGCAATGTCACTTCAACAAACGACGACGGTATCAACTGGCAATACATGCGCCTCGCTGATGTCTACCTGATGGCAGCCGAGAGCGAGAACCAGCTCAACGGTCCCTCGGAAGGATGGAAATATATGAAACCGATCCTCGACCGCGCACTGCCCACCGACACCGTAGCAAAACTCAAGGCTATCTATTGCGTCGGCAAGGAAGCTTTCCAAAAAGGTATCGAGGAGCAGCGTGCACTGGAGTTCGCCGGAGAGTCACTGCGCAAGATGGACCTCGTACGCTGGGGCAACATCGATGAGGCCATGAACCTGGAAAAGACCAAACTCCGGCAGCTCGCCAACCGCGAGGGACGCTATGCCGGACTGCCCGACAAGGTGTATATCAACAACACGACCGACGCCAACAGCATCGAATACTACGGCCTCAACAAAGGCGAGGACGACCCAGATGTGGTCGCCAAGCTGAAAGATGCCGAGTGGTCGTCGAAAAACTGGTTTGTTGACTCCTCAACAGGTGCCAATATCCTCAACGACGACTATATCAATGGTCTCTTCATCGTCACACCGTCAACCCACTGTCTGTGGCCTATCTGGCAGACCTTTATCGACAGCAGCAACGGCATGATCAACAACGACGGCAATCTGGGACAGCTCAGCAACTAAATCTTCTCTAACTCTCAATCGCAATTGAACAATGAAAACATATCATCATATCATCGCCTTATCGCTCGTCAGCGTCTCCTTAGGGCTGACAGCATGCTCAGGCCCGATGGACGAGATCACAAGCCTCATCCTTGACCGCAACTTCTCCCCCATCGGACTCGAGGCAAAGAACGTAACGACGAGCACCGCCAACCTCAGTTGGCAACCAGCGAGCGGTGCCACCTCGTATGAGGTGGAAGTCTATCCCGACGACAGCCTGGCCTTTACCACCACACCACAAACCTTCTCCACAAAAGGAGTCTCACTCAACTTGGAGGGACTGACCTACGACACCAAATACTCGGTCCGTGTGCGCGCTGTGGACGCCAACGATGCCTCACGCAACTCGAAGTGGACTTCCGTCTACTTCCGCTCCGACGCTCAGCAGATTCTCAACAAGATGGCGCTCGAGGATGTCGGCGACAAGGATGTCGTCATCTCATGGCCCAGTGACTCCACAGTCAACAGTGCCAGTATCTTCGACGATCAAGGCAATGTAGTCCTCACCAATGCCATCACTGAGGAAGAATGGACAGCCGGACGCAAAACCATCAGCGGACTCACACCGGAAACAAACTACATTGTCAAGATATACAACAATGGCAAGGAGCGCGGCAGCAAGAAGTTCACGACAATTGTTGATCTCAGCGGTGCCACCATCGTACGTTCAACCGACGACTTCAGCGGTATGCTCGAAAACGCCACAGAGGGTCAGGTCTTCGCGCTCTACAACGGCACCTACATGATTAGCCCGGGGGCTGAAACTCCCGACAAGGCAGGCCCGGCAGTCATCGGCCACTCTGTCACCATCAAGGGCATCTACCCAACTGCCAAACCGACTATTCAAGGTACATTTAAGATGCAGGACGGTGCTTCGCTCACGCTGAGCAATATCGTGCTGGATGGCACGAACAATGCAGCTGCCGACCAATTCTTCGACTACAAGACGACGGGCAACTACAAACTGCTCGATGTAGAAGACTGCGAGCTGATCGGTGCCAACGACCAGAAGGGTATGTTCTATGGCAACACCGACCAAGCCATCATTGACGACGTGATCTTCCGCAACAACAGGATCCACGGCATCGGATGCGACGGCGGCGATTTCTTCGACGTCAGAAAGTGCTATGTCAAGAATATCACGTTTGTCAACAACACGGTCTACAACTGTGCCAACGAGCGCGACTTCTTCCGCTACGACGACAAGGCCAGCAACTATGACAACCCAGTGCCTGTCATCACGGTGAAGAACAACACCTTCTACAATGTGATGAACGCCACCAGCGGCAAGCGATTCCTCTATATCCGCTTCAACGGAAAGAAAGGTGGGCAACAGATCACCTGGGCCAGCAACCTCATCGTCAACACGCAGGCTGTCTACACCAACCAGAGCACGACATCGGCACCGTCTTACAACAACAACTATTACTTCGGTTGCACCAACGCCAGTCTGTTTGCCGCCAGCGACCCGGAGAACAAGCTCTACTGGAATGGCGACACCAGCGGCAAGAACGGTGCCGATCCGAAGTTCAAGGATGCGGCCAAGGGCGACTTCACCATTGGAAACGAAGAAGTAAGCAAGCTTGGAGTGGGCGTGCAGAAATAGAAAAGGTATTCGTATAGACAGATAAACAAGAAGAAAGGTTATTGACCATCGTTCTGTCAGCAACATTTAGCGGCCGTATGCATTCAGGCTCCCACCTTTTCGGGAGCTGAGTGCCACGGTCGCTTTGCCATTGGTGGGCATGGCGATTATTCAGCAATTCGCTGAACAGCTACCGGGTGTAGCACCACTGTTTGTGAATGCTTTTATGACTCAAGTTTTGAAAATAAAGAATAATGACAGAAATAAGGCGTAAAAAAGGCTTTGAATATTGGTTAAGAAGCTCAGAACCGTAAAAGGCGTGAAGCAGGTAGAGAGAATCTGAAACAGAGAGCGCTCATAGCTTGCTTTATCGGCCGCATCGTTTAAGTGCAGGGGGGCCACCTGTGGGCCACCTGAAATGATGTCACAACTCTTGTTCTATCGGTAGAACATTATTTGAGGTAGGACATAGGACCATACCCCGCACTGTAATGATTGCTGTTGTATCGTACCGCCGTTGCGGTTGAATCCAATGCAAAGACAGCATGATGGCGAAACGGCGGCAAGAGAATCTTCTTGGGATCTCTTGCCGCCGCCTTTTTAGATAGGAGGCTCCGTAGTCGCTGTGTTTAGAACCAGAAACCGGAGTTGTCCTCCTTGCGTTCGCCGTTGAGGTTCCACCAGAATTCGGAAACGGCAGTCTTGAAATCAACGTCGAAGGCATCCATCAGCGAGTGGAGCACGCGCAGGTCTTTCTTTGAGAAGTCGTTCTCTTTGGTGCTTACGTCGTTGAGGTCATCCACCATCAGGTCGGCCTCGAGGTCAAGCTCGCTGCTGCCCATATAGATGTTCATCGGGATGACATGTGCGCGTCAAGGTCTATGCCCCGGAAGAAAGCACGCGTCTGTCGGTACTGGAACACGGGATAAGCACCCGAGACGACGGTGATATTCCGGCCCGCCGGCTGGTCGTAAATGTAGTTGTTGATCCACTGCAGGTAGGCATCCAGTTGCACTGCAAAGTGCGTGTCGGCATATCTCAGCGACACGATCCACTTGTAGCTCTGCTCTGAGCACAGCGTCGAGTCACCTTTCACGAACATGCCCGACCCCAGTTCGTTACCGTTGCTGTACAGTTCGTACACATGCGGAGCACGCCATGCCACACCGAAATGCGACGTGAGCCTCAGATGCCTGTTGAGGTGATAGTGTCCGCCGAGGCTGTAGGTGAAGTTGGTGAAATTGCGTTTCCCGCCATATCTGCTGCCCGTCCAGTCATATCCGTCGGCCTTCGTCTGCTGTCCGTCGAGGCGTATTCCGCCCTCCATGCCCCAGCGGTTGGCCGTGTATCTCTGCAGGGCATAGACACCTAAAGCCATGTCTGTGTAGTTGGGAATGATTGGTACGACGCCCGTTCCGCGCTCGTTATGGTTGTCGGTATTGATGAGCTGGATGCCCGCCTCGCTTTTCCATCGGCTGTAGCACCTGCTCCATGTCTGCGCGTTCTGCAGCGACCTCAGATGCAGGCTGACCGTGGGGATGTCCGAATGGTTCATTCTCCTTATACGGTTTTCTCTGCGGTCGTCCTGCTGGAAGGTCGTCTGCCACGCGAATTGTCCGATGCCTTCAGGCTTAAAGGAAACCTTCACGAAAGCTGTCTGGTGGCTTACTTTTTGATGAGGATAGCCGATGTGTCGGCTGAAAGGCGAGAAATCGATGGGTTGGCCAAGCCGTATACGCTCCTGGAGCAGCTCTTCGTTGCCCATCTGTGCGCTCAGCATGACACCCAATTTCTGCGAGAAGAGACTGTATCCGGCCTCGATGCACCACACTCGACAGCGGTGTCCGAGCGTCAGGTTAAGGCTTTTTTCGCGCGACCCCGTGTTGTTCAGCAGGTATTTGGCAGTGCTTCTGTCGCCTCCGTTCTCACAGTCTGCGTGTATTCTCCACGCCCAGTCACCATGCCATTTGAAAGAGCTCTCAACCTGTCCCGACGTTTCCCACCGCTGGCCATTGGTGCCATAAAGCGCCGAAAGCATGCCATGGATCCCGCCCGAAGCATAGGGCAGGGGCGCCTGCCGCATGAGGATGATTCCGCCAAGGGCTTCGGAGCCATACTTGACAGCCTCGGCACCTTTCACCACTTCGATGTCGGCGTAGCTATTCTTGTCCACTTCGGGAGCGTGGTCTTCGCCCCATTGCTGTCCCGTGAGCCTGGCGCCGTTGCTCACCAAGAGGATCCGGTTGCCATACATGCCGTGTATGACGGGTTTGGAAACGATGGTTCCTGTCTGGATGGAGCTCATGCCGCTCACCTCCTCAAGGAGAGAACCGAGCGAGCACCCCATGGCGTTGGTGATGTCCGACTAGTTTATCCGGCTGCCTACATGGTTGGCACCCATCACGGAATGACGGGCCGTCACCACGACTTCATGCAGGTTGACGGAGTCGTTTACATGTTTTGCCGTGCGCATGTCCTGCGCATTCAGCGGCATACAGCAGATCATATACACGCACCAGACGTGCATAATCCTGTGTATGCTGAACTTTTGATAGAGCATGATAAGAGAAATTTCTGAGTGGCGGTGTCCTTTCCTTCTGCCTGCAATGGCGGGAGGAAACGGCACGCGTACTGAGCCGGCACCACGCAATTATACGCAGATGCAAGCTTACACATTAATTTATATATTAAGGAGAAATTCAGCCCTGTGACGGGGGTGAATGGGTGTTTATCGATGTGACAATCCGATAAACGGTAAGTTCGGCAAGCATCGGCCTGTCCGTCCACTTCACGACAGCCATGGGCAGGAACACGGAGGAACGGGCCTCGAGAGCCTTGTGCATCGTAAACTCACAGATGTTGCAAGCCTGCTTTACTAAAGCGTGATGGGCTGCTGCCGACGTGCCGGAAACTTGGGAAGAAAGGTTATGGTAATGGAAACTTTTGAGTGCAAGAGCCGATGTGAACACCAAAATCAGTGTCCACGCATAAAAGAGTTATGATGCGTCTTGCCTTCATCTGTATGGAAGAGCCTCTCACAGGCGCTGGTCTATAGAACGACGTCTGCTAAGGACCTTTATTGAGAATAACGCAGAATATCGCAAAAGCCCCTACTGCCCGATGATTTTATTTCTCCATTTAACACTAATTAGTTCCAGTTTACATATAATAGGTGATGTTCAGTCGTCTCAATGAGGTGGGCATGCGTTTTAACTGTCTGTAATACCTGCTTTTAGGTATTGTGACATCCAGGAATAGGCTGTAACTTTGCATGCTGAGAAAAAATATAAAATTTAATGAATTATCTATGAAACGATTTCTTTTTTTGTGACGATGATGCTATGCAGTGTCGTAATGATTGCCCAGGGGACAGACGCCATGCTTTTCGGCGATGTGAAAAGTAAGTCTACGGGGCTTCACATTCCCTTTACCCGCATACAGATAAAGGGTACGAAGATCGTTACCCGTGCCGACAAGACCGGACACTTCCAGTTGGCGGACCTGCCATTGGGTCGTCAGACGATTGTTGCCAGCAGCATGGGCTATGTCTCAGAGGAGCGCGTGGTCGTCATGCAGCAGGGAAAGGGTACAGTAGTGTACTTCCTGCTCGACGACGATGCCAAAGAACTCAACCAGGTCGTAGTCACGGGAACCCGTACGCAGCACTTCCTCAAGGACGTGCCCATACGTACAGAAGTGATCACCTCAAAGGCCATTACCAACAAGAACGCCCAAAACCTGTTTGAGGCCCTCGAAGGCGTCCCTGGCGTGCGCGTAGAGCAGCAATGCCAATTCTGCAACTTCTCAATGGTGCGCATGCAAGGACTGGGAGCAGAACATACGCAGGTGCTTGTAGACGGCGAGCCCATCTACAGCGGGCTGGCTGGGGTATATGGCCTGCAGCAGATGGGGACCAACGATGTGGATCGGCTTGAGATTGTCAAAGGTGCTGGCTCTGCTCTTTACGGCAGCAGTGCCGTGGCAGGAGCCATCAATATCATCACCAAGGAACCCGGATTTGAACCCTCGCTGAAGGCTGATGCACAAATGGGCAGCTATGGTTACAAAAACTACAATGCATCGGGCTCCATGCGAAAGGACAACATAGGTATCAGTATCTTTGCACAACACAACGAGGCCGATGCCATAGATGCCACGCAGGACGGCAATAGCCGTAGCGAGGTGAAACACAAGGATGGCGTGTCCGACCGCGTAGAGTCGCGGCTTACCAATATGGGAATCGGGCTGTACATCTATTCGCCCTTTGCCAAGAATGACAAGCTTGTGTTGCGTGGCAAGGTGATGAGCGAGCACCGTGCCGGCGGAACGATGACGGACGACGTGTTCCGCAATCCTTTCTCTGAGGGCACGGAGGACATCTCCACCAACCGGCTGACGGACGACCTGAGCTACAACCTGCCCTTAGGCGCAAAGTCGGAGCTGAACATCGCTATGGCCTATGTGCACCATAAGCGCAACGCCACCAACGACACCTACCTTACCAGCTACCAGGCTTCGCATGACGGCAACCAGCCGCCGGTGGCTTCCATGCGCCCTTACATAGCAAAGGAGAACACCCTCACGCCTTCCGCCACCTTCACCTCTCACTTAGGCAGCCACACGCTGCTTGTGGGTGTGCAGGGCTATTTCACCCGTTTGCGCGAGAGCGGCCTTTATTGTATTGATGACAAGACGAACCCCTACTATGGCGTTGATTACACATCGCTGAGCAAGAAAAAGGCCAATGAGGTCGGTTTTTTTGCCCAGGACGAGTGGAAGATAGGCCATGCGCTGACCGTCGTGCCCGGCGTACGTCTCGACACACATCACTCTGAAGAGGAATACGCTGCAAGCAAGAAGGTGTTCGATGGTAATTTCCCGTCGACACACTTCAGCGAAACAAGCTTCAATCCACGCCTCGCCATCAAGTACGAAGCAACCCGTGAGCTCACCCTGCGTGCCAACTTAGGCACCGGCTTCCGTGCGCCCTATGGATTCTCTGAAGACCTGCACCTGTGCAGCGGGTCGCCCCGCGTGTGGAAATCGGGCAATCTCAAGGGCGAGCGTTCCATAAGCTTCAATCTCTCGGCCGACTATTACACGTGTAACTGCCAGCTCAGCGTGAACCTTTTCCGTACCAACCTGAGCAACAAGATTGAGTTTGCGCCTGCCGACGACAATGTAAAGAAGCTCGGATACACCTATCAGTGGGAAAACGTTGACGATGCTTATGTGCAGGGAGTGGAGTTAGGCGTGAAGTGGAATCCTGTAAGCAATGTAAAGACCGGCGTGAGCTGGACGTTCAACCAAGGCAAATACCACCACGTGCGTGCCGACTGGACTGACACGCCCTACGCCGACGACAGCCGCAACGTGAGCCGTTTCCCGGCGATGACCGGCGACATCAACCTGGAATACACTCCGGGCACCTGGACCTTCACAGCCATCGGATCGTTGCAGGGACGTATGTATATTGACTATATGAAGGACGATGAGGTGCCCGGGAAAATTAAGAGGACGAGTCCCTTCATGCTCTTCAACCTGAGAGCTTCGAAGCGGTTGGGGGCCTTCACGCTCTATGCCGGTGGCAAAAACATATTCAGTTACCTGCAGGACGAGAAGCATACCGACAACGCGGCCTTCATGTACGCTCCCGTCTATGGCGCCACCTGGTATGGCGGTGTAAGCGTACAAATCTGATAGGGTCTTGGTGTGGGGATGTCGTGTGGCGGCTATTATTTCTTTGTCACCGCGGCCAGCCAGTGCTTGAACTCGTTGCGGTAACCGTTGAACACGTTGATGTCGGTGTGACCGGCAATGCCGCGTACCTTTCCATCGGGTGCCAACTGCCAGATCCACAGTTTCACATCAGGCTTATACTCGCCGTAGCACGCTATCCATACGGGATAGGTGCATTTGATAATTGTCCGCGGTAGATGGTGCTATCCTTTCCCTCCACTGTTTTTATCTCATTCGTGCAGATGGTGCAGGCATTGAGAAGCATCATGGCCAAGAGGCTGAAAGTGAATACGATTCTTCTTTGTTCCTTATCAATAGCGTAACTCATTGCAGAACCTCCTTTCCGTGAATGATACCGATGAACCCGTCCGTGCTTCGTGAAGACAGGCGCTCCGTCGACGGCAAAAAGGCTTGGCAGGTCGTGGCTGTTGTCCTTGCCAATGTTTGCCCGAGACAATGATTGAATGGAACGGAGCCATCGTATCTGTGGGAACGAGGCGCACGGCGACAATCTTCCGGTGCTCGGCAGCGCCCATAGCACATTACGCATGGCATAGCCCACCATGGCTTGAGGGTGCAGTGGGTATAAAGATAGCCGAAATGTATTGACAAAAGTCTGTCATCGCGGGAGAGCATTCCAGAGAGAAGGGAATCGGATATTTCAGAAAAAACCGGTTTCAAAAGATGGAAAAAGCACACTATCGAGATCAAAAAGGCGAGATGAGTGCATCAAACTACCGAGATGACCATGTCAAACTACTGAGATGACCGTGTCAAAAAGGCGAGATGACAGCATCAGAAAGGTACTTTGACGAGAAATTCTCTAGAGAATTTTCCTTCAAAGTACCTTTTTTATAGTAGTCCCCAAACACGATTTCACGTATATCGCTATAAATCAACAAGTTAATAAAATTACTCTATTTTCGCAAAAATCAGGGCCAAAGGACAGTTTGTTTCAAAAGAACGCATTCTCAGGGCCTGTTTTTTGTCAGTTTTATCAACAATCAACAAACCAGTATTCTGTCCTTATCTACTTTTACAAAGGCATCATTGCTTTTATGGTAACACAGGGTTTTGAAGTAAGGGTGCAGTTGATCGGGGATGCTGAAAAAGTCGCCTACAAGTTATAGACCTAAGTAACTAAGCTTAGAACACGTATCATGTCCCCGAAGGGAAACAGAGAGACCGACACAGCCCTATCTCGGAAGAAGTAGTAGTCCCCTGCCACTGCAGGTTACTCCTCTGCTTCTCCCTGTTTCTGTTTCATGCGCCGGTATTCCGACGGTGTCATACCCGTGGCCTTACGGAAGCATTTCGAGAAATACTTAGGATCAGCAAAGCCGACAGCATAAGCGATCTGCGAGAAGCTGTCCTTGCTCTTAGCCACAAGGAGCTCGGCACGCTGCAGACGGATGTGTCGGACGAACTCCACAGGCGGCATGCCCACGATCGACCGCATCTTGCTGTAGAAGGCGGTACGGCTGAGGTTGACCTCGTCGGCCATGTCCTCCATGCGCAGGGCTGGGTCGCTGATATGTTTCTCAAGGAAGGCCATGAGCTTGTTCATCATCACCTTATCGGCATCGATAATCTCAGGAGCACTCAGTCGATAGGGCGTGGACGCTTCTTTGTCGGGCGTTTGCTGCTTGTCATCGCTGGTTTCTTCCACGGCAGGGTCAGTGAGCTGTTGCAGCGCCTCTTGTTGCAAGCTATGGCGGCGGGCAATGATGTTAGCCACGCGCTCACGGAGGTAGGTAGCCGAGAAAGGCTTGGGGATGTAGTCGTCAATGCCCTCGCGCAATCCCTGCAAGCGATCCTGCATGGAAGCCTTGGCACTGAGGATGATGATGGGGATATGGCTGGTGGTGGCATCCTGCTTGAGTTGATGAACCATTGCCAACCCGTCCATGACAGGCATCATCACGTCGGAGATGATGAAGTCAGGCAGTTGCTTGCGTGCTGTCTTCAGACCCTGCAAGCCATTGTCGGCAGTGAGCACGGTATAGTCAGGGCTAAGGATGGCAGAGAGGAAGAGCCGCAGGTCAGCATTGTCCTCGACGACAAGCAGCGTTGTGCGTCGTCCACGATCAGACTCTGTGTTGTCACCTCCCATGCTCTGCTCAGCATAGGAGAGGGCAAAGGGCGCATTGGTGTCATCGACAAGGTAGTTGTCGGAGTCGTGGTCATAGTGGAGCATGTTGTCAACAAGGGCAAGCATGCTCTGGCTGTTGCGCCGCACCATGTCGAGCAGCCCGTGTCCCCGCTCTGAGAGCGACTCACTCTTGAGCACTTCAGTGACAGGTTCACCGATAAGCGTCAGCGGCGTACGCAACTGATGGCCGATGCGGGTAAAGAATTCGGCCCTCATACGTCCCATCTCGGTCTGCATCTTCATGCGCTGCCGCTGGTTGATCAGATAGACAGCCAAGAAGATCAGGGCACCGCCAACGATGATATAGAAGCACCATCCCATCCACGACTCCCAAAAAGTAGGATGCGCATAGATGACGAGCGCCCGCGTATTGTCCTGCCACACACCGTTGGCATTGGTAGACCGGACGAGGAGACGCAGATGACCGTGGGGAATGCGGTTGAAAGAAGCGCTGTGCATGTCATCGACATAGTTCCATTTGTCACCGTCACCCTCAAGTTGATAAGCATACCGCACCCGACTCGCGGCGGCAAAGTCCAGGGCGGAGAAATAGATGGTGAGGCTGCGTTTGTCGCTCGGCACTTCCAGCACGGGCAAGTTGAGGATGGCTTGTGGCTGGTCATCGCCCTGATAACGTACACTGGTGAAGACGATACGCGGCACCACAGAAGAGTTGCGTAAGTCGCCCGGCGCAAAAGCGATGACACAGCCATTGCAGGCCATGAACAAATTGCCGCCATCGGGGCGGCAGAGCGGTTTGGCCTCGGAGAACTCGACCGGGTAGCCGATGTCCTGCGCGCTGAACGTGGAGAGAACGCGATGCTTACGGTCGTATTTATCGATGGTCGTCTCCCGTACAAGCCAGATGCTGCCATGACGGTCCTCCACCATAGCCTGTACGAGACCTTCATCGGCGGTCACAGAGGAGATCGTCGTCAGATGGAGATCGTTGTGGAGCAGCCCGTCGTCGGTGATTTCCTGCACACCGCCTCCCATGATGTTGACAAAGACATGGCCGTCGCGTGTGGGTAGGGCCTGCAAGACGGTGCTACTGGAGAGCGAGTGGTCGTCGCCACTGCGGGGCGAGGTGGTGAAGAAGCGGAGGCGTTGCAGCGGCATGGGCTTACTCGAAAACGTAATCAGTCCCCCATTGGTCGCCACGACCATCTCACCACGGCGTGTCCCGGCAATGCGTCGCACTTTGAGGAAGGCAAGACGGGGATAGTTCCTGAAAAGATTGTTGACGTTGATGAAACGCACAGACCCATTGGATAATTGGTCCACACAGTTCACGCCTCCGCCATAGGTGGCGATCCACAGCCGGTGACTGCTGTCCTCAAAGATGTCGTAGACATCGTCATGGCTCAGGCTCCAACGGTCGTGCTGATCATGAACATAGTGGCGCATGGCCTTGCCGTCCCGGCAGTAAAGGCCCTCGCCTTTGGTACCGATCCACATCCGGCCCTTGCTGTCTTGCTTGATTGAATAGACACTGTGGGCGAAACGTGTCGGAAGATTTTGCAGAGCTCCCGACGGTGTGAGATAACCCTTCTGTCTGCCCTCACGGTCATAGACGGCCAGACAGCCTTCGCGATCACCTGCCCAAAGGTTACCGTCACGGTCTATGCACAAAGCGCGCACCTCCTGGTTGACGACCATAGGCAACCGGCGCACGCGATGGCGACGGAAATGCAGCATCGAGAGGTTGCGCTCGCCCGAGAACCAGAGGTTGTGTTGATTATCGACAAAAGATTTCTTGATCAGCGGTATGCAGGCCTCTGTTGTCTCACCACTGCGCAAAGGATAGGCCACGAGACTGCGAAAACGCTCATCGTAGTAGCTGAAGGTACCACCACGGGGCACGACCCAAATGGTGCCATACTCATCCTCATGGAAAAACGGCGCGCTGCTGGCCGTACGCAGATAGGACTGTTGCGGTTCGGCCTGCAACCATTCACAGCGGTCACCGTCAAGCATGGCTACGCCGTCATTGGCAGAGAAAAGCCAGATACGCCCCCGGCGGTCTACAAAGATCTTGGTGATATCGGCGGAGGAGAGCGCGGGATGACGCAACGGAAGCTCACGCAGACGCTGATGATCAAGCACAAACAAACCTTGCGAAGTGCCCAACAGCAGACTGCCGCGCCAGGCACAGACATCGTTGACATGAAGATCCTTCCTATCGGCGCAATGCTTTTGGAAGGTCTTGTCATCCTTGCCGACAGAGACGACACCGCCATGAGCACTGATGAAATAGGTGCGGGCTCCTATCCGCTCCGTGAGGATGGCGGGGAAAGCGCATGCCTTCCGGGCATTAACATCGAGGATAGCCTTACCCGAAAGCAACCACTCATGGCCATAGCCGTCGACGAGTGCCTGACGTATGTCCAAACCACGATAGAGTGTGATGCCGTTTTCAGACTCCACATGATCGTCGTCGATGCGAAGCGTCAGCCTTGGGGAGCCCTCACTGGTAACCCAAGTGTGACCGTCGGACAAAGAGAAGATGCGGTGGAAACGTACGGGCTGCCGGATGGAAGAGGCAATGAGCCGGTTGATATTGACATAGGTGCATCGCCCTGTGTCGAAGAGATAGAGCCGCCGGTCATAGGTTGTCACCCACACATCGTTGCGGTGATTGGTATGGAGCGTATAGATACGATTGCTCGTCAGCATGTCGACCAGGCCGGGCATACTGCGGAAAGTAGTGAAGCGATAGCCGTCGTAGTAGCAGAGTCCGCTCCACGTGCCAAGCCACATCAGCCCGTCGTCGGTCTGTCCGATACCGGAGATGATGTTGGCAGCCAAGCCATCGCGCAGTGAGAACGTACGCACGTCGCAATAGGGTTGGGCAAATGTTTCATAGATACAGCAGAACTGCAAGAGTAAGAGCAAAAAGTACTTTCTAAACATGTTATACAGATAAGGATAGCTTTGATGGCTATACAAAGATAATAAATTTCCACTTATTGGCATAAAGAATACGATGAAAAGTGGATTTCGAACGATTTTATACCATTCTGAACAAAAATCCCACCCACAATTCGGAAACTATTTATTATCTTTGCAAAAACATAAACCAATCTCAAAAAGCAAATGAAACAATTCATGGATGAGAACTTTCTGCTGCAGACAGAAACCGCACAAAAACTCTATCACGAGCATGCTGCCAAGATGCCCATCATCGATTATCACTGTCATCTCGTTCCTCAGCAAGTCGCCGAGAACAAGCGTTTCCGCTCGATCACGGAGGTGTGGCTCGGAGGTGACCACTATAAGTGGCGCGCAATGCGCAGCAATGGCATACCAGAGAAATATTGCACTGGTAAAGACACCAGCGACTGGGAAAAGTTTGAGAAGTGGGCGGAGACGGTGCCCTATACGTTCCGCAATCCGCTCTACCACTGGACTCACCTGGAGTTGAAGACGGCCTTCGTCATCAACAAGCGCCTCAATCCAGAGACTGCACGCAAGATCTTTGACGAATGCAACGACAAACTCGCCAACGATCCTTCGCTCACACCGTGGGGACTGCTCAATAAATATAATGTGGATACGGTGTGCACCACCGATGATCCTACCGATGACCTCCACTATCATACTGTCGTGGCAAAGAGCCAGCTCAAGACACGCATGCTCCCGGCATGGAGACCAGACAAAGCCATGGCACCGGAGAATGCTAAGGACTTCCGCGAATATGTCGAGAAGCTCTCTGCCGTTTCGGGAAAAAACATCAGCAACTTCCAGGACTACATAGACGCTTTGCAACAGCGCCACGACTTCTTCAACACCATGGGGTGCCGCCTCTCCGACCACGGCATCGAGGAGTTCTACGCCGAAAAATACACCGACAAGGAGATCAACGACATCTTTGACAAGGTTTACGCCGGCAAGGAACTCACACACGAAGAGGTGCTGAAGTTCAAGAGTGCCATGCTCTATGTCTTCGCCGTACAAGACTACCAGACCGGATGGGCACAGCAATACCACTATGGTGCCATCCGCAACAACAACACGCGCATGTTCCGCCAGCTGGGACCCGACACGGGCTTCGACTCGATCGGTGAGTTCAACACGGCAAAGAGTTGCTCGGCCTTCCTCAACCGACTCGATTTGGAGGGGCATCTGACAAAGACGATACTCTACAACCTCAATCCGGCAGCCAACGAGGTGATGGCTACGATGCTCGGAAACTTCCAGGACGGCTCTATGCCCGGTAAGATTCAGTGGGGATCGGGATGGTGGTTCCTTGACCAGAAGGACGGCATGACCAAACAACTCAACGCGCTGTCACTGCTGGGACTGCTGAGTCGCTTCGTCGGTATGCTCACCGACTCTCGCTCCTTCCTCTCCTACCCCCGTCACGAATACTTCCGTCGCACCCTCTGCAATCTCATCGGCAACGACATCAAGAACGGCGAGGTTCCTTACGACGGCTATGAGGAGAAGCGTGTCAACCAGATGGTAGAAGACATCTGCTACTACAACGCAAAGAACTTCTTCAATTTCTAAGTGCAGACACGCCGCTGTCTTCACTTACGTAATCACTTCTTTGTGTTCGTAATATTATAATAGCAATTATTAATAGTTATAAGAATATGGCAAAAATAGTAACATTGGGCGAGCTCATGCTGCGCCTGTCTCCAGAGGGCAACGACCGATTCATACAGAGTGATCACTTCCGCGTGATCCCGGGCGGAGGCGAGGCCAACGTAGCCATCAGCCTCGCCAACTACGGGCACGATGCCGACTTCGTCACCAAACTCCCGAAACACGAGATCGGACAGCTGGCCCTCAACGCCATGCGCCGCTATGGTGTCGGCACAAGCCACATCGTGCGTGGCGGTGAGCGCGTCGGCATCTACTACGCTGAGACGGGTGCTTCCATGCGACCCGGCAAGGTCATCTACGACCGCGCGCACTCTGCCATTGCTGAGGCACGACCTGAAGAGTTTGACTTCGACGAGATCTTTGAAGGCGCTCAGTGGTTCCACTGGTCGGGCATCACACCGGCTATCAGCGACAACGCCGCCGCTATCGTAAAGGCTGCCTGCGAGGCTGCCAAACGCCACGGCGTGACCGTGTCGGTAGACCTCAACTTCCGCAAGAAGCTGTGGACGTCGGAGAAGGCGATCTCTATCATGCGCCCGCTCATGCAGTACGCCGACGTGTGCATCGGCAATGAGGAGGATGCTATGCTCTGCCTGGGATTCAAACCAGACGCTGACATTGAAGGTGGTAAGACCGACGCTGCCGGATACCATAAGATCTTCGAGCAAATGGCAAAGACCTTCGGATTTAAATATGTCGTCTCAACCCTGCGTGAGTCTTACTCCGCTACGCACAACGGTTGGAAAGCGCTCATCTATAATGGTGAGGAATTCTACGAAAGCCGTCACTACGACATTGAGCCGATCATCGACCGCGTAGGTGGTGGTGACTCCTTCGCAGGCGGACTCATCCACGGACTGCTCACCAAGCCTACTCAGGGTGAGGCACTGGAGTTTGCCGTCGCAGCATCAGCACTGAAGCATACCATCAACGGCGACTTCAACCTCGTATCGAAAGAAGAAGTGGAAAGCCTCGCCGCAGGCAACGCCAACGGCAGAGTTCAGAGATAAAGAAAAAAATAAGCCACCGGACGGACAAAACTCTGTTTGACCGCCCGATGGCTTTCTATCATTTCAATCAACCAATAACACTACTACAATCATGGCTAAATTTGACAAAATACAAGTTCTTCAGAAAATCGGGGCTACCGGTATGGTGCCCGTTTACTATAATGCTGACGTGGAAGTCGCCAAGAAAGTGATCAAGGCCTGCTACGAAGGTGGCGTGCGCGCCTTCGAATTCACCAACCGTGGCGACTTCGCCCACGAGGTATTCGGCGAACTGGTGAAATGGGCCGACAAGGAATGCCCTGAGCTGGCCTTGGGTGCCGGTACTGTTGTCGACGCTCCTACTGCTGCGCTGTATATCCAGCTCGGTGCAAACTTCATCGTAGGTCCACTCTTCAACCCTGATGTGGCACCAGTATGCAACCGTCGTCTCGTTCCCTATTGCCCGGGCTGTGGCACAGTCAGCGAGATCGGCAAGGCTCAGGAACTCGGTGCCGACCTGACCAAGGTGTTCCCCGGCGATGTCTATGGCCCACGCTTCATCAAAGATCTCATGGCTCCCTGCCCCTGGTCGAAGATCATGGTCACTGGCGGCGTGGCTCCTACACAGGAGAACCTCGAAGGATGGATCAAGGCTGGTGCCTACTGCGTGGGCATGGGTTCGAAACTCTTCCCCAAAGAGGTTGTGGCCAAAGGTGACTGGAGCGCCATCACAGAACTCTGCAAGCAGTGCATCGAAATTATTCAGAATGCTAAAAAGCAACGCGCATGAACGGAGGAACTATCAAAAACGATGTAAAGACGAACTGGAGATGGTACCTCTGTGCTCTCCTCTTCGTCGCCACCACGGTCAACTATCTCGACCGTCAAGTGCTCTCGCTGACATGGAAGGACTTCATCGCCCCGGAGTTTCACTGGACCGATACCGACTATGGTATGATCACGGGATGGTTCTCGCTGTTCTACGCAGCGGTGAGCCTCTTCGCGGGTACGGCCATTGACCGCCTGGGTACGAAGAAAGGCTATCTGCTCGCCATCATCATCTGGTCTACAGGTGCCTGCCTCCATGCAGGATGCGGATGGCTGACGATGGAGATCGAGGGGTTGGACAGTGTGGAGGCGCTCCATGCCGTGAAGCAAGGTTCGGCATTGGCGCTCTCTATCTCTACCATCTCTGTATATCTCTTCTTGGGCTGCCGCATGATCCTGGCCATTGGTGAGTCAGGCAACTTCCCCTCAGCCATCAAGGTGACGGCTGAATATTTCCCGAAGAAGGACCGCGCCCTCTCCACTGCAATCTTCAATAGTGGTGCCTCGGTAGGCGCACTGGCTGCTCCGGCTACTATCCCGTTCATTGCCAAAGCATGGGGATGGGAGAGTGCCTTCATCATTATCGGTGCACTCGGTTTCGTCTGGGTGTTCTTCTGGTTGGAATGGTACGACAAGCCTGAGAAGTCCAAACATGTCAATGCGGCTGAGCTTGCCTATATCCATCAGGACGATGAGAAAGAGACTAACGAAGCTAAAGCTGACGAGAAAACAGAGAAGACGATCCCTCTGCTCAAGTGTCTCACCTATCGGCAGACATGGGAGTTTATCGCCGGTAAGTTCTTCACAGACGGCGTGTGGTGGTTCTACCTTTTCTGGGCTCCCGCTTACTTCAGTGATGTCTATCACTATCCTTCGGCTTCGAAAGAGGGTGCTACGCTCATCTTCATCCTGTATTTCATCGTCACGGTGATCTCTATCTTCGGTGGCTATCTGCCTAAGCTGTTTGTGGAGAAACGTGGAATGAATCCTTATGCCGGACGTATGCTGGCCATGCTCATCTTTGCCTTCATGCCGCTGACGGCTCTGCTGGCTCAGCCACTCGGACAGTATGGCGCTATCTTCCCGGCTGTCATCATCGGCATCGCCGGTGCCGGACACCAGGCTTGGTCGGCTAACCTCTACTCTACCATCGGCGACATGTTCCCCAAATCGACGGTCGCTACGATCACGGGTGTGGGTACGATGGCCGGGGGTATCGGCTCTTACATGATCAATCAGGGCTCCGGTATTCTCTTCGACTATGCCGAGAAAGCCGGTAGCTCGTTCTCCTTCCTGGGCTTTGAAGGCAAGCCTGCCGGATACATGATCGTGTTCTGTATCTGTGCCGTGGCCTATCTCATCGCTTGGTCGATCATGAAGGCACTCGTACCAAGATACAAAAAGATCGTACCATAACAACTCCTTATTATATATAGTACACTTAGGACCACCTTATATATATAGGTGGTTCCAATTTTACTACACCTTATTTGTATACCGAATCTATGACTAACAACATTCTCAACAGACACACGGCACCGAAAGCTGAGGCTCCGGAGCGTGTGATACAGTTTGGCGAGGGCAACTTCCTCAGAGCATTTGTGGACTGGATGATCCAGGAGATGAACGACGAGACGGCTTTCAATGGTTCTGTCGTCATCGTACAGCCACGCGAGCGTAACCATATCGAGACACTGCGCGCACAGGACTGCCTCTACCATGTCAACCTGCTCGGACTGAAAGGCAACGAGCAAGTAAACACCTGCCAGCGAATCAGCAGCGTCAGCCGCGCGCTGAATCCCTATACACAGTACGACGCGTTCATGGCGCTGGCCGAGCAACCAGAGATGCGCTTTGTCATCTCCAACACCACCGAAGCCGGTATCGCCTTCGACGACACGTGCAAGCTGAGCGACACACCACCAGCCTCCTACCCCGCCAAACTCACGCAGCTGCTCTATCGCCGCTATACTTGTTTCAACGGAGATGCCAAGAAGGGACTCATCATCCTGCCCTGTGAGCTGATCTTTGGCAATGGACATCATCTCAAAGATTGTATCAACAAATACATCGACTTGTGGCATGAAGACCTCGACGACGCTGAGGGATTCCGCAAATGGGTAGCAAGCTGCTGCCCAATCTGCACCACACTCGTAGACCGCATCGTCAACGGTTATCCCCGAAACAACGAACAACAGCTGTGGCAGCGTATCGGCTACAAGGACGCCGCGATGGTGCAAGGCGAGATCTTCCACCTTTGGGTCATCGAACACGACAAGAACATCTCCATCGAACGGCTCGATGAGGAATGGCCGGCACGCAAAGCAGGACTCAACGTAGTGCTCACCGACAACGAAGCACCCTATCATCTGCGCAAGACGACACTGCTCAATGGTCCACACACTGTCCTCTCGCCGGTAGCATTCCTCTCCGGCATCAACATCGTCAGAGATGCTTGCAACGATGAACTCGTGGGGAAATACATCCATCAGGTCATGTTCAACGAGCTGTTGCCGACACTTGAACTGCCGCAAGACGAGCTCACACGCTTTGCCGAAGATGTGCTGCAACGCTTCAAGAATCCTTATATCGACCACCAGGTGACCAGCATCATGCTCAACAGCTTCCCGAAGTTCAAGACGCGTGACCTGCCTGCGCTGAAGCGCTACACGGAATTGAAAGGAGAACTGCCCAAAGCTATTGTGCTCGGACTCGCTGCCATCACCACCTATTATAAAGGTGGCACACGGAAGGACGGCACGGCGATCGCACCCAACGACGATCCGGCAATCCTTGAACTGCTCCAGCAGCTGTGGACTTCGGCCGATTGCCATACCATCGCTGAAGGCGTGCTCGGCGCGCAGAACCTGATTTGGAAAGAGCAAGGTAACCTCAATGACATCCCAGGACTGACTGACTTGCTGACCTTCTACCTCCAGCAGATTCAAGAGTCGGGCATGAGAAAAGCCATTGAGTCGGTTCTCAACAAGTGAAAAGATGAAACAAGCAATTAGAATCAACCCTACAGACAATGTCGCCGTAGCCATCAAGCCCATGAAGGCTGGTGACATCGTTGACATCGATGGCGCACCTCTCAAACTGGTTACGGATGCGGTGCCCGGACACAAGATCGCTCTCAACGACATCAAGACGGGAGAGATGATCGTGAAATACGGCTTTCCTATCGGTCATGCTATCCACGACATTGCGAAAGGAGCGCTGCTCGACGACCACGACATCAAGACGAATCTTAGCGGAGAACTGAACTACGACAACATCCATCTACAGCCGCAGGCAAAGACTACGCCTCATCCCGATGCTACCTTCCAAGGTTACCGCCGCTCCAACGGACTGGTCGGCGTGAGGAACGAACTGTGGGTGATCCCTACAGTAGGCTGTGTCAATGGCATCGCTCAGAATATCGTGGAGGAGGTAAAAGCGCAGACGGGTAATGGTGACGGTGTTGACGACATCGTGGCATTCCCACATAACTACGGCTGCTCACAACTCGGTGAAGATAACGAGAACACGCGACATATCCTTCGCGACCTAGTGCTTCATCCCAATGCCGGTGGCGTACTCATCGTGGGATTGGGATGTGAGAACAACCAACCGCATGAATTCGTGAAACTGCTCGGTGACTATGACCATGACCGCATCAAACTGCTCGTCTGTCAGGAAGTGGAAGGCAACGAGGTGGAAGCTGGCACAGAGATGCTGATGGACCTCTATGACAAAGCGCGCAACGATCAGCGTACGGCCATTCCTGCTTCTGAACTGCGCATCGGACTGAAGTGTGGCGGCAGCGACGGCTTCTCCGGTATCACAGCCAACCCACTCCTTGGTGCTTTCAGCGACTGGCTCTGCAATGAGCAAGGGGGTACCACGGTGCTCACTGAGGTTCCCGAGATGTTCGGCGCTGAGACTTTGCTCATGCAGCGATGCATCAACGAACAGGTGCTCGACGATACTAAGCATCTCATCAACAACTTCAAGCACTACTTCCTCAGTCATGGTCAGCCCGTAGGCGAGAACCCATCACCGGGAAACAAAGCCGGAGGCATCTCCACATTGGAAGAGAAAGCACTGGGATGCACACAGAAGTCTGGCTCATCGCCTGTCTATGGTGTCCTCGACTATGGCGAGCGACTGCAAGGTCACGGCCTTCATCTGCTCTCTGCCCCGGGCAACGACCTTGTCGCCGCGACAGCTTTGGCCGCAGCCGGATGCCATATCGTGCTGTTCACAACGGGTCGTGGCACGCCCTTCGCTACAGCCGTGCCGACATTGAAAGTCTCTACCAACACCTCACTCTATCAGCGCAAAGGCAACTGGATCGACTTCAACGCTGGCAGTATCGTGGAAGACAAGCGCATCGAAGACCTCCTGCCCGACTTCATCCACACTGTTCTTGATGTGGCCAGCGGCAAAAAGGTAAAAGCAGAGCGCAACGGAATCCATGGCTTTGCCATCTTCAAGAATGGTGTGACGCTGTAAATATAAGAATGACTGATATGAGATCTTTTCTCTCTAACGCTTTCATGGGCTGCATAGTGCTCTCCTGCTCTCTTCTGTTCTCACAACAAGCAGTCGGACAGGACAGAACGATGACTGTGACGCTGCAAAATCCTGGCAACACGATTTTGCAGCAGTCGCCCGTGGAAATCCCCGGTATAGAAGGCTTTCGCTCTGCCCGCGTGACTGTAGACGGCAAAGAGATACCTTCGCAAATAGACGACTTGGACGGTGACGGAGGAGCTGATCATCTGTTCTTCCTCGCCGACATCAAGGCAAAGGGACAAAGCAAGGTTACTATAGCGCTGTGGCGGAAGACTATGCCCAACACCTACGCTAAGCGTACTTTTGCCGACATCCTTCTGCGCAACAGCAAAGTGAAGGCAAAGAACAAGCACGACATCTACCTGAGTGAGTTCGCTTCGCTGCGGGGAACCAATCCTTTCCCCGTCATCCACCAGCATGGTGCCGTACTGGAGAGTGAGCTCACTGCCTACCGCTTCTATTGCAGTCCGCGACAGTCGGTCGACATCTATGGCAAACGCAAAGGGCAGCTGGAACTTCAATACACTGAGTTTTATCCTGACTCGGTCCAGTTGGCCACTGGCTACGGTGACGACGTCCTTGCTGTAAGAGATGGTGTAGGTGTCGGAGCCCTCAATGGATGGGACGGCCGTCAGCCTGTAGACTTCGGGGACTGCGACAGCCGCCGTCAGCGCATCGTGGCTAACGGACCGCTCCGCAGCATCATAGAGATCACGGATCTGAACTGGAAACCGATACCCGACGCAGAGCCTCGCACACTCACCACTCGCTACACAATGATCGCGGGGCATCGCGATTGTGAAGTAGACGTGAGAGTGTCTGTACCAAAAGGCTTCAAGCTCAGCAACCAAATATGCACCACACCTTATTTTATAGGCATTACGCATATCAAGGGGCAACAAAGCTGGACCGACAGCCATGGCCTGCTTGCCAACTGGGGCACCGACTATCCCGTCACCGGTAAGGACACTCTCTCACACCAGAAAGAGACCGTGGGACTGGCGATCTCCATTCCCCAAGCCAACATCCTCAAAGCAGTTCATACCCAATACGACGATGGCTATGTCGTCTCTATCCCCGATGGGCATCTCGTCTACCATATCTCTTTCTGCAGTGACAAAGAGGTGCACGGCTACCACAGCGCTGCACAATGGTTCAACGCCCTGAGAGCCTGGAAAGCAAAGGAAGATGCCGCCCGACTCCTAAAAATAAGGGGGGGGCAAGGAAACCTCCCGTCCCTTAGCATTAGCCTCTATTAATGCTGTGTCCCGTACGCCTCTGCTTAGCAGAGCCCATCAAAATAACAAGAAGGGCTAAGCAACAAGCGTTGTTTAGCCCTTCTTGTGATTCAGCCGGGGTTCGAACCCGGGACCCGCAGCTTAGAAGGCTGCTGCTCTAATCCAACTGAGCTACTGAACCATACCCTTTCAATAAAGCAAATGCAAAATTACTATTTATTTGTCATACTGCCATCGCTTTTTGACAGACATCCTTAATAATTATTATATATTAACAAAAGCATTTCCTTTCTATCTTCTATTGTTTGCGATCTTCGAAAAAAAAGAACTGCATATGCAAAAAAACGAAGCCTTTCATTCTACATGACATATTTTTTTTATATCTTTGTAGCATAATCGTAACAGACATTACAGATATTTATGAACACAAGCGACTATGTGATTATCTTCATGAAGATATTAGGCTCCCTAGCCTTACTGATCTACGGCATGAAGGTAATGAGTGAAGCCCTGCAGAAAATGGCAGGCTCGCAACTGCGTCATATCCTTGGCGCAATGACCACCAACCGTTTCACAGGAATGCTCACGGGTGTTTTCATCACCTGCGCTGTGCAATCCTCTTCAGCCACCACGGTGATGACCGTCAGCTTTGTCAATGCAGGTCTACTCACTCTGGCACAAGCCATCTCGGTGATCATGGGTGCCAACATCGGAACGACGCTCACCGCCTGGATCATGTCGCTGGGATTCAATGTAGACCTGACAATGGTCGTTTTCCCAGCTTTCTTCGTGGGCATCATGCTCATCTATTCCAAGCGCCGCCGCTACATCGGCGACTTTCTCTTCGGTATTGCCTTTCTTTTCTTTGCACTTGTCCTACTGAGCAATGCCGGCAAAGAACTTGATCTGGAACACAACCCACAAGCTATCCAGTTCTTCTCTTCCTTTAATGTTCACAGTCACGCCAACATCATCGTATTTGTGCTCATAGGTACGCTGATCACCTGCGTTGTGCAGAGTTCAGCCGCCGTGATGGCCATCACCATTCTGCTCTGTTCCTCCGGCGTGTTGCCGATCTACTTCGGCATCGCCCTTGTCTTAGGAGAGAACATCGGCACGACGGCCACCGCCAACCTCGCCGCTTTAGGTGCCAACACACAAGCACGGCGTGCGGCCATGGCGCACTTGGTCTTCAACGTATTCGGTGTCATTTGGGTGCTGTTTCTGTTCTATCCCTTTGTCAACGGCGTATGCCACCTCGTAGGTTATAATCCTGCTGGAGTCGGTTTCACGCAAGCACAGAAGGCCACTATCCTACCCATCGTACTTGCAGCGTTCCATACCTGTTTCAATGTGACCAACACTGCCCTGCTCATCGGCTTCATCCCACAGATAGAAAAAGTAGTCTGCTGGATCATCAAACCCAAAAGCAATAAAGACGAGGAAGATTTCCGTCTGCGTTTCATACAGTCTGGTATCATGAAGACCCCGGAGCTCTCCGTGTTGGAAGCTTCTAAAGAGATCCACTCTTTCGCCGAGCGCATGAGAAGAATGTTGCGTATGGTACGTGAACTGCTCAACACTAAGGATGCCAACGACTTCGTCAAACTGTTCTCTCGCATTGAGAAATACGAGAGTATCGCCGACAACATGGAGATAGAAATTGCCAAATACCTCGACCAAGTCAGCGACGCCCATCTCAGCGACGAGACTAAGGACAAAGTACGCGCCATGCTGCGAGAGATCTCTGAGCTTGAGAGTATCGGTGATTCCTGCTATCATATCGCAAGAACCATCAACCGTAAATACACCGAGAAAGAAGAGTTCACCACCGACCAGTATGAACATCTCCATCAGATGTTCGCTCTCACCGACCAGTCAATGGAAGAAATGGAGCATGCACTTGTAGAGCATAAGACAGATATCGACATCAACCGCTCTTTCAACATCGAAAACGAAATTAACAACTATCGCAACCAGCTCCGCAGTAGAAACACCATTGATGTCAATGACCATAAATATACCTACGCCGTAGGTACGATGTACATGGACATCATCAATGAATGCGAGCGCGTCGGCGACTATGTCGTCAACGTCGTGGAGGCACGTACAGGAAAAAAGAAAAACGAGGCGTAAAGCCACTCTCACTCCTCATCCGTGATCAAGCGAAGAATTTCAGTCACTGATAAGTAATTGATGCAAAGGTCTTATTGCTCATTCATTTATAGCAATAAGGCCTTTTTCTATGCTAAAAACATTTAATACGAAAGCTGATTCATTTATTTTTCGTACATTTGTAAAAACTAATATCTCATAATATTTTATTTAAGAAAAAGATGGTATTACCGGAAAGAAAAGAAAAACAAAGAATTACAGTCAACGTCGTCAGGACGGATCCAGACTCACACCAATTTATTGTCACCTATGGAGATGATGGCAAACTCTATCGTCTGCCCATGCTCTTGTATCAGAAAAGAAGTACTGTGCCCGATACACTCCCCTGCATCGTGGAAGAGTCTTTCAACGGTGGAATACATCTCAGGCAAGACTATGAAACTCTCATCAGGCAATTCTATCATGAAGGCGATAAGATAGAGTTCAGCATCAAACGATCACACGATAATTTCTATATTCTCCAAGAATCGCATGGTTTCACTACGCGCCTTGATAAAAGTTGCATACCTAATCCTGCTCTCACACCGAGAATCATCTGCCAAGTTGAAAAGATCAAAGGCAGATATATGCAAGTGCAGCCTGTGAAAAACCTACAGGCACTAAAATACGACTTCCCCATCAAGGATAACCAGCTTTCCACACTTTTAGGCAACAGGAAATGGAACAGTAATTCATTGCGAGAACTTCTCCTGGGAAGCACCAACCCTGATCTCTTCGACAACGCGTGCTATCATTGGATCGCCAAAATGGCCGCTGACTATCATGACAAAGACTTGCTCAGGCAAGACCTCATTGATTTCAAGAACAGTATGCTCCATGTGCTTGAGCAGACTGATCTGCTCAACATGTGTGACGCTGTTTCCAGGGGCATCCTGGAGAATCGGTTCACTGACTTCATCGAACAGACCTCCTTCTTCATCAACGCGCTGGATCTTGTAAAAAACAACTTAGGAGAGGAATACATCGAGCAAGCACTCAACAAACTGGAATGCTGCAACTATGTCTTCCACCCACGTGAGAACTTCTTCACGATGCTTTGTATCTTCTTGCAAGATGACCGTCTGATGCAGAAGAGCATGTCAAGGATGATCAGCATCATCAGGAAGCACGATCTGTCCTTATCCAAACGTGCTCCTTTTGGAAAGCTGTGGATCACCTTGCTCGAATACTATATCCGCAAGAACTACGAGACACCAGACAGTCTCAACAGCCAAGGTACAATCGAGACGATGATACAGACCCTGGCTCTCCAGCTCAATTTGGCTGAAGACGATGACAGTGATCTCTTTGACGTGGTGCTCAACCGTAGTCTTCTCTATCGCCTTTGCAGCAAAATGGGAGTGTCTGACCCAAAGAGTCTGTTAGAAGAATCGCTCTACAACCTCGTCTCTGACTCCGGCGACCAGGCTGCCTATGTGGTCAATACCGATGATGCCACACTCACCGCCAACATCATCGCCAACCAGGTTTCCGATACGATCGACTCGTCACTCGCCCCCGTGGAATACGTCACGGACAATGCAAAACTACTTATCAAAGACGGCAAGATATCTATCTCTGCCTCTGATGTGAACTCAGAGAATGTCTACACCCCTCTGCCTACCCGTCTGAACCTCTGGCACGCCTTTGCCATCAGACTCAGCGAAAAGCCTTCCGCTGACCTCAGAGGTAATAAGAGCAACACACTGCCACACTTCAAACAACTGTGGGATTTCATCTATAAGTCGCTCTTCATCGGCAGACACAGCAACAAGAAAAAGGAAAGACGCAGACTCCTGCCAGGCGAGGAGGTTTCGATCATCATCAAGAAGAAGAGACTAACAGACGATGAGACGAAGCTTCTTTTTCAATGTGAGGTCATCGACGAGGAACTCCAAGGCATCAAAGGATATATCGATGCCGCCAGAGACATCGTACCCTATTATCCCGGCAAGAAGCTCTCGTTGGAGGATTTCTACCACAACGGCTACCCGCTCATCTTGCCTGCCGTCGTGGATGGCATCGAGGACGGAGAGTACCATTTCGTGATGAATGAGATCTGCGTGGATTTCATGGAAGACTACCGTATCGAGCATCTCAACTTCAACAGTCGGTTGAGATGTGTGCTCAACAATCCCCAACCCGGCATCGGTCGTGTCCCTGCTATCTCCACCAATGGCCTGTCACTGTCCGTGGATGTGGAACCAGGTATACCTCTCAGCGTATTGTCAAAAGGTAAAGTGGTCGAAGTGTACAAGCCCACCCAAGGTAGGGCACCTTATATCAATGTCACCTACCGCGAAGATGTGCCTGACATGGTCTTCAGCGTGGGAGCTGCCTTCCATCAGTTCATGGTCAACCTTGCACATGGCGAGGTATTTATCAGTGACGAAGAACAGGAACCTTCCGAGGACTTCACCTCGACGATGGATGCCGAGCACCTCACCGAACTGATGTATATCTTTGAGACCTACGCTAGTTTCGAGGATGATTACATCAAGGCCTACAACTACATCTCCACTTGCCGAGTACTTGCACACATGCTCAATTCTGAGCGGGAACAGTATTATTGCAAGCGACTCTCGCTACTGGAACTGCTCAACGACTTCGCACTGAATAACAGTTTCTCTAACGAGAGCATGACCATTCTCAACAATGCCGATAGCTTAGGCTTTGAGCAGGACTCGCATCTCTACAACGACTTCCAACAGATGACCATCGTCTCTTGGCTTGACAACGACGAACACTATGACGACCTCTACCAGATGAGCTGCAAGCGAGAGAACCCGACACTGCAAATGCTGGCAGCCCTCGTCATGTCGCACAACACGGTAAAGAAGGCAGGACTCATCTCTCAGGCCGACGAGATCCGGGAAAAGATACGCTCTATACTCAAGCTCAGACGCAACCAGAGTGATAAGAAAGACTATGGACGCGAAGACGACCACACCGAGTTCAAGACCTCCATCGTCTATCCTGAGAACTCTATGCAGTCTAACTTAGCCGTGCAAACATCTAAGATACTTCAAGAAATCTGTGCCTTCCTCAACGCTGATGGTGGCACACTCTACCTCGGAGTCAACGACCAAGGTACAGAAAGCGGCGTAGAGGAAGACCTGAAACATCCTAAGTTCAACGGTAACCTTGACCACTACGAAGATTATATTCATAATCAAGTTGCCATCTACCTAGGGCAAGAGGCGGCTCACAATGTCAAGACTCATTGGGATGAAGGTACAAAGGCAAATGTGCTGGCTATCTCGATCTTGCCCAGTCCCGATCCCATAGCACTCAAAGGCGATTACTACGAGCGTATGGGCAAATCGGCCCGAAAGGTAAATAGCGACTATTTAGCTGCCTTCCTCATCGGACGTAAGAAATGGGCTGCGGAGCATCAACTGGAGACAAAGGATTCTAACCCCGCCATCATTACACCCACTCCCATCGCGCATGAGATCAATGCAGGCACAACCACGGCGCCCTCGCCATTCGCCAACGAGATCAAAGATAAGATTCAAACCAGCCGATTCAGAAACAATGTCATCCATGACTACGAGCTGAACTACCTCCCCACGACAGCATATATCTGTTTCATCGACAATGATGAGTACAAATCGCTCCAACAAGATGACTACCGCACAGAGGACTACCGACTGGAGTTGGCCATCCATGAGGAAGAGGAAAGATCATGGCTCATCATGGTCTACAGCGACGGACGGGTGGTGAAAGCCAGTGTAGAGAAGCTCCTCCACCGAGACAGTGACCGCACCTTTAAGCGCTATTCCGGCAAAGAACTCATCTATGCCAGCATCGCCAACGACGACGAAGAGATCATCCTCGGCTTCGTAGACGGGAAGGGTAATAAACGGCTACGCTTCGACGACATATCTAAGATCAAGGAAAACAGCATGCAGGACTATGGTGAGACGCTTTGCGACGTCTCCTTCAGCGATATCCACTATGTCGAGATCATCAACCGCGACAAAGTCCCGGAGTGGGTACAGATCAATCCACCAAGAAAGGAACTGGGCATCGTGTTGAAGACTGTCAACGGCAAGCGCATTGCCGAGATGCTGCCGGAATGCAGCATTTAATCATCCATGACAGCAAACAATAGAGAAGTATCAAATTTCGACTATGACACTGGAATTTATATTGCGGTTAGCAATTGCTGCCATTTTAGGTGGCTTGATCGGATTGGAGCGGGAGTACCGAGCCAAAGAGGCCGGCTTCCGCACCCACTTCCTTGTAGCCCTCGGAAGTGCTTTGTTTATGATCCTCTCGATGTATGGCTTTGACAGCATGATCAACGACACAGCGCAGAGGCTGTCCTACGACCCGTCACGTATTGCTTCACAGGTAGTGCCCGGCATCGGCTTCATCGGTGCCGGCATCATCATCTTCCAAAAACATGTCGTCAAAGGCCTCACGACAGCAGCCGGACTATGGGTTACATCAGCCATCGGCCTCACCTGCGGTGCAGGTATGTTTGTCCTAGCCGCAGCTACGACCGTCATGGTACTGATGTGCCTGGAAGCACTTCACTTCGTCTCCAGTCGCTTTGCCACACGCAATATGCTGCTAACATTCAGTTCCGACAAACAAGAGAAAATTCAGAATGTGTTGATTAAGATGAGAGATGCAGGTATTGACATCGACTCCTATGAGATGCAGAAAAACACCAATCCTAAGGGCATCGTTTACCAAGTGTCCATGGAGATCAAGGTCAAGCGAGATCAATACCAAACGCGTATCATGCAGTTCATGGAGAAGATGGACGGTGTCAGCATACAGAACATCGAATAGTGTGCATA
>OGEO01000033.1_pt1 | contig 155487 bp, 93 predicted proteins | sample 1570661 | NCBI WGS metagenome assembly OGEO01 (sample SAMEA2582142, study PRJEB24529) | metagenome | biome: Human gut stool | place: China | collected 2011
TGTTGACAAGAAATTCTCTAAAGAATTATGCGAGAAACAGACGGATTCATGTCATCTCGAAAGCCAAAAAAATGTAATACGTTGATTTTCTGATACTTATAAAAACATGCGTATTTTCGCGAAAATCAGAGCAAGACAGGTGTTCGTCGAAAAGAATCGATTCTCAGGGACTGTTTTTTGTCAGTTTAGCGGACATTTGATTCTATGGCTCTTCCCGCCTCTGTTGTGTACCGTTTCTTTTGCAACCTTATCTATTATTATCTGTCCTTTTGTTACTCTGTCTTTCTTCTCTTTTGCCTTTATGCTTTTGCGGTCTTACAGATACTCTTTCGGGAGTTTGCCAAACTGCTTCTTGAAGCAGCGCGAGAAGTATTTCGGTGTGTTGAAGCCTACGCGTGCGGCGAGGTCCACGATGGTGATCGAAGGCTCAGCACGCAGGATCTTCGCTGCCTCTTCGAGGCGGATGCCATTGACGAACTCCACGATCGTCTTACCCGTGAGCGCATGCACCTTATTATATAGTGTCGACGAGCTGACGAGCATCTCCTTGGCAAAAGCCTCACGGTCGAAGGCCGCGTCGTCGAGATGGTCCGTCACGATCTGTGTAGCCCGCACCAAGAAAGCCTTGTCGGGATCGCTGGCTGTTGGGGTCGTTTCTTCGGTTTGTTGGAATTTGGCTTCTTGTTGCGCGTTGTCCCTGACCTTTTGTCGGTTGGCGATGAGCATGTCGGCCCGCAACGTGAGCTCCTCAAACGAGAATGGTTTCGTGATGTATGCGTCCGCGCCGATGGCGTAGCCTTCGTTCTCGTCTTCCTGCCGGTCCTTGGCTGTGAGCAGGATGACGGGCAACTGCCAGAAGCTTTGGTCGTTTTTGATCAGCCGCGTGAGCTCGATACCATCCATGACCGGCATCATCACGTCGGTGACTACGATGTCGAGCCGCTCTTTCTGTATCACGTTCCACGCCTGCTTTCCGTTCTTCGCCGTGATCACCCGATAGTGTTTGCTGAGCGCCTGCTTCATCAGCTCCAGCAGGTCGGCGTTGTCCTCCACGATGAGCATGACGGGCACGTTGGCTCTGACCACGACACGCTCCTCGCGGATGCCTGGTGTCGTCTCTCGGTCATTCGTGAGACTGCGCATCGTCTCGCTGTCTACCGCCTTGCTGATCACCGAGCTGTCGATCTCGTGAGTAGGATAAGCCCGCTTATTGATGGGTATTGTCACGGTGAAGGTGGTGCCCACCCCCTTGCTGCTTTTGCAGTGGATCGTGCCATGATGGAGCGTCACGAGTTCGTGGACGAGTGCCAGGCCTATGCCTGTTCCTCCGGTGTTCTGCCGCCGGTAGTCACCGTCGAAGAATCGGGTGTAGAGATGGTTGAGCTGTTGTTTGTCCATGCCGATACCGTTGTCCTCCACGCTGATGACCGCCGTGGAATCCTTGATGACGAGTGAGAGCAGGATGTGCCCGTCTTTTTTGTTGTATTTGATGGCATTGGAGAGCAGGTTGTAGAGGATCTTGTCGAGCTTGTCGGTGTCGAACCAGACTGTTGCTTCCTTTTCCGGCAGTGCGGTCTCAAGGTTGATGTGTTTCTGCTCAGCCATGGGCCTGATCTCTTCCACCACATTGCTGACAAACGCCGCAAGGTCGCTACGGCTCACCTTCAGCCGGAGTTGCCCTGCCTGGCTCTTGCGCACCTCGAGTATCTGTGTCAAGAGTCGTTTGGTGCGCTGGATGTTGTTGTCGATCACTCCGTATTCGTCCTCGTATTGTGGTGCCATTGACCTCAGCTTGTAGATCGTGGCATAGATGACCGTCAGCGGTGTGAGCAGTTCGTGGGTGATGTTGGTCAGCATCACGCCCATGCGCAAGCGGTTTTGCGTGCGCAGGTGCTCACGATACCAGAAAATCGTAGCGAAGGTAGCCGCACAGAGGAGTACTATATATATAAGGTATGCCCACCATGAAGCATACCATGGCGGCAGCACGCTGACGGTGATGCGATAGTCCATTTCCTGCCATTGTCCGTTGCTGCCCGCGGCGCGCACGCGCAGATGGTACGTACCCGAGGGCAGATTTTGATACGTGGCGCTGTGACTGCCGCCTGCACAGTATTTCCAATCGTCTTCATAGCCCTGGAGCATATACGAGTAGATGTTCTTCTTGGCATTGCCGTAGGAGAGCAGTGCAAAGTCGAAACTGATCTTCTTCACGGATGTAGGCAGCGTGACACGACGCGTAAACGACGGCGATTCTTCTGAGATACGCTGTTGCAGCGTGCTGTCGGTCATCTGTCGCCAAGGCTCGTCGTTGATGATGATGTCTGTGATGATCAGCCGGTAGTTTTTCGCCTGTTTCTTAGCCATGTAGGATGGGTCAAAGGCGATAAAACCATGTCGGCTGCCGAGATAGATCTCCCGTCCGAAGGTAGCGATACTGTTTGTCGAGAACAGCAGGTCGCCCAGTCCGTCCTCGTGGGTGTAGTAGTTCACATCTGTCGGCTTGTTGCTCTTGCCGAGACAAAGGCGGATGAGGCCACGGTCAGATGTCAGCCACAGGTCACCCTTATGGTCTTGCGCGATGGCGAGGATGCGATCGCCGGCAAGGTGATAGTCACGGTTCTTCGCTTCAAAGTGGTTGTCGGCAGTATTGTAGAGGAAAAGCCCGCCGCTGTTGGAGATCGCCCACAGCCTTCCGCCACGGTCTTGCAGGCATTTGGTGGCGTCGTCAACGGCGAAGTTTCCGTTTTGCGGTGCATACTGTCTCACTGCCATACGGGCATGACGGCCGTCGGGCTTCACCACACAGATGATGCCCTCGTTGTCAGTAGCCAGCCAGATGTTGCCCTGCCGGTCCTCGCTGATGCCTCGGATGTCACAGTTGGAGAGATCACGGTTGCCTTGCCGGAGCGTGACCTGAAAGCCGCGTCCGTCGGGCAGCACCATGCTCAGACCGCTGTGCTGTCCGATCCAAAGAATATGTTTTCTTGACTCGAATATCGTATTGACGAAATTCTCTTTCAACCACGGAGAGTTGCTCATGTCGAGAACTTCGGCCTCGCCCTGAGCCTTCTTGACGATGATGCCGTAGTTGTTGTCAGCAAACCACAGGTCGCCGTTGCTTCGTTGGATGATGCTCGAGAAACTTGTATTCAGCGCACTTGCCGGAATATTGCCGAAGCCGGGGATCTCGTGGTTGGACAGCGTGGCGCCTGTCCGGCGGTCATAGCGTGCGATGCCATAGGGATTGAGTCCGATCCAAAACGTGTTGCCGTCGGGCGTGTAGAGCGAGCTTACAAAGTTGACGGGGAAATTTTGCTGTCCTATGCTCAAGTCGTAGTTGAGAAACGGCGACCGGTCGAATGTCGTCTGAATGATACCATTGTTTTGCGTGAGCACCCAGACGTTGCCGCAGAGATCCGTGGCGATGCCCTTGCTGTAATTAAGATTAGTGCCGTCGATGTTGGTAATCCGCTGCCACTGCGCCTGGTCGTCGTTGGCATTGACCGTGCAGATTCCTTCGCGCGTGGCAGCCCACAGGCTGTGGGAGACCGGATCTTCCACGATACTGAGGAAGATGTCGAAGTTGCCGGTCATAAAGGGATAAGCTTTCACCGTGGAATGAAGAATATCGTCGGGGGAGTCAACGCGCACCACGCCGCTGCCCCAAGAGCCCACCCAAAGGCGTCCGCGGTGGTCATAGCAGAGCGAATAGGCCGAATGGATGGCGTTGAAGGCGGGATAACGCAGAAAAGTGTGCGTGCCGCGGCGCAGCCGCAAGAGGTCAGCCGACCACGTGCCGATGATCAGGTCGCCATTGGGAGCCTGCACCATGCTCTTCACACTGTAGTAAGTCATCCTCATCCTTTTCCCGTCAGGTGTGACGAGCCACGAGTTCTTATTCGTATAGGTGTGGAATTGCTGTGTCTTCTCGTCATAAACCGACAGTCCGCCGTCGGTACCCACCCACAGACGGCCTTGCGGGTCGACATAGAGCGTATAGATGATGCGCTGGTTCTCACCGGTCAGATGAAAGGTCGTGGCCTGTCCTGTGCGCAGGTCAAGGCGCAGCAGTCCGTTGCGTGTGCCCACCCACAGCTTGTTGTCCTTGTCTTCAGCGAGTGAGCGCACGGTGTTGTTGGGCAGCAGATGCGGCGAGTAGGCATCCGACCGGTAGGTTCTCACTTGATACCCGTCGTAGCTCTTGAGTCCATTGTCGGTACCGATCCACAGCACTCCTCTATGGTCAAACATCATGCAGTAGGCATTCTCCGAGGGAGAGAGCAGCAGGGGAGGAAAGCTGCGGAGGGCAATTGCAGACATCGCATCGTGCTGCCAGAACAGCATTGCCAGCCATAGCACCGTTCGCTTTATATTTTTTAGTTGTTTCATACTTTTGCAAAGATAGATAAAAATTGAATAAAACCTAAGAAAATCACGAATAATTATCCTCGTTAAGGCTGTTTTTTTCTTATCTTCTCCTCCATTGATCGCTGTCGGTCTTTGCCTGACTTGTAAAATATGAACAAAAGAACTTGCACAGACTATCAATCGAAGCATGAGCAAATTAGGCATTTGTGTGATATAAATATAGCTAAATGACGATTTGTTTCCTACCTTTCGCATTTTCTTACCCATTGTTTGCGTTTTTTATATCATCTTTGCAAAAGAAAAATTAGTAAAGATAACTGGTTAAAAGACCAAATTTATTACACCTATCTATATGCATAAATTATACTCCATTCTACTTGTGTCAGCCTTGATGACCTTCGGGTGTGGTTATGCAATGGCAACTACACCAAAAGCTCCATCCGTGGATATGACAACCAGCCTTGTTAGCACGACCATGAACAACGCCGGGAAGAAGACAGTGACTTCTTACAATGGCTATGCTGTGACTGTTATGGGCAAGACAGACCTTCACATCACGAGTGCCACAGCACCGTTGACTGGTGGATCCACCGTAGATCTCCAAGGCGAAAATGCTTGGCTGTTTTTCGACAATGTGCATCCTTACGACGTTGCTGCCAAATACCTCAAGCAGGTGACCGTGGACGGCAAGGCCGTCGTCTTCAACGTCTCCAATCGTTCGGCCAACAACGTGCGACTGGCCATCTACGACAACGGCTGTGTGGTCATCCCCTATGGCGAGGCTGCCTGCAAGAGCGCTGTCACCGTCTATGATGGTGAGAATTTTACAGGACATTCCATGGCCATGGACGTGAATACCTATCACAACAACCTTGGCGAGTGGGACAATAAGATTCGCTCGTTTAAGCTCCGTCGTGGCTTCATGGCCACGCTGGCCAACAATGCCAACGGAACTGGATTCAGCAAAGTGTTTATCGCTGACGAAGCAGACTTGGAAGTACCCGTGCTCCCCGAGGGCATGGAGCAGTTTGTCAGCTTTGTGCGCTGCTTCAAATGGGAATGGGTGTCGAAGAAATGCCGTGCCGGCAATCCCGGTGTCGGCGATGCCAATAAACTCGACGTCACCGCATATTACAACTGGAGCGCTGACCGGATGAGTGGTGACCCCCAGCTCGATGTGGAGTTCTCCCCGCAGTTCCACCATGCCGGATGGCCTTCTGTCAGCACCGTCAACGGTCTGCAAAACACCACCCACGTGCTCGGTTACAATGAGCCCGACAATACCAATGACAAACGTGAGCATCCTGCCACGGCCATCGACGTCATCAAAATGTGGCCTACCGTCATGCAATCGGGTATGCGTGCCGGTTCTCCAGGCCCTACCTCTGTGTGGAGTTGGAACGATGCTTTCATCAAACTTGCCGACTCGCTCAACTATCGTGTCGACTTCATGGTGGCTCATATCTATGAGCCCAACCTCAATGCTGAGACCCTCAAACAGCGCATCGACCACCTCTCCAGCGTTGGTGGCGGTCGCCCCGTGTGGATCACCGAGTGGAACAATGGTGCCAATTGGACCAATGAATGGTGGCCTGACCAAACAAAGAATGGTGGTGGCTACGACCGACCTTACACTGCCGCCAATGGCGAGCGCCAACGGAAGTTTATGGCTGAATGCCTGCCTGCTCTCGACAAGATGAATAATCTCGAACGCTACTATGAATATGACTGGGTGCAGGATGCACGTGCCCTTGTGCTCGGTGACACCCTCACACCCGCCGGAAAGGTCTATGCTGAACATAAGGCGCCACTGGCTTACCGCAAGGCCGACGCCTATGACTTTAAATGGAAGATTGCTCCTCCTCTGCCCGAGATGACGGTCTCGCCTTTCAGCAAGAAGGTCAACCTCTCCTGGTATGATCATAACGGTGAGACCGGCAAGTTCTACGTGGTGCAACGACTTATCGACAGCCGTGTGGCCTACGACACTTGTGATACGCTCTACCTTGGCAAGGATTATCAGGCCGGTGGCACGGTGAACTATTCCGAACCCATCGCCGGAAACACCAAGGCTATCTACCGTGTCTTTGCCGTGAGCTACAAAGACACGAAGTCTGTCTTTTCCCGACAGCTCACCTTCACGCGTGACAAGGCTGTCGCCGCTCCGGTGATCAAGGCTGCAGAGGTGACTACATCAAGCATACGTCTCACATGGGATGCTGTGGACGGCGCCCGCGGATACCGTATCGAACGCGCCACCAAAACGGACGGCGACTATAGTGTCGTGGCTGACAACCTCACCACCACCTCGTTTATTGACAATAGTCTGAACGACAACACCACCTATTATTACAGAGTCTATTCCGTGACCACTGCTGCCAAAGACAATGCTTCGGCCGTGCTTGCTGTGACCACCGCCAAGCGAGAGGCCCCTACGGCTGTGGATAATGTCCATGTGGCTGCAGGCGATGGCAAGGTGTCGCTCTCTTGGGACTATAGGTCGGGTTTCAGCTATAATGTCTATCGTGCAGCGAAAGCTGAGGGCGACTATGCTCTGCTCAGCACTGCGTTCTCCGGTTCATACTCGGATGCCACGGTGACCAATGGCAACACCTACTATTATAAGATACAGATGGCCAAGGGCGATGACTTCGGTCCTCTGAGCGAGGCTCTTGAGGCTCAGCCCGTTAAAGGTCATTATCTCCACTACACTTTCGACGAGATGGCAGGCGGTATCACCTATGACAGTTGGGGCGGCTATAACGGCACGCTCTTCAAAGATACCACTTGGGAGAAGGGTATCTATGGCGGAGCTTTGGTCATGTCCAAGGACAAAGGCTCCTATCTTAAGATTGCCAATGATGCCTTCTCTGATGTCTCAGACTACACCATCGCCGCCTGGGTACGCCCCTCGTCTGAGCGCGGTACACTCTGCACCTTCGGCAGCACATCCTACTTTCTCTCCCTCGTGCTGGGAACCGGGGACATCACTTTCACCCTTAAGACCGCCAAGGGCTTTGCCCAGCAGACCTTCGGCGGGCTCTCTCTCAGCGATGAGGAGTGGAGTCATATTGCCCTTTCTCAACAGGGTACTAAGGTCATGCTCTACGTCAACGGTGCTCCGGTCGGTGAGTTTGCCATGGATGTTGTCATGACACCTGCCGACATGGGCAAGACTAAGAAAAACTATCTCGGCCATCCCCGCTCTTACGATGAGGACTATTGCAGCTATGCTTATGACGACTTCCGCGTCTACAGCGAGGCGCTCTCAGCTGCCGATATTGCCTCTCTGGCGAAGGGAGATGAACCCACTGGTATCGTTACTGTGTACACGAGTGCTACTGCGGCATCGGTCTACACCCTCGACGGACGCAAGGTTTGTGATGACCTTTCCAAGTTCCATGCTCTGCGACCTGGCGTCTATGTCGTTGGCGGAAGAAAACTTGTAGTTAGACATTAAATAGATCAAATTGCGCATATTCACGATTTGTACCCTATAAATCACGATTTGTATCCCGTGCTTTAGTGTATTTTTTTCTAATTTTGTGCGTAGAATTTACACCTAATAAAAATTAAAACATTTATCCTAAATTTATTAGCTTATGGACATTTCAAATTTACTTCTGACGAGTGCGCTGCTGATGGCAACGGCTCAGGTGAATGCAGAGATTACCCCACGTGTGAAACCGGTTCCTGCCAAGTCTCCTTTGGAGATGGGTAAGACCATGTACCTTTATAATAAGGATGCGAAGGGATTCCTGCTCGGAGCCAACGACTACGGCACACGCGCCAGCTTTGCCGACAATGGTTTCAAGGTCCGCATCACCCAGCACCTCGACGAGAATGGTCAGCCCATGGACGGCGTGGTCGCCCTGACAGACTCTGTCGAGTCGAAGAAGAAGTGGCTCAACACTTGGTTTGCCGCTAACGGTGATATGTGGGTCGACCTGAACAACCAAGCCGACACCCTTTTCACGCTCTCTAAGCAAGGTGACGATGTCTATCGCCTTGGTTCCAGCTCTCTCAACCCGGCTAATAAGCCCGACGAGGACGGCACATGGTTTGTCGGTGCCAAGAAGGACGGCAGCGACACCAAACTCTATTGGAACCTGACAACTGACGACGGCTATGTCGACTGGTATTTCGTATCGGAGGACGACTATGCCAAATATCTCGATGCAGACAGCATCTACAACGCTGCTGAGAATCTGCGTAACTTGATGGTCACTGCTGCTGCCGACGGTATGAATGTCGATAAGTATGTGGCAATTTACAATGACGATTCTAAGACCAAAGCAGAGTTGGAGCAGGCTCTCGCTGACCTGAAGGCAGACTATTCTACTTTTGTGGAGGAGGGTACCAAGGCTTCTGATCCTAAGGATATGACTTCGCTCATCACCAACCCTAACTTCGACAGCAATAAGAAGACAGGATGGAGTGGTACAGACCCTGGCTTCCAGTCCTATACCGATGCTGAGTTCTATGAGAAGAACTATGACTTCTATCAGAAACTCGCCGGTGGTCCTAAGGGTGTGTATGCTCTCTCGGTGAAGGCTTTCTACCGCGCCGGATACTCTGATGCCTCTTACACCAATTTTAAAAATAAAGCCGAACAGAACGCTAAACTCTATGTCGTTGCAGGTACTGATACTGTACAGAGCAACATCAAGAATGCGTTTGCCGGTGCTATTACTGCTGCCAAGGGCATGAATGAGTCCAACGTGACCGATGAAGACGGCAATACACTCTATATTCCTAATAATATGGAGACCGCTGAGGCTTATTTCAATGACGGCGACGCTTACCTTAATACTCTCTTCTTCGCTACCGACGACGGTACGATGCAGGTGGGTCTGAAGAAAGATAGAAAGCTTACCGGTGACTGGACGCTCTTCGATGACTTCAAGCTGAAATACTACGGCAATGGTGCTGACGCTTATAACATATGGCTCGACGATGTCAAGAGTCAGGTCAATGACTACACTACGTTACCTGCTACCACACTTATTACCAAGGGCATGGCCGATGACTTCAAGACACTCGTCAGCGGTCTGACTGCTTCTGACAAAGATGGTGTGCTTGCGGCTATCCAAAAGATCAAGGTTGGTGAGCAGGCCATCAAGGACAATATGGCAGCTTGGGTTGATTACAAGGAAATCTACGATAAGTGCAACGAGTTGGTCAACGACGACCAGGTCAGCGGTGAAGGCAAGGATAAACTCGGTGACCAGATGATGAACGAGGAGGAATTCCTCGCCAACCTCACTGCATCCACCGAGGAGGTCAAGGCCGAGACTGCACTGCTTAAGAAGATGAATGACGACGCTATCAAGAACGGACTCGCTGAGGGTACCGATGTCACCGATAAGTTCATCGTCAATGCTGGTTTCGAGACTGACAACAAGGGTTGGATTGTGAAGAAGGCCAGCGGTGGTAATGTTGCCTACGGTGGTCCGAAGGAAAACCGCTGTTTCGAGGCTTGGAACAACAAGGACTTCGATGTCTATCAGGAGGTCAAGGACGCTCCTGTCGGTGTGTATACCATCACCGTCCAGGGCTTCTACCGCTACAAGAGAGGTAATGACGCCTACAACGCATATAACGATGGCTCGGCTGCTCAGTACAAGGATGCCGTGAAGGTCTATGTCAACGATAACTCCGGTAACTTTGAGAGTGTCTTCGACGAGAAGGTTGCCAAGGGCGAGCTCTATGATAACGATAAGGAAGCCACCTATCAGGATCCCGACGGTGCTTACTGGTATCCCAATGGTATGTACAACGCCGGCATTGCCTTTGGCAAGGGCATGTACACCGCTACTTCTTTTGGTGTAGTTGCCAAGAAAGGCGATGTGCTCCGCCTCGGTGTAAAGGGTAACTCCAGCCAGGCCAACGACAGCTGGTCGATTTGGGATAATTTCAAGATGACCTTCCAGGGCACCAAAGCAGAGGTTGTCAAGCCTTTGTTGGAGCAGGAGATTACTAAGCTCTCCGCCTCTTTGGAAAAGACTGATCCTACCGGTAAGTCAACAAAGGAACTGGCTAACAAGGCTTTGGCAGCTGCTCAGAGTTCAGTTGACGACACCGACGGCAAGACCCTGTTCAATGCTCTTTGCGGTGCGATTGCTGCTAACGATACCCTCTCTAAGTCTCGTGCCCTTTTTGCACAGCTGAAGACCGACAATGACAATCTCAGCAGTGTACGCGCCACATCAACGGCTAAGCAGAGCGTTCTCGATGCTGCAACGGAGCTCTTCAGTGAGATTGACAACGCCATCGCCACTGGTGAGCTCAACGACGAGAACGTCGCTGACTATGAGAAGCAGATCGCTGCCCTGATCGTCAAACTGGGTATCCCTGCTGACGCTGATAACGCAAGCGACGACAATCCTGTCGATATGACGAGCTGCATCAAGACTCCGAACTTCGATAAGGACGGTGCCAACTCTGTGGAAGGCTGGAATGCAAACGGCTACAGCTTCGGTAACAACGATACACAAAAGAGTGCTCTGCTGCTCGAGTTCTACAACAAGAACTTTGATCTCTCGCAGACGCTGCACGGTCTGCCCGCTGGTACCTACGAGGTGAAGGTACACGCTTTCTACCGCTATGGTTCTGCTGCTGAGGATCTCAAACACTTCAAGGCTGGTGAGAACAACCCCAACGCCTTCATGTACACCGTGGCTGGCAGCGACAGCATCACCAAGCCAATTGTGTTGCTTGCTTCCGATGCCTCTACCGATGAGGCCCGCGGTATCTCAGGTACTGTTTCTGTCACCGACGAGGACGGCACGGTATACTATGTGCCTAACGATATGGTCACCGCCAACGCCTTCTTCACCGAGAACGAAAACGGCGGCACCGGCAATGAGTATATCAACAGCATCATCGCCAAGGTTGGCGAGGATGGTGAACTGACCATCGGTCTGAAGAAGACTGGTACCAACTACGGTTCCGACTGGGTGATCTGCGACAACTGGACACTGACTTACTACGGCAAGGACAGCAAGAAGACTCCGACTACGGGTATCACCAACGCTGTCTCCGACCGCAAGTTCACCGTCAAAGAGGTCTACACCCTTGACGGCCGTCGTGTCAAACGTCTGCAGAAGGGTCTGAACATTGTTAAGGTGGAAGATGCCAACGGTAATGTCTCCTTCAAGAAGATGATCGTTCGATAACTTGAGTTTATCCAAAGAACTGAAATAGCTATAGGCGACGGCCCTGAACTTCTGTGTCGGGGTCGTCACCATGGCTTTTTCTTCCTTGCCAATTGTTATAACTATCTATAAATCCTACCCAATAACATCTTACACCTAAGGGGAATGGGAACAATTACAAAAGCTCTCTCACTTGTCTTACTGACAGCAGCTTCACATGCGCAGGCACAAATCACGATGAACGTGGACGCCGCTTTGCGCGGCCCTTTAACCAGTCCTTATCAATATGGCCTTTTCTTCGAGGAAATCAACCATGCCGGTGAGGGGGGACTCTATGCCGAGCTCGTGAAGAACCGTTCGTTTGAGGACGGTACGGAAGGCTGGCAGACTATCAACGGAGCTACCATGAGTGTGACCGATACCGGGCTGCTCAACGAAGTTCAAGGTCATGCCTTGACGGTTGCTGTCAAGGGAGCCTCAGCTTCTGCTCCGAAGGGTATCGTCAACAACGGATATTGGGGCATGGCGCTGCGCAACGACTCTGCTTACACGCTCTCCCTTTGGCTTAAGGGCAGTAAAGCCCTCAACAACCATCTCGTGGCCCGGCTGGTCAACGAGGCGGGAACGACTATCGGCGAGGCTACTCTCGCCGGCGATGTCAATCTGTATAGCTGGACAAAACTAACGACTACGATTACCGCACATGCAGACGTTGCCAAAGTCGTTAATCCTTACGCTTCGGCACGCTCCGTGACCGTGAACCTGAAGAACATGGAGGCTACCGCAGGTACTGTTCAGCGTTTGCAGTCGTCTCTCGGCACCGACGAAAACACCATGGACGAGCCCAATAAGGTCGTGCCCGCTAAGGAACAGACTGTCAGTGGCTCTCGCGATGGTGTGCTTTCTCTCGATGCCCCTGCCTATTCGCTGAGCATCTATCGCTATGACGTGAAAGACGTAGCGTCTGAGTCCGTCGTCTCCTATCCTGTCTACGAGGCAGAAGATAAGGACAAAGCCGGCTATCTTTTTGTTCATATGAGTTCTAAGGGCGAGTTCACCAGTTATTCGCTAAGCCGCACGGGAAAGTATTGGACTGACCTACTCAATGGTGCTGAGGCGTTTTCAACCAAAGACAACACCGTCACTGGTGGCATGCGCGACGCTTATGTCACCCGTCTTGAGGACGGTGGCTTTATGCTCGTGGGCACAGATATGACCTCTCGTCTCGGCTGGACCAGCAACCATATCATGGATCTGATGCTCTCTCCCGATCTCGTGCACTGGACCAAGAACGTGAAGATCGATCTTGAGAGCAGCGACAACCTCAAGGCCCTTGGCGGTATCACCGCTGACCAGATGACTGCCGCCTGGGCGCCTCAGGTCATCTACGACCCGGTTACCCACCACTATGTAGTCTACTATAGCGTTGGCTTCCCCGACCGTCACCGCATCTACTATCAGCTCGTTGACAAGGATCTGAGCATCCTCACGGAACCCCGTCTCTATTTCGATCCCGGCTACGATATCATTGATGCCGACATCGTGTACAATGCAGTCGACAACGATTATCAGATGGTCTATAAGTGTGAGAGTGCCAATGGCCTCAACCGTGCCACAGCACCGCACCTTGTGCCTGCTGACGACGATGCTACTACCGGTACTACAGTGTGGACGATCACCGACGGATTCCATGTCAGTGACAACAACCAGTCCATCGAGGCACCGACACAGTGGCGTGAGATAGGCCAGACCAAGTGGAAGCTGAGTTTTATCAACTATAGTGGCGGTGGCTACGGCTATAAGACCCTTGGACTTGACGAGCACGGCCTCCAGCCCTCTGCTCCCGTGCGCATTGCTGGCAGCAACAATGCTCAGCATGGATGCATCCTCAAGCTTACACAACCGGAATACGACTATCTCCTCTCTTGGGACAGCGTGAAGACGCTCCTGCCTACCGTGGAGGCTATCTATAAGTCCACCGCAAACACTGCTGTGAAGGTGGTCATTGACCGGGCCAACGAGGCGCTCACGCTCTCTACTACCTTTGAGGAGAACGCCGCACGCATGACTGCTGCTGCCAAGGCGCTGTCCAAAGTTGCCGGTGAAGTTGCGAACTTCCTTCGCGACGAGGCCAACCAGGGACACGCTACGGATCTGACACCGCTCATCGCCAATGCAGACTTCTCCAAAGGCTCTGCCGCTTGGGAAGTTAACACCTTGTTTACACAGGCCAACGGTCAGGTGGCCGAGTTTTATAACAAGAACTTTGATTTCCATCAGACCATCACCAACCTGCCTGCGGGCGACTATGAGATCGGTGTGCAGAGCTTCTTCCGCAATGGCAATAAAGAGGTGGCCTACGCAGCTCATGCCGACGGTTCGGAGAGTCTCGATGCCGTCTTCTATGCAAATGATGTTGAGGAGCCCGTGATGAGTCTCTACAATGACTCCAGTTCGCGCTACACCTTCTCGCCCTATACTTATCCTGACAATGTGTCGCAGGCCAATGAGGCTTTCAACACCTATGGTCTCTACAACAACACCATCAAGCTCACACTTGCCAAGGCCGGTGATATCACCTTGGGTATCCGCAAGGAAAGTTGGACGGCTTCAGACTGGTGCTGCTTCGACAATTTCACCCTCCGCTATCTCGGACAAGCCACCGGCATCCGTAACGTCCGTGATATAAGGTCTATCGACAGCCGCGCCTATACGCTTACCGGACGGCCTGTCGACTTGAAGACGGGCGGGCACGGCGTCTATATCCAAGATGGAAAGAAAATCGTAAGATAAAGAAATAATATAACCACAATCACATGAAGTGTAAACACCTAACTTTCGGAATCACGAGATCTGCTTTTGCAATCGGCCTGGTGGCAGGTGCTCTCTCTCTCCAGTCGTGCAAGGACGACTTGCTGACCGGACAGCCTTCGTGGCTGGGCAACTCCATCTATGAGGAGTTGAAGAATCAGGGCAACTATCAGTATACGTTGAGGCTGATCGATGACCTCGGTCTCACCGAGAAGATGAGCCACACGGGTTCGTTGACCATCTTCGTCGCTGATGATGCTACCTACGACAACTGGTTCAAGAACAACAAATGGGGTGTGCGATCCTATGACAAGCTTTCCATTGCCCAGAAAAAACTGTTGCTCAACAACCAGGTTATTAACAATGCCTACCTCATCGAATTGATGAGTAACGTGGCCGCCACACCGCCGGAGAAGGGTCTCGCCATGCGCCGTCCGACCTCTGCCAGTGCCTTTGACTCGGTCTATACCATGCCCTACACCAAGATGAGTGCCAACCAAAAGGCATGGACGTGGTATCGTAACAACCATAAGAACATCATTCTCTTCCGCGACGGACACATGGGTACGAGCGACATTACTGCACCGATGATCCATTTCCTGCCGGAGTTTATGCAGAAGAACGGGTTCACCAATGAGGACGTGAAGATTCTCAGTAATGGCATCAGTTCTTCAACGAACGACGCCCTTATCGGCGATCATATGGTGGTGGAGCGCGACATCACCTGCAAGAACGGATATATCCAGAAGATGAACGGTGTCGTGGAGCCATTCGAGAACATGGCGCAGATCCTCCATGAGCATGCCAACACCAGTCTGTGGGCTCACCTCATTGACCGTTTCTCCGCTCCTTACTACGATAAAGCGAAGACTACGGAGTATAATCGTCTCTACAATACCAGTGTCGACTCTGTCTTCACCCTCCACTATTTCACTCCAAGTGGTCGTGCCCTACCTGTCACCGCTGGCAACCCTGCACCGGGCAACATGCCTGGCGATGCCACACTGAACTTCGATCCGGGATGGAACCAGTATATGTACACCAACACCAGTAACAAGGACCTGCACTATGATGCCGGCGTGATGTTTGTGCCGACTAACAAGGTTCTGGAAGAATGGTGGAATAATGGTGAGGGTCAAATGCTCAAGGAGCGCTATGGCACATGGGACAATGTTCCTGACAACATCCTTGCCTCACTCATCAATGTCAACATGGTGGGTAGTTTTGTAGACGCCATTCCCTCAAAGTTCTCCTCCATCGTCAACGATGCCAAGGAAGAGATGGGCGTGAAGCCAGCCGATGTAGCCAGCGTGTTCATTGGTTGCAATGGTGTCATTTATCTTACCAGCAAGGTGTTCACCCCGATGGAGTATTATAGTGTCGCTTTCCCGGCCAAGAACAACTCCGAGACGATGAGTATCACCAACTGGGCTATCAATGAGCTCGAATTCAGACCTTATCTTAACTCCATGGCCGCCAAGGGCAAGGAGAATGAGTATCTTCATTACTCGCTCATCCTTCCTGACAATAAGGCTATGATGTACTATGTTGACCCTGCCAACTTTGGTGATCGCCAAGAGACGATCATTGTCTTCTATTGGGACAATCTTAGCAACTCGGTGAAGGCCATGCGCTATGGTTGTGATATTGACGAGAATGGCAATATCACCATTGGCGAGAAGTTGCAGGCTAGTGTGCCGAGCAACGTCATCAAGAACCGTTTACAGGATCTGATCAACAACCTCATCATCGTGGGTCCCATCAGTACGGATTATAGTTACTACAAGACCAAGAGTGGTTCGATCATCAAGGTCACTGACGGTGACAAAGCCGATATGACTGTAGCCGGTGGCTGGCAGATTGACCATGGCACTTCTATACCTGTGTCCGCTATCTATGACTTGTCGAAGAACGGTAATGGTAAGACCTATACCGTTGATAAGATGATACCAATGACTGGCTCTCGCTCAGTCTATCAGGTGCTTAAGGGTCACGAAGAGTACTCTGAGTTTCTCAAGCTCCTCATCGGTCCTGACGAGAATCTTGGTAACGACGCCCTGCTGGCCAACTCCATGAAGATGTCGAATACAATATATACTTGTGCAGGACAAAGCAATGGAAACTTCAATATCAACCTCTTCAACAACTTCAACTATACGGTCTACGTACCTTCCAATGCCGCCATTGAGAAGCTTACCGCCGATGGTATTCTGCCAACGTGGAGCGAGTATGATGAGTATTATCGAAAGGGGGAGGACGGTGACAAGGACGCTGCCGCCACAGCCAAGGCCATTAAGGATCGTATCCTCAGTTTCTTGTGCTATCACATTCAGGACAACTCCATCGCTATTGGCGGTAATCCTACCAACTACGAGGAAGTCACCGATGCCAATGGTGCCGTGAGTCACCGTGCTGTCACCACGAGCAACTATGAGACGATGCTTCTTGACCCCGACAATGATGTCTACTATCCCATCAATGTCACCCACAAGGACGGACAGCTCATCATCAAGGACAATGCCGGCAACGTACGCCACGTGGAGAAGAAATTGGGATTGTACAACAACATCTGTCGCGAGTACTGGTTCAGCGGTGCGGGTTATGCCAAGACGATCTACAGCAGTTCCGACGCCGTTGTTCATCTCATCGACGGCCCGTTGTTCTACAGCCAGAATGCTATGACCCCTTGGAAGAACCTCGCAAAGAAATACATCCAACACAGAAGAAAGTAAGCCATGCGAAAACAATATTATAATATCATAGACATACAGGCATTGCTCCGCAAGGCGATGTCGCACCGTCGCCTGACCATTCTCGCCGGTGCTATGCTCAGCTGTGCCACTGTGATGGCTCAGACGGGCAACGTCCATGGTACTGTCTCAGACGAGATGGGACCCTTGATGGGTGCCACCGTTGTGGAGATCGATGCCAGCGGACGTATCATCAACTCCACTGTATCTGACCTCAACGGTAATTTCTCCATGGCAGTGAAGAGTCCGAAAAACAAGATTCAGTTCAGTTTCGTCGGTATGAAGAAGCAGACTCTGCCCTTGGACCGCAGTGAGTATAAGATCCTGCTCAAGACAGAGAACGAGATCAAGGAGGTCACCGTCACGGCTCGCCGCCGCACCTCTGGTAACAACTTGAGTATCCCTGAGCGCGAGATCTCCTATGCCTCGCAGAGCCTGAACATGAAAGACCTTGCCGGACTGGGCGTGACAACCATCGATGAAGCCCTTCAGGGACGTATCGCCGGTCTGGACATCATCGCCAACTCCGGCGACCTTGGCTCCGGTTCCAACCTCCGTCTGCGTGGAGCCTCATCACTTTCCACGCTCACCGATTCCAACCCGCTGATCGTTATCAATGGCAATATCCGCAATGTCGATATGTCCAACTTCGACCTTGCCGGTGCCAACAATGAGAAGTTCGCAGAACTGCTTAATATTAACCCTGAGGATATAGCCTCCATCAATGTGCTGAAGGATGCCGCCGCTACCGCCGTCTACGGTTCGCAGGGTGGTAATGGTGTCATCGAGATCACCACCAAGCGTGGTGCTATGGGTAAGCCACGCGTGAGCTACTCACTGAAGCTCACCGGTACTCACCAGCCCAAGGGATATGCTCTGCTCAACGGTGATGACTACACGATGATGCTCAAGGAAAGCTATTTCAACCCCACACAGAGCGACACCCGTAGCCAGAACATCCGTGAGATCAATTACGACCCCTCTTTCTCGGAGTATGAGCAATATAACAACAACACCGACTGGCGCGATGCCGTGACGCAGAACGGTCTGCGTCAAAATCACTACGTTTCCGTGACGGGTGGTGGTGAGAAGGCCTCATTCCGTATCGGTATGGGTTACGACCATGAGACAGGTACGATGATCATGCAGAAGCTCAACCGCTTCTCTACCAATGTGGCCTTGGACTACTATGTCAGTGAACGTATCAAGATCTCGACCAACTTCTCGCTGACCTATACCAAGAATGATATGAACTACGACAACCTGCTTGACATCGCCATGAAGAAGATGCCAAATATGGCTATCTACGAGCAGGATCCGGTGACCGGTCAGAACACCGACCGCTACTATGAGATGCTGCAAAGTGCCTCAGATATCTTTAAAGATGACCAGAAGAAACTCGTCAACCCTGTGGCCAGTGCCCATCTTGCCAAGAAGGGCCGTAGCACCTACGACCTCAACCCCGAGCTTGTCATCAACTATCATCTCTTAGGCATGGATGCCTCGCATACCCAGCTTAACTATCAGGGCAGTGTCTATGCCAGCGTATTCAATCAGTACGACAACAGTTTCTATCCTTCCGAACTCACCACTGTAGCTTGGAACAACGGTGTGAACCTCGCCAACTCCGGCAGCAGCAAGAGCTTCGGATTCAACACCAAGCACACGCTGACCTTCGTCCCACACTTTGCCAATGAGGATCATTCGTTGCAAATGATGGGACGTTTCGAACTCAATTCTGGCTCGTCAAGCGGACAGAGCAACGGCTCCAAGGGCCTTCCGGGCAAGGATTTCTCCAGTCCTGATGCCGGCGGTATTAACACTGGTTTGAGCTCATGGTACAACGAGTGGCGTTCGATGTACTTCACCTATTCCGCCCACTACGCTTACAAGAGCCGCTATATGTTTGATTTCACTCTGCGTGCCGACGGTACCTCTAAGTTTGGCCCGAAGAAGCGTTGGGCCTACTTCCCCTCCGTCTCTCTGCGTTGGAACATCGTCGACGAGCCATTTATGAAAGTCTTACGCGACCATGGCCTCTCGATGCTCTCTTTGCGTCCGAGCTGGGGTATTGTGGGTGTGCAGCCCAACCAGGACTACCTCTATGTGCGTAAGTACGCTACTGGTAACCGCTATCTCGACATGAGCTCCATGCATCCGCAGAATATCCGTCTCACCGACCTGCGTATGCAAAAAAATACCCAGTACAACCTTGGTGTGGATCTCGGCCTCTTCAATGATCGTTTCTTCATCACCTTCGAGGCTTATAGCACCACCATCACTGACATGTTGCTGAAGGACTACCGCATTCCGTCGAGCACAGGTTTCTCTACGCTCGCCTACCGCAACAACGGTAAGATGCGCAACACCGGTTGGGAGTTCCATATCAATACCAATAAACTCGTTACGGCTGGTCACTTTACCTTTGACATGAACGCCAACTTCGGTAACAACCGCAATGAGCTTTTGGAGATGGATGACTATATGCTCAACTCGCTCAATTCTACATTTAACTACTCTAACGGACAGTATCTCCAGCGCGTGCAGCTCCACAATCCGTTTGGTGCCATCTATGGATTCCGCAACAAAGGTGTCTATCAGTACAACTATGAGACCTTTAAGAATATGAATGCTGAAGAGCGGTCGGCCTTCCTTGCTGCTGGCAAGACAGCGCCCATCGCTTTCAACGCAGAGGGTAAGCCTATCTTAGACGCTGATGGCAACCCTATCCAGATGCGCTATAACTATAACAACAACGGCACGGGTAAGAACTATGCCTTTGTTGGTGGTGATGCCATGTATGAGGACATCAACCACGATGGTAACATCGATGCTCTTGACATCGTCTACCTCGGTTCCTCTCTGCCTAAGCTCACGGGTGGTTTCGGTTTCACCTTCTCCTATAAGGAGTGGCGTCTGACCACATATTTCACCTACCGCTATGGTAACAAGATTCTCAATCTTGCCCGTCTCAATGCAGAGTCGATGAACAACAACTACAACCAGAGTCAGGCAGTGAACTACCGCTGGCGCAAAGAGGGCGACGTGACCACGATCCCACGTGCCATGTACGGAACCGACACCAACTACAACACGTTGGTCAGCGACCGTTTCGTTGAGGATGGCTCTTACCTGCGTATGAGCTATGCCCAGCTGTCCTACGCTTTAACGCGTAAGCAGCTCAAGGCCATCGGCTTCAATCGCATCGCCTTCTATGCGAGCATCAACAACCCGTTTGTTATCACGAAGTATTCCGGTGTAGACCCCGATATCGTTCAGAGTGGCTATGCCCCTGCTGTGGACCGTTCACAGACTCCGCGTTCGCGCTCAGTCACACTGGGTATCACCGTAGACTTCTAATCATATATTTATAGTCATGAAACGCAGAAATACAATATATAGCATTATCACAGCCGTCGCGACCCTGCTGAGCTTTGCCTCGTGCAGTGACTTTCTTGAGGTGAAGCCTCAGAACGTGACGGTGGAAGATGAGTTCTGGAACGAGAAGGCCGATGTTGACCAGATGATGACCGGTCTGTACGCCAGTCTGCAGGATGCCGGAGTGGTGAAGCGTATGATGATCTGGGGCGAGTTCCGCAGTGACAATGTCACGTCGGGCAACAATATCGAGAAGGATGCCTCGTTGCAGAAAATCTTCAAGGAGGACATCGACGCCTCCAACGGCTATACCACTTGGACGCCGTTCTACTATATCATCAACAGTGCCAACACACTGATCGAGCACGCGCCTGCCGTTGCTGCCACCGATCCCGCCTTCTCTACTTCGGAGCTCAATGCCGACATCGCTGAGGCTAGCGCCATCCGTGATCTGTGCTACTTCTATCTCATCCGCACCTTCCGCGACGTGCCCTACACAACAGTAGCCTACGCCGACGACAACCAGGTGATGAACCTCCCGGCCACGAAGTTCGATGATGTTCTTGACTCGCTCATTATTGACCTGGAGCGTGTGCAGGGCAATGCCGTAAAAAACTATCCCTCTTCCAGCTCTACCAAGGCTTTGTACCAGACAGGCCGCATCACGCAGGATGCCATCCATGCCATGCTTTGCGACATGTATCTGTGGAAGAAAGACTACAACAAGTGCATCGAGTATGCCGACATGGTCATTGCCTCCATGTGTCAGCGCGCCAAGGACAAGGGCTTCTACAATCGGCTTAGCGCTGACGAAGAGACTCGCGTCAACGGATATCCGCTCATCAGCGATGTTTTTACCAATACCGTCTATGGTCATGCCTACAATGAGATCTTTGGTGATGGCAACAGCATGGAAAGCATCTTCGAACTCACCTATATGCGTGATGACAACATGCCAAGCAATGGAGCCGCCAACGACTTCTACATGTTCTCTAAGGGAGACATTGTCGCGGGATATGCAGCTCCTTCCACTTATGTGAGCGGCACCGAAGGACAGACCAATCAGGTCTTCTCAAAGTACGACGGCCGCTACTACGAAAACATGTACAACGGCAAGATCAGCAAGGGATGCTTCGCCGTTGTGAACGTCGACTATTCAGGCGGTCCCGAAAAAGTAAGTACTTCACACTTTAGTCCTTATGCTGAGAATAAGTCCAAGGCTAACTGGATCATCTATCGTCTCACCGATGTGATGCTGATGAAGGCTGAGGCACTCACCGCCCTGATGAGCGATGCCAGCGAGTTGAGCGATCAGGACAAGAACTACATGGTGCAGGCCTTCTCTTTGGTAAACGCCGTGAATAAGCGGTCGGTGTGTGAAAACGTCCTCAAGGATACCCTGCAGGCTAACGACTACGCCACTAAAGAGAAAATTGAAAACTTGGTGATGACCGAGCGTCAGCGAGAGCTGATGTTTGAGGGTAAGCGCTGGTACGATCTCGTATGCCGTTCGCGCCGCGACGGCAATACCGACTATCTGCGCCAGCAGACCTTGATGAAATTCACCTCCAATACCAGTGCAATCAGCGGCAAACTCGCCAAGATGGACTATATCTACTGGCCATATAATGCCGATGAGCTCAAGGTTAATGGCAACCTCAAGCAGAACCCAGCCTTCGGTAGTGGTGTCGACTCGAGCATCGAGCAGAACAAATAAACGCCAGTATTCAGCAACTACTCATTGTATTATATATAAACGAACCAACAATGAAAAAGATATTCAGTATCATCTTCTCTGTCTGCTGCCTTGTCGGAGGTCTGGGGCTTGCCTCGTGCTCCGATGAGCCAGACACTTCCAATTACTACACGTTCAAGGGCGAGATGATGAGCGACTACATCAACAACCGGCCGGAGTACAGCGACTTCGCCTATGTCGTCAACCGTGCCGGACTGATGGACGTGCTTTCCGCCTATGGACACTACACCTGCTTCCTGCCGTCGAACTCGGTGATGGAGACCTATCTCAAGAAGCACGGTCTCGCCTCTGTGCAGGATCTCACTCAAGGTGAGTGCGATACGATCGCACGTTCCCACTTGGTGAACAATATCTATGGCACCATAGACATGAACGATGGCACGCTCAACACAGAGAACCTCAACAAGCGCTTCATCCAAATCACCCATGGCATGGACAAAGACAGCAACACCGTGGTGGAGCTCAACCGCATGGCGTATATCTATAACGCCACTAAGGACGACTCAGTGCAGAACGGTATCGTGCAGCCTATCAGTGCTGTGCTCGAAAACTCCAACAGCTCTATTGCTGACATCCTTGGGGCCAACGATCAGATCAGCATGTTCTTCGAGGCGCTTAAGGCTACTGGCCTGCAGGACTCGCTCTATAAGGTCAAGGACAACAGCTACAACGCTGGCAAATATGACTATTACTCCTACACTTCTGACTTCTGGCATGAGATTGCCTGCCCACCTGCTGACAAGAAGTACGGCTATACCGTCTTCGTGGAGAAGGACTCCTTGCTCAAGGCCAAGCTCAAGGCCTATGGCATCACTACGTCCAACGGCAATCTGCAGGCTCTCTACGACTTGGCCTGTAAACTCTATGATCCTGTCTATGGCGATGACGCCGACTATCAGGCTGACAAGGGTATCGACAAGATCACACGGCGCATGAACCCGCTCAACATGTTTATCGCCTACCATATCCTCACCCGCGACGTTATCGGATGGAACAAACTCACACCGCTGGAGTATTCCTGGACCAAGCCCACGGCAAACACCGCCATTGGCATTAAGGTTGACCTCATGGATCCCACCGACTGGTATGAGACCATGTTGCCCCATACCATGATGAAACTCGATCAGGCCACTATCGGTGGTAAGGTCAAGCAAGGTGCCGACTATGGTCAGCGCTTCATCAACCGCCGTCAGGACAGCTATAGCAAATATAAGGACAACGATCTCATCCGCGGTGCAAAGGTGCTGCCTACCATTGAGGATCAGTATGTGCAGGATGCTCCTAACGGTCGTTACTTCTATATCGACGACATCATCGCCTTTGACAAGATCACACAGATGGGTGTGTTCAACGACCGCATTCGTATGGACTTCTCCACTGTCTTCCCCCAGGTGATGACAGAGAACATCCGTCTCAACGGCGATCCCGCCAAGGACGACAATAGCTCCAAGGCCGACCAGACCTTTGCTAACGGCAAAAACTACTGGTTTCCCAAGGGCTACCTCGATCATGTGACCATGCGAGGCGGCTACCTCGTCTACCGTCGTCCTCACCGCAACTTCTGGAGTTATGAGGGCGATGAGTTCAACCTTTTTGGCGACTACGATATCTCGTTCCGTCTGCCGCCGGTTCCCTATGAGGGTGAGTATCAGATCCGTCTCGGCTTCTGTGCCTTGACGACACGTGGCGTGGCCCAGATCTATTTCGACAACCGACCGCAGGGTATCCCCTTGGATATGCGTAAGTTCCTCAACGACGAGAGTATTCTCGGTAATAAGTTCACTGATAATTGGGCCAAACTCACCGACGAGGAGAAGGCTCAGGATCAAAAGATGCTTCGCAACCTCGGACGTTACCGTGGACCTTACGGTGGCTATCATACTGATGGTAGCGTCATCAACGAGTTTGTCAATAACTCGCGTACACATCGCATCGTGCTATGTACCGTACACATCAATCCGAAGACTGACCACTACCTGCGTATCCGCTGTACGTCGACCAGCAAGCTTGGTAACAACAACGAGTTTATGCTCGACTATCTCGAGATTGTGCCAAAGAGCATCTATGCTGTCGGTGCGGGACAGATGGAGACAGACTTGTAAACGAGAACCACGAAAGAAGAACCAATGATTATGAAAAGAAATATCTATAAGAAAATAGTCCCGGTGCTCATGGCTGTCTTCACTCTGGCCAGTTGCACAGATGACTGGGACAACCACTATCATGCCACCGTCAGTGCTGATGGCAATCTGTGGGAGGGTATCGAAGCCAATCCCGACTTGAGCAACTTCGCCTCGGTGGTGAAGGCCGTGGGCTACGACCGTGCGCTGGCCAGCAGCCAGATGTTCACAGTATTCGCGCCTACCAACGACAACTTCTCCAAAGAGAGCGCCGACGAACTCATCGAAACCTACAAGACAGAGAAGACTCGGGGTGTGCGCGACAAAGACAACAGCACGCTCAAGGAGTTTGTGCAGAATCATATCGCTCTGTACAACTACTCTACTGGCACGTCCTCTAACGATTCTATCGTCATGCTCAACGGCAAGTATAAATTGCTCACAGCCTCGAAGTTCGGTGATGATGCCATCACCAAGGGCAACCAGGTCTATGGCAACGGTGTGCTCTACACCGTGGCACAGCCGGCCGGCTATGTGCCGAATATCCTTGAAGGACTGAAAAAAGTGGAAAACCTCGACTCTGTGGCCAATTTCATCTATTCATTCAACCGCTACAAATTTAACCCCGCAAAGAGTGTGGCTGGTGACATTATCGACGGTAAGACCGTTTACCTCGACTCCGTGTCTACGTTGCAGAACGAACTCCTCGATGGTCTGGGCTATATCAATGCCGAGGACAGTACCTATTGGATGCTTGCCCCCACCAACGAGGTGTGGAATAAACTCGTGCCGAAGTACGAGAAGTATTTCAAGTACAACAACAGCGTCTACAGCAGCGATCCCCGTCTGCGCGACTCGCTGACCTGGGTAAATTCCCGCTTGGCAGCCATCACCGGTACGGTGTTCAACCGCTCGGTGAACTCCGTCAACAGCGAGGTGTCGTTCCAGGACTCCGCCTTCTCTACGAATGCCCGGAAGCCTCAGAACCGCGAGGCTTACTATGGCGATGCCCGTGAGCGCTACTGCATCTATGACAAGCCGTTCTCTGCTGACGGTGTGTTCAGTGGTGCCGCCCAACACACGTGCAGCAATGGTGTGCTGCTCAGTCAAGCCAATTGGCGCATTAATGCCCGCGAGACCTTCATGTGGAACTATTACCTTGAGGGTGAGAACTCTGTTAATGTCGACTCTGTGGATGAGCTGTCAACTGTGTATCCACTTGAGGTAACGAAGGTGTCCACCGACAACCCCTTCTATGATAAGATCCACGGTCACTCTTATAGCACGCTGTCTCCCTCCGGCACGTCGAGCAATCCTTTGGTCTATTTCAATCTGCCTAACTTGCTCTCCGATGTGCCCTATGACATCTATGTCATCACGGCACCGGCCATCGCTGGCGACGAGCAGGCAAGCGATATGCAGCGTCTGCCCACCGTCTTCCGTGTGCGTCTGGCACAATCCGACAAAGGTGGCAAGATTTCCTCTATGGCTTCTTCCTGGACCACGCTGGGCACGAAGTTTACCACCACAGCCGACAAGGTCGACACGTTCTTGGTGGCCAAGGACTTTAAGTTCAATTATTGTGGCTACAACCAGAAACCCACGGCGCAGCTGATCATCGACACCCGTGTGAGCAACAGTCAGATACGCAGTGGTAAGTATAACCGTTATCTGCATATCGACGCCATCATCCTCAAACCCCACGAGGAGTAACCAGCAACCAACAACCCATCTTTAAAAATACGAAACATGGAAATCAACACTATCATATCCTATCATACAATCAGCCGCCGGTTGCCGATGGTTTTCCTAACCGCCGGTCTGCTGACCTTGCCTGTGGGTGTTCATGCCCAGGACGACATGGAGGATGCTGAGCCCGTGAAGAAGACGGTCGTAGCACCGGTGAGGAAGCACTATTCCACGCGACATATCACCGGACGGGTCCTTAGCGCTGTCACCCACAAACCGCTGCCCGGTGCCATTGTCGGTTCCGTGGGTGTGCAGGGCTATACGGCTCTGACCGACGACGACGGCTCGTTCGCCTTCGACGTCCCTGTCTTCGCCTCGTCGATCACTGTGAAATTGCCATCCCATAATCTGCTCTTCACTGGACTCGTCAAAGGTGAGGAGCAGGGCGACCTGCTGCTCTATCCCTCTACGTTCACTGCGGACTACGATGCTTCCACCGACCTGCGCAACGACCGTTCGGCCAGTGATATGCAGTACTCCGGGGCACTCAATGTCAAAGAAGAAATTGAAAAGCAGCTCGGCGCTTATGCTCACGTCATCACCCGCAACAACACGCCCGGCGTGGGCGCCAATATGTATGTGCAGGGCTTGAACAGTATCTATGCCAATGCCCAGCCGCTGATCATCGTCGACGGTGTCATCTTCGACCAGCAGTATGGTCACAGCATGCTCCACAGTGGTTTTTCCAACGACATTCTCACGGCTATCAATCCCACCGACATCGACAAGGTCACCGTGCTACGCAACGGTACTGCCCTTTACGGTTCCAAGGGTGCTAATGGTGTCATCCTCATTGATACCAAGCGCTCGAAGAGTATGGCTACGCGCATCACCGCTTCTCTGTCAGCCGGAGTGACCTTTGAGCCAAAGTTCATAGACATGATGAACGCCAGCCAGTACCGTGGCTATGCCTCGGAACTGCTCAAGTCCACCGGTACGCCCATCCGTGACTTCAAATGGCTCAACGCTGATCCTGACTACTATTATTATAAGCAGTATCATAACGACACCGACTGGAAAGATAAGGTCTACCGCTCCGCACTGACCCAGAACTACGGCATTCAGGTCGAGGGTGGTGACAAGGTGGCCAGCTATAACCTCTCCGTGGGCTATACGACCGCCAACAGCACGTTGAAGTACAACGATATGAATCGCTTCAACATCCGCTTCAATACCGATATCCGGCTTATCGATCCGCTTTCGGTACGTTTCGACGCTTCGTTCTCCAACACTACGCGCAGTATCCGTGACGATGGTGCGCCCGCTGGGTACGACGATGGTACGCCGACAGCACCCTCTTTCCTTGCTTATGTTAAGTCGCCTTTCCTGAGTCCGTATTCTTACGGACATGGTGAGCTCTCCTCCTCACATCTCGACATCACTGCCGAGGACTACCTCACGGAGGCTCTAGCCGACTACAACAACTACAACTGGAAGCTCGCCAATCCCTGGGCATTGAACACCTATGGCGACGGTGAGAACAAAAATCGCTTTGAGAATTCCATGCTCAACCTGAGCATCATGCCGGTATTCACCATCAACCCGCACCTGCAACTCAGCGAGCATTTCAGCTATACCCTCGTCAACGCCAATGAGAAGTACTACGTGCCTATCAACGGTGTTCCTGAGTACTATGTCTCTTCGGTCAACGGCTACCGCACCAATGAGGTGCGCTCGCTCTTTGCCAAGCAAAACTCCATGATGAGCGATACGCGTCTGGCTTGGAACAACCGCTATGCCGGACACAGCGTGAGTGCCTTCGGCGGTGTGCGCATCAACTGGGAAGAGTATCGTCCCAACTATCAGCTCGGCTACAACACCGGTTCTGATAAGACTCCGTTTATGAGCTCCAGTCTGATGAATGCCACCAGTTACGGTACTAACGAAAAGTGGCGCAACATCAACTGGTATGCACAGGCACAGTATGACTATCTGCGCCGTTACTTCCTCACAGCCGATTTCTCTGCTGAGAGTTCTTCGCTTTTCGGCCGTGATGCCGACGGTGGCGCAAAGATCTGTGGCGTCGTCTGGGGACTGTTCCCTTCGGTGCAGGGAGCTTGGGTGATGACCAACGAGCCGTGGCTCGCCGGTAATCCCATCGTCAACTACCTGCGTCTGACCGCTGGCTACGACGTGAGCGGCAACGATAATATCGGCTACTATGCTGCTCATAGCTATCTGAGCTCTAAACTCTTCATCAACGCCATCGCCGGTAAGACCATTACTGGCATAGGTAATACCAAGGTGAAGTGGGAGACAACCGGTCGCGCCAACTTTGGCCTTGACGCCCGTCTGCTCAACAACCGTGTGAGCGTCGGTTTCAACGTCTACAAGAGTTGGACACGCAACCTGCTCATGCTCAAGAGTCTGAACTTCCTCTCCGGTCTTGACAGCAACTGGAGCAACGACGGTAAGCTCGAAAACACAGGCTTCGACGTCAGCCTCAGCGGCAAGATCCTCGCCCTGAAAAACTTCCAATGGGAGGCTGGTGCCACTTTGGGACACTATAAGAATAAGGTGACTGCTTTGGCAGACGGTGGCCAAGCTATGCAGCAGACCCTCTACGGAGCCACCATTCGTTCCGAGGTAGGCAAGGGTGCCAATCTCTTCTATGGCTACAAGACCTCCGGTGTGTTCGCCACAAGTGACGAAGCCCGACAGGCCGGCCTTTACATCCTTGACGCCAACGGTGTTACCAAGCACTATTTCCAGGCTGGTGACATGCGCTTCGTCGACGTCGACGGCAACCATGAGATCAACGAGAAGGACATGACTGTTATCGGCGATCCCAATCCCGACATCTACGGCAACCTGTTCACCGCTCTGACTTATAAGCGCTTACGCCTGGAGGCTCGCCTCAACTACAGCGTGGGCAACGAAGTGTACAACTACATGCGCTCGCAGCTTGAGGGTGGCAGCCGCTTCATGAATCAGACCACCGCGCTCAACAGCCGTTGGCAGGCCGAAGGTCAGCAGACCAGCGTGCCTCGCACTACCTTTCAGGATCCGATGGGCAACAGCCGCTTTTCCGACCGATGGATCGAGGACGGTAGCTATCTGCGCCTGAAGACCCTAACGCTGAGCTATGACCTGCCTGTGAACTCTACGTTCTTTCAGGGCTTCCAGTTCTGGATTCAGGCCAACAACCTCTTCACCGTCACCAAGTATCTTGGTTCTGACCCGGAGTTTTCCGCTATCTCGTCGGTCATCGGTCAGGGCATCGATCTTGGAGAGCTGCCTCAGAGCCGCTCTGTGGTTGCCGGTGTGAAAATCAACCTTTAATCATCTCTTAGAGACCAACAGATATGAAAGCTAAATATATTTTGTGTTTGCTCCTGATGCAGGTCGCTGTGCTCTTCGGCTCGTGCACCGACTTCTTTGAGCAGGATTCCGACCATGTGCAGTATACTGATGACTATCGTCTCCACGAGCCGGGCGATTCCATCTATGCCCTCACCGGCATCATGAACAAGATGCAGGCGCTGGGCGACCGCACCATCCTTCTGGGTGAGCTGCGCGGCGACCTCGTTGATGTCACCGCCAACGCCAGTGCTGACCTGCGCGGCATTGCCGATTTCGATGTCAATGACGACAACGCGTTCAACAGCCCGAAGGACTACTATGCCGTCATCAACAACTGCAACCTTTATATCGCCCGCTGCGACACCGCGGTGAAAAACAACCGTGGTGAGAAACTCTTCTATAAGGAGTATGCGGCAGTGAAAGCCTACCGCGCCTGGACCTATCTTCAGCTTGTGCTCAACTATGGCAAGGTGCCTTTCGTCACCACGCCGATCACCACGGAGGCTGAGGCTAACGCCAACTATGAGACTAAGGATCTGCAGGGCATCTGTCAGTACTTCATCGCCGACCTCACACCGCTTATCGACGTGGAGCGCCCGGGATTGGGTGTCATCGGATCCGTTGATTCGCGTCTGCTCTACTTCCCCATCAGCTGGCTCCTCGGTGACCTGAACCTTTGGGCCGGTAACTATAAGCAGGCAGCTCTCAACTATTATCATTTCATCTCTACGGCCAATGGTGCCAACAGCTATTTCCCGCTTGGCACCAACAGCGTGATGTTTAGTAGTCCCAACTGGAATACCCTTCATACCTCCTTGTCTTATGGTGATGAAACCTACAGCAGTAGCCGTAGTGTGGTGACGATGATCGCCGGTGACTCCATACCCTCGCAGGGTAACTACAGTCAGCTGCGCAATTACTTCAACACCAATACCAACAACGACTATAAGGCCAGCATTACCCCGTCGAAAGGTATGCAGAACCTCTCAGCTAGCCAGAAGTATTGCTATATGGATGCCAAACTCGGTGTCAAGGCTTCGACGATCATTGCCCCGAGCGACCTCAGCAATAACCTCGCGGGAGACCTCCGCTTGATGAATGTATGGGTAACGGGCAATGGTTCTTACAAAGGCAAGCACATCACCATTCAGGGGATCGCCAAGTATTCAACCCGCAACATCGCCATCTATACCCGTCCGATGGTCTACCTGCGCCTGGCTGAGGCGCTGAACCGTGCAGGCTATCCCCGCTTTGCCTTCCAGATTCTCGCGCGTGGCGTGAATAACGATGTCATCGGCGAGTATGTGTTGCCCTATTGCCACACAGCCTCCGACTCGGCCTTCGTGTCGCAGTTCAACTTCCCCTTTACGGCGAACACGGGTTACATCGTGCGCGACATCACGAGCAACACTCCCTACAACACGATCGGCATTCACAGTCGCGGATGCGGATGGACCGAGTTTAATCCTTACTATCAGTTCCCCACGGCCAGTTTGGCCAGTGACACGCTGAGCTATCAGATTGAGAAAGTAGAAGACCTCATCATGGATGAAAATGCGCTTGAGTGCTGCTTCCAGGGTACCCGCTTCTACGATCTCATGCGTGTAGCCCTGCGCCGTAACAGTCCCGCCTACCTCGCCGCCCGCGTCTATGAACGTGACGGCAGTGACAATGTGGGTACTGTGAAAGCCACGATCAAGAAAGATCTCTACGACCCGAAGAACTGGTATCTCTCGTTCAAGGGCAAGATAGGACTTTAAGTTAACTGCTTCGCAGCAGCCATATCGTTTTCCTGTGTTTGGGTGGACGCTGTGTCCACTCAAATACTTATTTCCCTATTAACCATCTAAATATATGAAGTATAAAGTTTTCCTCATCAATATCCTGCTATGGGTATGTGCAGTTTTCCCCATCGCCACACACGCCCAGACCGACGTTACCTATTATGACATCACGTCGTACTACTTGCAAAACGCAGGGTTCAATACAGGGTACAACTACGGTAAGTCGGCCACAGGTGACCTCAACAATGTCATTTCAGAAGTGTCTGGATGGAAAAGCACGACCCGTGTGACCTACAACTCCACGGCCATTATCCAGTTAGGCTCTAAGATGACTTTCACTGGTGTCAGCGTGCCTGCATTAGGCTATGACGGTACAGACAATGGAGGAGTACTGGCGCTGAGCACAGGTTGGAACGACACCGTACGTTATGTACAGACCGTGAAGCTCCCGGCCGGTACCTACCGGCTCACCGCAGCTTGGTACAATGCTGACGCTTCAAAGACAGCCGGACAAAGTGTTCTCGCCTTTGTCGGACAATACACTAAGAAATACTCGGCCCTCGACTCTTTCCCATGTCTGAAGTGGGTGGGTGACACCGTGGTGTTTACTTTGAGACGTTCCTACCAGGGCGACCTCATGATAGGTTTTGCGGCACGAAATATTAAGATGCCCACCAACAGTTCGGCTTATGCCAAGGTGGTCTGCGACTTCGTGAAGTTGGAGCGCACAACCGCATATGGCAAGGTTGATGTGGATGCCGTGAAAGAGGATTTGAAGAAACTCATCACCCAGGCTAACAAATTCTACGGTAGTGGTGCAGGCAACGAGGTCGCCGCATTGCAGGCTGCCATTGACAAGGCCAATACGCTTTACGCCAATGACGAGGCCACGCGCGAGGAGGTTTATGAGTCCATCGACGAGCTCACCAAGGCTATTGAGGACTATCACTATGCCAACCCCACCGGCAAGGCTCCTACTGTGACTACCGGCAAGCGCATGACAAGAGGCGCCACGATGGCTTTCGGACGTATGACGCTCAACAGCAATGGTGCCAGCGTGACTGAGCGCGGATTTTGCTATGCCACGCATCCCAATCCCACCATTGCTGACATGCGCAGCGTGCAGACCATGCAGCAGAGTGGTGTCATCTATGTTATTGACGGACTTACACCGAGCACGCGCTACTACATGCGACCTTATGCCATCACCTCGGGGTATCAGGTGGCTTATGGCGAGGCGAAAAAGTTCTATACCCTGCCAAAAGGCAACATCAACTACTCCATACGTGAAGGGGATGACAATACCGGAGCAAAGAGTCGTATCACGGCAGCTACAAAGGATGCCGTGAACTATTGGAACAATCTGACAAGCATCAAGGGACTGAGCCTCAGTGTTGGCTACGAATCGGGTACCCCCACGGCTGATTGCAGCTATGGCGGTTGGATCCGTGTTGGTTCCAACTCTTCTTACCAGCGCACGGGCACCCTGTTGCACGAGATGCTGCACGGAGTGGGTGTAGGCACGTGTGACTTCTGGTTCAACAATGACAATCTCCGTGAGAGACGTGATGGCAGCAACCGCTCGTCGGGACACTGGCTCGGTGACCGTGCCAACGATGTGGTGCGCTTCCTCGATAATAATGATACGGAACAGCTCAATGGTGACTACCAGCATCTGTGGCCCTTTGGTATCAATGGTGCCAATGAGGACAACGGTACGGCAGCACTGTACATCGCCAACTCTCTTGTCTGCCAAGCGCTCTGCGAGGACGGACTGCCTGCTACAAATTCCATCAACTTTGCAGCTCCCTACTATGCGTTTGACCAGGAAGATACTATCAAATACTACTTGAAAAACGAGGATGAGACCTACGGCCTCTGTTCGTCGTTCCTGAAGGAAAGCGCTGACAAAACGCTGAAGTGGACAACCATGTCCACGGCGGAAGCAGAGTTGAACGATAGCGTGGCTTGGACGATAACGTTTAATCCCAATACCTGCTACTACACTTTCACTAATGTTGCTACGGGTGACAATATCGCCTACATTTCGGGGGTGTTCAAGTGTAAGGCCGAAGCTGCCACCACGGAATCGAGACTGCAGCTCATACGTGGACGAGTGGAGATAGTCTCCGGAAGCGACGTGCGCGGCTACTCCCTTGTGCGTCCGGAAAACACGGCCAGCCCTCATTGCCTTGGCGCCTCAGCACGCGGATCGGTGTCTCCGCTGACGTTTAGCTATGCAAATTCACAGCATCGTTTGCGTTGGCTCATCCTTACTGCGGAAGGGTCACATGCCATAGATACCGTAGTACCGCCTACGGGCATCAAAGCCGTAACTACTGGTACTGTCGGCCTTCAACCTGCAGATGTGTATAATCTAAGCGGTCAGTGCGTGCGCCACCATGCTACCACTACCGATGGTCTGCCACGTGGTATCTACATCTTCAAGGGTAAGAAAGTAGTAATCAAATAGTATTTTTCTTCAAGCCCAACAACAAGCTCAACTAAATATAATTGCGCTTACAGAGCTCTTACATGACAACAGAGATGTCGTAATTTAGAATAAGTAGTAAGTTGATGAGGGGGATATGTCGATTGGCTTTGGCATATCCCCTTTTTCTTTCTTACCGGCAATAGTTCAGAAAATACCCTTCGTAGCTCTTGAGTCTATTGTTGGTAAGCATCATAATGTAAGCCTCTCTTAGGGAGAAAGCTGCAAGGGGGAGTGAAGCTGGGTAGAGAGAAAACCATACAAGCAATGCTCCTGATTAGGGAAAACACTAAAAGACCGATATATCTGATTTTGTTACCATCTTTCTCATATTGCTGCAAAGTTAATGATTTGTTAATGGAACCACAAAGAATTATCATTTTTTTCTCCTGAATTAGCTGTTTTGTTCCCTATGTCGACATGTTAATATGTTAATTTTGCAACATACCAAATCAATTATAAACCTAAACTATATGGAAAGACTTTACAAGACATTGTGGGTGTGTGCCTTCTTGGGCTTCACCACGTCTGCCAACGCTCAGACTGACGTGACAAGTCAGTACTTGAAGAATGCAGACTTTGAGGGAGACTATACGATTCATACGGAGTATAGTATGAATGTTGCCAAGGATCATCGTGCGATCTATCAGCCTCAGGACTGGGATGTCGTCTATGAGCATGGAGACAAGAACGACTACTCTGTGCTGAAAGAAGGCGATCTTCTCTATTCCTCCAACTTCAAAGGCAATTTCATTCAACTTGATGAGAAGAAGTTCGGCAAGCAGACTTATCGTGTGCGCTTCCGTTGGGGCAGCGCCGAATTGCTGAAGTTGCAGCAAAGCGTCACCTTGCCAGCAGGCGCTTATGAGCTCTCTGCCGATATTATAGGCAATGATAAGGGCAAAATGCATATCTTTGCAGGAGAGACAAAGTCCACCGACAATGCCACAGACGACAAATGGAAAAACGTCAGCGTGACTTTCCGCTCTGACGGTACTACACCTGTTCTTATAGGAGTGGCTTTCGAGCGCTCGAAAGATGACCAGCAGAATGGTGTCGACAATTTCAAGTTGACGGCAGTCATTGATAAGACAGCTCTCAATACTGCCATTGCTAACGCTATTGCAGCCAATGCTACGCTCAATGATGACGACTTGAAGACAGCCATCACTGCGGCTCAGACATTGGCCGACAGCAAAGAGGCAACGCAAGAGAATGTCGATGAAGAAGTGAAAACGCTTACTGGGGCAGTCAAGACTGCTTCTACGAAAGATGGGGCAAACGTGACCTATCTGTTGACAAATCCTTCTTTCGAGGATGGTGATAAGGGCTGGTCTCACGACGATGGGTCTGATACCAAGGTGAAGACGTTCGTTGCTGATGAAGACAATACCGGCTGCGATGGCGAACATTACTTCAATGCTTACAACTATAACAACACTAAAAACAAGAAACGCTATGTCAGTCAGACGGTCAAGGGATTGTCAGCTGGATACTATCAGGTGAAGGTCGCCGTGCAGATTCCTTCTGCGGCTCAGGTAATGCTCAAAGTTGGTGATGGTAAAGAGCAGCAGTTGGTTGCTTCCGGAGTGCATCCTTATACTACTGTAGAAAGCAATATGGTCGCCGTAGACGAAGGCGCTTCACTGCTAATTCAACTCAGTACTGAGGGCGAAGGCGATAAGACATGGTTCCGTGCCGATTATTTCCAACTCATCTACACGACACTGGAGACTGGCGCTAAAACCGGATATGCAGACTTGGTCAAGGAAGCCAAAGCTCTGTTGTATCCTGTTCTTGGTGAGGGAGAGAATGATCCTTACGAGCATGTGGCGGGAATAGAGCGTCAAAACTTGCAGCAACTGGTCGACAAGGAGGTCATATCTGATTTCCATGCAGCCACAGAGGCTTTGACAGCAGCCATTCAGGCTTTCCGCGACGCTAAGAGCAGCTATGATGCTCTGGCACTTGCTAAGACTACAGAAATAGCTGAGCTGCCTTATGCTCTTGTTGATAAGCTGACCACCTTTGAGAATGCCAAGCAAATCGGTGAGCCGACAAGTGCTGAAGACGCTGCCACGAAGGCAAACGCAATCAATACGGCACTGCGTGCCTATGTGGAGAGCAATGGCATGGCGGAAGCCGTGGAGGGTGCTGAAGACTTGACGAGTCAGATCCCGAATGCTTCCTTCACTAAGAATGTTGATGGCTGGACCTACTCTCAGACTGGTGGCAATCTCGGCTGGAAAAACAATGAACCTTACACGTTGGCTGATGGTACTACCGGCGGCTATTTCGATTACTATAATGGTAATGCCAATAACCAAATGGTGACCACCGAAGTCTATGATCTTGAAAAGGGCGACTATCTCCTGACTGTTTGTGCTCGTGCTCAACAAGGATTCGCCAATTTCTCACTGAGTGTTTGCCAGGTCAACGATAATGATGAGCTGACGACAGACATTACCAAGGCTTCTTTGCCAGCTATCGGTAATGAGGGCGGAGTGTTTGGACGCGGTTGGAACGATACAAGTCTGAAATTTACTTTGGATAAGGATCAAACGGTTGGCATCAAAGTGGCCAATGGTCCGATAGACGGAAAGAATGTTGCCGGATGGTACAGCTTCTCTCATGTAAGACTGGTGAAGATTGGCAAAGGCATGGCAACGGGCATCGCTCTGCCTAATGCGCAGCACAACGAAACAGAGACGCTGTATAATCTTGCCGGACAACGAGTGAACAAAGGCTATCACGGTCTGGTTATTAAGAACGGAAAGAAAATCATCATCAAATAATTAAATCAAGTTGACGGCATCGTGCCGCCAACCTCTTTCATAACACCTAAATTATATTATACCATGAAGAAATTCCTTTTTCTGGCACTATCACTGGTGGCGGCATTGGGCGTATTCGCTCAAGAAACTGATGAGGACATCGCTAATGCATATCCTGGATATGAACTGATCTTTCATGATGAGTTCAACTATTCGGGTATTCCAAAATCTGAATATTGGGGCTATGACCAAGGTCATCGTAATAATGAAGCACAGGGTTACACGATCAGTCGTAAGAATGCCAACGTGAAAGACGGTAACTTGGTCATCTCTGCTTATAAGGAGAATACGACTGTCAACGGCAAGAGCTATCAATATTCTTCTGCCTCTCTCGTCAGCAAGGTGAAGCAGGATCCCAGTCAGAACCGTGCCGGTTGGAAGTATGTGAGAATAGAAGTTCGTGCCAAAATTCCATGTGCATTGGGTAACTGGCCTGCCATCTGGATGCTTGGAGCCGACCCCAGTTGGATCGCATGGCCGTATAGTGGTGAGGTCGACATTATGGAGTATTACCCCAGTGGCGGTAAGGAAGCGATCCATGCCAATGCCTGTTGGGGCGACGGATGGTCGCAGTGGGGGCAAACATGGAATAGCAAAGTAAAGTATGTCTCTGATCTTGTCAAGAAAGACAAGGACTGGCGCGACAAATATCATGTGTGGCGGTGTGACTGGGATCGTGATTATATCCGCATCTACTGCGACAATGAACTGCTCAACAGTATTCGCGTATCTGATGCCCAGGAAAGCCACGTGTGGTGGAGTGACGGTAATATGGAGAAGAGCTACAATCCTTTCCGTGACCAGCCCATGTATCTGCTCATCAATCTTGCCTTGGGTGGAAACAACGGAGGGTCACTCGAGCACTTCCAGAGTCCGCAACGCTACTATATTGATTATGTGCGTGTCTATTCCAAGACTTCGTCTACGGGTATCAAGTCTTTGACGTTAGACAAGAATCAGGATCCATATTTCTATGCGCTTGACGGCAGTCGTAGTGTACATCCCCACAATAAAGGCGTGTACATCTATCAGGGAAAGAAAGTTGTGATTCGTTAACGGATTATCGCATTTTTATCGATATTAAGCCCTTGCATCACGATTTGTTCCCCGTGCGTTAAGTGATTTTTGCAATCTTTGCAGCGGTGAAGAGACGTAAACGATGCTTAACACCAGGTAAACTCTGAAAATAGAAGAACTAATAACATCTATTATATTACGACTAAAAGCTTAAATGCATGCAAAACAATTTAAGTAAAAAGCTGGCAGGTCTGACCACCTGTGCCATGATAGGGATGCTACCCTTGACCTTGGCAACATTCCCGATCCAGGCCCATGCCGCCCAAGCGGTGCAGCAACAGGCAAAGTCTGTGAAAGGTATGGTAGTGGATCCCAGTGGTCAGCCGATCATCGGTGCCACCATCCTCAACAAGGCTGGTAAGGCCATTGCCGTCACTGATCTCGACGGTAAGTTCACGGCGTATGTGAATCCGGGCACAGAACTCATGGTGTCTTCCGTGGGTTATGCGTCAAAGAAAGTCAAAGCCTCTGAGCGTGACATGATGATCACGCTCTCTGACGATGCCAAACAGTTGCAGGAAGTGCAGGTGGTGGCTTATGGCGCACAGAAAAAGGTGACGGTGACAGGTGCTATCTCAGGTATTAAAGGAGCCGAGCTGACCACAGTGCCGACGGCCTCTGTCACCAACATGCTGGCAGGATCTGTACCGGGTATCTCCTCTGTGCAGTACTCAGGAGAGCCGGGTGCCGACGCCGCCAGTATCTTTGTGCGTGGTAAGGCTACATGGGCCAATTCTTCACCGCTCATCCAGGTGGATGGTGTGGAGCGTGACTTCTCTGAAATCGATCCCAATGAGATTGAGAGCATCACGGTGCTGAAGGATGCTTCCGCTACTGCCGTCTTTGGTGTGCGTGGTGCCAATGGGGTCATCCTCGTCACTACTAAACGTGGTAAAGAGGGCAAGGCAAAGATCAACATGTCAACAAGTGCCAGTCTTGTCATGCCGACAGACTTGCTCAAACTGGCCGACTCTTACGACTACGCCCGCTACTGCAACCAGATGCAGATCAACGATGGCGCAGCACCCCGATTTTCTGATGCTGTCCTGCAGAAGTTCAAGGATCACTCCGATCCTATCCGCTATCCTGATGTCGACTGGATGGACTATCTACTGAAAGGCTCAGCCCTTCAGACGCAACACAACATTAACATCAGTGGTGGTACGCAGAAAGTTCGTTATTTCATTTCTTTAGGTGCTTTTACCCAGGACGGTTTGTTTAAGCAGCAAGGACTGGATTATGATTTCAACTTCAAGTACAAACGCTTCAACTACCGTGCTAATCTCGACTATGATGTGACGAAGACGACAACGCTGTCATTGAATATCGGTGGTCGTGTGGATATCAAGCAGACTCCTATCTCCAAGGAGGATGGTAACCAGCTCTTCCGTACAATCTACAATACAACTCCGTTCTCGAGCCCTGGTGTTATCGACGGTCGCTATGTCCAGTCAACCACCGATGTAGATGCTGACGGCAACTCTCTGCCCTTCGTCGGCATGGATGGTCTGTCGGCTTTCTATGGCAAGGGCTACACAAATGTCAACACCAATACCTTGAATATCGATGTGGTACTCAATCAGAAACTTGATGTCATCACCAAGGGATTGTCCTTTAAACTGAAAGGATCATATAACAGTTCCTACAGCACTACCAAGCAGCGCAGTGGTGGTGTAGCTACTTACAATCCTGTACTCGTCGACGGCGTGATGCAATATCGCAAGAATGGTCAGGATTCCCAGTTGGGCTACAACGAGCGGTTCGGCAAGGCCCGTGACTGGTATATGGAAGCCAGCTTCAACTACAGCCGTAACTTCGGACTGCATCATGTAGGTGCGCTGGCTCTCTACAACCAAAGCAAGACCTATTATCCCAGTTCCTACTCCGATATTCCCCATGGCTATGTAGGTATGGTAGGCCGTGTGACCTATGACTATGCCAACAAGTACATGGCTGAGTTCAATATCGGTTACAACGGATCAGAGAACTTTGCACCGGGCAAGCGGTATGGTACTTTCCCTGCTGGATCTGTGGGATGGACCGTTTCTGAAGAGAAGTTCTGGCAGCCCATTAAGAAGTATGTCGACTTCCTTAAGCTTCGTGCTTCTTGGGGTCTTGTGGGTAACGACCAGCTCAATGGCCAGCGCTTCATGTACACGGCAGATCCTTACAACCTCTACTCCAGTTGGGGCGCCTACAACCACAATTATCTCTATGTCTACAACTTCGGTACCAATACCGATACCTATCAGCACGGTGCGGCCGAGGGTACCAAGCACAACGCTGCCGTGACATGGGAGAAGTCGTTCAAGCAGGACTATGGTGTGGATGCTTACTTCCTTTCCAGTCGCTTGAAAGCCACTTTCGACTACTACTACGAGCGTCGTAAAGACATTCTGCTCACCTCTGCCGTGGCTCCGGGTATCCTTGGTTTCACTTTGCCGGCAGCTAACTTGGGTAAGGTCAACAGTTGGGGGTATGAAATCTCTTTGAAGTGGCAGGACCGCATCAGCAACAACTTCCGCTATTATGTTGAGGGCAACCTGTCATACAACCAGAATGAGATCAAGGAAATGATGGAGGCTCCGCAGAGCTATGATTGGCTCTATCAGAAGGGACACCGTATCGGCTCGCGTCTCATCCGCCAGTTCTGGGGACTCTATGACAGCAAGACATCCAATGACAAATACAAAGCTCAGTATGGTGAAGACCTGCCGACTCACAGTGTCGTGCTGAAGGATGGTGATGCGGTGTATGTCGACTTGAACCATGATGGCGTCATCGACAACAACGACTACAGCTATGCCATCGGTCACACTGATGATCCTCAGTACACAGCAGGACTGAATATGGGCTTCCAGTGGAAAAAGTTTGAGTTTGGTATGCGATGGACAGCAGCTTGGAATGTCAGCCGTATGCTTGACGAGTGCTTCCGTCAGCCACTCGGTGACCAGCAGGAGAAAGCCTTGCTGCAATACCAGTACGACCACGTGTGGACTCCCGACAATCCCGATCCAAATGCTAAGTATCCACGTGCTACGAAGCTTAATGCCAGCAACAACTACGCTGCTTCTACCCTTTATGAGGTGGATGCCAAGTATCTCAGACTGAAGAGCGCACAGATCGCTTACCATTTCGATTTCCCGTGGATGCATCAGATCAAGATGACAGATATGACGCTTCAGCTCTCGGGCTACAACCTTCTGACTTTCTCTCCTTTCAAGTGGGGTGATCCGGAGTCTCGTACCAGCTCGCGTCCAAACTATCCTTTGACACGCTCTTTCGCTGCTACGCTGAAATTGGGATTCTAAGGTTGATCGATAATTATCATTATTAATGAAAGACAATAAGATGAAAACTTTCAATAGAAACCATATATTCTCAGGTCTGGCTTTGGCATTGGCTCTCTTTGCCATGAGCTTTACCTCCTGTACCGACGAGTGGAAGTTCGGTGACGCCTTTCTGGAGAAAGCCCCGGGTGGCGACGTGACGAAGGACACCATCTTCAACAATGCCGAGTACACACGCAATTTCTTGTGGAGTTGCTATGCCAAGCAGCACTATGGTCTGCCATTCTGCTGGTTAGGTCATGCGGCCCAAGGTATGAATACAGGCATCATTGATGCACTCTCCGATGAGGTACACAGCCATTGCGACTGGGATGGCGTGAACCGCTTATACTATAGTGGTGCCTATTCTGCTCCTTCTACTGGTGGCAGTGACGGTGGCCGCTTCCCTTACATGAACTATGATGTTTGGGAGTGCGTCCGCGCCTGCTATATCTTCCTTAACAATGTCGACCGCTCGCCGTTGGAGGAGAGTGAGAAGACAAGATTGAAGGCGGAAGCTAAGTGCCTGATTGCCGAGCGCTATTTCGATCTGTTCCGCAATTATGGCGGGCTGCCTATAGTCAAGAAGGAGTACGAAGGAACTGAGGCAAGCTACGAGATCCCTCGTGCTACTGTCGCAGAGACGGTGAAGTTCATGACCGATCTTTTAGATGAGGCTGTTCCTGAGTTGCCTTGGTCACTCGGTGATGATGCGAGCAACTGGGAAGGCCGTTTCACACAGGCCGGTGCCATGGGCTTGAAAGCAAAGATCCTTTGCTTCGCTGCCTCTCCCTTGTTCAACAGTGCCCAGCCTTATTGCACCGAGGGCGACCAAAACGCCAACACCAACCATCAGGCTTGGTATGGTGATTATCAGGAAAGCCGCTGGCAGGATGTCGTAGATGCCTGCAAAGCCTTCTTTGACAAGAATGCACAGAACGGCAATATCTATGCACTGGTTGAGCCAATAGGTACGACACCTGGTGCTTACCGCTCTGCTTTCCGTAAAGCTTATTCTCAGCGTGGCACCTCAGAAGTCTTGATCTCTACCCGTGCACGTAATAAGGACTCCCATAACTGGGAATATCTGTGGGCAACAGACTTCAACGGCAACGGTGGCTACACGCCTACTGAAGACTATATGGAGCAGTTCGACTGGAAAGACGGACGTCCCTTTGACTATGAAGCCCTGGAGAAAAACGGTGATCTCGACACCATGTTCATCCATAAGGGTAAGCCACGTGAGCTCACGCGCGATCCGCGCCTCTATGAGACGATGATCGTCAACGGTACGCTCAACCACATGGACATCAATGGCAACATGAGTGGTGAACAAGTGGAGTGCTGGGACGGTGGTAATGACAAGCGCTCGAAAGACGAGAGTGGACAGTATGCCACAGGTATGGCCAACAATAAGTTCTATATGAACCAGGCCAACTCCAGCAACAACTATTGCAACTGGCCTTACCTGCGTATGGCCGAGATGTATCTCATCTATGCTGAGGCTCTGACACAGACCGGTCACATCACAGAGGCTATCCCCTATGTCAATGCCATCCGTGAGCGTGTCGGCTTGAAGGGACTTAAGGCCAGTGGCTATGATGTTTCTACTAAAGACAAGATGATTGCTGTCATCCTGAAGGAGCGCAACTGTGAGTTCGGTCTGGAGGAGAGCCGAATGTATGACATGATCCGCTATCGTCGCTCCGATCTGTTCAGCAAACCGCTCCATGGTTTAAAGATTCGCCGTCTCGATACTAATGGTCAACCCAATGATCAGCCCTATAAGGGTAATCATGCAACCGGTGAAGCTTTTCCGACCCACTTCTCTTACGAGCGCTATGTACTCTCCAACAAGAGTCGCTCATGGTGGACAAACTTCTCTACGAAGTGGTTCCTCTCTGCCTTCCCGACATCCGAGATCAACAAAGGCTATGGCTTGACGCAGAATCCAGGATGGTAATCCGGTGATGAGTCTATTATTAATGGTAATCTATATATTCAAATAGAAAATTCATGAAACGACAGATATTATTCGCCCTCACGATGATGTCGGCCTTCGCGGCACAAGCCCAGACAGACACCGCTAAAGTGTCACGCTATGCCGACACTCCCGTCAACATCGGCTTCGGTATCACACAACCTCTTTCCGAAAGCACGATGTCGGTGGCTACGAGCGCTGATGTCAACCGCCGGTCAGCAAAGAACATCGGCAACTCTCTCTTTGGTCAGGTGCTTGGTCTCACCACGTTGCAGGGCAGTGGTGACTATGCTTCCTATGAGCCGTCTTTCTATATCCGTGGCTTGCAGGGCCTGAACGGTTCCTCTCCTTTGCTCCTTGTCGATGGTATTGAGCGCAACATTACCAACATCTCGCCGGAAGAGGTGGAGCGCGTCACTGTGTTGAAGGATGCGCCCGCAACGGCTCTGTATGGTTATAAAGGCGCTAATGGTGCCATCAACATCATCACCAAGCGAGGTAAGTACAATAGCCACGAGATCAAGTTCACGTACGATCACGCCTTCAACCAGGAAGTGCGTCGGCCGAAATTCGTCAATGCCTATGACTATGCATTGGGCTTGAACGAGGCATACGCCAATGACGGTCTTGAGCCACGCTACGATGCTAATGCACTCAGTGCGTTCAAGAGTGGAAAGTATCCTTATTATTTCCCCAATGTAGACTGGATTGCTGAGACTTTCCGCAATCATGGTTCCAGCGATATCTTTTCGCTGAGCTTCCGTGGAGGTGGCAGTCGCCTGCGCTACTATACAGAGGCTTACCTCGTCAACAATGCCGGATTCATCAAGAATGCCAACCTCAACGATGGTTACAGCACACAGAATAAGTACCAGAAAGGCAATCTGCGTACGAATCTCGACATTGATCTGACATCTACCACTCAGCTCTCTGTTGACCTTGACGGTGTGCTCTTGGAGGCCTCTCGCCCCGGACTGTCCAGCGACAACCTGTGGGGTAAGATCTATACAGTGCCGGCAGCAGCTTTCCCTATCAAGACTGAAGATGGTCTGTGGGGTGGCAATGCTACGTGGGACGGCTACTCCAACCCGGTTGCTCTGACCGAAGGCCGTGCTTACAGCAAGGCGCATACACGTGCGCTCTTTGCCAACGCGACCTTGAAGCAGGACCTCTCTTCTGTGACGAAGGGACTGAGTGCTTGGACTCGCATCGCCTATGACAATATCGCTGCTTATTGGGAGAACCATACCAGAGAGTATAAATATGGTATGAAGTCGGTCACTGGCTGGAAAGACGGTGAGCCTTCGGAGTTCAGCACCTACACAGGAGGTAAGGAAAGCAACATGAGCAGTGACTCTAAGCTCGACTGGCAGAACAAAAACTTCAACTGGGGTATCGGTGTGAACTATGACCGTGCTTTCGGTGGGCATGCCATCCAGAGTGTGCTGATGTGGAACTATGAGTATCGCAACTGGGACGGCCAGAACAATACTTGGTACCGTACTACCGCCTCATGGTATAACCACTATGGTTTCATGAGCCGTTACTTTGCAGATCTGTCGCTGAGTCTGGCCACGAGCAATAAACTCGCTCCGGGTCATCGCACGGCGTTGAATCCTACCTTCTCTCTCGCTTGGCTGGCTTCGCGTGAGAACTTCCTCAAGGACGTCTCATGGATTGACTTCCTCAAGGTGCGTGCTTCTTGGGGTATTGTCTCCATCGACAATATCCCGGGAGAAGGCTACTGGGAGCAGGTGTTCACGGGCGGTGACGGTTATAACCTGGGGTCCAACTACGATGGTTACAGTGGTTGGAAAGAGGGCCGCTTGGCTTCGCTCAACAGCACACATGAGATGGCTGAGAAGTGGAACATCGGTGTGGATGGTACTTTCTTCAAAGGTCTGAACCTCACCCTTGACGGCTATTATCAGCATCGCTATGATCAGTGGGTAGCCTCAAGCGGAAAGAACTCTTCTGTTGCCGGTGTCAGCTTCCCTTATGTCAATGGCGGCATCGTCAACAGTTGGGGCTTTGAGGCCGGAGCACAGTGGAATCATGAGATTGCGCCTGCACTCAATCTCGTAGCCGGAGTCAACTACACATTAGCAAAGAACAAGATCAAGGAAGAGTATGAGGAGCCGCGTGAGTATAGCTACCTTGAGCGTACAGGTCAGCCTGTCGGTGCTATCTTCGGCTATCAGGCTATTGGCTTCTTCAAAGATCAGGCTGATGTTGATAACTCTCCTGTTCAGCGTTTGGGCACAGAGCCTAAGGCCGGTGACATCAAGTTCAAGGACCAGAATGGTGACAACGTGATTGACGAGCAGGATCAGGTGCGTATGGGTTACAACACCACATGCCCGGAGATCTACTATTCGTTCAATCTCGGACTGGAGTACAAAGGACTGGGCTTCTATGCTCTTTTCCAGGGTGTAGGAAACTATACCGCTATACTCAATACTCAGTCTGTGTGGAAGCCATTGGTAGACAACACGAATATCGGACAATATTACTACGATCATCGTTGGACTCCTGCAACAGCTGAAACGGCCAAGTATCCTCGTTTGTCTTCACAGGACAACAAGAATAATTACAACACCAACTCTGTATGGCTCGCCAACCGCAACTTCCTCAAGCTGCGCAATGTGGAGGTCTACTACAACTTCCCGAAAGCTCTTCTCGCCCGTACACGCTACATCAACAAGGCTAAGCTCTATGTGCGTGGTGTGGACTTGCTCTGCTTCGACCACATCAAGCGTGCCGATCCGGAGAACTATGGAGCCAACTACCCTCTTAACAGATCCGTCAATGTTGGTCTCGCACTGGGATTCTAAACTTCTAATCAAGACAAGATTATGACACTCAAAAATATCATATTGTTAGGAACGCTCGCCGTAGCAACATTGGCGTCGTGCAGCGACGAGATGGACTATAAAGAGTATTCCAACTACGGCAAGAAGTATGTCTTTAATAATTTCGACAATACCGTAGGCTTTGTCACCAACATATACAGCTATCTTGACTATGACTACGGAATTGTTGGTGAAGGCATGCTTGCCTCTGCTTGCGATGAGGCAGAGTATTCCTGGCGCTCAGGAAGCATCAACAACTTCACCAATGGTGCGCTCAGTGCCAACAATGCGCCATCGTTCTTTGGCTTCTATGGCGGTATTCGTGAGGCTAACTATTTCCTTGCCAACTACAAGGACTGCGACTTCTCGGAGTATCAGCTCAATAAGGACTACGCCAATCAGATGGCGCGCTTCAATCGCCTGCCCTATGAGGTGCGCTTCCTGCGTGCTTACTTCTATTTCAAACTGGTGAGCTACTATGGCGATGTGCCGTTCTACACGGATGTCATCAGCACCGGCGAGGCTAACGCCTTGGGCCGCACACCGGCTAAGGGCGTGCTCGATTTCGTTGTCAAAGAGTGCGATGAGATCGCTCCTCATCTGCCGATCAACTATGGTACGCTGGAAAACGATGCTGCTGTCGGTGAGACAGGACGTGTCGGACGCTTGGCTGCTATGGCCTTGAAAGCCCGTGCGCTCCTCTATGAGGCAAGCCCGCTGTTCAACACAAGTGGCGACAAGGAACTCTGGTATCAGGCTGCGCTGGCCAGTAAGGCTGTGTTCGACGCCTGCGAGGACAACGACCTCTTCTTGGGTCAGTACAAGAATCTTTGGGGAACAGACAACTGGCAGAACGACGAAGTGCTCTTGGCACGTCGCATCGGTGATCTCAACTGGTTGGAAACCAATAACTATCCCCGTGGCGTGGAGAACGGTAAGGGTGACAACTGCCCGACACAGACGCTGGTTGACGCTTATGACATGAAGTCTACCGGTAAAGCTTGGGATGAAGACAATAGTGGATTCGATCCTGCAAAGCCATACAACGACCGTGATCCACGACTGGCATTTACTGTTGCTGTCAATGGTGAGAAGAACTGGCCGTCGTACAATGGTGCGCCCTTGGAGACTTATTATGGTGGTGCTAATGGCGAGCCGCTCACAGGCGCCACGCCGACAGGTTACTACTTGAAGAAGCTGCTTGACGGATCAGTGAATATATCTTCTGTCAACAGTAACTCGAAGCGTCACTCTTGGGTTATCTTCCGTTTGGGTGAGTTCTATCTCGATTATGCTGAGGCTGCCTTCCGCTATTTAGGCAGTGCCGATGCTACCAGTACTGACTTGACGATGTCACCGCGCGAGGCTCTCAACCAGACACGTGTGCGCGCCGGTATGCTGGAATTCCCGGAAGGCATGAGCAATGACACGTTCTGGAAGAACTATGAAAAGGAGCGTATGGTGGAATTGGCCTTTGAGGATCATCGCTACTTCGACATTCGCCGATGGAAAGAGGGGGCGCAGCACGCCAATATCACAGAGATGAAGATCACCAAGAACAGTGATGGATCGTTCACTTACAAGCGTCAGATCGTGAAGCGTGTCTGGAACAACAAGCTCTATTTCCTGCCCATCCCGCACTCCGAGATGATGAAGCACACCAGTCCTGACTTTAAGCAGAATCCTGGATATTAATGTTATTGTATGATTCGTTTCATCATGCCCTGGTGAATGCCTGGGCACTTAACACGCATGACATGAAAATTTCTAAATATCTTTTCGCCGCCGCAATTGCTTGCGCCGCTTTTGCTTCCTGTGACGATAACTTCACAAATATTGAAGAGGCGGGCTATCTTGCTCAGCCCAAGACCATAGACGCTTCCTCTGTGACGTCTGAGGCGCTGTCTGGCGCAATCAAACTGAGATGGACGGTACCGGCTGATTCGAGCTTCTCCTATATGAAGATCTCGTATGTCAATCCGGCTAATCAGGAGAAGGTGACGAATGTTGTGTCGGTCTATACCGACTCTTTGTTGATCACCAACACCTTGAAGCGCTATGGCGATTACACGTTTACGTTTCAGGCTTTTAATGACAAGGGGGAAGCCGGTCAGCCTGTAGAAGTCAAGGCTCAGTCGGGCGCCGTGTTACCAACCATATCCTATGAGAAGGAGGATGAGCTAAAACTCACAGCCGACCAGCTGAGTACTGACAACCAGGAACCATCTGAAGGCCCGATTAAGAATCTTGTTGATGGTAACTCCAACACGTTCTTCCATACTCGGTGGTCATCCCCACAGAAGCCAATGCCGCAGTATGTACAGATTGACTTCAAGGAAACTCATCAAGTATTCATGCTTTACTATCAGAACCGTAATGGCTCACAACGTCCGCCAGCAGCCTTCGAGATTCAGGTTAGCAATGATGGCGAGACATGGGAAAAAGTCTTTGAGGTGGGCAGTGGACTGCCGACAGCGAAGTCTTCAGAGTATACAACACCTGGCATTGATGCCGGCAAATCATTTACTCATTTGCGCTTTGTCGTCACTCGTGAGGCTTCAAACAGCAATTTCTTCTGCTTGGCAGAGATGAAGTTCTACAACGCTAAGAAGATAGTGTACGATCCCGAGAACGACTAAGGTTGTTAATTATAATATAATGTAAGTTGATGAGGGGGGATATGTCGATCGGCTTTGGCATATCCCCTTTTTCTTTCTCTTGACCAGTTGCGGTATGGGGAAAGAGAACTACACATTATTATATACAGAATACAGATAAAGATGACAAACTATCGACAAATATCTCTGCTCGCCATTTGCCTGTCCTTCTTCTTTTCTCTCTCCGCCTTGGGACAGAAACCGATGGAGGGAGGACTCTGGAAAGACACGAGTGGAAAGCATATCAACGCGCATGGAGGAAATATCCTCCAGTATCGCGGCACGTATTATTGGTACGGTGAGACACGCAGCAACAATGGACCGGTCAGTTCGCTCGGTGTGAGCTGCTACACTTCCAAGAATCTTCGCGACTGGACTTCGCGCGGCTTTGTGCTCCGCGTGACCGATGACACCAACAGCGACATACAGAAGGGATGCATCATTGAGCGTCCAAAGGTGGTATACAACGCTCGGACGAAACAGTTCGTGATGTGGTTTCATCTTGAGCTGAAAGGGCAGGGCTATGCAACTGCCCGTGCTGCGGTGGCAGTCTGCGACAGTCCTACGGGGCCGTTCCGCTTTGTGCGTTCGGGTTGCGTCAATGCGGGCTGCTATCCGATCGGATTCTGTCTGCCCGACACGACCGACCTGCGCCACCAACTGCTCTTCCCTGAGCTGCAGACGTGGTGGACGCCGGAATGGAGAAAACAGATTGAGCGTGGCATGTTCTTCATGCGTGACCTGCAAGGCGGACAGATGGCACGTGACCAAACCGTGTTTGTCGATGACGATGGGAAGGCTTACCACATCTTCTCGTCCGAGGATAATATGACGCTCAACATTGCTCAACTCACCGATGACTACCTCCGTCACAACGGTTCGTTTGTGCGCGTGGCTCCCGGAGGGCAAAACGAGGCGCCGACGATCTTCAAGCACAATGGCACTTACTGGATGATCACCAGTGGCTGTACGGGCTGGGCGCCGAATGCGGCCTGCCTCTTCACGGCTAAGAACATTTTCGGGCCGTGGACGCAGCTGCCCAATCCTTGTCGCGGCGAGGGCGCGGAGACGACCTTTGGCGGACAGGGCGCTTATATATATAAGGTGGTGGACACAAAGCTTCGCCGGCGTTTCGGTGGTGCCGAATATCTGTTCATGGCCGATGTGTGGAAACCAAAAGAGTTGGGCAACAGCGGCCATCTGTGGATTCCGATCCACTTCGAGGACGGCAAGCCCATACTGAAAAAGTAATCAAAGAAAACCAAAGAATATCGACAAACAGCCGTGGAAACAGGCTCGTTTGTCGATATTCTTTTATAATTTTGTAGCGACAATAACGAAAACGACGTTTCTGTAAACACATTCTAAACTGATATCATCATGAAAACAGAATTATACATTATCATCGCTGTTTTGTTTCTCCTGACCATCATCATGATCTGGTGGGGCGTTAAGACTTTCCTCGATATACGTAGGAGACAGAAAGAGTGGAAACAGCTTCAACTACATAATACACAGTCTCACCTACAAAATACACAGCCTCACCCCCATACCCCTCTCCGAGGGAAAGGGGAGTGATTACTTTTGCGGGCGACTTCTAACGCTTGAGGCGGTTGAATGTCTTTAGGAAAAAAGTAGTGTTGCATCTTATCAACTTTAGGTCATCGTCAATTGCATCATGTAACATAAAAGATGGTGGCTCATTTCCCCTTCACCCTTTGAAGGTAATCTCTATCGTGACGCGAGACGCATTACCTCCTACATCGGCACTGCTATGTAAGTTTTGGCTGGAATAGATGCGATCGCGTTATTATATCCCTCCCCGTGGGGGAGGGATCGTGAGGGATTATTGTCTATTCAGAGCTTTATCTCGCATTTCTTCCCCGTGTATTCTACGGTCTGCCCTGCCTTCTTGCCGTTGCCGTCGACGGCGGTGATGCGGAAGCGGCGGCGGGAAAGCATACCCTTGTAGGCGCCCTTGCGATTGCCGATGGTCAGCGTGTGCGTGGACTCGTCATAGTCAAAAGGGATGAGTGTGTAGTGGCCGCGTTCATAGTTGTAGTTGTTGCCCTCGTCCTCATAGAGTTCAAAGTGGCCGTTGGCACCGCAGTAGACTTTCACTTCAAGATCATCCCAAGGCTTCTCTGTACTGTATTGTACGTCGGGACCGAAAGGCAGGATGGCTCCGGCCTTGACATATACCGGCATGATGTCAATCGGGCAGAGACGCTGAATGGTTTGACCGCCGGCGTGTGGCTGGTCGTCCCAGAAGTCATACCACAGTGTGCCTTTTGGCAGATAGACAGTCGTTGGCGCTGCGGCCTTGCTGACGTCGGGATAGATCAGATGCCCACGCTTCTTGCTGTCCTTCCACGTGTACATGGGGTCAGTGACCGGTTTGACGAGCAGGTTGCGGCCGAAGAGATATTCGCTGTTCAGCGTTGCGGCATGACGGTCGTTGGCAAAGTCCATGACCAGTGCACGCATCATTGTTCCGCTGTTGAGCACGCAATCGGCAGCTGAACTATAGGTATAAGGCAGCAGGCGGTAGCGCAGACGGATGTATTTCACGATCGCGTCGTAGCACCAGTCGCCTTCTTTGCCGAAACGATAGAGCTCGCTGACCATCGGCGACGAGCAGTGGTTGCGCATCAGCGGCATGAAGGCTCCCCATTCCATCCAACGTGTTTGCAGTTCTTGCAGGGCTGGGTTGTGGGGATTCTGCTCAAACTCCCAGTAGAAGAAACCGCCGAGGTCGGTGTTCCAGTAGGGAATGCCGCAGAGCGAATAGTTCAGTCCTGAGGGGATCTGCTGCTTCATCTCCTGCCACGAGGCAAGAATATCGCCGCTCCAAGAGAATGTGCCGTAGTGCTGGATGCCGAAGGAAGCACTGCGTGTCATCATCAGCACACGCTTGGCGTTGCCCTCTTTGGTGGCACGCTGATGCTCATAGATGCCCCTGTTGTGCACGAGCGGAAAGGCGTTCTTTACGCTTCTCCACGATCCGTCGGCTGTCATGCAGTCGTCGTCACCTGGCTTTTCGAAGTGGTCGGGCTCTGAGGAGTCGGTCCACCATGCGTCAAAGCCCATCTTCTGCAAGTTGGTCAGATACTTCCAATAGATGTTACGAGCCTTGGGGTTAAAGGCATCGTAGACCTTCACACCTTGGTTTCTCGGCCACGTGTCGAAGGGACAGAGGGCTCCGATGGCGTTGAGCTCTTTATATTGCTCGGTCCAGGGGCCGAAGTTAGCCCAGATAGAAATCATCAGATGACCGTTGTTGCGATGGACATGGTCTACCATCTCCTGCGGACTCTTGATGCGTGGCTGCTGTGGTTTGAGATTTTTCATGTCGCCGGGCAGGTAGCGTTGCCAGGCAGGATCTCCCACCTTATTAATATAATAGGGGTTCATGAAGCGCATCGCATTCCAGTTGGAGTCGCATCCCCAGTATTGCCAGTCCTGCACCATCGCGTCGACAGGGATCTTCAGCTCACGGTATTTGTCGAGCACGCCGACGAGTTCGTCACTGGTCTTGTAGCGCTCGCGGCACTGCCAGAAGCCCATGGCCCACAGTGGCGGCAGCGTAGCCTGTCCCGAGAGTTCACGTACGGAGGCGATGACGCCGTCGGCTGTACCGTCGCGATAGAGGAAGTAATAGTCGACAAACGGCGCCACCTCACTGCTCATCGTGGTTTCCGAGCCTGCGTCGTCGAACAGCGACCGTCCGGCATTGTCCCAGTAGACTCCGTAGCCTTTGCCGCTGAGAAAGAAAGGAATGGAGATGTAGGTGTTGTGATTCCACATCTCCACCTTCTGTCCGCGGTGGCTCATGAGCGTGTCACGCAGCTGTCCGAGTCCATAGACGGCCTCGTCGCTGGCCAGCCGGAAGCCTTGGCTGACCTGATACTTCCCGCGGTCCACGTCGTGGTTGCATGGCGAGAAGTGATGTCCGGTAGCCTGCAACAGTTCTGTGCCTTTGTTGTCGGAAAAGGTGATGTAGCCTGTCTGAAGGTCAAGGGTGGCGGATATCATCGACGAGCGAAGCGTGATCTTTCCGTCACGCTCTTCCTCGGTGATGGGCTCCGTGACGTTCTGTCCTGGTTTCAGCAGCACGGAGTAGCTCTTCTTCTGAATGTTGGTGTCCGTACCGGGATACACTCTCACACGCACGATCGATGGTGAGCAGAAGCTCAACTCGGTGGTGTGTCCGTCGACTGCGCGGCAGATGCCGGTAAGGGTTTTACGTTTGGCAGCATGGAGCGGCAGCAACAGTGCCAGCAAGAGTACCAATAGGATCGTCTTTTGTTTTGTCATATCATTGATTTGTTTAGGTATAGCCTTTCTCACTCGCAAAGATAAGACATTTTCTTCAATGTGCAAAAGAAAAGCCGGGAATAGTGAACGAATCTCATGTCGCTCTTTTCCTAAAACTCTCACACAGGGTTATGGACACACAGAGAAGCCTTTGCCTTGTGAGAGAGCTTGGAGAATAGAGGATTATAGGCAGCGGGCACAGACTCAGCTAAGACTTCCGTCTGAGCACCGCTGTCAGTTTGTGTTTAGTAGATCTTTCTGAGTGGATGATTCGTCCGTAGTCAGATCAATTTCCTGAATAACCTGGATTTTGTTTCAGGTTGCCGTTGGTGAGTAGTTGCTTATTGGGAATCGGGAAGAGGTTCTTCGTTGCGTCGCTGGCATCGTGTGAGAACCATGAGCGGGTAGTGAAGACACCGAAGCGGATCATATCCTGGCGACGTCGTCCCTCCTGCGAGAATTCCCATCCGAGTTCATCGAGCATTCTTCCATAGGTGATGGTTGCGTTGTCGTGAGTGGTTTTGGTGATGTCGCGTCGACCATAGTCGTAGCAACTGTTACCCATAAGTTGTTCACCGGTGACAATGGCTTTCTCAGGATGACTCTTGAAGTTGCGTTGACGCACCTCGGTGACCAGTTTCGCAGCTTCATCAGCATGACCGGTTCGGAGCAGCGCCTCTGCTTTCATCATCAACACGTCGGCATAGCGCAACAGCGGGAAGTCGTTGCTCAGTCGGTTGGTGCTGTTCTTGGCATATTCAAATTTGCCCCAGCGGAGTCCCTGGTTCTCTTCCGAGCCATCGATGCTGTTGACCTCATTGACATATACCAGTGGCTTGCCGACCATGCCACCCATAGTGCATTTGAGCACTTCGCCGTCGGCAGAATACTGGGTGCCAGAGATGAAGTCATCGGTCAGTCGTTGATCATCCTTGTCAAAGGTGTTTATGTACTGTGGCATGACGCAAACGCCGCCCCACGGAGTAGCCTGGAAATTATAGGTCGCCTGATTTTCCGGTTGCAAGGTGTACATGTGGAAGTCGAAGGCGTTCCAATCTGTGATATACGTCTCGTCGAAGGGCAGGGCAAAGATAATTTCCTTGGAGTTCTCGTTGTTGGTGGCAAAGACATTCTTGCGCGTGGCGTCAAGGGAATAGTGACCGCTGTTGATGACCTTGTCACACATCTCTATGCATTTGTCGTAGTCTTTGTGGGTGCCGTTGGAGAATACTTCCGAGTTGAGATACATCTTGGCGAGCAACGTGTATCCAGCCCATTGGTTGAACCGGCCATAGTATTCACTATTCACCTTGTCGGAGAGTAGCGGAATATTTTCTTCCAGTTCTTTCACGATAAACTCATAGACTTGCTGTCGTGTGCTCTGCTCGGGCAGGAACCCTTCCGGAACGTCGAACTTGGTGATGATGGGCACATTGCCAAAGAGATCGTCGAGAAGGTAATAGTATGAGGCACGCAGCACTTTCAGCTCTGCCATGACGCTTTCCTTGCTGTCACCGAGCTCCACCTGTCCGGACTCTATCTGATAGAGCACACGGTTGCAGGCATTGATGCCGTCGTAGGTGCGCACCCAGCTGTTGAGCGGTATTTCGTCCTCGCTTGTCCACTTGTGTTGGTGCATACGCTTATACACACCTCCGTCGACCCACCCGTTGGGCCTTGCTGGAATCACATCCTCGTCGGTGCAGAGCATCTCCGCTCTTGCCACACCATTCCACAGGAGCATGGTTTTGCGCCAAGAGACATAGGCCGAGGAAAGCAGTGAGGCCACGTCCTCATCCGTGGGCTTGAAGCCGTCGGCAATCACACTGTTGTAACTGGTGTCTTTGAGATCGGTGCATGAAGACATCATCGTGCAGGCAGCCAAAGCGGCCACACATATATTGATAAGATTGAATTTCATGATAAAAGTATTTTAGATGACGATTAGAAGGTGACCACAGTGCCGAAGGTAAACGAACGGGTATGAGGATAGATGTCGCGGTTGTCGTAGCCAGGATTCAGTCCGGCTGTCGTCACCTCGGGATCTATGCCTTTATAACCGGTGATGGTGATGACGTTGTTGACCGTAGCGTACAGGCGCAAAGCCTTGATGTACTTGCCGATCTTCTTGAAGTTGTAACCCAACGTGATGTTGTCGATCTTCCAATAGTCTCCGTCTTCGACATAGTAGCTGTTGAATTCCTCAGAGCACAGTGTGTTGAGCACGGCCTTTCCGAACACCTTGTCGTAGGCAGAGCGCAGGCGGTTCCAGTCTTGTCGGCTACGGTTCTCATAGAACATCCTGACGCCGTTGATGATCTGGAAGCCGAAGGCTCCGCGCATGTTCACGGCGAGATCCCAGTTTTTGTATTTCACTTGGTTGTTGAATCCTAAGTACCACTTAGGTACACCGTTGCCGATGATCTGCTTATCTTCAAAGGAGTGTGTGAAGTCATCATAGCCGACCTCCTTACCTTCGTGGTTGCGATAGATCCACTTGCCGTTGTCGTCAACGCCCACCACTTTGAATCCGTAGATGTCTCCTACGCGGTGCCCGATCCTGACAATATGTGATTCAGTCTTCACCGGTTCCTCGATCCAACCTGTCATGAAGTAGTCCGACGATGTTTTGTACAGGTCGTTTGACAGGCTCTTGAGCTTATTAGTGTTTGTTGAGAAAGTGACGGTGCTTGACCAGGTAAGGTCGTGGGTCTTCACTGGAATGGCATTGATCATCACTTCAAGTCCGTGGTTGCTCATCTCGCCCACGTTGGCGCGTGTGGTAGTATAAAGGTTTGGCGGTGAGGGCACGGCATAGTCATAGAGCAGTCCCTTGATGAGTCGATAGTAGTAATCGATGGTTCCGTTGATACGATAGTCAAGGATACTGAAGTCCATGCCAAGGTCCACTTCGTGTTTCTCTTCCCATTTCAGCGTGCTGTTGGCGTTTTGTGTAGGCTGCAGGGCACGGATCCATTTGCCGTTATAGAGGTAGTAATCGCCATAGCCCAACAACGACTTCCCTAAGAAAGAGTCGCTGGGTTGTGAACCGGTGACACCGTATCCGGCGCGCAACTTGAGGTCGTTGAACACTTTTTGCTTGCTCATGAAAGGTTCATTGGTTACTCGCCATCCTATAGAGATGGAAGGAAAGTTGCCCCAAGGATGTTTGGTACCTTCCAACTGGCTGGCAGCCTCGTGTCTTAAGGCGGCCATCAACAGATAGCGGTCGCGATAGTTGTAATTGATGCGCCCGAAGAAGCCGATGAGGTTGGTGTCGAGCCAGTAGCTGTATTCCGTAGCGAGTCCTTTCTTCAAGGCCTGTCCCACTCCGATATTATGCCAACTGAAGAGGTCGGTCGGGAAGTCATAGTTCTGCTCGTACTGTCGGTTATAGTTCATCTGCTGATAGCTGTATCCGGCCAAAGCCTGGATCGTGTGTCCGTCAAAGGTCTTATGGTACTGTGCGGTCAGCTCGATGAGTTTGGTCATGTTATTGGCAGAACCAGTGCTGGCATAGCCGTTGCGTCCGTCGCGAATGGTGGAGATGTGGTGTTTCGTCTCGTAGTATCCGCCTGTCTGGCTGATACGGTCGTAGGACAGCAGCGCGTTGAGTGTCAGATCCTTGATGGGCCGATAGGCCACGTTGCCACTGATACGTATCTGTTGCAGGTCTTGCTGGCCGTCGGACTCATAGATACGTGCCAACGGGTTGTCGTAATTGAAGATACCCGTATTCTCGTACCACGTGCCATCTGCGTTTTTGATAGGCTCCGTAGGGTTGTGGATCATGGCCTGCCGCCAGCTGTAGGTGTCGTAGCTGCCGCCATCTGTGGTTGAGGTGTAACCAGTCTTATTGGCAAGAAGCTGCAGTTTGATGTTGACCTTGTCGTCGAACATGCTGTGGTTGACCTCGGCACGGCCCTGGAATTCTTCCTTGTCAGACTTGTGGAAGATACCTTGTAGGTTGCGGTAGTTCATGTTCACGACATAGTTGGTCTTGTTAGTTCCGCCCTTGAACATGAGGTTGTGAACATGACTTACACCTGTTCGCAGAATCTCGTCGATCCAGTTGGTGTTATAACCCATGTCCCATGAAGCTCCACGCAGTCCGTCCTTGATCTGCTGCCGGTAGTCATCAGCCGTACAGAAATCCGGCTTCCTGACGATATTCGACAGAGAGAGGTAGCCGCTGTACTGCACTTCGTTGATGCCGTCGCCTTTTGCTTTCTTTGTTGTAATCATCACAACGCCATTGGTGCCGCGTGATCCATAAATAGCAGCGGCGGATCCGTCCTTGAGCACGTCGATGCTTTCAATGTCTTCTGGTGCCACGGTATTGAAGTCGCCTGGTATTCCGTCGATGAGAATAAGTGGTTTGGTTGTCGCACCCAAGATGGTGGTGTTGCCACGTAAAGCCACTTCCGTTCCTCCAACGGGGTTGCCCGTGGGGTTGGTGATAGACAGGCCTGCAATTTTCCCTTGGATGAGCTGGCCGGCATCGTTGACAGCGCCGACAGTGAAGTCTTCGCTTTTTACGCTTCCCACGGAACTGGTCACGTCGCCCTTGCGCTGTGTGCCGTAACCGATGACGACCACTTCGTTGAGCACCTTGTTGTCTTCCTGTAAACTGATTTGCAGGCTGCGCTTGTTGCCCACGACGACGTCCTTGTTAGTGAATCCAATATATGATACTTGCAGCGTGCTACCTGCTGGTACGTTGATCGTGAAGTTTCCGTCAAGATCACTCACTGTGCCGTTGGTGGAACCTTTCTCCATGATGGTTGCGCCGATGATGGGTTCTCCCTTTTCATCAGTAATGCATCCTTTCACGACATGGCCTTTTGTCTGAGCACCGCTTTGCAGCTGTACGGGAGCTGCAGCCTCCTTCTTGTGCAAAATGATGTTCTTGTCACGGATCTCGTACTCGAGATTGCTGCCACTGATGATTTGGTCGATAGCCTGTGAAAGCGTGGTGGCATGTACATTCACTTTTCTGTCAGTGGCAATGGCGTCTGCGTTGAAAACAAACGAGTAGCCAGTTTGCTGTCGCAGGGCTGTCATGGCTTGAGCGATGGTGGCTGAGTGTAACTTCAGTTTCACCTTCTGAGCCTGTCCGCTGATGCTGGTTCCCAATAACAGGAGTGAAGCCAGCATGATCTTCTTGTTTAGCGTAGTCATAGCTGTTTAGTTAGATAAATAGATTTAATGTATGTTGATAATAGGTCGAATCAGGTAGGATAGCCAAGTGGCGCGCTTAGTAGATGTCTATATGTTTCCCTTTGATGGTGTATCTCAGAGTACCCGTCTCTTTGAGTGCTTGCAGAATATCTGTGTAGCTTTGCTCGTGTGTTGAGAAAGTGCCGTAGAATCTCTTGTTGGCCGTGGCCGTGTGGTGGATGCTGATGTCAATGTTGTAGGTACGTTCCAACCTCTTTGAGATGTCGGCAACTGTGGTGTTGTGGAAGATCAGCACACCTTGACTCCATGCAATGCCGTCAGATTGTTTGCTGGCTATGGCAATGTGTCCTGTCCGCTTGTCGATGACGGCTTCCTGTCCTGTCACGATGATACTAGCCTGTGTGTCGTTTCCGGTTTTCAACTCTATGCTACCTTCGTCTATGACGACTTTAGCCTGATCGTCTTCAGGATAGTTGGTAATATTGAGTTTCGTGCCGACATCGCGGATGGTCATTTTTGCAGTGAGGATCTCTACGGGCTTGTCGCTGTGATGGACGATAGAGAAATAGGCTTCACCAGTGAGATTGATTTTGCGTTCTTTCAATCCGAAACTTTGTGGATAGCAGAGCTTAGATCCACCATTGAGACAGACCTGTGTGCCGTCTGGAAGGCGAAGAGACATGGTGGAGCCCTTGGGAACATTCATTTCTACGTTTGCCAGCTGTCCTGTCCATGACTTTATGCCTTGGCGGTAACAAAGCACTGCTGTCAGTGACACTGCGAAAATCAGCACTGCCGCATAGCGGACAAAGCTGAAAATGCGACGTGGACTCTTTGCCTCTGCAGAATGCTGCTGTTCGAGCTCGCGTTGCTGGAATTTAGCATAGCCTGCTTGCCAGCTGTAATTGTCTGCTTGGTGTTCGGCCTTTGTTGTCATCCATATCTCGCGGCAACGCAGTATGATATCCTTGTTGGCGGAGTCTTCCTCAAGCCAGCTTTTGAGCTGACGTTTGTCTTCCGTGGAAATGTCTCCACTGAGATATGCAATGATCAGGTCTTCTATGTGTGGGTCAAGTTGCTTCATCGTTGTCTTTTCCCTTGCAGACAACGATTACGAGGAAGAGGGTAGTGGGAAATATGTTTTTTTTAGGTAGTTCATGTGGACCATGTTGCTTGACTTTTACCGCCAAGGGTGTTAGGGCGGCCACGGAGGAACCGTCCCTGCGCTGTCGCCATGTCTTACCCCGCCGCTGACTTCTGCACCTGAACTGTTTATAAGAAAGCGCGCCAATCACAGGATATATCCGCTGCGCCATAATTTCTTTATTTCCCTCATTCCAACCAGTAGCGTCATTGAAAGTGATCATGTTACTTTCTTGAAGAAGGGCAGGGGGGAGGCTTATGTCCTTAAAGTCGCTTTATCTCTTCTTCTGACAATCCGGTAATCTTGGCAATAAGGTCTGTGGCTATGCCGGCAGATTTCATGGCTTTTGCGTGGTTGATAGTTGCATCTCGTATTCCTTCCTTCCTGCCTTCTTTTCTGCCTTCTTCCCTGCCTTCTTCCCTGCCTTCTTCCCTGCCTTCTTTTCTGCCTTCCTCTTTAGCAGTGTCCATGCCGTTCTTGATGTCACGGTAGGCATTGCTGCTGAGTTCGTAGTCACGCAGTTCATTAGTGTTGAACTTGGAGATTTCAGCTGTGGAGAAAAGCTGCTCAAAGACGCGCCCTTGCAACTCGGCCGGGCGCGCGAAGAGACGCTGCATATTCTTCAAGGCAAAAAGCCATTTGTCAAGAGTGGTCTTTAGTTCTCCCAACTCCTTATGAAAGCAAGCCAACTCAACATAAATGTAGGTGAGCTTGTCATAGAATACCTTTTTAGAATGTATATCCATGAGTTTCACCTCCTTATACACCCCGCTGTCGCTCTGCTTGTCCTCGGGGAAGGTGAAGTTGAGGATGCCTATGGTATAAACTGGACTGAGTTTGTAGTCCCAGTCGCCGCGCTTGCTCTGCTCAGCTATGGGGAATGTGGAGTAGTATATGGATCTGTCCTTGTAGAATTCCTGATAGACGTTCTGCATCTCAACGATAAAGCGTGAGCCGTCTTTTGCCTGGCAATAGACGTCAAACACAGCACGTCGCTCCTCGATGTTCGTTCCGAGTTGCTCGCTGTTTCGGTAGGTGACATCACTCACCTCGCGCTCCCCCTCAAGCAGTGCGTTGAGAAAGTCTATAAGCAGAGCCTTGTTGAAGGGTGTGCCGAAAATGCGCTTGAAGCCGAAGTCGGTCAGCGGATTGATGTATCTCTCTGTGTAGTTGATGTCCATTGGATTCATAATTGTCTGTGTCTAAATGATTATCCTCTGCAAATATCGGCAAAAAACATCAAATAAGCAAGAGACTTAAGAATTTTTTTAGGTTTTCGACAGAACAAAATCTGTTCTGTCTTTCAGTCTGTCATTCTTATCTGTCGTTTTTCTGTCTTCATTATCTGTGTTGCTACTTTCTTATCCGTTTGTTTGTTTTTCTGACAAAAAACGGGCACTGAGAATCGATTCTTTTCCACGAAGACCTACTTTGCTCTGATTTTCGTGAAAATCAGCATGTTTTTGTAAGTTACTGATAGACAATATGTTATGAATACGAGTGCATTTTGTGCGTATCAACTCGTTTTTTTTCTTGCAAAATTCTCTAGATAATTTTTGGTCAAAAAGGTATTTTGATGCTGTCATCTCGCTTATCTGACCATGTCATCTCGCCTTTCTGACCTTGTCATTTAAGCGAGATGACAGTATCAAAGTGCCTTTCTGAGCATTAAAGAGCGCAAAATTCGATGGAAAAAGTCAGTTTTGTGTGGGCTTGATGATGGGATGCCGATTCAGCACTCTCTATATTGCGAGTAAACGCGGAGGGTGTTTTGTCAAGAAAGTTAGATGGTTTTTCCGAATTCTAAGCTCTGTTCAATTGGCAAAAACAATAGCAAGTAGTGTGTTAGATCCGTGTGGCTTGATTCAGTTCTGACATCTAAATCAGTGGCAGAACTTGGTCGGTTTTGTTTTAGATCATGGGTAAGTGACTGCGATTTTTGTCTCAAATCAGTGGCAAAAGGTATCCGTTGTGGTTTGCAAGTCAGGAATGTTATACAGAAAAATGAGTACAAAAAATCCCTCACAACTATGGCGGTTGTGAGGGATCTCGGTGTTTTTTTGTAGGACTATTCCACCGTCACCTTGGTGATGGTGTATCCGTTACCAACCATCAGGAAACCGTTTTGGTCCTTGAGGAGTTGGATGGAGAGGTCGGTGAGTTCGTATTCGAGTACCTGACTGCCACTGATGGTGATGTCACCACGCTCGGGATCGCCTTTGCCCGTAAGCAGGTTGTTCCACCATGCTGTGGTTGCCGTGCCCTGACCCTCGCCGCTGACATAAACTTTCAGAATAGTTTCGGCGTGGACATGGTTGATGAAGTCGTCCTTGAGCGCATCGAACGGCGTGCCCCACGTGACGTTGAAGCTGCCCTCCCACAGCGTCTCGCTCTGGTCGGGATAAGGCTCATTTGTCACCTTGATCTTACCGCCGCCATACTGCTGTCCGGCTGCATCTTGGAGCACTACACGGTAGTCACCCTCTGCCAAATCAGCCGGAATGGCGAGCGTCAGATTGCCGTTTTCTGCACTGACGATGGTAGCCTCTTTGTCACCGATGAACACTTTGGCCACCTTGTCGAGGTTGGAGCATCCGTGGATCGTGGTCTTTGCGCCCGGCGCCACCCACAGATCTTTAGCCTTTGTGCCGAGCACGGGGTCGCCGTCGGCGGGCGTGATCACCACGCGTGTCGTGCGCGAGGTGGAGAGCCCCTTTGTCGTGGTGGCCACAATCTTCAGTTCATGGTCGCCGGCGAGCAGTGGCTGGTCGATGGAGTCGCCCTCGTGGATGAGCTGTCCGTCGAGGTACCACGATATCGTCGTGTAGTCACGTGGCGTAGCGATGATGTTAAACACGAAGTTACTGGTGCGGCTTTGCGTGATGAGGGTCTGGGGCTGACCATCCTTCCACTCCGGGATGTTGGTGTTGAGGATGCGCGGCGCATCGGTCTCCTCAACTGTGAAGAACGGATCATCGTCGGAGGAGCAGGCCGTGAATGCTGTGGCGGCACAGGCTATCATCAGCAGTCCGAAAGCGCGCAGAGCGATATGCTTGATTGTTTTCATTGTTGTCGTTGTCTTGAATTGTTTGTTGTTCTATTGGCCCGACAGACTGTTTTGCACTGGCGGGCCAGGTCGATGAAGTCTACTTGACGTTGATGTCCTTGGTGTCCCACCACAGGCGGTGGTGCCAGTCGTCGTCGCCTCCCATGCGCTGGAGCGCCTCGTCGTAGTGCTTGCTGTTGTATTTCGACTCGAGTATCGGGTACTTCAGGCGTACCGGCGTGGTGAGGTTCTTGTCGTCGTAGGTGAAGTCACTCTCAAATTTAGCCAACTTTGAGCGGTCCTTGAGCACCGGATAGTCGCTGCGGCGCAGGTTGGCCCAAGCCTCGGCGGGGTTCATCATGTGCAGAATCCAGGCTTGCGTGTTGATATTTTCCTTAGGATTGTTGCCAAGCGGGTTGGCGGCTATGAACTTGCTGATCTCTTCGTCGGAGATCTTCTCCGATGTGGTGAGATAGTAGTCGTTGAGCATCTTCATCGAAGCACGCACTCCGTCTTCGTAGAGCTGTTCGGCATCGCTGCTGACATTCCATCCTTTGGTCTTAGCCTCCGCCTTTAGGAAGTCCACCTCAGCCGACGTGATGAGAATACCGGGACGGTCAGGCATCTCGAAGTCGATGTTCAGGGCCGGTCGCATCATGCGTGCGTTGAAGTTGCTCTGGTCGTATCCGGCAGCAGGATCGTCCTTGACCATCTTGTCCAAAGTAGGAATCTCGGAGTTGGCCGGCGCGTTGATCCAGTTGTTCCACCAGGCAGCACCCGGGTCACAGGGTGCCTCTGCGGTGTTGCTGCGCTTGAGATAAGCAACCACCTCGTCGGTGAGGTCGTGGTTGCCCTCTCGGTCGGGCGAGATCTCGGAGCGCTTCGTGTTGATGTAGTGGCGGCAGATACGGTACAGACGCGGGTCGCCGGTCTGCTGCATCAGGTCGAAGAAAGTAGAACTGATGAACGTCGGGGATGTAGGATCTTGGCCGTAGAGGATCTCGCCGAGCGCATTGACGCGGAAGTCATATTCCTCAGCACCCTTATAGAGCGTGAAGGGCTCGTTGGCATAGATGACATAAGCGTTTTGCGAGGCATCGATGATGTAGCCGTGCGGATCGTTGAGGGCAGCCTCGAACTCCTTCTGAGCCTTCTCGGGGTTGATGTCGGAGATGCGCATGGCGAAGCGCAGGCGCAGACTGTTGGCGTAGCGCTGCCAAGCCTGGCGGTCACCCTTGAGGCTGGTCACGTCGCCCGTGATGCGGTCGTTAGCATTGTCGAGTTGGTCTACGCACGCCTTGAGTTCTGTGAAGAAAGCGTTGTAGATGTCCTCCTGCTTGTCATAGACCGGGTTGGAGATGCCCTTGATATATCCCAGTCCGGCTTCGGAGTAAGGAATGTCGCCATAGGTGTCGGTGAGCACCGACATCAAATAGACGCGGTGGATGCGCAGCGCAGCGTTGAGGGCGGGCTGGCTTTCCTGCGTGGTGTTGATGGCATCGACGAGGTTCTTGATGGCCACGGAGTAGTAGCGATCCCAGAGCAGACGGCTCTGGTCGTCGTTGGCGTGTACACTTCCGGCATAGTTGGTCACGTTCCAGGCACCGGCGAAGTGCTGTGTGAAACCGGTGATATAGCTGCGGTAGGTGTCCATGAGGCTGAAGTCGCCATAAGTCTGGAGCAGCACCGTGGTCAGCTGGTTGTTGGGGTCGATGGTCTCGCTCTTGCTGTCATCGGTGTTGACCTCGGCCATGTGGTCGTCGGAGCACGATGTCATCACGCCGCAAGCCAAAGGCAATGCGAAGGCCAGAGAGAGCAGACCCTTAGCTGTATATTTCTTGATGAGTGATTTCATGATTGCTTGATATTTTATGAATGGAGTGGTTGTTACTGCCATTCGTTGTTTAGAACTTCACGTTGACGTTGAGACCGTAGCTGCGGCGGGAGGGCAGAGAGCCATATTCCAGTCCGAGTCCGGAGGTGTTGTATCCGGAGTCCGGATCGATGTTGGGGATGTTCTTCCACACGATGAATGGGTTGCGGGCCACGAAGCTGACAGTGAGTCCTTTGACAAAGTTGCCAAGCATCTTCTCGGGGAAGGTGTAGCCGAAGGTGATCTCGCGGCACTTGACGTAGGAGTTGTCATAGATAAACATCGAAGGAGCGTTGTCGGCGGCACTCTTCCAGTAAGCCTCGGGGTTGACGGGGATGTCGTTGGGCTTGAAGCTTCCGTCGGCCTGCTCGATGACACCGGGAATAACATAGCCGCGGGCCTTGCCCTCTGCGCGCCATTCAGCGATGGTCTTTCCGGCGGCGAGGCGAGCTTCCTCTGACTGGTACCACTCCTCGCGTCCGGCGAGCGTCTCCTTGGCCTTGCCGGTCTGGTAGGCCGAGCGCATGGACATGGAGAAGAGATCAGCGCCTACCTTCACGTCGAAGGAAGCCGAGAGACGGAAGTTCTTGTAGGAGAAGGTGGTGTACCAACCGCCTGTCCAGTCCCAAGAAGCATTGCCGAGCACGTGAGTCTTGTCGTCGACGATCGGCATACCGGTCTCAGAGTTGATGATGACCTGACCGTCGGCATTGCGTTTGAAGTCCTTGCCGACGATGGAGCCGTAGTTCTGACCGACCTCAGCGCCGACGCTCACGCCGCACCAGGTAGCCTTTTCGAGCTCGAAATAGTCCATGCCGTCGACGAGCTTCTTCACCTTATTATTATTCTTGGAGAAGTTCACGCCCAAGTCCCAAGCGAAGTCCTTGAGTTGCAGGGCACGTCCATTGAGGGCAATCTCCACGCCACGGTTCTGAATCTCACCGGCATTGATGAGGCGATTGGCATAGCCGCTGGTGGAAGAAGAAGCCAGACGGATGATCTGATCTCGCGAGTTCTGATTGTAGTAAGTGATATCGAGTCCCATGCGATAGTTGAAGAACTTCATCTCCAAACCGAGCTCATAGGAGCTGGTCATCGTGGGCTTGAGGTCCTTGTTGGGCTGGGTATAGTTGTTGATCATGCCGATGGTAAAGCCCGGATAGCTGTACTTTGCCGTAGCGTAGTTTAGCGCGAGCTGATAAGGATCGGTGTCGCTACCCACCTTTGCCCAAGAAGCGCGCAGCTTACCAAAGCTGATGATGCGCTTGTTCTTGATGAACTCAGAGAACACCATGCTGCCCGATACAGAAGGATAGACATAGGTGTTGTGGTTCAGCGGCAGTGTAGAACTCTTGTCGCCGCGCAACGTGCCTTCGAGATAATAGGTGTGTTTGTAGCCCAGCGAGGCACTGCCGTAGAGCGAGTTGATCTGCTTCTTATAAGTATCTTGCTGTACGTGCTGCTCGGAGTAGTTCATGATCGTCTCCAAGTTCATCATCTGCTGGTTGAGACCCTTCATGGTGTAGGTCTTGTTGTCGACCTTGAAGATGTTGCCGCCAAAGGTGGCGTTGAGGTCAAAGTCGCCCCAGCTGTGGTTGTAGAGCATGAGGAGCTCGGCGTTGAGCGTGCGGTTGTGGAACACCTGGTTGGTCAGTGAACCGGCGGCCTGACCCGGCGTGGTCTTTGCCACAAAGTCGTCGAAGGTCATGTTGTTGATGTCGGTACCCACAGTTCCCTGGAGTTTCAGTCCTTCAGCAATGTTCCAGATGGCCTTGCCGGTGAGGCGGAAGACGTCCTTGGCGGAAGTATTCTTATTTTTGTAAAGGTCCCAGTACGGGTTCTTGTTGTATTGGTCGAGTCCGTTCCAGTTGGCATAGGTGCCGTCGGCGTTTTGATAGGTGCGCAGCCACGCCTGGTTGTAGGTAGAAGCGAGCGTCATCAGGTTCTTACCGACATTGCTCTGTGAGTCGCCGAGTGCCGGGCGGTTCTTCACATTCTCGCGTGTGTAGTTGGCGGTAAAGTCAAAGTCTACGGGGCCGGCTGAAGTGGTGGCGCGCAGGTTGAAGTTGTCGCGGTTCATGTGGGTGTTGGGCAGGATGTCCTTGTTGCGCATGTCGGTCATGGAGAAGCGCACGCCTGTCTTACCCGAACTGACGGAGAGCACGGCCGTGTTTTGTGCGGTGAGACCCGTGCGGAAGAAGTTCGAGGTGTTGTCCGGCCAGATCTGGAAGGGGCGTTTCTGTCCGTCGAAGTACTTCACGAGGTAGTCATCGGCCTTCGGTCCCCAGCTCATGTTGGTACCAGAAGTGGTTGTGTCGAGATACTGTCCGCCGTTGCCCATACCATAGACCTGCTGTACGTTGTCCCATTTGGCCAACTGCTTATCCATAGTGAAGCTTCCGTTGTATTCCACGCTGACCTTGTCCTTGGCGGCTTTCTTGGTGGTGATGAGGATCACACCGTGGGAGGCACGGCTACCATAGAGGGCGGAAGCAGCAGGACCCTTGAGGACAGTCATCGTCTCGATGTCATCGGGGTTGATGGCCGAGATGCCGTCGCCGAGGTCGTAGCCGCCGGCCTGTCCGGCACTGCCGAAGTTGGTGTTGTCCAAAGGCACGCCGTCGACGACGTAGAGCGGTTGGTTGTTGCCCGTCATCTCGGTGTTACCACGGAGCAGCACGCGTGTGGAACCGCTGGCACCACCGGCCGTGTTCTGCACCACGAGCCCGGCGACCTTACCGGCGAGCGAGTTGATGACATTGGTCTCTTTGGCTTTGGTGAGTTCTTCGCCTTTGATCTCACTGAGGCCGTAGCCCAGTGCCTTGCGGTCGCGCTTGATGCCGAGTGCGGTGACGACGACCTCCTTGAGGTTTTTGCTGTCCTCGCTGAGGGTGACCTTCATGCCTGCTGTGGCTTTCACGGTCTTGGGTTGATAACCAAGATAAGAGATGACGAGTTCCGTGCCGGGCGCTACGTCGAGGGTGAAGTGCCCGTCCATGTCGGTGACAGCACCTTGGTTTTTACCTTTCACCATCACGCTGGCACCGATGATGGGTTCGTTGCCGTCGGTGACGGTACCCTGGATGGCATGGCTCTGTTGCGTCGTGCTCACGCCCGGAGTCTCAGCACTGAAAGCCGGCTGGACGTCGAGAGCAAGAAGAGCGGCACAGACGCTGGTCATGCACAGAAGATTCCGATTACTTTTCTTCATTGTCTGTATACTTAGGTTTTACTTATTTTCGGTGTTATTAAGCTGGTTGCAAAGTTAGGTTTTATATGTTTCTCAGAGGTTAGAATACTGACAATGAAGGTTTGGCAGCTGACAAACCTGCTGATTTGCCTATTGTTATAACACAAACATCCCTACTGGCTCTATGGCGTGAGACACGTTGGGAGCAGGAGGGATGAACGGTTATCCTAAAAGCAATGAAGCCTATTGTAGGTATCAGTCCTAGAACAATGCAATATTATCTTGCGAGACAGAGCTGACGGTTCTTGATGATCAGACCACGATAGCTTTCGGGAACAGATCTTCCTGTGAGGTCGTAGCATCTCTGCGGACCGTTGTCGGTCATAGCCAGATAGAAGATGGCGGTGGTCATGCCCTGCGGCATGATGATCACATTCTTCAGTCTTACGCCGTAGCCCTGCATGATGAGGCCCTTGGTCTGTAGCTTTGCCAGCGTGGCAGCGTCGAAGCTCAGACTCAGCGAATAGGTTCCGTCGTTGGTGCCCTGGGCCGCCTTGGGGTCATAACTGCCCTTATAGTTCTTGCCGTCTATCTTGAAGTTAACCTTACCGCTCCAGTCGCCATACATCAGTTGCAACTGCTCATAGTCGGCTGAAGGCACCTGCTCAATGGTCAGCATCAGCCGTCCCTTGGTGGTGAAGCTGTTGAACTTATTTGCCGGGATCTTCAGTTGCAGACCCTCGCCCCAGTTGAGCAACGCGTCGCCTTCCCAGAAGACTCCGGTCTCGGTCTTTTCCTTATAGGGCTCCAGTCCGGCTCCGAGTTGCAAGCCCTGCAACAGCCAAGGCGCGTCGACACTCATATGATTATTACGGTTGAAGATGCCATACATCTCACTGCCGTTGCCAAACGTGTTATTGTCCCAAACGATGGGCGCGAAGCCACGGCTGCGGGTCTCCTTGACGACCTGCTGGAGATAGTATTTCTCATTGTCGAGTTGGGTAGCGCGGTCGTCGGTGGTGAAGTGAACAGAGACGCCCAACTCGCCGACGATCACGCCGAGTCCCTTGTCAGCCCACAGTGTCTTGGCTTTGTCGAAGGTCTTTATCAACAGGCTCTCGTCGTCGGGAGAAATCTTGCCTTTGTCTTTGAAGGCCTGTCCCCAATAGTAGTAGCTTCCCTCCTTGCCGCCACAATAATTGTAGGGATTGTAGTAGTGAAACTCGACGCACAGGCGGCCTTTGGCCGGATCGTTGGGGATGACGAAATACTGAAAGCCGTAGTCGGGATTGCAGGAGTAAGTTTGCACGATGAGAACGCGCTCGGCATTGTTGCCGCCCGTGGCGCGTACGGTGTTGATAAACGTTTGGTTGTAGCTGTTCACCACGTCGGCCTGCTCCGGAGTCGGCGCCTGCCAGTTGACCTGCGTCTCGTTGATACCGGCAAAAGCCAAGTCCGGACCATAGTCCTTGAAGCGTGCGGCGATCTGTTTCCACAGTGCGGCGAGCTTCTCGTTGTTCTCTTTCTGCTGCGCATAGAAGGGATGCTGCTCCAACCACACCTCGTGGTGCGTGTTGATGATGACTTTCATCTTCTCGTCCAAACAGTAGTTGACCACCTCCTCCACGCGGTCCATCCACTTGCTGTCGATGGTCATCGTCTTCTGGTCGGTGAGATGGCAGCCCCATTGCACGGGGATGCGCACGCAGTTGAAGCCCTGTGCCTTCACGGCCTTGATCATCTCGCGTGTCGTCATCGGGTTGCCCCATGCCGTCTCGTCGTTGCCTGTGCTTTCGAGACTGTTGCCGAGGTTCCAGCCGAGCACGACCGACGAAGCCCAAGTCTTGGCATCGATGTTCATCTCTTCGGCCGTTGTCGTGGCTCCGGCGGGTATTGCGAGCCATGCTGAACACAGCCAGCAGGCCAGTAATAACAGTATGTCTTTGCTTCTTGTCATAGGTATGAATTGATAAAGATATGCATTGCTGATGTTGTGATAACGCTGGCAAAGTTACGATGATATTCATAGATCTGATACAGAGTACCGCCAAAAAAAGTTTCTTTTCTGACATTTTTGCCAGGAAAAAGGTACGAGATTAACGCTTATTTATTAAATTTGCCACATGAAACCATTGCGACACCTATTATTATTACTGTGTCTTCTGCTGTCATCCTTAGCAGCACAGAGTACTCCAATGCATGCTCCCGCCTATCAGGTTCGTCACATAGGGCTGACCGAAGGGTTGGACAACATGCGTGTGTTCTCTATTCTGCAGGACCGCAACGACGTGATATGGATCGCAACAAAGAACGGCATCAACCGCTACAACGGCTGCGTGGTGAAAGTCTACCGGCTCAGCAGCGACCGTGTCTACAGCAATGCCGCCGGCCGCATCTTTTCGTTACGACAAGACGGCGACACGCTCTATGCCTACGACAACAAGGGTAATATATATAGATATAGTCCGGCTTTGGACCGCTTTGAGCATGTAGTGAGTCTGAGCAAATGGTTTCGTGGTTATCTCAAACTCAATGATCTGTATATCGACCGGCACCACAGACTATGGCTGGCCGCGCGCAACGGACTTTATTGCTATGACCATGGCAAGATGACTTTGGCCGGACCCACACAGGAAGTCAACGTGATCACGGCCGACAACCGTGGCCGACTTTTCATCGCTACCGCTACGGAAGTGTTTGCCCAGCATGGAAAGAGATGGGAAACATTGTCAGGGCTGGAAGGACTTGAAGCGCAGTCGCTCTATTTCGACGCGCCCTCGCAGCGGCTGTGGGTGGGCTCATTGGTGCAGGGCATCCGCGTCTACGACCTCAAGGACCATCGTGTTGGCGTGGTATCAACGCAACCTCAGATACAGCATCCCGTCAGAGCCATCACGCTTTTGGGGGGAACGACGGTGCTTGTGGGTGTCGACGGAGAGGGCGTCTATGCTTTTGACCGCCAAGGACAACAAGGGCGGCTGCTGTTCAACGTATCAGATGATACGCGCAACGCACTGAGCGGTAACGGCATCTACACCATCACCGTGGACCGGCAACACAACATTTGGATGGGCAGCTACACGGGTGGCGTGGACTTGGCTATGCCCCGCTGGTCGGGCTATCAGCTGTTCCGACATGAGTATAAGGACGCCAACTCCCTGCTCGACAACGGCGTGAATGCTGTCTGTGCGACTGCTGACGGCACGCTGTGGTTTGGTACCAACCTCGGATTGTCGGCTTATCATCCCGCCTCTGGGCGCTGGACCCACAGCCTGCAAGGGCGTGTGGTACTGGCCCTATGCCCGTCAGACAATGGTGGCGTGTGGGCAGGTACCTATGGCAACGGCGTCTTTGCAGTCAGCGCGACGGGAACGACCAAGGCCGCCTATGCCCGGTCTTTGGGTAATCTGTCGTCGGAGTGTATCACCAGTTTGGCTTACGACCACCTCGGACGGTTGTGGGTGGGAGCTATCGACGGCCCTCTGTCCTGCATTGTCAATGGCAAGGCACATGATCTGCCCATCCGGGAAGCAGAATGCCTCACGACGATTGGCGACAAGATGGCGGTGGGCACAACGGCAGGCTTCTGTGTTGTCGATGTCCGTACGTGGCACTTCAAGCACTATTTCAATCCGGGCGACTTCGGTGACAAAGACATCTGTTGCTTCATCAACTCCATCATTGCCGATGGCATCGGTGCTTTCTGGCTGGGAACCGACGGTGGTGGCATCTATCACTACGATACGCTTACCAAGAAATATTGGCAGATCTCCGCACGCCAAGGCCTGCCGTCAAACACCATCGCGGGCATCTGTCATGGCACCCAAGGGCTGCTGATGGTCAGCACCGACCGTGGGCTCTGTAGCTTCGACGGTCGGACACGGCGCGTGCGTCAGCTCAGCACCTACGAGGGACTGGATCAGGAATACAATCGCATGGCCTGTTGGCAACTGCCCGACGGCAGGCTGCTGTTTGGAGGCAACGATGGCGGTGTGCTGCTCGCCCCTGCTGCCGTACTGCCCTCTCACTATACGGCACAGCTCAGAGTGACCTCGATTCTGCCGCTCGACACCAAGCAGGCCGAAGACAGCGATGTGCGCCGGCGTATCTTCGACATGCTGCGTGAGGGAGAGGTCAGTTTGCCCTATGCGCAAAATTCCTTCACGGTGGACTTTGAGTGCATCAACTATCGCTTCCAGCACGACATCCGGTACGAATATTTCCTTGAAGGTTATGACAAGCAATGGATCATGATGCAGCGCCTGCAAAGCCTCAGATACACCAATGTGCCGTCGGGAAGTTACACGCTGCATATCCGCGCGCTCAGTCGTACCGACGGTCGCGTCATCGACGCCAAGGATATTCCGCTCGTCATCCAGCGGCCCTGGTGGAACTCCTTCTTCGCTTGGGCCGCTTATCTGCTCATCGTTTTGTCGCTCGTCTATCTGGCTTGGTGCTGGTATCGCGACCGGCTGGAGTCGAGATACTACAACGAGAAGATTTCGTTCTTTGTCAACACGGCGCACGACATTCGCACGCCGCTCAGCCTTGTGCTGGCCCCTCTTGACGACATGGCCAAGGACAATACGCTCAGCGAGCCGTCTGTCCGCTATCTCTCCATCGCGCGCCGCAATGGCGCCAAGCTGTTGAAGATGATTACGGGCTTGCTCGATTTCCAAAAGATCGACCAGCAGAGCAGTGAGCCGAGTGTCAGGAGGATGGCGCTGGAGCCTCTGCTCGAGCAGCAGGTTGCGCGCTTTGCCTTGCTTGCCCAGGAAAAGAAGATCACGCTTGCGCTCGATGATTGCCCGAGTGAAGCCTTGGTCTGGCTCGACCCAATAATGGCCGACAAACTCTTCGACAACCTCATCTCCAATGCCATCAAATACACGGGTGAGGGAGGGCACATCCATCTCAGGGCATGGCAACAGCGCGGCGAGACCATCATCAGCGTGGCCGACGATGGGATGGGCATTCCCGTGAGCGATCAGAAGCATATCTTCCGTCGTTTCTACCGTGCTTCCAATGGCATCAACTCCAAGCAGATGGGAAGTGGACTCGGACTGATGCTCTGTCGCAGACTGGTGGAGATGCACCACGGTAGGCTGACGTTTACCAGTAAGGAACAGGTGGGCACTACTTTCTTTGTACATCTCCCTGCTGATGGCAGCCGCTATTTCCCGGAGGCAACGGAGCAGGATGAGCGGCAGGGTAGGGAAGGCGCTGCTATGGCAACAAACTTTTCGCTCAAAGATTCTGTAATAGATACTCGCTTCGACTCTGCAAGTGAAAATGCACTGAAAGGCAGTGAAGCGCAGTATAAACAGAAGATAGAAGCAGAAGAAAGCCTGCCGCAGGAAGAAGACGACGACGAAAACGGCAAGGATACCATTCTCTTTGTTGACGACAACACGGAGTTGCTGCGATACTTGCGCATGTCTTTCTCAAGTGACTACCATATTATTATGAAGGAGAGCGCGGAAGAGGCTTTGGACTATCTGCGTGGCGGTACCTGCGACATCGTGGTTTCCGACGTGATGATGGGCGGCATGGATGGTAATGAGCTTTGCCGACGGCTGAAGGAAAATGCCGATACGGCGTGGTTGCCGGTCATTCTGCTCACTGCCAAGGTCGGTAAGAACTTCATGATTGAAGGCTTGGATAAGGGTGCCGACGACTACATTGCCAAGCCTTTCGACACGGATATCCTGGCAAAGAAAATCCGCAACGTCATCGACAACCGGCGCCGCTTGAGTAAGTTCTATCTGCGTCGTGCCCTGCAATTGGCTCATGGCGGTGAAGAACCGGTTATATCCTCTCCGCAAGAGAAAACAATATCGGCTTTGTCAGACGACTCTCCTCTTGCTGTACAGCAAGACGATAGCAACGAACAGCAGGCAGAGGTTAAGCCTGAGGTACTCAATGCTGATGATCAGGTTTTTGTTGACAAAGCCACGCAGACGGTGCTTGACCATCTGAGCGAGGAAAACTTTGATGTGAACCATCTTTGTCGCGAGATGGCCATGAGCCGTACGTTGTTCTATGGCCGCCTGAAGACACTCACCGGCAAAGCGCCGCAGGAGTTCATGCGTCTCATCCGATTGGAGCAGGCTGCCGCGTTGTTGCGGAAGGGCGTGCCCGTCCTTGACGTGGCCACCCGCTGCGGTTTCCCGAACTCCAAATACTTCAGTACGGTGTTTAAGAAGCATTTCGGTATGCCGCCGAGTAAGTACAAAAAGGAAGAGTGATGAGGCTTTGTACTGATGAACAAAGGATAGTGACGTTGTTACCAACCCGTTGTCTTTTTTTTAATAAGGTTGACTTTACGTGTCAACCTTATTTAAAAAAAGACAGTGTCAACCAAAGATGCTATTTTCTGTCTTGCTTGTGACGTTTGTAATTTTGTCGTTCTGATTTTGTGGTCTTAATTATATTGGTTATCTTTGCACGCATAATCAAGGTGAAAGGATTACGGGACGGCACCGTCGTCCTAACCGTCAAAAACAATGGAAACGACACATCAAATCAACAAAGTAGAGCTCCGCACGCTGCGCATGGAAGACTATGACCAGCTTGCAGGCTCCTTCAAGCGTATCTATGGCGACAGCGACGAGTTTTGGACACACGCTCAGATCAAGAAACTCATTACGATTTTCCCAGAAGGACAGGTGGTGGTCATCGCCGACGGAAAGATCGTAGGCTGCGCGCTGAGCATCATCGTAGACTATGACATGGTCAAGGGTGATCATACCTACGCGCAGGTGACAGGCAACGAGACCTTCAATACCCACAATCCCAACGGCAATATCCTCTATGGCATCGAGGTGTTTATCCATCCCGACTACCGTGGTCTCAGACTCGGCCGACGCATGTATGAATACCGTAAGGAACTCTGTGAGAAGCTCAACCTCAAGGCGATCATGTTTGGCGGACGTATCCCCAACTATCACAAATACGCCGACACGATGCGTCCGAAAGAGTATATCGAGAAGGTGCGCTCGCGCGAGATCTATGACCCCGTGCTGAACTTCCAGCTGAGCAACGACTTCCACGTGCGCCGTATCATCCGCAACTATCTGCCCAACGACGAGGAGTCGAAGCACAACGCCTGCCTGCTCCAGTGGGACAATATCTACTATGAGCCCAAGCGCGACCAGAAGGTGGAGCGCAAGCCTACTGTGCGCATCGGCATGGTGCAGTGGCAGATGCGACCCTACAACAGCATTGATGAACTCTTCGAACAGGTGGAGTTCTTCATCGACTCGGTGTCGGACTATAAGAGCGACTTCATCCTCTTCCCTGAATATTTCAACGCGCCGCTCATGGCCCGCTACAACAATCTTGGTGAGGCGGAGTCGATACGCGCGCTGGCAAAGTATACCGACAAAATCCGGGACCGTTTCCGCGAGCTCGCCATCAGCTATAACATCAACATCATCACGGGTTCCATGCCTTATGTCAAGGGGGACGGCAGCCTCTACAACGTAGGCTTCCTCATCCGTCGCGACGGCACCGACGAGATGTACGAGAAGATCCATGTCACGCCCGACGAGATGAAGTGCTGGGGTCTGAACGGTGGCAGCACCATCCGTACCTTTGACACCGACTGCGGTAAGATTGGTGTGGTGATCTGCTACGACGTAGAGTTCCCGGAGCTCTCCCGTCTGCTCGCCGCTCAGGGCATGCAGATTCTCTTCGTGCCGTTTATGACAGACACGCAGAACGCCTACGCCCGTGTGCGCATCTGTGCCCAGGCGCGTGCCATCGAAAACGAGTGCTATGTGGTCATCGCGGGCAGTGTGGGGAACCTGCCGCGTGTTCACAACATGGACATCCAGTATGCTCAGAGCGCTGTCTTCACGCCTTGCGACTTCCCGTTCCCCAACGATGGGCGTCGTGCCGAGGCTACACCCAACACGGAGATGATCCTTGTGGCCGACGTAGACCTCAACAGTCTCAGCCAGCTCCATACCTACGGCTCTGTGCGCAACCTGCTCGACCGACGCACCGATCTGTATGAGGTCAAAGTAAAGAAGTAGACGCAACCGATAGATGATATGACAAGACAATACGCCCTTTACATCTGCGACTTCGACGGTACACTCGGTGACTCCAAGCATCTCATCGTCAAGACCATGCAGGATACATGCCGTGAACTGAACATGGACTTACCGACGGAGGATGCTTGCGCCGCCACTATCGGACTGCCACTGGAGAAATGCTTTGCCGTGGCCTGTCATATCGATGACGACACGGCAGACCATTGCGCTGCTGTCTACCGCGACATCTTCCGACGTAACAACTGCCCGTGTTCCGTGCCTCCTTTCCCCGGTGTCATTGACACGCTCCGCACACTCCATGAACACGGTCGGCTCATCGCTTTGGCCAGCAGCCGTTGTCATGAGTCGCTGCAAGGTTTTGCCGAGGAGTATGGCATCACCGATTGGCTCTGTGCCCTCATTGGTGCTGACGACGTGGCGCATGCCAAACCCGACGCCGAGCCTGTCAACGTGATCCTGCAGGCCACCGGCTGTAAGCCTGAGGAGACCCTCGTCATCGGCGACACCCGCTTCGACATTCTCATGGGTCGCAATGCAGGAGCCCACACCTGTGGCGTGACCTATGGCAATAGCTCGTGCGAAGAACTGGAAGAGGCAGGGGCGGAACAAATCATAGATCAGTTTGATAAATTAATTTGAGAAATATGGAAGAGACGCAAAAAATTATCGATGAACTCACTCTCCGCATCATCTCTTTTGATAAGGGTGATCCCATGCGCATACAACATCTGTTGAAGGTACACCGCTTCGCGCAACTCATCGGCCGCGCCGAAGGACTGGACGCCCACACACTCTTTGTCTTGGAGTCAACAGCCGTACTTCACGACATCGGCATCCATCCTGCTGAGGCTAAATACGGCAGTAGCAATGGAAAATACCAAGAACAGGAGGGTCCCGCACCGGCTCGCGCCATCCTGGAATCGATGCACTACGCCGAAGCCGATATTGAGCGCATCTGCTGGCTCATCGCTCATCACCATACCTATAAGAACATAGACGCACCGGACTATCAGATCCTTGTGGAGGCCGACTTCCTTGTCAACCTCTACGAAGACCATATCTCGGAGCACGGCATCGAGGCGGCACGGAAGAACATCTTCAAGACGAAGACCGGACTGCACCTGCTGGAGATGATCTACGAGGAGAGATATGAGCTACAGCACAACCAAACGGAAGAGGAGGGAAGATGCTGAGAGGTTTCTTGCTTGTAGGCATGGGCAGTTTCCTTGGCGGCGGCTCGCGTTTTGTCCTGTCGAAGATCATCCTGGCGTGGGCACCGCTGAGTTTTCCTTTCGGTACGTTTGCGGTCAACATTCTCGGTTGTCTGATCATCGGCTTCCTGTCAGGTCTCAACTGGGCTGGAGGCTGGATGTCGCCGTCGGTGAAGCTCATCCTGACCACGGGCTTCTGTGGCGGCTTCACCACCTTCTCCACCTTTATGAACGAGAGCACGGCCCTCATGCGTGATGGCAACTACCTCTATCTTGCCCTTTACTTAGGGCTGAGCGTGGCTTTGGGATTCCTCGCTGTCGTCGCCGGCAACGCCTGCGCCAAGATGATTTAATAGCCTCACCCCCAACCCCTCTCCAAAGGGAGAGGGGAGTGATTACCGCCAAGAGGTGAGAGCGGTGGATGTGTAGGGGCGGCTCTCCGTGATTGTCCTAACCTCGCATAACGTATATATATATCAACATGAAAAAGATACTCCGTTTCTATCTCAGCAATACCGACACGCTGCGCCATGTCTCGCTCTATGAGGAGATTGCGCGCGCGGCACAGCGTGAGGGTCTGGCTGGTGCCACCGTGCTACAAGGCATCATGGGCTACGGCAAGGCCAGCAAGCTACGCTCCAATAAGTTTTGGGAGCTCAATGTCAAATATCCCATCGTCGTGGAGATCATCGATGACGAGGATAAGCTACGGTCGTTTCTCGACAAAATCTTGCCCATCATCGAATCGCAGCCCAAGGGCATCCTCGTCACCCTGCAGGATGTAGACGTGGTGCTGTGTAAGTAACAACCTTAACAACCTCCCCCCCCCCCGTATCCCTCTTCCTTTGGAGATGGGTACGGGGGTGAGGCTTCCTTATTTTATTTCCGTTTCTCGATTTAATTAGAAATAAGACCATAACATTAAAAAAATCTCATGATTTAGCGACTTTCATTCGTACAGGTCGATTTAATTCTGTAACTTTGCAGAAACTAAGCTCTATATATAATAATGAGTACAAACGTGCAAGAAACCGAGAAACAGTTCCAGAACGTCATGGCAGAGTGCAGACAGCTCTTTGCCAAGAAGCTCCATGACTATGGCGCCTCATGGCGTATGCTACGTCCTTCTTCGCTTACTGACCAGCTTTTTATCAAAGCCAAGCGCATCCGCACGCTCGAGATCACGGGAGAAAGTCTTGTCGGTGAGGGCATCCGGCCGGAGTTTATCGCGCTGATCAACTATGGCATCATTGGGCTCATACAGCTCAAGGAGGGCTTTGCCGACACCATTGACACCACACCGGACGAGGCGCTGAAACTCTATGACCACTATGCTCACGAAGCTTTCGAGTTGATGAAACGAAAGAACCACGACTATGGCGAGGCCTGGAGAGACATGCGCGTAACGAGCTATACCGATTTCATCCTCACAAAGATAGAGCGCGTCAAAGAGCTCGAAGAGAACGAGGGCAAGGCGCTTGTCTCAGAAGGCATTGACAGCAATTACTACGATATCATCAACTATGCGGTCTTCGGCGCGATACGCACGAAACGACCTGCAGAGAAAGAGTAGTCAGGCGCTTCCGCCACTGCTTGATAAGATCCTACATTCGCATTTTTTACGCAACACTTGGTCATGACCGACAAAGAAGATAACATACAGTCCCAAATACAAGCCCGCACCACGCCCCGCTGGCAAACGATGTTGACGACGATCCTCGTCAACATAGCCCGCTTTGTAGTTGGACTGACCTTCATCTTTTCCGGCTATGTCAAAGCCATCGACCCGCTGGGTACGCTCTACAAGATGCAGGACTATCTTGAGGCTGTCGGCTTGGCAGGCGCTCTGCCCGACTATCTGCTCATTTCGGCGGCAGTGTTGCTCGCCGGGCTGGAGTTTTGTCTGGGCATCTTCATAGTCTTTGCCATCCACCGGCGCCTGGCGTCAAGGGTTATCCTCGTCTTCATGTCGGTGATGACACTGATCACGCTGTGGCTTGTCATTGCCAATCCCGTCAAGGACTGCGGCTGTTTCGGTGACGCCATCCACCTCACCAACACCGAATCGCTGCTGAAGAACATCGCGCTTACGGCTTGCGCCGTGCTGTTGTGGCGGAAGCCGCTCAGCATGTACCGCTTCATCTCGAAGACCAACCAGTGGATTGCCGTCAACTACACCGTCGTCTTCATCATCGTCACGAGCACCTACTGTCTCTATAAACTGCCGGTCTTTGACTTCCGTCCCTATCATGTAGGCGTGAACATCAAGAAAGGCATGGAGATTCCGCCCGGTGCGCCGCAGCCCAAATTCGAGACGACCTTTATCTTGGAAAAGAACGGCGTGAAGAAAGAGTTCACCCTCGACAACTATCCCGACTCGACGTGGAAGTTTATCGACTCCAAGACTGTGCAGACCGCCGAGGGCTATGTGCCGCCGATCCACGACTTTTCCATACAGACGCGCTCGGGTGACGACCTTACCGACAGCGTCCTCGACCGCCGCGGATATACCTTCCTGCTCGTCGCCCCGGACCTGAGCACTGCCGACGACGGCAACTTTGGTGCCATCGACCAACTCTATGAATATTGCATTGACAAGCATATCCCCTTCTACTGTCTGACGGCTTCGAGCAATAAGGACATCAAACACTGGGAGGACATCACGGGCGCGGAATATCCCTTCATGGTTACCGACGGCACCACACTCAAGACGATGATACGCAGCAATCCCGGACTGATGCTCATCAAGAACGGCACCATTCTGCGCAAGTGGAGCCACAATGATCTGCCCGACGCATCCGACCTCCATGGTGACATTAGCAAGCTGCCGATCGGACAGCCCGACGGCCATACCGCCGCAGGTACGATGGCAAAGGTGGCCCTCTGGTTTATCTTGCCGCTGTTCCTCCTCACGCTCGCCGACAGACTGTGGGCTTGGACGAAATGGCTCAGAGCTTGGCAGAAGAAAAAAGAAAATCAGATACAACAACAATTGTTTAACTTATCATTAATAGAAAGGAAAAGTAAAATGAGAAAGAAAATCGTTGCAGGCAACTGGAAAATGAACGAGAACCTGCAGGAGGGCATCGCCCTGGCAAAAGAGATCAACGAGGCTTGTGCTGCTGACAAACCAAACTGTGGTGTCATCGTCTGCACTCCGTTCATCCACTTGGCTAAGGTCGCTGAGATCCTGGATCAGAATGTAGTGGCTCTCGGTGCTGAGAACTGCGCTGACAAGGAGAAGGGCGCTTACACAGGTGAGGTTTCTGCCGCTATGGTGAAGTCTACCGGTGCACAGTATGTCATCCTGGGTCACAGTGAGCGTCGTCAGTACTATCACGAGACTGCTGAGATCCTGAAGGAGAAGGTTCAGCTGGCTTTGGCCAACGGACTGAAGGTGATCTTCTGCTGCGGCGAGACTCTCGAGGAGCGCGAGGCTAACAAGCAGAACGAGGTCGTCAAGGCTGAGCTCGACGGCAGCGTCTTCAACCTCTCTGCTGAGGAGTGGAAGAACATCGTACTGGCTTATGAGCCGATCTGGGCTATTGGCACAGGTAAGACGGCTACCAGCGACCAGGCTGAGGAGATGCTCGCTTATATCCGTAGCATCGTTGCTGAGAAGTACGGCAAAGAGGCTGCTGAGGACACTACTATCCTTTACGGCGGTAGCTGCAAGCCCAGCAACGCTAAGGAGCTCTTCGCTAAGCCTGACATCGACGGCGGTCTGATCGGTGGCGCTTCTCTGAAGGCTGCTGACTTCAAGGCTATCATCGACGCTTGGAAGTAATTATCCATCATCTGTCAGGAATTAGAGAGTCGGGGCGGGAAACGCTCCACTGCTCTGTGGTGGCATCGCGCCGCTTCTCTAATTCCTGACTTTTATCACGACGATTATGAAGAGACTGATCTTGGGGATTATCGGCATGCTGACATTGGGCATCGTCCCGATGCATGCACAGACCTTCCTTGGACATCTGCAACAACAGAAGCAAGGCGAGGGTAAGATCACGGTGACGCAGAGCAAGGCGATCACGGATCTCGTCAACGGCAGCGCACTTTCGTCCCCGGAAAAGAACACGACCACACAAAACAACAATACGCCGAGCGCGAAGACAAGTGCTCAGGCAAAGACCGTGGGAAGTAAGACGGTAGTAGCGCAACAGCAGAGCACCTTCGACAAAGCCAAGGAAGCAGAGCGCAAGGCTGCCATGACGCTGGACAAGAAGTCTTCCACCCAAACCAACAGAAACGCTGAGGCTGCCCGCCGTGCCGTCGCAGTAGCTGAACAGAAAAAGGCTGAGGCCGCGGCAGAGGCAGCAAAGAAAGAAGAACAACTCGCCGAGATGCGGCGACAGGAAGCTGACGCCAAGGCGAAGCAAGAGGCTGAGGCTTTGGCACGCCAAGAGGCTGCCGAGGAGGTGAAGGCCAGGGCTGAGAGTGCTGAGGCTGAGAAAAGAGCGCAATGGGCACGCGAAGCCGAGGCCTATAAAAGGAAATTAGAGAGTGAGCGCAAGAGTCAGGTACGTCATCAGGACGATGACGAGATGTCGATCCCGACGGTCGACATGCGCAAGAAGGTGATGCGTGGCAGCCGCAAGGTCACCGGCTATCGTGTGCAGGCCTTCGCTGGCGGCAACACTCGCGCCGATAAGATGAAAGCTCAACAGGCAGGCAACGACATCAAGATGCGTTTCCCTGACCAACCGATATATGTTCACTTCTATTCTCCCCGATGGATCTGCCGCGTGGGCAACTACCGCTCGCTCGGTGAGGCTGAGAAGATGCTGCACGCTGTCAGAAAGATGGGCTATAAGGCCGCTACCATCGTCAAGGGAAAGATCACGGTGAACTAAATAAATGTATGAATGTGTAATGTATAGTGTATAATGAATAAATTAGTGCACCATAAGGGTGGCTGTCATTCATCACTCAACGCTCTTCATTCAACATTCATCATTCAACGCTCAACATTGTAATTCATTCAACATTTTACACTGCATAAATGAATCCAGAAACAGAATTTCGGCCGGGACTCGACGATCTGGCCAATCACTATAAAGACATACTGACTTTGCTGGGAGAAGACACGGAACGCGAGGGACTCGTCAAGACGCCGATGCGCGTGGCAAAGGCGATGCAGACACTCACCCGCGGCTACACACAGGATCCGAAGAAGGTGCTCACCGACGCACTCTTTGAGGAGAAATACAATCAGATGGTCATCGTCAAGGACATCGACTTCTTCTCGATGTGCGAGCACCACATGCTGCCGTTCTTCGGTAAGGCGCACGTGGCGTATATCCCCAATGGCTACATCACCGGACTGAGCAAGATCGCCCGTGTCGTCGACATCTTCTCCCACCGACTGCAAGTGCAGGAACGGTTGACAGAGCAGATCGAGCAGTGCATCCGTGAGACGCTCAAGCCGCAAGGCGTGATGGTCGTCTTGGAAGCCCGTCACCTCTGTATGCAGATGCGTGGTGTGGAGAAGCAGAACTCCATGACGACGACAAGTGCCTACAGTGGCGTCTTCGAGTCGGCAAAGACGAGAATGGAGTTTCTCAGCCTGCTGAAAGTGAAATAACAGTTGCCTACACCTTATTATATATAGCAGGTGCATCATTCCGGTGGCTACACCATATTAAATATAGCACCCTTTAATCACAAACGCATGAAATTCATCTCCTGGAATGTCAACGGCCTTCGCGCTTGCATGAAGCCGAAGACCGACGACGATAAAGTCATCAGCAAAGGTTTTGAGGCTTACTTCAAAGACTTGGATGCTGACTTTTTCTGTCTGCAAGAAACCAAGATGCAGGCCGGACAGCTCGACCTGCAATTCCCCGGATATACGTCTTATTGGAACTATGCCGACAAGAAAGGCTACAGCGGTACGGCAATCTTCGCGCGGCATGAGCCGCTGAGCGTTGCCTATGGCATGGGCATCGACGATCACGACCATGAGGGACGTGTCATTACACTCGAATACGCAGACTTCTATCTCGTCTGTGTCTACACACCAAACTCGCAGGACGGGCTGCGCCGTCTCGACTATCGCATGAAGTGGGAAGACGATTTCCGCAACTTCCTCTTGGCGCTCAACGATAGGAAGCCGGTCATCGTCTGCGGTGATATGAACGTGGCACACGAGGAGATCGACATCAAGAATCCAAGGACCAACCGCCACAACGCGGGCTTCACCGATGAGGAGCGCGAGAAGATGACGGTGCTGCTCAACAGCGGTTTCACTGACACCTTCCGCCTGCTGCACCCCGACGAGGTGAAATATTCGTGGTGGAGCTACCGCTTCCGTGCGAGAGAGAAAAACGCAGGGTGGCGCATCGACTACTTCCTCACGTCCGACAGCTTGCAGCCGCGCATCACGGCGGCCGAAATCCACAACGAGGTCTTCGGCAGTGACCACTGCCCCGTGGAGCTGCAACTGAAATAATGTTATGCACGCAGGAACAGACAACTACACCTATCTCACCACCGCTCCGATCCGTCGTGTCATACCGACAATGGCCATCCCGACGATCATCAGTATGCTCGTCACCGCCCTATACAATATGGCGGACACGTTTTTCGTGGGTAAGCTCGACACACAGTCTACGGCAGCCGTGGGTGTGGTGTTCTCGATGATGTTCTTTGTTCAGGCCATCGGCTTCTTCTTTGGTCACGGTTCCGGCAACTATATCTCGCGCGAGTTGGGCGCACGCCGCCACGACAACGCCGCCCGTATGGCAGCGACAGGCTTCTGTTTCTCACTTTTGGCAGGTACGCTGATCGCAGTGCTGGGTTGGATCTTTCTCAACCCTTTGTCATTGCTGTTGGGTGCCACACCGACGATCCTGCCTCACACACGGCAGTATCTCGGCATCGTGCTCTTCGGTGCGCCTTTTCTGACCGGCTCGCTGACGCTCAACAATCAGTTGCGTCTGCAGGGCAACGCCTCCTTTGCCATGGTTGGCATCGTCACGGGTGCCATCCTCAACGTAGGGCTCGACCCGCTCTTCATCTTTGTGTGTCATTGGGGCGTAGCCGGTGCGGCTCTCGCCACGGTGACCGGTCAGGTGGTGAGCTTCCTTATTCTTTTCTTCATGACGCGCCGTGGAGAGAACATAGCCATCCGCTTCCGGCTCTTCTCTCCCTCGTGGTCCGCCTTTAAGGAGATCTTCTTTGGAGGTAGTCCGTCGCTGTGTCGTCAAGGACTGCTCTGTCTGGCCACGACGATGCTTAACCATGCCGCAGGCAACTACGGCGACGCAGCCATTGCCGCCATGAGCATTGTCAACCGTATCACGATGATGGTCATGGCTGTCGTCATCGGCTTGGGGCAAGGCTTCCAACCACTTTGTGGCTTCTGCTTCGGCGCCCGTCTCATTCCGCGTCTGAAGCGTGCCTATTGGTTCACGATCGCTGTGGGCACGACCTTCCTCATCGTTTGCACGGTTGTCGGTTGGCTCCTCCGCGATCATCTCATCGGCATCTTCCGCAACGACGCAGAGGTGATTGCCGTGGGTATCGTCGCCCTGCGCTGGCAGCTCTGCTCGTTGCCACTCAACAGTATGATCATGACGAGCAACATGCTCACGCAGACGTGTCGTATGCCGGTGGCCGCGAACCTGCTGGCCTCGGCACGCAGTGGCCTTTTCTTCATCCCGCTCATCCTCATCCTTCCGCATTTCTTCGGACTGATGGGCGTGGAGATGTGCCAGGCCGTCAGCGATGTCTGCTCCTTTTTGTTGACCGTTCCCGTCATGGCGAATACGCTAAGGCGGCTGCGCGGGTAAAGCCTCACCCCCAAGCCTGCAGCCTCACCCCCGTCCCCCTCTCCAAAGGGAGAGGGGAGTGATCACTTCCAAGGGGTGAGACTGTTTGATTATCGAATATCGAGAATTTGTTTTCTTGATGTTCGGTTATATTCTTTATTCCGCGTAGTGGAGAGTTAAACTCTAAGTCTAATATTCGTATGTTACAGCAATGTTTGGGTATCGCAATTCCCTCCCCTTGGGGAGGGTTAGGGAAGGGCTTCTTTTTCTCGCAAAGCCACAAAGATCGCAAAGGGCTGACGCACTCCCATACGTCTCGCTCCTTCCTTTGCTTCCTTTGCGTTGCTGCGAGATCTTCCCGTCTCCTTTCTTTGCGGAATCTTTGCGACCTTAGTGTCTTTGCGAGTGAATCATCACCCTTGGCGGTAATTACTCCCCCCTCTCCCCTTGGAGAGGGGCAGGGGGTGAGGCTTAATCGTTTTTTTTGGCATTGCTGTCATCGAAGGTGTCATAGCTGTCTATCTCGCCACTGTCTCCATCGAGGCAGTCGTGCTCAAAGTCCTCATCGATATGGCGTCCGTGGTGCTTGCCTGTGTACAGGCGTTCCTTTGCTGTAAGTTGTTTGTTTCTTGTGTTCATAGTTCTTTGGTTTTGGTTATTATACAATGTTTTTTATTCTGCGAATATACGAAAAAAAGTGAGACGTTGTACTTTTTGTCCCACTTTTCTTTCATTTTTTTGTATTTTTCTATCTTGAAAGAATATTCTCAGAATCAAGCACCCGCAAGCATTCTACTCCCCCTCTCTCCTTGGAGAGGGGTTAGGGGGTGAGGCTTATCACACATTTCCGAGATGCACCCACCGTATGCCTTCTTCTTTTGCAATATCTCGGGCACGTAGCATGTCTGGGATCGGCGTGGGCTTCAGGTCGGGCATTCGATAGGAGGGGAAACAGCGGCTCAGATGCAAGGGGACATCAGACATGCCGTTGCCGACAAGCCAACGACAGAGACCGCGTACCATCTCCTCACTCGTATTCCATCCGTCTACGAGCAAATTTGTGACTTCCAGTTCTATGCCCGCCTCATGGATGATACGCAGCGTGCGCTGGACTGGATCCAGCGAGGCACCGTTGAGGCGGTGATAGACATCATCGCTGATACTCTTCAAGTCGATGTTCGCCGCATCGAGATAGGGCAGTAGGTCGCGTAGCGGCTGTTCGTTGACATATCCCGCAGACACGAGGATGTTGTAGATGCCATGCTCGTGGGCCAACCGTGCCGTGTCGAGCATATACTCGATCCACGTCAGCGGTTCGGTGTAGGTGTAGGCGATGGACGGCAGATGCTGTTGCAGGCACACGCCCACGAGGTCTTCGGGTTGCCACGTTGCGTGCTCGACGTCCTCCGGTCTTACTTGCGAGATGTCGCTGTTCTGACAGTTCAGACAGCGCAGGTTGCAGCCCGTGCAGGCTACCGACAGACATTGTGTGCCCGGATGGAAGTGGTTGAGTGGCTTCTTCTCCACCGGATCCACGGCGAGAGCGCAGGGCTCAGCATAGCTCATCGCCCACAGCTTGCCGTCATGGAACACGCGTGAACGGCATCGCCCGGCGTGCCCCTCACGGATCAGACAGGCATGGGGACACAGATCGCAGCGGGCTGCCAACTCAGCGTCGTCAGTTTCTTGTCCGTTCGCCTCTATCCGTTTGATATGCTCGTCAATCTTTTCAAGATGATAATATGATGCTTGTTTCATAATAATTTAGAGTCTCATTCCCTCTTCCCCCCCCCCCCTCTGACCGAAGGAGAGGGGGAGGGATATGTTGAATAAACAATTTCTAATCAACCAATCAACTACCGCTTACCGATGTTGAAACATTGCGTCCCCCCTTATTAGTATTCTTTCCTTTTGAATCATTTGATTCGGCTCAGGTGCTGAAGTCCGTGTCTGAACACCACGAAGATCTATCCCCAAAACCTTCGGTGCAATGGATATTTCCAGTGACACGGATAGGCGCACTGGATAGTCCTGTGTATGGAGAAGCGTCAAGTTCAGAAAGCAGTTGATGCCGGCGAGCTGGTCAATGCGTGAAAATTGATTTTGCTGCTTGACAAACACCCGTTCGCTGCGTAGGAAAAGATCATTTTCTACTTAGCAAACGATCTTTTTCTATAGCGTTACAATGTTGAAAGCATTGCTTCAACCTCACAAGCCCACTGCTTCGACCCCGTGAAAACACTGATTTGATGCCATACGAACACTGATTTGATGCCATGAGAACACTGATTTGATGCCATGAGAACACTGATTTGATGCCATGAACAGGCTTCGCACCCATCTTGTGGGAAGGGTATGAATTGTCCGTCATTGCTGATTTGTTGCAGGGTGCGGCCCTTGCGGTTGTCCACAACCTTTGTATGTGATTATTGTTGTAGGGAATCAGATAAGAAGACTCATACCCGACCCACGGGAAATATCCACTGTGCCCTTTATTCCCCTGGATGGCAAGCGCTCTTTCTGAATCACCTTCCTCTTGACGGTAATCACTCCCCTCTCCTTTGGAGAGGGGTTGGGGGTGAGGCTGCTATTTAACAATCTCCACCTTATACGTATACAACTCCGCATCCTTCCAGCCGTCCCATGGCAGGCCGGCCTTGTCTTGCGCACAATGTCCGAGGAACTCCTCCTTTGTCCAGTTCACCTCTTCGGCTACTTGAGGCAGGAACGTACCCGAGTGCCATCCCTTCTTGATGTAGATACCCTCCTTGCCATAGTGGAACTCGCTGATGTCGTGGATGCGCTTGAGCGGTGAGAGCACGCTGATCTCGATAGACAGCCGATCCCACTCATCGGGCGTGACGGGTTGGAAACGAGGATCGCGGTAAGCGGCATCGTGCGCCATGGCCACCACCACTTGCCACAGCGGCACGTCCTCACCGAAGTGACCGATGCAGCCACGCAGTCGCCCGTTCTCTGTCAGCGTCACAAAAGCACCGCCGTTGCGTAGCAGCTCCGGGTTGGAGGGCGCAGCAACCTGCTGGCGGCGGATGCTCTTCCATGCGATGTCGAGCAACTGCTGGCGTGTGGTGTCGCTCAGCACGAAGACATCATCTGCTGAGTCGCTCTCGACAGCCGCACTTGTCGCCGATGCTTCGTCCGATTGGTCATTCTTTGCAGCGTCATCCTTTGCCGCTTTATCCAAAGCGTCTTGGCTTGCAGTCTCTTTTTGCTCCGTATTTTCTGTTTTAGAATCAGCCGCCGTCATCACGAAGGCGTGGTAGCCCACGACTTGGTTGTGACCGCTGTAGGGCGAGTCGCCCGAGTTGCAGTAGGCGAGATGGTGCATCTTCAGTCCCTTCTCCTTTTCCGCCATCATCAGCAGAACGGCGATGGCAGCCTGACCACAGGCACTCGTGACGAGGTTGCGAACATGTTCATCGGCATTGTCAGACAGCGCACGCAGAAAAGCACGAAGGCTACCCGATGCCACGGCGTCGCCCGTACGCTTGTCCACCCGCTCTGCATCGTCGTAGCAAGGATAGTGCGAGAAGTCGCTGCTGATGACGAAGAGGTTGCGCGGATTGAAGTAAGGAGCGAGTGCGCGTGCGATGTCCAGAAGCGTATCGTAGTCTTCCGTACCGATGATGACCGGAACGATCGGCGGAACTTCGCCCAACTGCACTTGCAGGAAAGGCAGCTGCACTTCCAAGCAATGCTCCCTGTTGTGGGCACGCGGTTCAAAGGTCAGCACCTTGTTCTCATCGACAAGCCGTTGGCAGAGTGCTGTGTCGACCTTCACCGTACCCAACGGCGTCTGATACCCCTCCCAAGCGGTAGCCACGGAAGCACCATCCAGACCGATATGATGCGACGGTCCCAGAAGGAAGATATGGTCGTAGTGAACCTTCGGATTGAGTTGGGCGAAAGCCTCAGCCGCCGTCTGTCCGGAGAAGACATAACCGGCGTGCGGCACGATGACAGCCCTGACGGGAGCATGAAGTCCCGCCTTTGTCGCGGCAGAGAGATATTGCTTCACATCAGTCTCCAGCTCCTGCCTGTCAGCTGGATAGAACTGTCCGGCAACAGCGGCTGGGCGCACATTGCCGGAAAAACACTTTATCGTTTTCATAGTCATACAGACAATCATTAACAGTACTAAGCCTGTGCGTAGTCCTTTCATAGGTTTTTCGCAAATATAGTGGTTTTATACGAAAAAAGCAAGAATAAAGCAAATGCAACGCGATTATCTTTCTCACTTTTATAAATAATTATAATTCCACTCCGTATTATATATCGTCATGCAATACTTTTCGTATCTTTGCATAATAATTAGGTGAGGAATGACTCCTCTGTTTAGAGAAGATTTATAGAGAAAGTGATGAACGAAACAACAGAAAGAAAGAACCCTTTCATGGAGCCCTACAATACGCCCCATGACACGGTACCCTTCGACAAAATACACTTTGAGGATTTTGAGCCTGCCTTCATGGAGGGTATTCGGCGCGACGACGAGGATATTGAGATCATGCTCAACAATCCTGAGGAGCCGACCTTTGACAATACGATCGCTTACCACAACGACAGCAAAGGACCGCACTATTACGATCTCCTCGACCGCGTGTCTACGGTGTTCTTCTGCCTGATGAGCGCTGAGACCGACGATCGCATGGAGGCGCTGGCGCAGAAACTCGCCCCGATCCTTACCAAGCACGAGAACGACTTCCTGCTCAATCCGAAGGCTTTCGCCCGCGTCAAGGCGGTCTATGAACGTCACCGTGAGCTCACCCCGGAAGAGCAGATGATGCTCGACAGAACCTACGACGGTTTTGTGCGCAATGGTGCCCTCCTCGATGAGGCAGGCAAGCAGCGTCTGCGCGAGCTCAATGAGAAAGGATCGCTCCTCGCCTTGCAGTTCTCACAGAATCTGTTGAAGGATACTAAGGCATTCGCACTGCTCATCACCGACAAGAGTGACCTTGCCGGACTTCCCGACACGGCCGTGGAGACTGCCGCCAACGCTGCCAAGGAGCAGGGCAAGGAAGGCTGGCTGTTCACGCTCGACTATCCCAGCTACTCACCATTTATGTCGCACGCCGACAACCGTGAGCTGAGGCGACAGATGTATATGGCCCGCAACACGCTCTGCACTCATGGCGATGGGAACGACAACCGCGACATCTGCCGCGCACTCGTCAACAACCGGCGTGAGGAGGCACAGCTCTTGGGCAACGACACCTTTGCCGACTATGTGATGAAAAACCGCATGGCAGGCAGCGTGAAGCATGTCTACAAGCTTCTCAACGATCTCATTGATGCCTACAAGCCTACTGCAGAGAAGGAGGTGAAGGCCATTCGCGAGGAAGCCCGCAAACTTGAAGGCGAAGACTTCCAACTTGAGCCTTGGGATTTCTCCTACTATGCTCATAAGCTGAAGATGGAAAATTACAATCTCGACGCGGAGATGCTGCGACCTTACTTTCAACTCGACAAGGTCATCGATGGTGTCTTTGGTCTGGCCCGTCGCCTCTATGGCATCACGTTCAAGGAAGACAAGGACATCCCCGTCTATCATCCCGACGTCAAGGCCTATGAGGTCTTTGACAAAGACGGCAGCTATCTCGCTGTCTTCTACGCCGACTTCTATCCTCGTAAGGGCAAACACGATGGTGCGTGGATGACCGAGTTCCAAGGACAGCATATCAACCACAGGGGTGAGAACATCCGTCCGCACGTGAGTGTGGTGATGAACTTCACGAAGCCCACGCCGGAGAAGCCGGCACTGCTCACGCTCGACGAGGTGGAGACCTTCCTGCATGAGTTTGGTCACTCTCTTCACGGCATGTTTGCCAACACCCGTTTCGCCAGCCTTTCCGGCACGAATGTATGGTGGGACTTTGTGGAGATGCCGTCGCAGTTCATGGAGAACTATGCGGTAGAGAAGGAATACCTGCGCACCTTTGCCTTTCATTACCAGACGGGCGAACCGATTCCCGACGAACTTGTCGATCGCATCGTGCGCTCACGCAATTTCAATGTGGCCTACGGCTGTCTGCGTCAGGTGAGCTTCGGACTGCTTGACATGGCTTACTACACCCAGCGCGAGCCGTTCACTTCCGACGTCCAGCCCTTTGAGAAAGAGGCGTGGAAGGACGCTATCCTCTTGCCGCAGCTTCCCAACACGTGCATGACAACACAGTTCTCGCACATCATGGCCGGAGGATATGCCGCCGGATACTATAGCTATAAATGGGCCGAGGTGCTCGACGCCGACGCTTTCAGCGTGTTCAAGCGCAACGGCATCTTCGATCAGGCTACCGCCCAGCGCTTCCGTGACTGCATCCTCTCGAAGGGTGGTACGGAAAACCCGATGACGCTCTACAAGCGCTTCCGGGGCCAGGAACCGACGATCGACGCACTGCTCGTGCGCGACGGCATTCGCAAAGCATGATCTACACATTTTATTTATATATAAGTATTCTTACGTAAGCATCGTTATGAAAGAAGAGGAAGAAAAAGCACGTAAAGCACAAAAGCAACACTTGCTCGACGGCCGCTATCTGCGCATGGCGCATATCTGGGCCGAGAACTCTTACTGCATACGCCGCAAGGTGGGAGCTCTTGTCGTCAAGGACAAGATGATCATCAGCGATGGGTATAACGGCACCCCCAGTGGTTTCGAGAATATCTGTGAAGATGAGAACAGCATCACCAAGCCTTATGTTCTGCATGCCGAGGCCAATGCGATCACCAAACTCGCCCGCTCCGGCAACAACAGCGACGGCTCTACGCTCTATGTCACAGCCTCGCCCTGCATCGAATGTGCCAAGCTGATCATCCAGGCGGGCATCTGCCGCGTGGTCTATGGCGAGAAATACCGACTCGACGACGGTATTCGGCTGTTGCAGCGCGCCGGTGTGGAGGTGGACTTCCTTGATATGAATGAACTTGAGAAGCAGCAGCCCAAAGAGGAGTGACACGGCAGTGGCTTGCATCAATAAAGCAAGCCGATGTCGGCAAGGACAATGAAAAAGCAATAAGATATGAATATGAAATACGACAAGAAAAACCGGTTTATGCCACTGCTCATGGCGGTGAGCATGATTCTCGGTATTCTCATTGGCACCTTCTATGCCAACCATTTCTCGGGCAGCAGACTGACGGTGGTCAACAATGGCAGCAACAAGCTCAGCAACCTATTGCGTATCATTGATGACCAATACGTCGACGACGTGAACATTGACTCGCTTGTGGAGAAGGCTATGCCGCTTATCCTCGGTGAGCTTGACCCGCACTCGGTGTATATCAGTGCCAAGGACGTGCAGCAGTCTGAGGATGATCTCAAGGGCTCGTTCTCCGGCGTAGGCATCGAGTTCACCATCCGTCAGGATACCATCCACGTCGAGAACGTCATCAAAAACGGCCCCGCCGAGAAGGCCGGTATCATCGCTGGTGACAAAATCGTGATGGTTGACGGTAAGAAATTCGTTGGCAAGCAGGTCACGCAAGAGGAGGCCATGCACCGTCTCAAGGGTCCGCAGGGCTCCAAGGTACGTGTCGGCGTGCTGCGTTTCGGCCACCCGAAGATGCTCTCCTTTGACATCACGCGCGCTGAGATACCGACGAAGACGATCACGGCAGCCTATATGCTCGATGACAATACGGGCTATATCAAGATCAAGAACTTTGGTGAGAAGACCTATCCTGAGTTGCTCATCGCCTTGGCCAACCTGCAACAGCAGGGGTTCCAGAACCTCGTCATCGACCTGCGCGACAATCCCGGTGGCTATCTCCAGAGCGCCGTGCAGGTTGCCAACGAGTTCCTGTCCGCCAAGAAGCTCATCGTCTACACCGAGGGACGCAAGTCGCCACGGCAGGACTACAGTTCCGACGGACACGGCGCTTACAAGAGCATTCCGCTCGTGGTGCTTATCAACGAAGGCACAGCATCAGCCGCAGAGATCTTCGCCGGCGCCATGCAGGACAACGACCGTGCCACGATCATCGGCCGCCGCTCCTTCGGCAAGGGCCTCGTGCAGCAGCAGATCCCGTTCCCCGACGGTTCGATGATCCGACTGACCATCGCTCGCTACTACACGCCATCGGGCCGTTGTATCCAAAAGCCTTATGTCGACGGCGACGAGGAAGCCTATGCTCAGGATATCATAGAGCGCTACCAGCACGGCGAGTTCTTCTCGCAGGACAGCATCAAGCACACGGGTCCGGCTTATCATACGGGTATCGGACGTGTGGTCTACGGCGGTGGCGGCATCACACCGGACATCTTTGTACCGGAAGACACTACGTTTGTCACCTCTTATTATAAGCAGGCGATCATGAGCGGACTCATCCTGCAGTTCGCCTTCACTTACACCGACAATAACCGGCAAAAGATGAAGATGTTTAAACAGATGCTCGATCTCTCGAAATATCTCAATGAGCAAAATACCGTCGACCAGTTCGCTGACTATGCCGACAAGCACGGCTTGCAGCGCCGCAACCTGCTTATCAAGAAGAGCCATTCGCTCTTGGAGCAGTTCATCAACGGTCGCATCATCTACAACATGCTTGACGAGCAGGCACTTTACGAGTATCTCAACCAAGACGATCCCGTCATTACGCGTGCCTTGATGTTATTTAAGCAGAATGCCGCCTTCCCGAAACTGCCTGCACCAGCCAAAGGAAAGGCTTCAAAGGGAAAGACAGCCTTGGGTTCACGACCTGCTTTCAACGGCAGCATGTACTACACGGCTGCAGTCATGCCTCCCTTCAGACTTAACAGTTGAAGAGATGTGCTCATTCCGTTATACTCTGATGCGAGTGCTGGTGGCTTTTGTGCTGCCGGCACTCGCTTCGGTGACTATTCAAGCTGCGAACCAGCGCAATCTGCAACGGCTTGATGAAGTCCTCGACCAGCGTCCTGTCTATACTCAACACAAGCTCCAGCATATCAACTACCTCAAAGCTCAACTCAAAGCGCAACCGGACAGTGAACAACAACTCCGTCTCTATGACCAGCTCTTTGACGAATATTATGTATTCAAATTCGACTCTGCACGCTATTATGTCGACATAGCCCTCTCTCTATCTCAAAAACTCCATAAGGATCATTATATTAAACTCAATCTTCTCAGGCAGGCACAACTCTATGCCATTGGCGGCCTTTATAGTGAAGCGATCGAGGTGCTTGACAATATCAACATAGAAGGTTCGGGGAAAGATCTCAAACTACAATATTATCTTACTTACTTCATTCTTTACTCCAATTGGGCAAATTATTGCAGCGACGACCGATTCTCGCCTATCTACGCTGCACGGGCAAGAGAATTTCTCAAGCAAGCTATGCCTTTTCTGGAGCCTTCGATGCCCTTTTGGGATTATTATCATGGTGAATACTATATCTACGTAGAGCGCAACGATAAAAAAGCCCTCTATTACTATTTCCGTACCATCCGGAGGCTCTCCAAACACTCCAGGTACTATGCGATGGCATCTTTTGCTATCGCCAATAACTACAGTGCCCATGGTGATCAAGAAAGATATGAGCAATACCTTATAGAGGCTGCCATCAGCGATGCCATTTGCTGTACGCGTGAAAACTTGGCGCTTCAAGATTTGGCCACATATCTCTTTCGGGAAGACAATGACAACATTGAAAGGGCAGACAGATATATCAACATTGCCATGGAGGATGCCAAATTCTTCAACGCACGACTGCGTATCTTGGAAATATCACAGAAAATGCCGACCATTGTGGCATCCTATGAACAGCAGATGATGAACCGTAACAATACATTGAAATGGGCTATTGTCATCATCTCGCTTTTGGTCTTTGGCTCTCTGATGGCTATCCTTTACATCTTCCGGCAGAACAAGTTGCTCACCAACCGTCGTCATCAGCTTTCGCAAAGCAACTCTAAACTTACAGAACTCAATTTCAAACTTACTGAACTCAACTCCAGACTTGCCAAAGCAAACACGATGCTTGTTGATACCAACCGCAAACGGGAGCGACTGGCAAAATTATATATAGACCTTTGCGCTAAGTTTATTGACCGACTCGCCCATTATCAGACCTTTGTGCGACGCAAGATCAAGGCCAATCAAGTCAATGAATTGCTTAGCGCCGTCTCTTCGTCAAGGCTGTCAGAAGAGGAGGCAGAGGTATTCCGAAACCGGTTCGACAAGGCGTTCCTTGATCTCTATCCGACTTTCACTACTGAGCTCAACGCATTGCTTGAGCCTGCACACAGTATCGTGGCTTCCGACAATCACTCTCTTACTTCCGAGCAGCGTATTTACGCACTCATCAGGCTCGGTGTAAAAGAGAGTAGCGAGATCGCCTCCGTGCTTTTCTATTCTCCACAAACCATCTACAACTATCGTTCACGTGTGAGAAACTGGGCCATCAATAAGGAATCGTTTGAAGAGGATGTCATGAAGATCGGAACGGTCATTAAGTAACGGTTTTTACCTGTCTAACGCCTACATTAGGCGTTTTTTATACTTATAATATTCTACTTGCCCTATCTTGTATTATATTTCTATATCACTCATTATTAGTGTATTATGTATATTAACATTTTAAATTAATCTACTTCTCCCTTACTTGTCATTATATCTTGTGCTAATAACGGCTAACTTTGCAATCGAAATCTTACAAAGATTCATTTTCATAAAAACCTAATTCTATATGCACAAAATGACAATTCACAAAAGAGTAGTGCTTGGCCTGTTTGCCGCGATGTTGTCTCTCGACATCACAGCGCAGAACATACAAGTACATGGAGTCGTCAAGGACGCAAGTGGCGAGACCATCATTGGGGCAAGCGTGGTACAGAAAGGTACGAAGAATGCCACCGTAACGGATCTCAATGGCGCGTTTACCCTTTCGGTACCCGCCAACAGTACACTGTCATTTACTTATATGGGGTACAAAGAAAAGGAAGTACCCTTGAATGGCAAGAACAATGTTAACATTGTACTTGTGGAGGACAACCAGCAGCTCAGCGAAGTCGTGGTGGTTGGTTATGGTACCATGCGCAAGCGTGACCTCACCGGAGCTGTCGGTTCCTTAGCCAACAAAGACTTAAAAGACCAGCCCGTAGCTAACCTTGGGCAGGCCCTTCAGGGAAAGGTGTCAGGCCTGCAAGTCATTGATGCCGGTAAGCCAGGTGATAACGTGTCCATTAAAATCCGTGGTTTGGGTTCTATTAACAACTGCGACCCGCTCGTTGTCATTGATGGAGTCCCTACTGATTTAGGGCTTAACAATCTCAACATGGCAGACATAGAGCGCATCGACGTTCTCAAGGATGCTTCCGCTACGGCCATCTACGGTTCACGCGGTGCCAACGGCGTCATTCTCATTACTACGATGAAGGGTAAAGACGGTCGCGGACACCTGATACTGAACATGAATCTCTCTGCCCAGCACGCTACAAAGAAGCCTCACCTGCTCAACGCTGCAGAATATGCAGCTCTCAGCAACGATATGATGACCAACTCCGGCAATGCCGCCAACCCTCTTTGGACTAACCCCGTATCACTCGGCGAGGGTACAAACTGGGTTGATGAGATGTTCCGTACCGGATATCTCCAAAACTATACTCTCAGCTACTCCGGTGGTTCTGACAAGATCAACTACTATGTTTCCGGAGGTTTCCAGAAACAAACAGGAACAGTACGCAGCGTTAACTACCGACGCTATACTTTCCAAGACAATCTGGACGCACAAGTACTCGACTGGCTGAAGGTCAGCACCAACCTCTCGATGAGTGCCGATCTGAAAGAGCAAGGAAGTTATGACCTTGGATCCACTTATCGTGCACTGCCTGTATTGCCAGTTAAAGACGACGGCGGCAATTGGTCTGGCCCGGAGGGTAACTCCCTGTGGTATGGTTCTACACGTAACCCTGTTGGTCCCACGGTGACCGATATCCACAAAACTAAGGGATACAATCTGTTGGGCAACATCTCTGGTGAAGCCTCACTGACATCATGGCTGAAGTTCAAGACCACATTCGGACTTGATGCAAAATTCTGGGATTATGACAACTTCACTCCTGCCTACAATTGGAAGCCCACGCCCGTTGTTCAGGCTTCCCGCTACCAGAACAACAACAAGTCGTTTACATATCTGTGGGACAACTACTTCACCTTCGATCATACTTTTTTTGGGAAGCACCATCTGAATGTTATGGCCGGTACGTCAGCTCAATGGAACAACTATAACTATCTCAATGCACAAAAAAACATTTTCTCGTTTGAGAATGTGCACGAGATGGATAATGGCCAGAAGATGGAGTCAATGGGCGGCAACACCACAGAATGGTCCCTCTTCTCCTATATGGCGCGTGTCAACTATGACTACATGAATCGCTATTTAGTTACAGCTACCATACGCCGTGACGGTTCAAGCCGTTTCGGACGCAGCCACCGTTGGGGCACTTTCCCCTCGGTATCTTTGGCCTGGCGTCTTACCGAAGAAAAACGGTGCAAGCCCAATCATATCCTTTCTGACCTTAAGATACGGGTCGGCTACGGCCAGACGGGTAGCCAGGCCAGCGTAGGCAACTATGGCTATTTAGCTACATACCATACCAGCGTATATCCTTTCGGCACTGACGGCGTGGAGCAGACAGCTCTCATCTCCACCACATTGTCCAATCCTGATATTCACTGGGAGACCGTGACACAGACCAACATCGGTTTCGATGCCGCCCTCTTCGACTCACGTGTTATGCTCACCGTCGATGCTTATCTGAAGAAAACTTCTGATATGCTTGTCAAAGCCTCCATACCTATTACTTCCGGCTTTGAGGACACCAGCACGACATACACCAATGCCGGCAAGGTGACGAACAAGGGTATTGAGGTCTCCCTCCATACCATCAACTTCAAGGAAAGTCAGGCTCATCCGGGATGGGAGACAAGTGTTTCCTATACTTACAACCGCAATAAGATCGACAATCTCAACAGCAGCGTACCCTACTACATCAATCAGATCAACAACTCGTATGTCACTATGTTGGCAAAAGGGTATCCCATCAACGTGTTCTATGGTTATGTTACAGACGGAATCTTCCAGAACCAGAAAGAGGTAGAGGAGCATGCCGTGCAGACTGGTGCGGAACCTGGCGACATACGCTTCCGTGACCTCAACAACGACGGCGTCATCAATGAAAAGGATCGTACGGTCATCGGCAATCCTAATCCGGCTCACCTCTTCTCTATCAACAATATGGTTTCTTGGAAGGGCTTGGAGTTGAGCGTGTATCTTCAAGGTGTGGCTGGCAATAAGATCTTCAATGCCAACAACATCGACCTCATGGGAATGTCCGCTGCCTACAACCAGCTCACCGATGTACTCGGACGCTGGCACGGAGAAGGTACCAGTACCTCTATGCCCCGGGCCGTCTACGGAGACCCCAATGGCAACAACCGCGTTTCTGACCGTTATGTAGAAAGCGGCTCTTACTTGCGCTTGAAAAACATTTCCCTTTCCTATAACCTGCCTGCCACATGGCTTCGCGCGCTGTCTCTGTCTTCAGCACGCCTCATCTTCTCCTGTGAGAATGTTGCCACCATCACTGGTTACTCAGGTTTCGACCCGGAGGTGGGTGTCAATGGCATAGACCTTAGCAACTATCCCATCTCGCGTACTTTCAACTTTGGTATCAACCTCAATTTCTGATTGCCGCTATGAATAAGATATATCATTATTGTGCCATCGCCCTGGCTTCACTTGCCTTAGTTTCCTGCGGTGATGACTTCCTCGACAAAACCCCCAAGAACACTGTTGACCCCGAAGTAGACGTTACTGACTCGGTGGCAGTAGCCATGGCAAATGGTTGCTATCGTACCCTGCAATCGTCAAACATGTACAACCAACGTATATGGACGCTCGACATCGTGGCCGGCAACAGCATCGTAGGTGCCGGCGGTGGTACAGACGGTTTGGAGACTGTGCAAGCTGCTAACTTCACTACGTTGAGTGACAATGGTATGGCCCTGTATATGTGGCGCTCTCCTTGGGTAGGCATTGGGCAATGCAATATTCTCATCAACGACTTGGAAGGCAAAGCCAATGACAATATCCAGAAACGCTCACTCGGTGAGGCATACTTCCTCCGTGCACATTATTATTATGTATTAGTCCGTCTCTATGGTGGTGTACCCCTTCGCCTGAAGCCTTTCACGCCCGGTCAGCCGACAGCGATTGCCCGTGCTTCCAAGGAAGAGGTGTATAGCCAGATCGCCTCTGACTGCCGCAAAGCCATCGATCTGCTGCCTGCAAAGAAGGATTATAGCAGCCAGGATTTGGGCCGTGCCACACAAGATGCTGCCCTGACAATGCTGGCCGACATGTATCTCACACTTGCGCCGGACAACAAGGCTGACTATCAGCATGTGGTCAATCTTTGTGATTCTGTTACTGCTTTAGGCTATGACCTCGGCAAGTGCAAATTCGAGGATAACTTTGATGCGACTATCAACAATGGACCGGAGTCCATCTTCGAGGTACAGTACAGTGGTGACACCAATTATGATTTCTGGGGCAACAATCCGCAGTCGAGCTGGCTCTCCACCTTTATGGGACCGCGTAACTCTGATTTCGTTGCCGGCGGATGGGGCTGGAACCAGCCTACCAAAGAATTCATGAGCCAATGGGAGCCGGGCGACAAGCGCAAGGATCTGACGGTATTCTACCAAGGTTGCCCTGATTATGATGGGCATGCTTACAAGAGCTCTTACTCCATCACAGGTTACAACGTCCGCAAGTTCCTCGTTTCCAAGAGCGTCTCACCCGAGTACAACACCTCACCCGCTAACTTTGTCGTCTATCGTTATGCTGATATCTTGCTCATGAAAGCTGAGGCTCTCAACGAAATGGGGCAGACCACCGCGGCAGAGGTTCCGCTCAATATCGTCCGTAAGCGGGCTGGCTTAGACGCCGTAACGGGACTGACCCAGGACGAAATGCGGGAGAAAATCATTCATGAGCGGCGTATGGAGTTTGCGTTCGAAGGACATCGGTGGTTCGACATGGTTCGAATCGACCACGGCAACTATGCCATCAAGTTCCTGAAATCCATTGGTAAAAACAATGTCAACAAGGAACGGCTGCTCTTCCCTATACCTCAAACAGAGATAGACGCCAATCCTCTCATCACACAGAACCCCGGCTATTAAGCCACACATTGTTTTCTAATCAATAATATGCTAAGTAGTATGAATAAGACATATTTATTTTCGCTTTTGGTATGGCTGTTCTGCGGACTGTCTTTCACGGCTTGCAATGACCAAGATTACCAGGAAGACAACCTCGGCATGGATCCACTGACACTCACTGCCGAGCAAAGCACCGATGCCTTACAGGAGATCAACCACGCTGCCAACGCACTCACTCTCAACTGGACAACGGGTAACAACGGCGGCACAGGCAACCGCATCTACTATACACTACAACTGGCTAAGGCCGGTACGCACTTCGCCGAGCCTTATACAGCCATCTGCCAAGAAGGACAGACCTATTCCTGGAGCGTGAACCAGGAAAATCTCAATGACCTCGTTCTCGACCAGTTCGGTGGTGTGCCCGGGCAGAAATGCGATATCGAAGCACGTGTCTTGACCCAGACTCCTGGATGGGAGAGCACTCTGTCCGACTCTCTCTCTTTCTCTGTCACACCTTATCAGCCTGTCACCACGACACTCTATCTCATCGGCGATGCTACACCCAATGGCTGGAGCGCCGACAATGCTACGGCCATGGAGCGCATTGACAATGGTATATTTGAATGGCAAGGTGATCTGAAGACAGGTTCTCTGAAGTTCATCACCACAAAGGGACAATTCCTTCCCTCTTACAACAAAGGCACAGATGACCGGGCCGTACTACGCACCGGAGACAGCGAGCCTGATGAGAAATGGCAGATAGAAGAGAGCCATTATTATAAGGTGGAGGCCAATCTGCTCACGGGTGATGTAACATTCACCCAAGCCGAAGGCAACCGTCCGGCTTTCGATCATCTCTACTTGGTGGGCAATATGACCGACTGGGGCTTTGAGACGATGAGCACAGATGCCCTTGACCCATACCTCTTCCGCACCGGCAGGGTGTTTGAAAAAGGCGGAGAGTTCAAGTTCGGCACAGCCAAAGGCAGCTGGGAGAATATGTACAAGGCGACGGTTGACAATGCTCCCTACACCGACACGCACATGCAGTTTGTCAGTGGCTATGACCCTGACCATAAATGGTTCTTGAAAGATGGGGAGACCGGCAAGGCATATAAGATATGTGTGGATATTCGCAAAGGACAAGAGCGAATGCTGATGAAACCGTTCACGCCCTACACCACCATTTGGATGGTTGGCGATGCCACGCCCGCAGGCTGGTCAATTGATAATGCCACAGCCCTGCAGGCCACCGAAAGCCCTTATGTCTTTACATGGACCGGCACGCTCAACGCCGGTGAATTGAAGTTTACTTGTGACAAGCGCAACGACTGGAACGGCGCTTGGTTCCTCTGTGCTGCAGGCAACGACAAGGAGCCTACCGGACAGACCGAAAAGATGCTCTTCATTGATAAAAGCGACGAGGAACTCAAGAACCAGTATCTCGACATCAATGTAGGCGACATCGACCAGAAGTGGAAGATAACGCAGTCGGGTACCTACACCATCACGCTTAACCAACTCGTCGAGACGGTCTCCATCGTCAAACAATAGAATACTTATAGATATCCCAGTACAACATAAAACGATACTCATGAAAATGTACTCTTTGCTTTTAGCTATACCTCTGCTGTGCGCTGCTTGCAGCAGCGACAACGATTCTCCCATAGACCCGTCGACCATCCAACCGACACAGCCGACGACGACGCTCATCTCCGATCTCAGCCTGCAATTGTCCACCGACAAGGCCCGATATGCGCCCGGAGAGAAAGTCTCCTTCACGTCCGGCAGCCCGCTGCCGGACGGTGCCAAGGTGCGTTACCGTCAAGGTGCCACCGTCATAGAGGAACAGTCTCTCACCGGTACCAGTTGGACATGGACACCGCCCTCCACTGACTACACGGGCTACCTCGCTGATGTGTACACTACTGATGCCAGTGGCAAACAGACTATCTGCGGTACAATCGCTATTGATGTGTCTTCCGACTGGGCACGGTATCCGCGCTATGGCTTCGTGGGAACCTACGACGACACGAAGACGTCTGAGGTGATCAGCCAGGAGACAGCGCTGCTTAATCGCTGCCACATCAACGGCCTGCAGTTCTATGACTGGCAAAACAAGCACCACGAGCCCGTAGTGATCCGCGACGGTAAGGTAGAGGACAGCTATGCCGATATCGCCAATCGCAAGGTCAACACCAGCGTCGTCAAAGCGTATATCAGCCAAGCCCATGCCCACGGCATGAAGGCCATGTTCTATGACCTCTGCTACGGTGCTTTGGATGATGCCGTACAGGATGGTGTCAGTCCCAAATGGTACATGTATAAGGATGAGAGCCACAGCACTGTCGACGCGCTCACTTTGCCATCAGGATGGAAGAGCAATATCACGCTCGTCAATCCCGGCAACACAGCCTGGCAAAACTATTTCGCCCGGAAGGTCAGCGACGTTTATAATACGTTTGACTTCGACGGCTTCCACATCGACCAAGTGGGAAACCGTGATCCGGAATATGACTACTATGGCAGTAAGATCAACGTCACACAGGGTTTTGCATCATTAATTGCCAAGATGAGAAAAGCCTGTCCTGACAAGCATCTGGTGATGAATGCCGTCAGCAACTACGGTGCTAAACAGATGGCTGCCACCGGCGACGTAGACTTCCTCTACAGCGAGCTGTGGGGAGGTGAAGATCAGTTTGCCGACCTGTTCTCTATCATGCGTAATAATCAAAGCGAAGCCAACACGGATCCTGCCGCTCCGGCAATGGCTCAGGTTTTCGCTGCCTACATGAATTATAATAAGGAGTCCGGAACGTTCAACACGCCGGGCGTGTTGCTCACTGATGCCGTGATGTTTGCCATCGGAGCAAGCCATCTGGAATTAGGTGACCACATGCTCCATAGAGAGTACTTCCCCAATGGCGACCTGAAAATGGACGGGCAACTCGATAAGACCATTGTTCACTACTACGATTTCCTTACTGCATACGAGAACCTGCTGAGAGACCGGGGAACAGACCTTTCCATCCCTGTTGTGGCCAACAGCAGCGAGGTGACCATCAACTCGTGGCCACCCAGATTGCAGACGGTAACCACGGTATGCCGTGAGGTAAACGGAAAGAAGATCATCAGCCTGCTCAACTTCTCCCAAGCCAATTCTCTGAGTTGGCGCGACATGGATGGCACACAACCAGAACCCAAGGCGCTGTCCAACATTCCCTTGGCAGTGAAGACAAAAGATGTGAAGAAAGTATGGGTGGCCTCGCCCGATGCTCTTGGCGGCGTCGCCCAGGAGTTGCCATTTCAACAACAGGGTGACTATATCACCTTCACCCTGCCCTCATTGAAATACTGGACCATGGTGGTGATGGAATAAACGAAAGACGAACAAAAAGACAAAACACTTGTAGAATAAAGCAAATATGAATTATAGAAAAACATTATTTACGCTGACCATCGCCATGATGTTGCCAATATGCGGTCTTGAGGCCCAGACCGTCACGTCGCCCGATGGCAACGTAACGGTAAAATTCTCTCTCTCGCAAGATGGTGTACCTACATACGAGATGACCTATAAGAAGCGTGAGGTGATACGTCCTTCTCATCTTGGATTGGAACTGGCCAAGGACAAGCATGCCAGCAAGGGGCTGCAGGAGACCAGCCTCATGGATGGTTTCACTGAGGAAGATCGCAGGAAATCAACATTCGACGAGACGTGGAAACCGGTATGGGGAGAGACCTCTGCAATCCGCAACCACTATAACGAGATGGCTGTGAACCTTTACCAAAAGGCTGCCAACAGACACATCATCCTCCGATTCCGCGTCTACGACTATGGTATGGGACTGCGCTATGAATTCCCGCAGCAGGCGGATCTCAACTATTTCATCATTAAGGAAGAGCACACACAGTTTGCCATGACGGGCGACCACACTGCCTACTGGATCCCGGGCGACTACGACACACAAGAATATGAGACACAGGTCACTCCACTCTCCGGCATCCGTGAACGCTTGAAGACCGCTGTCGACGGTAATGCCTCTCAAACAGTATTCTCTCCGACGGGTGTGCAAACCTCGCTACAGATGAAAACACACGACGGGCTTTATATCAACATTCACGAGGCCGCCTGCGTGAACTATCCTACCATGCACCTCAACCTTGACGATAAAAACATGGTCTTTGAGAGCTGGCTTACTCCCGATGCCACCGGTATGAAAGGCTATATGCAGACACCTTGTACGACACCATGGCGCACGGTGCTTGTCAGCGATGATGCCCGTGACATGCTTGCCTGCAAGCTCACGCTCAACCTCAACGAGCCTTGCAAGATCGAGGATACTTCCTGGATCCATCCTGTGAAATACTGCGGAGTGTGGTGGGAAATGATTGCCGGTAACAACACTTGGAACTACACTGACGATCTGCCTTCGGTGAAGCTCGGTGAAACTGACTATACGAAAGTGAAGCCCAACGGCCGTCATGGCGCCAACAACGCTGAGGTGAAAAAATACATCGACTTTGCCGCCAAGAACCATCTCGATGAAGTGCTTGTCGAAGGATGGAACGAGGGATGGGAGGACTGGTTCGGACACAGCAAGGACTATGTCTTTGACTTTGTCACACCATATCCAGATTTTGATATCAGGGCTCTCAACGACTATGCCCATTCCAAGGGCGTCAAACTGATGATGCACCATGAGACTTCTGCTTCTACACAAAACTACGAGAGACATCTCGAGGCTGCATACGACTTGATGAACAAATATGGCTACGACGCTGTAAAGAGTGGATATGTCGGCGACATCATCCCACGTGGCGAGCATCACTATAGCCAGACTGTCAACAACCACTATCTCTATTGCGTCACCGAGGCAGCCAAGCACCATATCATGGTCAATGCCCATGAAGCCGTGCGTCCTACCGGCCTTTGCCGTACGTGGCCCAATCTGGTGGGCAACGAGAGCGCACGCGGCACGGAATATGAGTCTTTCTCAGGCAATGAGCCCTATCATACGGTCATTCTTCCCTTCACGCGCCTGCAGGGTGGCCCCATGGACTACACCCCCGGCATCCTTGAGACCCAGATCGGCACTTGGAATCCCAACAAGAAGAACATGTATGTCCACACCACACTCGTGGGGCAGCTTGCTCTCTACATGGTCATGTACAGTCCACTGGCCATGGCTGCTGACCTGCCTGAGAACTACGCCAAGTACGATGATGCCTTCCAGTTCATCAGAGACGTGCCTCTCGACTGGGACGACACTAAATACCTTGAGGCAGAACCTGCCAAATACATCACCGTGGCACGTAAGGCAAAGAAGACCGGTGACTGGTATCTCGGTGGTAAATGCGATGCCGACGGACATCAGTGCAGCGTGAAACTCGACTTCCTTGATAAGCATGCTGTCTACGACTGTACGATCTATGCTGATGCAAAGAATGCTGACTATAAGATCAATCCCAAGGCTTATGTCATCACTCACCGCAAGGTACGGCGTGGCGATGTACTTAAATTCACTGAAGCACCGGGCGGAGGGTTCGCTGTGTCAATGAAACGACAATAACACAATCGATAACGACATTGCACATGGATGAGAGTTCCTTTCCTTTCGAAAAGTGTAACTTCCTTCTCCTTGTGCTTTGAAGAGAGTCTAACCTCTGTGTCCGTGAGGATGCAGAGGTTCTTGTTTTTTGCTACTTATAGGTTAATAAACACTAAATATATCTTCTATTTTTGGCTACTCTTATTTTTCTTCCGTCTTTTGCACCTATGATTATCATTGCGACCATCCTTCTTTATTTTCTTTGTTTACTCGGATTGTCATGGCTGACGAGCCGCAAGGCCGATAACCGTGATTTCTTCAGTGCACGTCATAACTCACCATGGCCTATGGTAGCCTTTGGCATGATCGGTGCCAGCATCTCGGGCGTGACGTTTGTCTCCGTGCCCGGCATGGTGCTCAGCGTGCAGATGACCTACCTGCAGATGTGCATGGGCTATATCCTGGGCTACTTTGCCGTGGCCTTCGTGCTGCTGCCGGTTTACTACCGTCTCAGGCTGACGAGTATCTACACCTATTTGCAAGGACGGCTGGGCGCAAGGAGCTACACCACCGGCGCGTCGTTTTTTCTCATCGGCAAGATGACGGGCTCGGCCGTGAAGTTCTATGTCGTCTGCATGATCCTCCAGCGTTTTGTCCTTGACGCTTACCATGTGCCGTTTGCCGTGACGGTGTCGTCGCTCGTTCTTCTCATCTGGCTCTACACCCGACGGGGCGGCATCCGCACACTTGTGTGGACCGATTCGTTTCAGACGCTTTGCATTCTGGCCACGCTGGTGCTGATCATCCTCAGCGCCACGCAGGCACTCGGCATGTCGCTCTCCGAGGCTGTCTCGGCCGTAGCCCACGACGCGCGCTCGCGCATCTTCGTCTTCGACGACTGGCGCTCGACTCAGAATTTTTGGAAGCAGTTCCTCTCCGGCGTATTCATTGTGGTGGTGATGACGGGTCTCGATCAGGATATGATGCAGAAAAATCTCACCTGCCGCACATTGCGCGAGGCACAGAAGGATCTGTGCTCCTATGGCTTCGCCTTCCTTCCGGCCAACCTCCTGCTGTTGGCACTTGGCGTCTTGTTGGCCATGCTCGCTCAGAGGTGGGGTATGGCCTTGCCGGAAAATACCGATGAGCTGATGCTCGACTTCACGGCCGGAGGCCGTCTGGGTCCGGTGGTGACCGTCCTCTTCTCCATCGGCATCGTGGCTGCCTGCTTTTCCTCCGCCGACTCGGCGCTGACCGCATTGACGACGAGTGTGTGTGTTGACCTGTTCCGCCGTCCCGACGATGAGGCGTTGCGCAAGCGCACGCACGTCCTCATCGCCTTGGTCTTCATAGCGTTTATCCTCGTCTTTGCCCGTCTCAACTCCACCAGTCTGTTGCAGGCCGTGCTGATGTTGGTCGGCTATACCTATGGTCCGCTGCTCGGCTTGTTTGCCTACGGCCTCTTCACGCGTCGTGGTGTACGCGACCGTTGGGTACCGTACATCTGTGTGGCCTCCCCGCTCCTCTGTCTTGCCGCAGACCTTCTTGCCCGCCGGTATCTCGATTATCAGTTCGGCTACGAGCTGCTCATGCTCAATGGTGCCCTGACCTTCGTAGGTTTATGGCTGACGGCGGGAAGAAGGGTAGAGCAAAGCGCATAAAAAAACTGGTACACACCCGTCACGGGCACGTACCAGAAGGATTGAGAGAGAGAAAAAAGTTGTTAGTAGACTGTTATTCAGCTTTTATTTGTGAGATGATTTCCTGGGCGCTGCCTGCGGCATAGGCGATGGTGCCGTCGGGAGCAATGAGTACGAGAGAGGGGATGAACTGGATATGATAGGCGTTGACAGCCTGCTCTTTGAGTTTTGGATCCTGAGACAGCACCACCTGCGTCCACGGCATCTTCTCTTCCAGCATGGCGCGTTTCCAGTCCGCAAGATTCTTATCACACGACACGCTGATAATTTTCAGTGCGGGGCGTTCCGTATGCAGTTTCTTCATCATTGGTATGGATGCGCGGCAGGGACCACACCACGAAGCCCAGAAGTCGAGCAGTGTGTAGCCACCGGGATTGACAAGTTTCGACAAGCTGACGTCTTTGCCGTCGGTGGTGAGCAGGGTGACGTCCTGATAGCGTACGCCTTTGACATAGTGGCGTGCGGTTGCGACGTCCTTCAGAAAAGCCGCATAGCCCTTTGCATCTTTGTTGCCACTGAAGTGCGCCACCATCGTGTCGAGTTCAGCGGCAGTGTATCGGAACTTGTCATCGAGGTGTTGTGACCAGAGGTAGAGCGAGTAGGGCTCGTCGGGATGCGCCCAAGCATAGCTGTCGCTCTGTTGCTCACAGGCTTTCTTGAGAGAGTCGGCGACAGCTTCCAGGCGCAGTGCTTTTTGTTGATCGGGATGTTGCGGACCGCCATATTCTGATCTGCCATATTCATATCGCCACGCTTCTAAACTTGCCAAAGCCGATTTTCGTCGCATCGGCCAAAGTGCATCATGCCATCGCTGATATTGTTGTTGTACCAGTCCGCCTTTTACTTGGTAGTTTTTTTCAAGGAGAATGGGTGATGATCCCAACTCGTAGGAGAGTGGAATGCTGTCGAACTGTGTTGCCGACACTTGGTAGGAATCGTTGTCGAGGTAGAGCATGACGATGCGGTCGGTCATATACTCATTTTTCGGCAGCGGATATATCCGGGTGTTGATGTGCAGTTCTGCTAACAGCGGTGCGTCGACATGGCCTTGCAATACGAAAGCGCCTTGTGACACCTTGCCCACGGCGAGTGTGTCGCGTGAGTGTGCGGGCAATACATAAGCCAAAGCCCCTTCGGTCAGTCCGTGGATGTCTGACTTGATAGTAAACAGAGCGGCTTGTTGCTGGGCATGGATACTTGCTGTGGCAAACAGCCCGTATGACAGTAATGCGATGTTCTTAATAAAGGATTTCATCTGTTGTTTATTTCTTCTTAATCGTTTCTTGTTTTGTCTCATGGTTTACTTGGCCAAAATTGCCTTGAAGATTTCTTCGGGATCAAAGGTCACCTTCACCACCTTGCCGTCGGGCGCAATGAGCACCAGGCGCGGAATGGAGTTGATGACGTAGTCGTAGGCAGCTTTCTCCATGTTCTTGCCCGTGAGCCACAGTTGTGTCCAGGGCATAGCCTCCTGCTTGACAGCCTTTGCCCAGTTGTCTTTCTTCTCGTCGACAGAAGCACTGACGACGGTCAGACGGTCGCGGTGAGCAGCGTAGAACTTCTTGATCTTGGGAATGGCGGCCCGGCAGGGACCGCACCACGATGCCCAGAAGTCTACAAGCGTAAACTTTCCCGGCTGCCGTAGGGCAGAGAGGGCGACTACAGAGCCGTCAGCTTTCTGTGCCTCGAAGTCGTGGAAGGGAATGTCGAGGGATTGTCTGCGCACGATGTCGGCGTTGCGGCTCAGCCATGATGCGCGCGCCGTGTCTTCCGCACCATCCGCCGTGCAGACTGCGATCCACCGGTTCATCAGTGCCTCCGGGTAGGTGTAGTTCTGGTAATAGCGTCGGCTGAGCAGGAAAGCTGCAACGGCTGTAGTGGCGTGCTGTTCCAGCCATGCCGTCTTCAGAGAGTCGAGGCGAGTGGCCGTCTGCTCTTTGCGGAGAATGATGTCGCGATACTTACTCTTGTCACCAAGAAACTTGAAGTAGGCATCGGCCTCGGCGTAGTTGGCCTGCTGTGCGCTGTCCTCGGGTGCGGTGATGAAACGGCGGTAAGCCATGTAGTCCGACAGTGTTTTGCCTCCACCTTGGATGTTGATAGCAAGCAAAAGGGCTCCATCGCTGCGGTGCCCATCCACGAGGGTGGCTGTGTCGGTCGCGAGCGTGATGTCGTCGCTGCCGTTGAGGAAGATGGGCAGACGGGCAAGCCGCTGCATCGTGTCACCATTGCGCAAGGGCTTGTCGAGGTGCTGATAGAAGGCGAGGCTGCACATGCGGGGGCTCTTCAGTGGCAGGCGGAGCGAGAAACTGCCGTCGTCGGCGATCGCCGCGCTGTCCAACGTCACGGCGTGGTCGGGTGTGTCGGTGTCTACGAGATACACCTTATTATTATGGTTCAAGCCACTGATGTGCCCACGAAGCGTTGCTGTGGACTGCGCCAGCGCTGAAGTGGCTGCGCAAAGCAGAAGGGAGGGGAATAAAAGAGCTTTCATTGTTTTCATTATTTAGTGTTTTTACCTCACATATCTGACGCTCATCCACCGCAGTTTGGTGGGGCAGGACACACGCTGCACGCGGTTGAGGTCGGCGCAGAGCACGCGGATGAAGGCACACTCATTGGTGGTCTTTGTCGTGTCGCGCGTTGCCGTCCAGTAGCAGCCGTAGTCGCCGACATGGTATTTATCCACAAGGATTGTCGACCACGACGACAGCTGACCGTTGAGCAGAAAAGCCAGCATCGTGCCCGAGCCGCTTTGCATCATCAGCTCGGCGGCTCCGTCTCGCCATCCTTCTTTCGAGGTGTCGGCGGCACTCATGCCTAAGGCACGCTCCAAGTTTTGGTAGTCGGCATCTGTCGGCAGTCTCCAACCCTTAGGAGCCAGGGCTTTGGCGTCCTCCCAAGTCAGATAGTTGCCATTGTGGGCAATGAGCGAATCCTCAGCCTTAGTGTCGCTGACATCAAACTCCTCTTCAAAGCCGTTAGACACATAGCTCTGCTCATACCACGGCGTGCCGCCACGATAGTTCTCCACCATCCATTCGAGTGTGTCGATGCGCACCCAGTGATAGACAGTGCCGTCGGCGTCGGTGAAGGTTCCGGTCTCAGTTGGTGTGACAGTAGGCACACTGTTGTCGCCGCTGCCGCATGACCCTAACAAGGTGGAGACCGCTATCAGCGCTACCAGCCAGAATAGGATATATCTCTTTTCGTTTTTCATCTTTCTTTTTGATTCTATTTACTCAGTATTTACCGTTTGTTTACTCCTCCGCATCGAGGTTGAATCCCATGTCCGTGATGATAGACCGCATCATGTCGTATTTCTCTACCATCAGTGCATAGTCGCCATACTGGGCTGCGAACTCCTCGTGCGTCATCGTCAGCACGGCAGAGACATAGTCCTTGACATCTCGGCTTTGATAGGGGAGGTAATAGTCGCCTTCGTTCCATCCGTCGAATTTCTCTATGAAGCCATACACGCGCTCCACGTTGTCGACAGCCTTGTCGTCATCGGTCAGGGCCTGGCCGTAGTGGTCCTTGCTGAAAGCATAGAACGCATCTGTCACGCTGGCGGACTGCCGGTTGAAGCGGTCGATGACGATGCTGAGGAGCATGTCGTTGAAGTAGCTCTTCGGATCGTCGAACATCTTTCCGTTGCCTGTGCTGATGACGTAGCCGCGTGTACCGAGCAGATAGGCCACGCGCTTCGTCGGGCCATTGGAGTTGGTGTAATAGATGTCGTCGACGAGCAAGAAGGAGAAGGGCACCTGCTTGCCGAGACGTCGGGTCAGATATTTCTGCAAGGCGTCGGCAGCTTTCTGCTGCTCGGTGGCTTCGGTGATGTAGGCATAATGATAGTTCTGCGAGCTGACCGAGCCGGATCCTACCAAGGCATAGGTGATGTCGAAGAGTTCCGGCTGTCCGTTTGTGGACTTGCTGACGAGCGTATCGTTGAAGAGCAGGTAGGCACCGGTGGCCTTGAAGAATGCGTTGCGGATCTGTGCCGTCTGGCTGTTGTCCGAGGCTTCCGGTGCAAAGCCGTTGATATCGGCGTTGCTGGGCGTAAGGTCGTCCTCATTGCTGCATGAGGCCAACAAGGGCAGGGCGAGAAGCGCCAGGAAGATATATTTACAGATACTCATAGTTTATTGCAGTGTTTACGTTACCTTATCGTTGTCATTACCGGTCGCTGCCCGAATTTTCGTCGCCTGCGTCCCCGTCCTCGCTGGCCGCCACCGTCTTGAACGGCTGACGGGCCGGACGGCTGTTGCTGCCGATGGACTTCTGGAAGTTGCGCACGTTGTACGGGATGTCGAGCGTGTAGGCATCGTCGTTGGGCAGAAGGCGATAGTAATAAGTCTCCTGCCGCTTATTCTCATAGTCAACATACGTGTAAGTCGAGAACGTGTGCTCGATGGTAGTCGTCTGCGGATACTTCGTGTCGACGCTGTAACGGCGCAGGTCAAACCATCTGTGGCCTTCGAAACAGAGCTCCCGCTCGCGTTCCTCACGTACGAAGGTGATGAGCTCTTTGCCGGAGAGGCTGACAGCCGTGTTGTTGAGAATGCGGCTGTCACGCAGTTTGTTGAGATACTGGCATGCCTCGGCATCTTTGCCGAGTTCAGCGTCAGCCTCAGCGAGATTGAGATAAGCCTCGGCAGTGCGCAGGGAGAAGACGTCGCTGACGGTGTTGTAAGTTCCTAAGTGCTTGCTGCTGTTGTTGATTTTATGATACGACCAGCGATGATAGCCTAAGTCGTCCTCATTGGTGATATAGGCTTTGCGCCGTCCGTCGTTGGCGGAGAAGAGACTTACGAGATGGTCAGAAACCTCAAAGGCAGGCGAGTAAGGGTCATCCCACGAGCTGTTCTTGCGTTGGGGATAGGCAAAGACAAGGTTGCCAAAGCAGCTGGCACCGTTGGAGAAAACCACTTCCTTGTTGGCTGAACTGATAGGATAGTCGGTATTCGACGCCCAACCAGCCACCGTCTGTAGGTAGTTGTTCAACTGCAACGCCTTGTTGGCGTAGTCTGCAGCCTGGTTCCAGTCCTGCATATACAACGCCATGCGACTGCGGAAGATGTAGACAGCGTCGAGTCCCACATGATAGATGTTTCCCGGTGTGGTCACGTCGCTGAGGTCTTTCTCTGCCTCGTCGAGGTCGTTGAGAATCTGCTGATAGACGTCAGCGACACTCGCGCGTTGAAACTCCTTGTCCTCGACTTTGGCGCTCACCTTGATGGGCACGCCGGGCGTGGAGGCTACCGTCTGAGGAGTGTAAGGCTTGCCGTAGAGGTTGACGAGCATATAATAATAGGTGGCGCGCAGGAAATGAGTCTCACCCATCACGTGGCGCAGCAGTGTACGGTCGACATCGTTGTCGCAGGTGACATCCTTCCCGGCACTGATCACCATGTTGCACCGGTCAATCTTCTCATAGGTCAGGTTCCAGTAGTTAGCCTCGTCAGAGGTCATCGTGCTGGCTCCTTTGTAGTCGCGGTAGGTGTCCTGCTGCCAACAGAAGAAGGGAAAGTAAGTCTCACACTCCCTCAGGAAGTCGGGTCGTCCCGGCGTGCTGATGTTTTCCTGCAGTTCATCGCCCATGAAATGCAGTACGGCATAGTTGGGATTGTCGATATAATAGGTAGAGTTGCTGATGCTTGCCAAGCCCAAGGGCAGCAGGCAGTCGCCCATCATCAACTCGTTGAGGTCCGTCGGCGTCTGCACGCGGCTCATGTCCTGAGAGTACTCCTTGAGGAAGTCGCTCTGGCAGGAAGTGAGCAGCGTCAGCAGCGCCAGGGAGAGAATATGGAAAGAATATCTGATATTCATGTTATAGCGTGGTTTAGAATTGGATGTTGAGACCGAAAGAGAAACTGGGCCGGTCGGATAGTTGAATGGTAGAGAAGCCACCCTGGGTCGGTGTCTGACCCTTCAGAGCAGAGTCGCAGATGGTGAAGAGGTTGTAGGCCGACAGCGTCAGCGCCAGTCGTATGAGATAGAGCTTGTCGAGTAGTTGTGCAGGCAACTCATAGGTGAGGCTCACACTCTGCAACTTGAGATAGTCAGCACTGACCACTCGTGCGTCGCTGTAGTCATACATATTATAATAGTCGCTGCCGATGTTCTGCACTTCACCGTTGATTCCGCTCATGCTTGTCCATACGCGCGAATACTTATAGTAGGCGTCGCTTGAGGAGGAGATGACAGCCGGGTAGGTAGTGTGTTTCTCGTCGCCGGGTTTCTGCCAGCGCTTCATGTAGTCGCGGCTGTAGTTGTATTCCGAGTAGATGCTGCTGCCGTATCCACCCGAAGCATTGTTGCCATACATGGCGAAGAGTCGTGTCTTGGCGCCAAGGCTGTAGCCGAGCATCACCGAAGCGTGCCATTGGCGGTAACGGAAGGTGTTGGTCAGCGATCCCTGAATGTCGGCGTCGCGCTTGCCCGAGGCAGTGAGCACAGTGGTGTAGGTGTCGTATTTGCTCAGTCCGCGCAAGGCCTCCTGGTTGTTGTAATAGTCGTCGATGAGCGGTCCGCCGTCGACGGGACTCAGTCCGAGGAAGCGGTAACTATAGAATGTGTTGACGGCTTTACCCTTGACGAGAGCAGTGCCGTTGAGGAAGTTGCCTAACTCATAAGTCTGTGCGGCAGGACGTGAGTCGAGGCTGTTGATGATCTTGGAGAATGACGTGCTCACCGACCAACGGAAGTCGCGCGAGCGCAGCGGCGTAGCCGTGATGTCGACGCTGTAGCCCTTGTTGGTCACGTCGCCGCCATTGATGACATACGAGTTCACGCCATTGACGGTGCTCACCGTCTTGTTCATGAATGCGTCTGTCGTCTTCTTCCAATATCCCGACAACTCCATTTCGAGACGATGGTCAAAGAAGCTCATGTCCAGTCCTAAGTTGACGGAGTTGGTCTTTTCCCATTTCAGGTCGGGGTTGGGATGGCTGACGATGGTGGAGACGTTGGTGTTGTAATAGGTGCTCATCGTCCCCTTTCGGATGGTCATCACGGGGCTTTCCGAGTCAAGCATGTTGCCTTGGAAACCGTAAGAAGCCTTGGCGGTGATGTAGTCGATCCAGTGAGCCTTGATCCAGTGGCCTACGTCGTAGCTGCCCGAAACAGACCATATCGGCAGGAAGCGGTCGTTGGAGCGGTCACCGAATTTATTACTTCCGTCGACGCGTCCGTTGAGATTGATACGCCACAGCTGGCGGTAGGCGTAGGTCACAGACATGTAGGTCGAGAGCGTGTTGCTCAGGTCATCGCTGATCGACGGCACGTTGCCGGCCATCCACGCGGCATAAGAGGTGTAGACCGTCGGGTCGATGTCAGAGACAAACGTCTCGCCACGGTCGCGGAAGTAGCCGCGGTTGGAGGTGGAGTAGGAGCGATATTTCGATGAGTTGGCCTCCACGCCGAAGGTGGCGTAGATGTTGTGGCGGTCGTCCTCGCCGAAGTATTTGTTGGCATCGAGCTGGAAGCGTGCCGTGTAGCTGCGGTTGGTGTAGGAGATGTGGTTCAGCTCTCCACCGACGGGGCAAAGCGAATAGGCCGGGTCGTCGATGGACTGCCCATACTCAGAGCCGCGCAGTGTTGCAATATGCCAGGTGCGCTCTCCCCACCAGTTCTCCCTTTCGGTGTTTTGGTTGGTCACACTGAGGATAGCGTTGGCTGTGAGCCAGTTGGTGAAGGTGAACTTCAGATTGGTGGTGAAGGTCATGGAGTTGACTTGCTGCTTGTTGTAGCTGTTGGCCAACTCGTTGAGGATATTATAGTTGTAGCTTGTCGAAGTAGAGGTGCTGTACTTCTTGTAGTAAGCATACTCGCTATTGTCCTCATACGCCGGGATGGTGCGCGATGTGCGGTAGGCATAGTCCAGCGGCTTTATCCCGTCCTGATAGTAGCTGCGTCGCTGGTGATGACCGGTGAAGGAAAACGAGGCTGTGAGCAGTTTGGAGAAGGTGTTGTCGAGGTTGAGCGAGTAGGTATAGCGCTCATTGGCGTTGGCCTTGACGACGTCCTGCTCGTTGTCGTAGCCGAGCGAGGCGTAGTAGCGTGTCTTCTTCGAGCCGCCGCTGACGCTGGCCGTGTGCTGTGTGCTCAGCGCGTTTTGCGTGAGCAAGTCAAACCAGTCGGTGTTGCGCGTCTCGGCAGCGCTGACGGCGTCGGTAAACTGCTGGTAGGTGTACTCGCCGTTGTAGAGTTTTGTCAGTGCGTCCTCATAGCCTACCGTCGTCATCTTAAAGGGGAACTGATAGTGGTCCTGCACGAGTTCGCGTGAGAACTCCACGCGCTCCTTCGAGTTCATCATGTCGACGGATCGGTCGGAATAGCGCGGCCGCAGCTTATAGTTCATCGAGAAGTTATAGCTCACGACGGGTTTCCCCTCGTATCCTCGCTTGGTGGTGATAACGATGACGCCGTTGGCGGCTTTGGTACCGTAGATGGCTGTTGCGGCAGCGTCTTTCAGCACATCGATGCGCTCGATGTCCTGCGGGTTGATGCCGGCGATGGCGTTGCCGATGCGGTTGACATAGTCGGGGTCGTTGAGTTCCTCGGGAGCAATCTCCACAGGGTCTTTGACGACGATGCCGTCCACCACCCACAGCGGTTCACGGTTGCCGATGAGCGTGGAGGTGCCACGGATGCGTATCTTCGGAGCCACGCCGACCTCAAACGAGTTGTTGCTCACCAGCAGGTCGGGGATCTTGCCCTCAAGCATCTGGTCGAGCGAGCTCATGTCGGTGCGCTCCAAGTCTTTCATCTTCGCCGAGGTGACGGCAGAGGTCAGGCTGCGCTTGTCGAGGACCTGATAGCCGGTGACGACGACCTCGTCGAGGCTTTTGTTGTCCTCGTGCATGACGATGCGCACGGGTCGCCCGGCCTGCACCGTGCGCGTGACGCTGTTGAAGCCGAGGTAGCTCACCTCTAAGGTCTCCTGTTGCCGGTCGGTATAGAACTGGAAGAGTCCGTTTTCGTTGGTGGTCGATCCGGTGCTGGTGCCCTTCACCTTGATGGTAGCCCACTGCATGGGCTCGCCCTGCGCGTCGACGACGGTGCCGCTGATGAGGCGCCGCACGGGTTGCGCTATCTTGCGGCCCTTGCCGGCACGCAGCACGATGGTCTTGCCGCTGACCTCATAGTCCAGTCCTGCCACGCTGTGAAAGACACAGTCGAGCAACTCGGCAAGGCTCATGCCCTGGCAGTTGCACGTGATGGCAGGCACCCCGTCGAGCACTTGCTTCTGATAGACAAAGTCGTAGCCGGTGCGCTGCCGCAGGTCCTTGATGACCTCAGCAACCGGTTCCTGTCGGTAGTTGACCGTGAAGTGCTGGGCCAGTGCCTCCACAGGCATGACCATGGACAAGGCGAGCACAGCCAATAACTGTCTCACTTTCAATCTCTCTTTTTTCATGATAAATAAAAAGCTATTCTCTGATATGGATGTTACGTTATGGTCAGAAGATGTAGACATGCTTTCCCTTTACTTGGAAATGGATGCCGCCGCTCATCTCTAAGATGTGCAGCACGTTCTTGAAATTGCCGTAGCGTGGTACGGAGCCCATGAAGACGGTCTGCCGCAGCGTGGCGTTACGGAACGTGTAGTCGAAGTCATACCATCGGCTGAGCTCCTCCATGATCTGCTCTAAGGTCTGGTTTTCAAAGACAAAGCTGCCCGTTGTCCAGCTGCCCACCACCTCGGTGTTGGCCTGCCGTATCTGCGCTATTCCGCTCTTGTCGCTGTACTCTGCCTGCTCGCCGGGGTGCAGGGTGAGCACGCCGCCTTGGGCGCCTCGTGGGTGGATGGCGACGATGCCGTGGATGAGCGTGGTGACAACGGTGCCCGGCGTGTAGCTGTTGATGTTGAACTCTGTGCCCACCACGCGCAGCTCCTGCCCGCCGGTCTCGACGTAGAAGGGGTGCTCCTTGTCGTGCGCGACCTTGAAGTAAGCCTCGCCCTCGGCTTTCACGCGTCGCTCCTCGCCGTCGAAGGCAGCGGGATATTCCAGACGTGAACCGGCGTTGAGGCTGATCTCGGTGCCGTCGGTAAGTGTGAGGCGATACTCGCCGCCCCGTGGCGTGGTCACCACGATGTTGCCATGATAGTCGTGTCCGCAGGCCATGGCGATGGCGCGGCGGTTGGCCTGCTGGTCAGCGCCGAGGCGTATGACCTTGCCGTCGCTGAGACGCAGGAGAGCTTGCGTCGTGCCATGGGTGATGACAGCGTGGCTGCTCTCCGTATGCGTGGCAACGGGTCTTTGTTCGATAGTTACTTTGTCTATATAATAATAGGTGCCAACGAGGAGTAGCAGCATGGCGGCGATGCCAGCCAGCCAGTAGGTGCGTGTTAGTGACAGACGGGGGCGTGTGGGCTCCGTGCTTTCCTGCTGCCGGGCTTCCGCCTTTCTGATGCGCTGCTCCATCATGGCCTGAGCCTTCCGGCGGTCTATACGCTGCAATGCTGCGATGTGCTGTTCGAGTGTGGCCGAACTGCTCAACTCCTCTAACAGCCGGCGATGGCGTGGGTCAGCAGCCAGCCAGGTGTCTAATTCCTGCCGTCCCTGATCGTCGAGGGTACCAAGTATCGACCTGACGATCAACTGTGAGATGTGCTCTTCGTATTGCATAGTTGTTTATTGTCTGTTGTTTGTTTACTTTAACGCAACCCATGAAGAAAAGGACACTAAAATTGAAAGAAAAAATAGTAATTTCCTTTCGAATTGGAAAGAAATTGCTAAATTTGCACTATGCTCACTCATCAAGACAGCCACGAACAGACTTATCGGCAGTTTATCGACGGAGAGATCACGGAATTCTACGACATGGTCTATCCCTTGCTCGTCGTCTTCGCGCGCAGGTTGCTCACCGAACCTCTTGCCTACCTTGCCGAAGACTGTGTGCAGGACGCTGTCTTCCAACTCTATGCGCATCGTGACGAGATGAGCAGCGTGGCCAAGGCGAAGGCTTTTCTCTACACATGTATTCACAATATTGTCATCTCTTATATACGTAAGGATAACAGTCGCAGCCAGTATGTCGTGCAGAATGCTGACGACTTCGAGCATGATTTCTCTATGGAACTCATCCGTCAGGAGACCCTTGACCAGCTCCTTGCAGCTGTCAGTGCACTGCCAGAGGACATGCAGCAGCTGTGTCACTCGATCTTTGTCAAGGGCATGAAGAACGTCGAAATCGCGCGAGAACTGAATATCAGCGAGAGTGGCGTGAAGAAGAAAAAGAAGCGCCTCCTCAACATGCTGCGCGCCTCGCTCAGTGCAGAGGTGTATTTGCTGGCGGCGTGGGTGGTGATGAGATGATGAAAAAGATGAAGCCCCCGTACCACTACAGCCTCACCCCCGTACCCCTCTCCGGCCTCACCCCCGTACCCCTCTCCAAAGGAGAGGGGAGTGATATGCTTAGCGGGTGACAATGGGTGACAACGGGTGTTGTTGTGGGGGGCTTACAGCAGGCCGCCCCTTCTACCGCATCACCGCATCTGCATTATTATAGTCCTTCCCTCTATATGATGCCGTAACTCTTTTGAGCTATATCTGTAACGGATAGATGATCAGTGTCGAATACTTTGACTTGTGTGTCTCTATGACGAAAGCAGAGGGCCAGCATGTCGGCATTTTCTGACCCACTGGATATTTCCCGTGGGCCGAAACTTGTAATCTTCTCTGGTTACGGATCTATAATTATTTTGAGAGGTCTAAAACTCAAGGAAAATAGTCATAGGCAGGCTTAAGCTCCCGATGGAGCTATGGTGTGGAAGTGATGGGGCAGCCTTTGCGAGCAAGCTCGCAGTCTGCCCCATCACTTCCACACCACCCCTAACGGGGTAAAAGCCTGCCTATGACGAAAATTGCCAAGGCATAAAATTGCGCCTAAGCGCATAAAATAAATTGCGCTAAGGCGCATAAAATATTGTGCCGCTCAACAGAACACAAGCAGCATTGCAGGCTTTCAAGACGCTATGGACTATCTTTTCAGTCGCAGGATTTTATGCCCAAAGGGCAATTTTACGCTTTAGCGATTTTCATCATGGGCAGGCTTGACACCGAAGGTGTGGGTCTAAAGCTATGGGGTAGGCGGCGAGCTTGCTCGCAAGACTACCCCATAGCTTTAGACCCATTGCTCCTTGGGGAGCATAAGCCTGGCCATGATTTTCTTTTCCCTTTTCCTTTTGTAAATGCCAAAGCGGTAAAGACAGTATAAAGATTTATGTTTTCGCTCACCATGGTTCCACGGATAATATCCAGTGCGCCCATTTTCTTTGAAACAAAACGACAAAAGTACTTCATCGCGAGCTACCCTTCTAGAGAAAAACGTTTTGGGGAAATGAGAAAAAGGAGGGATGAAAGTAGTAAAAAATCGAGGGCACGTTATCAAAAAGCCTTTCTGATGCTAACATCTCGCTTTGCTGACCTGGTCATCTTCCGTTTCTGATGAGGTCAGAAACGGAAGATGATAGTATCAGAAAGGCTTTCTGAGGTGCATCCCTTGGTGAATTATGGTCTTAAAAAGTCTTGTCTTATGGTGTTAGAAACCCATTTTGTTTGCAACTAATTGTTAATCAACTGCTTATAAAAATCGGTCTGAAATTCTCAAAAATACGGGCGAGTGGGGTGTTGGTGCAGAAAATCGTCTGTATTTGGCCGGTTTTTTGTCAGTTTATTGAACAAGAGGTTGGACTCGAGCCCCTCCCTAACCCTCCCCAAGGGGAGGGAATTGCAATACCTTTCTAACATCCCTTGCAGGTAATTACTCCCCTCTCCCTTTGGAGAGGGGTACGGGGGTGAGGCTCCTCCCCTCTCCCTTTGGAGAGGGGTACGGGGGTGAGGCTGGGAAAAGCTCCTCTATATCCCGTGATCATCTCGATAGCGTCGAACAGGAGCCTTGACCGACAGCGACTACATCGCCACTTGCTTCAGGTCTTTCTCCATAGAGCTGGTGCCGCAGTAGACGGTGTAGTGGTGATCGGGATTCCAGCGCATGGTATTCGTGGAGGCATCCCAGAGCTCGAAGGTACGCTCGTCGAGCGGGATGACGACCGTCTTCTTCTCGCCAGCTTTCAGACTGACACGCTGGAAGGCACGCAGACTCTTGACGGGGCCGTCGGTGTCGTCGTTGTCACGGACGTAGACCTGCACCGTCTCGTCGCCGCTGCGCTGGCCCGTGTTCTCGATGTCTACGATGAGCTTGCCGCCGATCTTACCCGACTTCTCCAGTCGTAGCTGTCCGAGACGGAACTGTGTGTAGCTCAGTCCGTAGCCGAAGGGGTAGAGCGCGTCGCCTTTGAAATAACGATAGGTGCGGTTCTTCATGTCGTAACTCTCGAAAGGCGGCAGCTGAGAAGTGCTGCGGTAGAAGGTCACGGGGAGCTTGCCCGAAGGATTTACCTTGCCGAAGAGCACGTCAGCCACAGCCGTACCGCCCTCCTGACCTGGGTACCATGCCTGGAGAATCGCCTGGCAGCGGTCGGCTTCGGGAGCCAGTGCGATGGCAGCGCCCGAGCAGTTGACCATGATCACCTGCTTGCCGGCGTCGTGCAGGGCGGTGATGAGACCACGCTGTACTTTCGGCAACTCGATATTCGTGCGGTCACCTCCCGAGAAGCCCTCGATGTGCACGGGCATCTCCTCGCCTTCGAGGGCAGGAGAGATGCCGCCCACGAAGATCACCTTGTCGATACCTTTGAGCTGGTTGATGGTAGCGGTGTAGTCCACTGGCTTCTCGATGCCGAAGTTGATCTTCAGGTCAGCGTTCCACGTCTTCACGTAGTTGAAGTCCACACGAATGTCGTAGCTCTTTCCGGCCTCTACCTTCAGCACGGTATGCGTCGGCAGCGTGCGCCACGTATGTGCCTGCTGCTTGCGCTCACCGTTGACATATACGGCGAAGTCGCCACAGCCCTCGACGTCGAGCGCCACCTCTCCACTCTGCTTGGGATAGAACGTGGTGGAGTAGCGGGCCGAGAAATCCTCAATCTTCACGCCCGGCGCGAAGCTGTGCATGCCTGCTGTGGTCACGGCGATGGGCATTGTATAATATTGAGTAGTGACAGGCTTACCCTCGCGCTCGGTGTTGTTCCAGAACTCACCTTTGAGTCCTGTCGTCATTCCGGCGCGGCACTGAGTGAACAGCGGGTCGATGACCTTGTCGGCCGTGAGGTCACAGCCTTTGATGTAAACCAGATTCTTGTAGTGGCTGCGCAGTCCGTCGAGGATGTCGATAGTGTGTGTCGGTGTGCCATTGTAGTTGCCCCACATCATCGGGCGGTTGTCGGCGTTGGGTCCGACGACGGCGATGCGCTCATGACTCTTCGGGTCGAGGGGCAGGATGCCGCCGCTGTTCTTCAGCAGCACGAGCGACTGGCGCGCCATGTCGAGTGAGAGCTGTGCATGCTCCTTGCTTGAGACGACGGAGAAGGGGATGCGGCTCCACGACACCAGCTTCTGGTCGTCCATCTCGCCAAGATCGAAACGGCCTTCGAGCAGACGGATCACATGCTTGTCAACCTCCTTTTCGCTGATCAGTCCCCGGCGCACGGCATCGGGCAGACTCTTGTAGGAATAGTTGAATCCGCACTCCACGTCGGTGCCGGCGAGCGTGGTGCGTGCCGAGGCATGGGTGGCGTCGCTCGACACTTTATGGCTTGTCCAGATGTCGCTGACGGCACCGCAGTCGCTCACCACGAGATGTTTGAATCCCCACTCGTCGCGCAGGATCTGTTGCAGCAGACGGGTGTTGGAGCAGCAGGGCTCGTCGTCGAGACGCTGATAAGCGCACATCACCTCGCGCACGTCGGCATTCTGGACGAGCGACTTAAACGCGGGCAGATAAGTCTCCCACAGGTCGCGTGGTGAGACGTCGTTGATGTTGGCCGTGTGGCGTGTGCTCTCGGGTCCGCTGTGCACGGCATAGTGCTTGGCGCAGGCCCAGAGCTTGCGGTAGCGTGCAGAGTCGGGACCTTGCAGACCGCGCACGACAGCGCAGCCCATCACACTCGTCAGCCACGGATCCTCGCCGTAGGTCTCCTGACCACGGCCCCATCGTGGGTCGCGGAAGATGTTGACATTCGGTGTCCAGACCGAGAGGCTGTGGAACTTCTCCACGTCGCCGCCCATGGTAAGCCGGTGATGGTATTGAGCCCGCATCTCGTCGCTGGTGGCCGAGAAGACACGGTAGAGCAGGTCGGGATTGAACGATGAGGCCATGGCGACCGGTTCGGGAAAGACCGTCACGCCACCAAGGTTGGCCACGCCGTGGAGCGCTTCACTCCACCAATAAAACTTCTTGATGCCCAACCGTGGGATGGCGGGACTCTCGTCGAGCATGAGTTGGGCTTTCTCTTCCAATGTCAGACGACCGCAGAGATCCACGGCGCGCTGATGGGCAGAGAGACTGGAGTCTTGATAAGGGAGCTTTTGTGCGCTCACGCCTGTCGTGCAGAGGCAGAGAACTCCCAACAGGATGTGTTTTAGAGTCATGTTTTTAGTTGTTATGGTTATCTTTTCTGATTGTTTCTGCAAAGATAATGTTTTTATTTCAAACTTCAACTCATCTTATGTAACCAATACTTTGCACAGTGTTGCATCCTTTGAAAAAGCTTGCAAAAACGTGTTCATTTTGCCTTTATTGTGTTCGATTTGACTGACAGGACGGGGATGGAATATTATCGTATTCCTTTTGGGCATTCAGCTTTCCTTGGATAGTTTAACCTTTGAGACCTAAACGCGACAATAGAATAACCGCGACATTTGCAGGCAAGGCAAACGTTCATAATTATAGGTGTTGTGGGTGCTATGCCTGCTAAGTCATGTCTGACTTTAAGTAACATTAAGTTTCTTTGGTCACAAATGTTACCATTACATGAAAAATATTCTGTTTTTTAAAAGAAAAAGCGATGTAGGAGTTGCTTTATAAGAATAAATTACGTAACTTTGAAGCAGACTAGAAACAAGAATAAGATGAAATCAAAGTTACAGCTATTGTGGGCTGTCCTTTTTTGGGGCAGCGTGTGGGGCATTGTTGAGGCAACGATGGGATGGCTTCTCCATGCTTTGCAGCTCCATCACGGCACTTCCACGATTCTTTATGCCTTTGGCCTCTGCTGCATGTTTGCCGCTGCTACCCGGTCGGGCAAGGGCGCGCAGGCCGTGCTGCTCACCTCTGTAGTTGCCGCCGCCATCAAGCTGGTGGACTTTGCTTTGCCCGGTTCCGCCGGCAATGTACTGCATCCGGCCTTCTATATTCTCTTGGAGGGAACCATGACAGCCGTGGTCAGTCTGCTCTTCTCTATTGAGCCACGCAAGCCACGCCGTTCCGCGTGGTCGCTCCTTGAGGCGCGTCTGGCCGTGCCCGCTTTCGCTGTGGCCGTTGCATTGACGCTCGTTGTCGGATAAAAACAGATGATGATGGGCGATGCAACAGCTGCTTCTCATGATGCAGCATCCGTTTCTCATTTAGAACTGACGGGAGCCGTTCTTGCCGGAGGCCACAGCAGTCGGTTTGGCAGCAACAAAGCACTCTTTGCTCCCGACGGCGAGACGCTCATCAGTAAGGCTGCTGACCTGCTCCATCCGCTTGTCAGAGAGGTGCTGGTCAGCGCCAGCCATGCCAATGCCGGGACTTATGCCTTCCTTGGACTGGACATTGTGGAGGATCTGCATCCCGATTGCGGCCCTTTGGGAGGGCTGGAAGCATTGCTCGACCGCTGTACTACGCCGTGGCTGCTCATCCTTACGTGTGACATGCCCTACGTCAACAGCGATGCACTCCGGACGATGATTCACCATGCTCAGCAGTCCGATGACAGCTTCAAGCAGGGAACGCTTCCCCAGGCTCTCGTCTGGCAACAAAACGACGGAAGCGTTTCTCCCTTTCCCATGCTGATTGAGCGAAGAGCACTGCCCGTGTTGCGGAGTCGCATGAGTGCTGGTCGTCGAAGTATGAAAGACCTGCTTGGGGCGTTGGACACCTATTATATAATAGCGCCCTCTGACCGCCTGCTTAGCAACATCAACCGTCCGGAAGACTGGAGTAAGCCTGCCGTACGGTGAACATCAACATAAAAACCTAATTCAAGAATGATGGTACAATCTCAATTCAAACTTAAAGGAACTCCCACCTCCGCGCTTTGGGGAGCTACGCTTGGCTTCTTCTTTGGCGTGATGGCCATCTCGCTCTTTGGTCCTACGAGCACCACCCTTGGTGCTGCCATGGGCTTGAGTGCCACAGAACTCGGCCTGCTCGTCTCGGTGCCGTCGCTCACCGGCTCTCTGCTGCGCATACCCTTTGGCGCCATGGTCGACAGCAATGGCGGGCGCCGCGGCTTCCTCTTCCTGCTCACCGCCGCCGTCATAGGCTTGGGTGCGCTGAGTTTGCTCTTCACCTTCTACCCCGTTGAGACGCCCGGAAGCATGAAAGGACTCTATCCCGTCGTGTTGCTGCTCGGCTGTCTGGCCGGTTGTGGCATCGCTACTTTCTCGGTGGGAGCCTCACAGTCCAACTATTGGTTTGTCAAGAGCCGTCAAGGCTACGCTTCCGGCATCTACGGCGGACTGGGTACCACCTCCGCCGGCATTCTGGCATTTGCCCTGCCGCTGTTGCTCCACCACTTTGGCTTCACCGCCGCCTACTACATACTGACGGGTGTGATGCTTCTCGGACTCCTATTATATATATGGCTTGGTGCCAATCCTCCCTATTTCCAGTTTCTCAAAGCCGGGAAGAGCGCGGAGGTAGCAAGGGACAACGCACTGGCCTGCGGGGAGGAACTCTTCCCCAAAGGCAGTGCCGCGACGAGTCTGAAAATTTCGGCACGAATACCACAAACATGGATGCTCGTGCTCTGTTACTTCACGACCTTCGGTGGCTTCATGGCGCTGACAGCATGGTTCCCCACCTTTTGGAAGAAAGGCATGGGTCTGGATCCTATGCTCGCCGGAGCCCTCACGGCTGTGTTCTCCATCCTCGCCGCCTTGCTGCGCGTGCCCGGTGGTATGCTCTCCGACCGCATCGGTGGTGAGAAAGTCTCCATGGCGGCTCTCGCCCTGCTGGCTGTTGCCGGTGTGCTGATGAATATCCCGATGGGGGTGGGTGGCTTCTTCCTCGTGAGTCTGCTGATCTCTGTGGCCTTCGGCTTCAACAATGGTGCTACGATGAAACTCGTCCCCGTCTATGTCAGTGAGGGCGTCGGCGGCGCCAACGGCTGGGTGGGAGGTCTTGGTGCTTTCGGTGGCTTTGTCTTTCCGCCGTTGATGGGACACCTCGTCGACCTCTCACCGGCGTATGGCTATGGTTGGGGCTTCCTGCTCTTCACCTTCTTTGCCCTGCTCGTAATGGTGATCAACTACTTTGGAATGATGCGTAAGAAACATTGAACCAATTTGAATCCAACGATATGAACACGATATTCAGCAATCTGAAATACTTCATCAACCGCAAGGATGTGACCAACGAGGAGTGGGAACACTTCTACCGCACACGTTGGGCCCACGACAAAGAGGTGCGTTCCACCCACGGCGTGAACTGTACCGGCTCTTGTTCATGGCGCATCTTCGTCAAGAAGGGCATCGTTACGTGGGAGATGCAGCAGACCGACTACCCCTCGACACGGCCCGGTCTGCCCAACCATGAGCCGCGTGGCTGTCCGCGCGGTGCCAGCTACAGTTGGTATCTCTACAACTCCGGACGCGTGAAGCATCCGATGATCCGCAAGGAGCTGCTCGACCTCTGGGACGCTGCCTTGGCCGAGCACCACGATGCCGTGGAGGCCTGGGCGTCGATCATGGAGGATGAGCAGAAGCGTAACAGCTATAAGCGGGTGCGCGGTCTGGGTGGCTTCGTACGTCTCGACTGGCAGAAAGCCCTTGAGATCATGGCTGCCAGCAACATCTATACGATCAAGAAATTCGGCCCCGACCGCCTGGTGGGCTTCACGCCGATCCCCGCTTTCTCCATGCTGAGCTATGCTGCGGGTACTCGCTATCTCAGTTTGCTCGGCGGAACATGCCTGAGTTTCTACGACTTCTATTGCGATCTCCCGCCGTCGTCGCCTCAGACCTGGGGCGAGCAGACCGATGTGCCGGAGAGTGCCGACTGGTACAACTCCTCTTTCCTACTGCTCTGGGGCAGCAACGTGCCGACGACACGTACGCCCGACTCTCCCTTCTATACGCAAGTGCGCTACAAGGGCACGCAGGTCGCTATCGTCTCGCCCGACTACAGCGACGCGTCGAAGTTCGCCGACGTGTGGATGGCACCGAAGCAAGGTACTGACTCGGCACTGGGCATGGCGATGGGTCATGTCATCCTCAAGGAGTTCTACAAAGACCGCACCGTGCCCTATTTCGACGACTACGTGCGCAAGTTCACCGACCTGCCCTTCCTCGTCAAGCTGGAGGACACGGGTGACGGACGCTATGCCGCCGGCATGCTCCTGCGCGCCGCTGACCTCAAGGATAACTTCGGCGTGAAGAACAAAGCCGAGTGGTATCCTATCACCATCGATGATCCGTCGGGAGCACTCGTCACGCCTAACGGCAGCATCGGCAGCCGATGGAACGACGAAGGCCGGTGGAACCTCAAATGCGAGGACGTCCGCACGGGTAAACCCTTCATGCCTCGGCTCTCGCTCATGGAGCACCGCGACGACGTGGTGACGTTGCTCGACCCGTACTTCGGTGGTAGTGACTATCAGAATCCCCATTTCGCAGCTACCCGTCATCCCGATATCATCGAACATCAGGTGCCCGTCATCAAGGTGGAGACAAAAGACGGAACAGTATATTGCACCAATGTCTTCGATCTGCTTATGGCGCATTATGGCATTGACCGTGGACTCGGCGATCCCAACTGCGCCACAAGTTACAACGATGACCTGCCCTACACGCCGAAGTGGCAGGAGCAGATCACCGGAGTGAAGGCCGAGAAGGTCATCCAGACGGCCCGTGCCTTTGCCTCCACAGCTGAGAAGACACGCGGCAAGAGCATGATCATCATCGGTGCCGGCGTCAACCAGTGGTACAACACCGACATGACCTATCGCGCTGCCATCAACATGCTGATGCTCTGCGGAACGCTCGGCGTCAACGGTGGCGGCTGGAGTCACTATGTCGGTCAGGAGAAGGTGCGCCCGCAGGCAGGCTGGGCGCAGATGGCCTTCGCCTTGGACTGGAAGCGGCCGCCCCGCCACATGAACACGGTGAGCTATATCTATGAGCATGCCGACCAATGGCGCTACGAGAAGGTGACAACCGACGAGCAGCTTTCACCTTTGGCGCATAAAGACCGGTGGAAAGGCCTTACGCTCCTCGACTGCAACATCAAGAGCCAGCGCATGGGCTGGCTGCCGTCGTCACCGGAGTTCAACCGCAACTCTCTCGACCTGTGCCGTGAGGCAGCCAAGGCCGGCATGAGCGAGAAGGACTATGTCTGTCAGCAACTCCACGAAGGCAAACTGTCACTGGCCGCCGAAGACCTCGACGCCCGGGGAAACAGCCCGAAGGTGCTCTTCATCTGGCGCGCTAACCTCATCGGCTGTTCGGCCAAGGGCATGGAATACTTCATGAAACATCTCCTCGGTGCGCAGAACAATGTGCTCGGACAGAACCTAGAGCAGTGCGGACAGCCGTTGCCGAAATACGAGAAGTGGCATTCCGAGGACAGCGTCGGCAAACTCTACCTCGTGGTGAACATCGACTACCGCATGACGCAGTCGAGCATCTTCGCCGACATCGTCCTGCCGGCCGCCACGTGGTACGAGAAGGAAGACATCTCTTCGACCGATATGCATCCCTTCCTCCATCCGTTTAGCAAAGCCGTCGACCCCGTGTGGGAGAGCCGCACTGACTGGGACATCTTCCGCGAGCTATCGAAGGTGTTCTCCAAAATGAGCGAGGGGCATCTCGGACACGAGAAAGATGTGGTCTACACACCACTGGCTCACGACAGTGCCGGGGAGATCAGCGAGCCGATTGCCGTGAACGACTGGAAAGAAACCGGTGAGATGCCGGAGCCGGGGCGCAATATGGGCAACCTTGTCGTAGTGACACGCGACTATCCCGACGTCTACCGCCAGTTCACCACTGTGGGTCCCAACGTTCGCGACAAGGGCATAGGCGGCAAGGGTATCGGCTGGTCAGCATTGCAGGAGTACAACGAGTTGAAGGCCATGAACGGCGTGGAGCGTGAGGAAGGCGTCAGCCAAGGCATGCCGCTCATCCGCGAGGCTACGCAAGCCTGTGACGCTGTGCTTACCCTCGACCCAACGAGCAACGGCGATGCCGGATACCGTTCGTGGAAAGCGTTGGAGAAGAGCGTGGGACTGCCGCTGGCCGAACCGCTCACGGCGGACTTTGGCAAGACAAAATACACCTATAAGGATCTCGTCGTTCAGCCGCGCCTGTCGTTGCCCACGCCTATCTGGTCAGGCATCAACAACAAGAACACGGAGTACACGGCCAACTACACCAACATTCATTACCTCATCCCGTGGCGTACGGTGACCGGGCGTCAGAGCTTTTATCAGGATCATCCGTGGATGCAGGCCTTCGGCGAGACACTGGTGAGCTACAAGCCGCCATTGGCCAAGAAGGAAATCAACAACCTCAAGGAGCGCCTCCATCTCAGCGACAACACGCTGGCGCTGAACCTGCTCACGCCCCACAACAAGTGGACCATCCACTCGTCGTGGAACGACAACCTGCTGATGCTCACCCTCGGGCGCGGCGGTCCCGTCATCTGGATGAGCGAGGCCGACGCTGCCAAACTCAGCATCCGCGACAACGACTGGGTGGAGGTCATCAACGACAACGGCTCGGCGATGGCACGTGCCTGCGTGAGCCAGCGCATCCCCGAGGGCGCTCTATATATGTATCACAACCAGGGTCGCACCGTCAACGTGCCGCTCAGTCCGCTTACCGGCAACCGCGGAGGCATCCACAACTCCATCTCGCGCCTCTGCCCAAAGCCTACACACATGATCGGCGGCTATGCGCAGCTGTCCTATAGCTTGAACTATTACGGTACGATAGGCGCTAACCGTGACGAGTATGTGCTGTTGAGAAAGGTGGACAACGTAAATTGGGAATAAGATGAAGATCAAGACACAAATAGCAATGGTCCTCAATCTGGACAAGTGCATCGGCTGCCATACCTGCTCGGTGACCTGCAAGAACGTATGGACATCGCGCAAGGGTATGGAATATGCCTGGTGGAACAATGTGGAGACGAAGCCCGGTCCCGGTTATCCCAAGACGTGGGAAGACCAGAAGAAATACCGCGGTGGATGGGGGCGGACTAAAGACGGCAAGACCGAGCTGTGTCTCGGCAACCGTCCGAAGGTGATGTCGCAGCTCTTCTCCAATCCTTATCTGCCTCAGGTGAGCGACTACTACGAGCCGTTTACCTTCGACTTCTCATCGCTGAAAAGCAAGCGGAGGCTGAAGACACCACCGTCGGCACGACCCTTCTCCATGATCACGGGTAAGCAGATGGACAAGGTGAAAGACGGTCCCAACTGGGAGGATGACCTCGCCGGAACGTTTGACGAGCGTAAGAGTGACCCTAATCTCAGTGGCATCGACACGAAGGGCTTCGAGGAATTCGAGCGTACGTTTATGTTCTACGTGCCCCGTCTGTGCGAGCACTGCCTGCATCCTGCCTGCATCCCCAGCTGTCCCTCGGGTGCCATCTACAAGCGCAAGGACGGCGTGGTGCTCATCAACCAGGACCGTTGCCGTGGCTGGCGGCAATGCGTGTCGGCCTGTCCGTATAAGAAAATCTATTTCAACCATCAGCGGATGAAGAGCGAGAAATGCGTGTTCTGCTATCCCCGTATCGAGGACGGGCAGCCCACGGTGTGCAGCGAGACCTGCGTGGGACGCATGCGCTACCTCGGCGTCATCCTCTACGACGCGGAGAAGATCGATGACTACGCCGCTGCTGATGAGCGCGAGCTGGTCAGCCGTCAGCGTGAGATGATTCTCGATCCCAACGATCCCGAGGTCATCGCTGAAGCTGAGCGGCAGGGTATCAGCCACAACTATATCTTGGCTGCGCAGAAGAGTCCTACTTACAAACTGATGAAAGAGTGGGCCATTGCCTTTCCCCTGCATCCCGAGTACCGCACGCTGCCGATGGTGTGGTATGTGCCTGCCATGAGTCCGAAGACCGAGGAGCTGGCACCGAAGGAACAGAACGCCGCCGCGACAAGCGACACCGACGACATGGATTACTTTGCCAAGGTCGACGAGATGCGCATCCCGGCGCAGTATTTCGCCAATCTGCTCTCTGCCGGAGATCCGCAACCCATCCGTGAGGCACTGGCCAAGCTCGTGGCCCTGCGTGAGTTCATGCGGCGGAAGACTGTCGACGGCATGGAGCAGCCTGCCGTACCGAAGGTGCTGGGACTCTCAGCCGAACAGTACGACGACATGTACCGCCTGCTCGCCATCGCCAACTACGAGGACCGCTTTGTCATCCCATCCGATCCCAAGCAGCAAGGCAGTCATCATTTCGACGAGCGTACCGGCCTTGGCTTCGACGAAGAAGAGCAGAACTTCGTCGAGGGCTGCAAGCGCCATAACCTCTTCGGCGGTAAATAATCAAAGACAGAGACGATGATTCAGACTTATAACATTCTTTCCCTCTTGCTCGACTATCCCACAGCTGAACTGTGGGGCAGCCGCGGTGAGGTGCTGCCGACGCTCAAGGCTGAGGGCGTGCTCATCGACAAGGCGCTCGATGGCGTGCGGTCGTTCCTCGACTATGTGGCGACATTCGTCGACGTGCGTAGCTGGCAGGCTGCCTACAGCGACCTCTTCGACACCTCGACGAAGACGAACCTCTATCTCTTCGACATGGTTTACGGCACGAACCGCGACCGCGGACAGGCGATGGTGGACCTGAAAGAGGAGTATCTGCGTGCCGGACTCATGCCCGCCGAAGACGAGTTGCCCGACTACCTGCCGATGTATTTGCAGTATGTCGCTAACATGGACGACGCGGCAAAAGCCCATGCTGCCATCGACGACATCCGTGGCGTGCTCACGAAAATGGACGAGCGGTTTGCCAAGGAACAGCATCCCTACGAGCCGCTTATCGCCGTCTTGAAAGAACTTTAAACTCCCGACGTTATGCACACTTTCCTATTCCAATACCTCCCCTATATCGCCGGCGCGCTCTTCGTCTGTGGCGTCACCTACCGCATCGCAGCGCAGGGCAATACTGTGCAGGCCTATTCCACCCAGTTTCTGAGCAATGACCCGCTGCTCAAGTGGGGCAGCAACCTCTTCCATGTGGGTATCATTCTGGTGTTCTTCGGTCATATCTTCGGACTGCTCGCGCCGGAGTGGTCCTACGACTGGCTGATCACCAACGAGCAGAAACGACAGCTGGCCATCGTCATGGGCAGTGGCGCGGGACTCATCACGCTCGTGGGGATCAGTCTGCTGACGGTGCGGCGGTTCACCTACAGCCGTGTCGTGGCGAATAGTCATTTCAGCGACTATCTCTTCGTCGTGCTTATCTTCCTGCAGATTGTCACCGGACTGATGGGTACGGTAGAGACGGTCAACAGCGACCTTGACCATTACATGAACCTCGACCGCTGGGCGCAGGGTCTCTTCACCTTCCTGCCCGGGGCTTCAGACTTCATCGTCCATGCCTCGTTGCCGCATAAGATCCACATCCTTCTCGGCTTCCTCTTGGTCATCATCTTCCCCTTTACCAAGCTGATGCACATGACGGCCATTCCCGTGAGATACCTCATCGACTATTTGCGGGGCGGTATGAGAAGATAAGGCAAAGGTGTCGTCCGCAGGTGTGACCCGCGGTTCGCCCAGTGTTGTGCTCAACGAGTCGTCCACAGTTGTGTTCAACGAGTCGTCTACAGTTGTATTCAACGAGTTATAACTCGTTGCGCTCAACGCAGTCTTGTGCTCGTCATCCCTCTCTCGCCCTCTATGCCCCAGGAATCGATTATAGTTTATAAATAAGCAAGGAAGAAGCCAATGTTATTATTATCTGCTGCCGTGGCGGCGCTGCCTTTGACGTGCAAGCCGCTCACGGATACGGCTCAGGTGTTTCACTTGGGCGAGGTCACTGTTTTTGATCACCAACGCACGTTCAAGACCGACCAGGTCAGCGCAGACTTCATCAAGTCGGCTGACATGCAGCGCGTTTCGGAGGCGCTCAACTGGATTCCGGGTCTCATCGTTCAGGAGGCTGGCGGACGCAGCGAGGCGGGATTCGTGCTTCGTGGCATCAGCAGCGCCGACGTACCTGCCTATATCGACGGCGTGCCGATGACGGCGCCTTACGATGGCATCGTGGACCTCTACCGCCTGCCGGCCGGCATGCTGAGCAAGATCGACGTGAACAAGTCGGCCAGCTCACTGCTCTTAGGCGGCAACACCTTAGGCCCGTCTGTCAACCTCGTGTCGCGTCAGCCGCAGAAGCCGTTGGAGTTGCACTACGACGTGAACACGCTCTGGCACAGCAACCTCAACGTCGGAGGCCGCTGGGGACAGTGGTTTGCGCAGGTAGACTTGGGCTATGCCAACGTCCGCAACTTCCGGCTACCTCACAGCTATCCTACCGATTCGCCTTATCTCGACGGCCACAAACGTCTCAACTCCCGGTCACGCGACGTCGACCTCAACGCCAAGGTGGGCTTCGTGCCCAACGCCACCGACGAGTATGTCGTGGGCTATACCCTCATGCGCGCTGAGAAGCACGTGCCGCCCTATCTGGGGAAGAACGGCAAAGCACAGTTCCGCATCTATCCCGAATGGAATAAGGATGAGGTTTACTTCCATTCTACCATTCGTCTGGCTCCTGCGCTCACGCTGAAGAGCCGGTTGTGGTACGACACATTCAAGAATACGCTCGACTCCTACGATGACTTCACCTATTCCACACGGAAGGGCAAGCAGGGTTGGACCAGCATCTACGACGACTATGCCTTGGGCGTGAATGCCAATCTCATCTGGGCAAAGTCGGACAACAACGATGTGAAGTTCGGCGGAAACTATAAGTATGATGTCCACCGTTCTCACAATGTGGGTGACCCCGTGGCGCATATCACCGAGGGCATCTACTCCTTTGTCGTGGAGGATGAGGCACGGCTCAATCCTCAGATGTCGATCACGGCATCCCTCGGATGGTTCGTCCGCCAAGGCTATAAGATCGAGGAGTACAACAAAAAGCGTGGCATCACCGAGTTGCCCAACTCTCACGACGGCAACCTCAACGCCCTCACCGCCTTCGACTATCATCCCTCTGCCACGCAGCACTTCCGTTTCACGGTGAGCCGTTCTTCGCTCTTCGCCCGTATGAAGGACCGCTACTCCTACAAGCTCGGCAAGGCGATTCCCAATCCCGACCTCGGCACGGAGAAGGCTTTCAACCTCGACGCTTCCTACGAAGGCCGTTGGCAGCAACTCCATTGGCAGGCAGGTGTGTTCTACAACTTCATCAACGACATCATCCAGGAGGTGACGGGTGTCGACGAAAGCGACCCGAAGATCTATCAGTTGCAGAACCGCGGCAAGGCGCAGTACCGAGGCTTTGAGCTCGGCGCCGACTATGAGTTGCCTTGGTTGACTGCCCAGGCCAACTACAGCTTGATGGATCAGCGCAATATGGACAACAAAAATTTGAAGTTCCTCTACAGTCCGAAGAGCAAGTTCACGGCTTTCCTGGAGTTGCGTCCCGTCTGGCAGCTGCGTCTGCAAGGCCGGATGATCGCACAGAGCAAAGCCTACTCGTCCTCCGACGGCAGCACTTCTACGGCAGGCTTCGCCACCATCGATGCCAGCCTCGCCCGCAAGGTGTGGAAGATCGACCTCAAGGTGGGCGTGCTCAATGCCGCCGATCGTATCTATGAGTATACCGAGGGCTTCCCCATGCGGGGCCGCACATGGTATGCCAGTGTATCCTTTGATTTATAAGATATGAAGATTACCATTTTCACCGGACCGCGTGGAGCCGGTAAGTCCACCCGTTTCATCCACGAATACCGCAGTCATGGCGACGGTCTCTGCTTCTTCTCTTTGAAGAAGCGGGGCGCTGACGGCAAGGTCTGTGCCTATGATCTCGTGCTCTATCCCAAGGACGAGACGCTGCCCTTCTTTGTGAAAGATCCAGAAGTAGACATGGAGACGGCATCCAAGGAGACGCTGGCGGTCAGAGATCTCACCGACGGACTGATGCACAGTTGCAGCTATTTCGTCCATCTATCCGCCTTCGACCGTGCGCTGCAATATTACAAGGAGCATCCCGAAGCCAAAGAGATTTGGATCGACGAAATCGGGCGCATCGAAGTAGTGGGCAAAGGCTTTCGCGAACTCTTGATGACCGCCATCGCCGATGGCAAGGACCTCTTCTTTGTGGCTCGCAACAACTTCGTGCCCAAACTTCGGCTCCTTCTGCCCGCTGACGCCGACATCAATGTCATAGAGGTCGGTGACAGCTCTACTTTATGACAATATAAAGCCATCAAGCACGCAAGGACTTCTGCAATTTTCCTGTCCTTGCGTGCTCAACGGCTTGGCATTGTCCATCAGTATGTTATAGAATTTTTCTATACGAAATCAATTGACAAAAGTGTATCACTGCGGGCTGTCAATCTATAGAAACATCTTTGTGGAAAATGAGAAAAAGGAGGCGTGAAAGAGGCAAAAAACTGCGGCGACGTTGTCGAAGTACCTTTCTGATGCTATCAGAAAGGCTTCCTGACTTGGTCAAAGCACCTTTCTGACCTGGTCAGAAAGGTGAGATGATAGCATCAGAAAGGCTTTCTGAGGGGTAGGTTTATATGATTTTTCACGCAAAAGTAGCGTTGATGTGGTGAAAGAATTTGTAATATGTTTATAAGTTTCTAAGAATCAGCAACTTGAGAAAAATTATCTGAAATTCGAAAAATTGAGCGCAACATACACCTTCGTGCAGAAAATCGCCGGGAAAATGCCTGTTTTTTGTCAGTTTAATGAACAAAGAAGGAAAACAAGAAACAAATGAACGCTCTACCAGTCTTAGCCTCTTTCCCAAACTCGTATCCAAAGGAAAAGAAAGTAATTTGCTTCAAGGAACGTGCTGCTCCCGAAAAGTTGCAAGGTGCCGTACAACGAAAGATCCCCACCGCAAGTGAATGCGGCGGGGATCGATATTAATATACTTTACAGTGCAAAAATAACTTCAAGCAAACAATTGCTGTTGATTACTCAGCAACAGGAGCCTGCTCCTCTGCAGCCTCAGCGGCGGGAGCTTCCTCAGCCTTAGGAGCCTCCTCCTTCGGTGCTTCCTCAACGGGAGCAACGGGCTGGTTCTCAGCGACAACCTTCACAGGCACCTTCACCTCTACCTCCTTGTGGAAGTGAACGGTAGCCTCGAAGTCACCGACCTTGCGAGCCTCACGCATGGTGATGATCTTGCGGTCGATCTCGATGCCGAGCTTAGCGAGCTCTTCAGCAACCTTAGCAGCACCGACAGAGCCATAGAGGTGGCCGGTAGCGGCAACCTTGGCAGCGATGACGAGCTGGACATCCTTCAGAGCCTCAGCACGCTTCTCTGCGTCTGCCTTCAGAGCGGCGAGCTTAGCAGCCTGCTGCTTGATGTTCTCGGCGAGCTGCTTGCGGGCGCTTGCAGAAGCGATGACGCCTTTGCCTGTCGGGATCAGATAGTTACGGCCATAGCCGTCCTTAACCTTTACGATATCGTTCTTGTATCCAAGTCCTATAATATCTTCTTTCAGTATGATTTCCATATCTTCTGCTCCTCCTTAATTACTTCATCAAATCGGTTACATAAGGCAGCAGCGCGATCTGGCGTGCACGCTTCACAGCCTGAGCCACACGGCGCTGATACTTCAGAGAGGTACCGGTGATGCGGCGAGGAAGGATCTTGCCCTGCTCGTTGAGGAACTTCTTCAAGAACTCGGGATCCTTGTAGTCGATATACTTAATGCCACTCTTCTTGAAACGGCAGTACTTCTTCTTCTTTGTGTCGATAGAAGGGGCGTTCAAATAACGGATTTCTGATTTCTTCTGATCTGCCATAGTTTATGCCTCCACTTTGTTGTTCCACTTTGCCTTGCGCTTCTCGGCATAAGCCACAGCGTACTTGTCAAGCTTCACAGTGATAAAACGAATCACCTTCTCATCGCGGCGATAGCCGGTCTCGAGGGTGTTAACAACAGAAGGCTCAGCTTTGAACTGCAACAGGCAATAGAAACCTGTCGACTTCTTGTCGATTGCATAAGCCATCTTCTTCAGTCCCCAGGCCTCTTCGTTCACAATTTCTGCGCCCTTATCGGTGAGCAGCTTCTTGAACTTAGCGACCGTTTCCTTCATCTGTTCATCAGACAAAACGGGAGTCATAATGAAAACGGTTTCGTATTGATTCATACTACTTTGTTGATAATTAAAATGTTATTTTGCAAAATGCGACTGCAAAGGTACTATTTTTATTTGTGATAGAGCGGTGTAACCAATGCCTTTTTTATTCTTTTTAACATTAATTGCCTTGTTTGTGCGGTCATGCTGAGACAATAATTCGTAATTTTGCAGGCGACAAACAAAATCCATAATCAGAGAATATGATGCCGCAAATGCAACAAGAGAATCCATCGACAAAGGAGACGGTTATGCCCCACCCGCTGCAAGGTCATTCCTCGCATGAGCAGACTTCACAAAAGGCAAGCCGCCGTGGCGGTGCGCTCCGCCGTTTCCTCTCTAAGGTGAAGGGTGTCGTCGACCGCTTATGGCCTCATGTACGTCTGGTGGTTGGCATTCCTCTTATATATATAGGTGTGGTGTTGATGGTGGTCTTTTATTTCACCAACCTCACCAACTACAATATCCTTCTCTTCCTCCCCCTGCTGCTGATCACTATTGGCATCATCGGAAAGGTGGCAGCTGACAGGTAACGAAAGGGAGCAAATTAACGACTGGGCTTTTTTCACTCAACAACCAATACTTCTCCATCAAGTCGGACTTTTACTTTTTCCATTTGATTCAGCATGGAGATGACAGTATGGATATCAGCGCCACGTTCACAGACGAAGTGCGTAAGCATATCCTTGACACTGTTTTTTTCAAAGTGTACGCCAAGATGATAGTTTTTGGCCAAATCGGTGATGATATCCTTCAAAGGCTGGTGGTCGTAGTAGAGATAGCCGTCGCGCCAGTTGGTATATGGCCTTACATCGACTTGTCGTGTCGTTACGCCCCGTGCATTGACCGACAACTGCTCGCCGGGCGCGATGCGCCGGTTGCAACCGGGGGCCTCTACACCCACGCAACCCGTGACGAGCGTCACGGCGACGCCGCCCTTGTCACGTGTATTGACATTGAACTCTGTGCCATAGACCGTGGTGGTCACCTGACCAGCCTGGACGACAAACGGATGGCGCTCGTCGTGCTTCACCTGGAAATAAGCCTCCCCGTCAAGGATCACCACACGTTTGCCACGGATATATTGTGGTGAAAAGCTCAGCGTGCTACCCGTATGGACATAAGCCACAGACCCGTCGGGAAGAGTTAGGTCGGCACTGCAGCCATAAGGGACGGTGAGAAGTTTCTCCTTAGCAGGTGCATTCTTCAGTATATAGGCTTCCGGTGTAATCGTCAGCCGGTTGGTCTTCGCCGTAAAGGCCTGCGTGGAAGAGCCGTTTTCACTGATTGTGCAGACGGGCTTTCCGCTCTTTGTCGCCACCTGCGCCACTTCACGCTGCGCAGAAGGCCCGGGCGCGGGCAACAGCATGATGACCAACGCCAATACGGCGGCGGCAACGGGCAACAGCCAAAGAAGTAGACGACGATGGGATGAGGTGCGGCGGATAGATGGGTCTTCGGCCTGTTGCTCCTCATGTCGGCGTTGAAAGTCTCGAAGGCGCTGCTCCACATCTATGGGCTTGGTCTGCCGCATGAGCACCGTGCGCACATCGCTGATATCCTGGAAGTCGCGATACTGCTCATCGTCGATAGGTATATTGTTCTTCATGATTGTTTTTGTTATGATACGTTTAAGAAAGCAGAGAAGGCATGCAGACAAAGGCTGGGAACGTCAGGATTATGTTTTTTTAGTGTTTGTCATCTTTAGTTCAGACATCCCATTTCCATTTCTTTCTCATCTCTCTGATTTGTTGCAAGGCGCGCACCATGTATTTTTTCACTGTGCTGATGCTAATGCCCATACTGTCGGCAACCTCCTGATATTTTTTTCCATCGACATAGCAGGCCACCAATATCGAGTGCGTAGGTTCACCAAGGCTGTCGAGCACCTGAGTGACGATACGCTCACGGGCCTGCTGGGTGTCGTACTCCTTATCTATAATATATCTTTGGCTGTGATGCTCCGCAAATTCCACATACTGAGCCTTTTGCTTCTCATGGCGCAGATGATCGATGCAGCGACTACGCACCTCGGTATAGAGCATGGCGCGCACCGTGCTGAGCACGACGTCGTCCTGCCGCGCCCAAAGATGTTCAAAGACATTCTCCACAATATCACGACATTCATCGTCATCGGCAACATACTGCCTTGCGAAATAATACAGAGGCTCGTAATATTTGCGGAACAGCGTGTCAAAGATTTGCTTGTCTTCCATGCTCGGTCTCTCTTTGTCATTGTTTTATGCAAAGATAATGCTTTCTTTTAAAAAAAACGCATCAAATCATAACCTTTCTTTGCATACATACGTATACTTAGTAACAATTCAATAAAATGTAAGGGTGATTAGTATTAAAAAGAAAAAGACTATGAGACAAAGATGCCTACAAGGTTTACTCATCATGGCGCTGCTTTTCTGTTGTCTGCTACCCGCGGGAGCACAGGGAGGGGTGAGGCTGAGTATGAGCTTCCACAACGAGTCGCTGCCAAATGTACTGCTGCGCTTGGAGAAAAACTCCAGCTACAAGTTTCTGTTCACCTATGAGGACCTGCAGCCCTACCGTGTCAACGGCATGGTGCACGATGCCACGCTGTTCCAAATCGTAGATTATGTGCTTTGCGACAAGCCGTTGAGCTACACGGTTAAGGGCAAGTTCATCAACATTGTCAAAGGACAGAAGGATGCTATAAAAGCCGAGCCTCACAAGATGCAGACGGTCGGCGGATATGTCTACGACATCAACACCAAGGAGCCTGTCATCGGTGCGCAGGTGAAGATTGTAGGTACCAATGTCATGGCAGTCACCGACCTCAACGGTGCTTTTTCCTTTGACTATTATCTCAAGGGAGGCGTCGACGTGCAAGTAAGCTATGTGGGCATGCAGACACGTGTTGTTGCCTTACAAAAGGAGATGAAGATTGGATTGAAGGAAGACACACAGACGCTCGACAACGTCGTTGTCACCGGTATCTTCCGCAAAGCTAAAGAGAGCTATACAGGATCTGTGAGTACTGTGAGCAAGGAGCAACTGCAACAGTTTCGTGGGCAAAACCTGCTGCAGACGCTGAAAAACGCTGATGCAAGCATTAACTTTTCCATCGACAATATCAACGGTTCCAACCCAAACAATCTGCCTAACATCAACATCCGTGGCAATTCTTCTCTGCCCACCAGCGTAGAGGCTTTTAACTCCGGACAAAAGAATAATCCCAATACACCGCTCATTATCATGGACGGCTTTGAAATCTCTCTCTCCAAACTCATGGACTACAACGATGAGGAGATCGAGAGCATCAACATCCTTAAGGATGCTGCCGCCACTGCCATCTATGGTAGCAAAGGAGCCAACGGCGTCATCGTCATCGTATCCAAGCAGCCGGAACCTGGTAAGCTCAAGGTCAACGCAGAGGCAAGCCTGCAACTCGAGATTCCTGACCTGACGAGCTATCATCTGCTCAACGCCAGCCAGAAGCTCGAACTCGAGAAAAAGGCCGGGCTTTACGACCACACCTATATCTTAGGCAACGAGCAGGAGCTGTTGCTGAAGGAGGCCTACCAGAAGCGTCTGCGTGACGTGCTCTGCGGCGTGAACACCGACTGGCTCTCTAAGCCTGTGCACACCGGCGTGGGACAGCGTTACAACCTCAGGCTGGAAGGCGGCAGCAAGGAGTTTCGCTGGAGCACCGACGCACAGTGGAACAATATCCAGGGTGCGATGAGAGGCTCGGACCGTAAAAACTTCAACGGCGCCATCACCTTATTATATCAGTACCGTACGCTGACCTTCCGCAACTATACCTCCGTGGGTATCAACAACAGTCAGGAGAGCCCTTACGGATCTTTCTCTGATTATGTCAGGCTCGAACCTTACGACTCGCCCTATGATGAGAACGGAAAGATACGTAAGTTTTTCGATCCCTTCTATGCCTGGAGTGGGCAGAAGAGCAATCCGCTTTACAACGCAACCTTAGGCGGTTTCGACAAGAGCAACTATGAGGAGCTGACTAACAACTTCTCTGTCGATTGGAACATTCTGCCGGAGCTGACGTTGCGCGGGCAGCTCGGGCTGTCGCACACCACCTCGGAGAGCAAGTTCTTCCGCTCGCCCGACGATACCTATTATCTCGACTCTGACAACTCGGAATATCGTACCGGTACGGGTTTCTTGCGTCGCGGCTTCTATCGCTACGGCAATGGTAAAACAACAACCTTCAACGCTGACATTACACTGGCTTACAGCAAGATCTTTCACGAGGTCCACAGCCTCTATGCAGGTCTCAACTGGAGCATGCTGACTACCAACAGCGATAACTTCACCTCTGCCTACGAAGGATTTGCTTCCGACGATCTGCCAAACATCGCCAACGCACGACAGTATGCACAGGACGAGCTGCCGTCAGGCAGCAACTACAAACAGCGCCAGTTTGGTATCACCGCCAATGTCAACTACACCTACAACAGCCGCTACTATCTCGACCTCTCCTATCGCATCGACGGCAACTCTACCTATGGCAGCGACAAGAAATACGCTCCTTTCTGGAGTGCCGGAATCGGATGGAACATCCATCAGGAGAAATGGTTCCGCAACACTTTCGTCAACATGTTGCGCTTGAAAGCCAGCTACGGTGAGACCGGTGCTGCCTCGGGAGCGACCGAGACCGATGCCTACACCTATTATAAATATGTCACCGACAACCGCTACATGGCCTGGAACGGCGCCGTGCTCGGCGGATGGGGCAATCCCGACCTGAGCTGGCAGAGCACCAAGGAATGGAACATCGGTACGGAATGGGGACTGTGGGACAACCGCGTTAAGGGCTCCTTCGAGCTCTACAGCAAGAAGACCGATGACCTGCTGTCATCTATGGACTTGCCGCTCGACATGGGCTTCAGCTCCTACACGGCCAACGTGGGATCAGTAAAGAACTGGGGATGGGAGGCTGCCGCCAATGTCTACATCATTCGCAACGAGCAGCAGCGACTCAACTGGATGATCGGCGGGCAACTCGTCTACAACCACAACGAGATTGCAAGCCTCTCACAGGCCATCAAGGCACAAAACGAGGCATATATGGCTGCCGATGCCAACAACGAAAGTGCCAGCGGCATTCAAAGCCTCTTCTTCGAAGGTTATCCACAGAACTCGATCTGGGCCGTACGCTCCGCAGGCATTGACCCCAGCACCGGCAAGGAGGTGTACTACGACCGCAACGGAAACATCACCGACACCTGGCACGCACGTGACAAGGTCTACTGCGGCAGTGCTGACCCGAAATACCGCGGCAACCTCAACACGATGGTACAATGGCGCGACTTCACCGTCAACGTCTCCTTCGGATATTACTGGGGCGGAAAGATGTACAACTCTACGCTGCGCGACCGTGTGGAGGTGACACGCTACGAAATTCAAAATAACAATGTGGATGAGCGAGTGCTCTCTCAGCGATGGTTTCAGCCGGGCGATGTAACTTTCTTTGCCACACTCAGCAACGACAAGCCGAAAGCTACATCACGCTATGTCATGGACAACAATGTGCTGGAGTTGCAAAGCGTCAGCCTACAATACAAATTTCACACCGAATGGATGCTTCGCAACCTCAAGTTGCAAACGGCCATCTTGGGATTAAACATGAGCGACCTCGTACACTGGGGCTCCATACGCATGGAGCGCGGTACAAGCTATCCCTTCGCCCGTAACATACAAATGAGTCTGAAATTAATGTTCTAATTGATTCTTCATCATGAAACACACATTATTATATAGTGCTCTTCTCCTTGCCTCTATTCTGCTCTGTGGTAGTTGCAGTGACTGGCTTGACGTCAGAGGAGAGAATGTCAAGAAAGAGAGCGACCAGTTCGACTCTTACAAAGGCTTCCGCGACGCGCTCACCGGATGCTATATGCAGATGGCGGCTACGGACGCTTACGGTCAGCGGTTGACAATGACCAACATCGAGGATTTGGCGGATCTGTGGTATTGCCCGTCCGACTTGGAGTCTACCCGCCCGATGTCGTTCTATCTTCATCATCACAACTATGAAAAGGACAATGCACGCTCGGCTTTGAAAGCTATCTATGCCCAGCTCTTCACCACCATCGCCTCGGCCAATGTGGTCATCAAAAACGTGGAGAGCAAAGGCGGCAACATTGGTGACAGCAAGAAACGCGATATGATCCTCGGCGAGGCTTACGCTATTCGTGCTTACTGCCAGCTCGACGTGCTCCGACTCTTCGGTCCTTGTCCGGCCGACAGCGCAGCTTCCTCCATCAAGTTGCCTTACTCCTTCACTACGGGCATCAAGGAGATGCCTTCCTACTATGATTTCCATAGCTATGTGGCTCTGCTCGATAAGGATCTTTCTCAAGCCTTAGTCCTGCTCAAAGGCAGCGACCCCATCTTTGACAACACCTTCTCGGCACTTAACAGTCCCAGCACCAATGTCGATGATGACTACACCTATTACCGTCAGGCACGCTTGAACTACTGGGCTGTGAAGGCACTGCAGGCCCGCGAGAGTCTTTATTTGGGTAGGAAGCAACAAGCCCATGACCAAGCATTGGAAGTCATCAATGCCAAAGGTGCTGACGGTAATGCGCTCATCAAGCTCAGCGGTATACAGGATCTGGCCCAGGGCTACAATGCACTGCCCTCGGAATGTCTGTTCTATCTAAGCAAATACGATGTGAATACCTATGCCAACAAAGTCCTTGCGGGAGCAAACACTGGTCAGGCAAGAAACGACATATACTATATTACCTCCGATATGCTTCAAAGTCTCTATAGTTCCCTTCCTGGTGCTACGGCTTCCCACAACCGCTATCTCAACGAATGGTTCCGCACTCGCAAGGATCCACAGGGCAAGATCTGTCCCACCATTACCAAATATTGGTATGATACTGACCAGGACTACACTCAGAACGTTCTGGCCACTAAGTTGCAGATCATCCCCATGCTGCGTCTCTCAGAGATGTATCTCACTGCCATGGAAAGCAGCGAGTCGCTCAGCGAGATACAACAGCTATACGATAGCTACATGAGTCAGTGTGCCTTCACGCTCTACCAGCCTTTCACCTCTGTCGCCCAGGCTCGTGAGGAGATCATCAATGAATGGCGACGCGAGTTTTTTGCAGAAGGGCAGATGTTCTATGTCTATAAGCGACTGAAAACTGACAAGCTGTGGAATGGAGAGGAGATGAAGGCTGACAACTATGTCGTTCCATTGCCGCAGACTGAGTATGATCCCAATTCCGTCTCCAACAATTAAACATAGATCTACCATGAGAAAAAATATAATATCTTATACGCTGCTCTTTCTGCTCACGGCACTGTTGGGTAGCTGTGAGAAAGACCTGCCGCTCTATGACGAGCAGGTGAGCCGCATCAACTTCTATTATCCCAACGTCACCACCGAGACCATGGACAGTGCGCTGACGCGGACAGCCTATTCCTTTGTCTTCGATGCGGAAAATGTCAAAAGCGATACCGTCTGGCTCGAAGTGGAAACCATGGGATTTGTCGCGGATCATCCCCGGACGGTTAGACTTGTTCAAGTTGACACTACCGCCAATAATGCAGTAGCTGGTAAACACTATGTTGCCTTTGATGATCCTTCTCTGGCTGCTTACTATCAGATTCCAGCTGGAATGGCGCGCGCTAAGTTGCCTGTCGTGCTGCTGCGTGACGCTTCACTGAAAGATACCAGCGTCGTGTTGAAGATACAGCTCGCCGCCAACGAGAACTTCCAGCCCGGTTATCCCGTCTATCAGACGCGTGTGATCACCTTCTCTGACCGTCTCTCTGAGCCTTCGGCATGGAGCAAGCCACGCTACTACGATCCTGAATATCCCGACTGGGGTACGTACACGCTCTCTGACTATTTCGGAGACTATGGCCCCGTGAAGCACCGTTTCCTTATTGAAACCACAGGAAAGAAATGGGACAACGACTACATCGAGGAACTCATCAATGGTGATTCCAATTATCTGACCTATCTCATACAGGAACTGCAAAAGGATCTCGATGCCCTCAACGAAAAAAGAAAGGCGCAAGGACTCGACGTGCTGAAAGAGGCAGACGGTACGCCTGTCGTCATTCAGCAACAGTAATAAAAAGCATCATTAAACAGCATCTACAATTATGATACATACTAAATGGATTTTCACAGCACTTGCCTTGCTGCTCACCCTTGGTGCCTGCACCGATGACGACAGCACACAGGCAGACTATAGCCGTGTCAGCGACATTACTATCAGTGAACTTGAAAAGAGCTATTCCGTTACAGCATATCTGGGCGAACATCTTAGGATTACCCCTACCATCACCACCAAGAACAGCGATGACGACATGACCTATCAATGGTTGCTCTACAGCGGCAAGACGGGAACTGTCGTCAACGGCGATACCATCCCCCCCACGGTCATCGCCAACACGCGTGATCTCGACTATGAGGTGGCTATGGCGCCGGGTGCTTACCAGTTGCGCTTGTTGGCTACCGACAGGCAGAGCGGCTACACGGTTTACGCTACAACCGACCTCTCCGTCTCTACCAGTTTCTCTGAAGGATTCTATGTCCTTAAGGAGACTGCAGACGGCAACACCGAGCTCGACCAACTGACTGCAAAAGGAATGGAAGCGCACAACCTGCTGAACAAAACTGATGGCAGCAGCCTGAAGGGAAAGCCTGCTTCAATTTGGCCGATCTATGACATCGACTATATCAATCCCGATGATAAGAGCATTGCACAGACCAATGCGCTCGCCATTGTCACTGATGATGGTGACGCCATCGTGAAGCGCACGACTGACTTCCGATCTGTCTTCGATCGCAATAATTTGTATTATGGCAAGATGGATGATTCCGAAAAGATTTATGGCTTCTTTGCCACAGACGTAGGATATCACTATCTGGTCACTTCAAGCGGTCTGCGCTATACCACCTCAACGGGCAAGAGCACTGGACAGTATGGCAATCCTGTCAATACTGTCGGAGGCAGCGCGCACATCGCTTGCGACATCACGTCCTATGGAAGTTCTATGGTGTGGGATGAAAAAGCTCAGAGCCTGATGGTCACAGACTACAATGGTAATGCTTCTCCGCTGACCTTCAAAGATCAGTCGGGTGAGGAACTTACGCAGAATCTCAATGGATTCTCCTGCCGTCATATAGGTTATAATCTGATGAACAGAAAGGGAACTTTCACGGCTGTGCTCTCCAACGGAACCAAGAGTTATCTCTATCTTGTTGCTCCCGCGTTCTCGGGTACGTTTCTATCAGCACGCAAACAATTGAGCGACGACAGTCATCTCGCCCATGCCACCAGTATCAGCACATGCGGAAACATGGCGAAGTACATCTATTGCATCGACAACGGTAGACTCTACGCCGTCAACTTCGCCGAAGACAACTTGCCGGAAAACCAACTCTATCCTGAAGGGATTCCTGCTGATGAAACCATCAACTTTGTCACCAATCAGTATTGGCAAGGTCAGAAGAGTGGTGGCACGAATTTCGACTACCTCATCGTCGGTACACAGAAAGGCAACAACTATGTGCTCAGATTCTACGAGATGAATGGCGGTGTGCCGGTAGGAAAACCGGTAAAAACTATCAGTGGTGAAGGCAGCGTGAAAATGGTAAGATATGTCTATACCCACTTCAATACCACCGACTGGCAATTCTTTATCAACGCATACAGTATCACTGATTAGCAGAGAGAAAGGGGAGGCAATCGTTTCCCATAGTTTTCTCTCACGAACGAGGTTCACGGAACGCACAGCTTACAATAAGACAATCATAAATTTAATCATACTTTAAAATGAAGAAGATTACTATCGTATTTCTCATGCTTGCCACGGTCTTAGGCCTGCAAGCACAAACAAACTTTCGTAAACTCAGCTTTGATCAAGGCATTGAAGCCGCAAAAAAGGAGAACAAACTGCTTTTTGTCGATTTTCACACATCCTGGTGCGGTCCCTGTAAGCGCATGGCACGGGAAGTGTTCCCTCAGAAAGAAGTGGGCGACTACATGAACAGCCACTTTGTCTGCCTGGCCATCGATGCCGAGAAGGGTGAGGGTGTGGCACTCGCCAAGACCTACAAGGTGACTGCTTATCCCACTCTGGCGATTATCAACCCCGACAAGAGTCTGAAAGGTACGGTCATCGGCTACCGTGATCCACAACAGCTCACCAATGAGTTGGAGAGAATCACTAATCCAAAGATGAGTCCCGCTGTTCTTAAGGAGCGCTTCGGCAAGGGAGAGCGCACACCGGAGCTGGTGTCTGCCTATGCCGCTCTTGTCTATGATGAGGGCTATCAGAGCAGAGACCGCAAGAAATATGAACAGGCAAGAGTAACCTCTGACAGCATCGTGAACAGCTATTTCTGTGGATTGAAAGACAAGCAGCGCCTGGATCTTGCCAACAAATTCGTGTATATGTCTTATTCACGTGATGTCTATGGACCTGCCATGCAATACATGATCCATCACCTTGATAAGATGACAGCTTTCGGACGTGCTGATCTTGACAGTGTGGTAAAGGAAAACTATTATCAGGCTGTGGCAAGTGCTTTGTGCAACAGCAAGGCTACCAACGCACAGATCGACAGTCTGGAGAATGACTTGAAATTCCTTCAACTCAACAATGACGGCAAATACGATGTTGCGCTGAAGATGGCACGTGCTTATCGTGCAGGTAACATGGACGAATACATTGACTTTGCCCATCGCTCTTTCACCAAGTTACCAAGTAAATTGCGAACTTATTATGCTGAGACTTTCGCAGATCTGTTCAAGAACTGTGATACGGCTACAAAGAAGCGTGCCGCATGGATCGTACGCGACGGACTGAGCATCTTGCCTTCTGTTACCATCTATTTCGCTGCTGAACAGCTGCGTGATTTGGAAGGTGACGGATATGCTGATCCGGTGAGGGAATAAGCATATTACTCTAACTACTAAACATATTGCTATATCTTGCCGTTTGCACTCTTTTTGGCTCTTTGCGGCAAGATATAGTATATTTATATTTTGCTGATTAAAACATTTAACCCCGAGCTGCTTGCTTGAAAAGTCTATGGCTCTGCTATAGACTTTCCACGATGGACAACTCGGGGTTAATAACGTAAGAGAGTCAGTCCCCTTTGAATGGGACTAACAGCAAGATACTATCTTTCCTGGCTTAGTCCTCCTCTGGCACGATGAGCTTATAGCCCTGACCGTGGATGTTGATGATCTCGATCTGATCGTCAGCCTTCAGATGCTTACGCAGCTTGGTGATATACACATCCATGGAACGAGCGTTGAAGTAGTTGTCGTCGATCCAGATCGTGCGCAATGCATCGTTACGCTTGAGGATCTCGTTGGCATGAGAGCAGAGCAGCGCCAAAAGCTCGTTCTCCTTGGTGGTGAGCTTTGTCGACTTGCCGTCGATGGTGAGCAGCTGCTTCTGTGTGTCGAAGGTGAAGCGGCCGATCTTGTACATCGTGCTCTCGCGGTTCTTCTTGCCACGTACACGACGGAGGATAGCCTCCACACGCTTCACGAGCTCTTCCATAGAGAAAGGCTTGGTGATGTAGTCGTCGGCACCCTTGTCGAAACCTTCGAGCACGTCTTCCTTCTGTACACGGGCGGTGAGGAAGATGATTGGCACTTGGGAGTTCATCTGACGGATGTCCTGAGCCAGTGTGAAGCCGTCCTTCTTCGGCATCATCACGTCGAGGATGCAGATGTCGAACTTTTCCTTCTGGAACTCCTTGAAGCCAGCCTCGCCGTCGGGGCAAAGCGTAGCGTCGTAGCCTTTGGCAATGAGGTACTCACAGAGCAGTGTACCGAGGTTCTCATCATCCTCGCAAAGCAGAATCTTTACTTTTTCTTCCATAGTCATTTGTATTTTTAATTGTTTTATTATTGTCCTTGTATTTGGATTGAAGCGGCAGGCTGCACCTTAATTATATATATAGATGTCCGTGACGCTCCAAGGTTTAATCTTTGATCACCGGCAGCTTGATGGTGAAGGTCGTACCCTTACCGTACTCGCTGTCCACCTTGATCTCACCGTCGTGGAGGTCAACGACACGCTTGACATAGGCCAGACCGAGCCCGAAGCCCTTTACGTCGTGGACGTTGCCGGTGTGTACGCGGTAGAACTTCTCGAAGATCTTCTTCAGGTTCTCCTTCTTCATACCGACGCCCGTGTCGCGCACGGAGAGATAGAGGTGGTTGTCATCGTTCCATGTCTTCAGGTAAATGTCGATGGGCTGGTCGGGCTTGCGATATTTCACGGCGTTGTCCATCAGGTTGAAGATCACGTTCTGGAAGTGTACCTCATCGACATAGATGCCCGAGTCGACAGCTTCCACATCGACGTAGATCTTACCACCGGTGTGCTCCACACGCAGGGTAAACGAGTTGGCGATCGTCTCCACCATTTCGTTGAGGTCGAGATGCTTTTTCTTGAACGACGAGCGCTTGCGGTCGAACATCGACATCTGCAGCACTTTCTCCACGAGGAACCTCAGTCGCTTGGTCTCGTCGGTGACCACGCCGATGAGATGTTTCATCATCTTGTCGCTCTTCGGTACGCTGTCGTCGTTGAGCATCTGGGCAGCGAGCGAGATGCTGGCGATAGGTGTCTTGAGCTCGTGCGTCATGTTGTTGATGAAGTCGTTCTTGATCTCACTGTAGCGCTTCTGCCGGAAGATGACCACGATGGTGAAGATGAACGTGATGAGCAGGATGATAGTGAACACCACGCTCGGGATCATAAACCGGATGCTGGAGAAGATATAGCTGTTGATATCGGGGAAGTGTACGCGCACTACGCCCATGTTCGATGCCGGATCATTGCGGAAGAGCACCTGGCTGTAGGTGTATTCACTGCCCTCGTCGCTGTAGTCGGGACAACGGTAGACCTCGCGTCCGTCCTGTGTGGAGACGGTGAAATGGTAAGGAATGTTGATGCCGTTGTTCATCAACTCAGCTTTGATGTCCTGGTCGAGAATCTTGAAGTTGACACGCTCCTTCAGCGTTTTGTCCGAAGCGGAGTAGAGCATGTTCATGATCACCTCGTCGAGGAGGGCCTTCTGATAGACATATCGGTTCTTGACGATCTCTTGCAGCGATTTGCTGGCCGCGGTGTTGGAGTTGCGGTCGGTGCGCAGGATCATAGCCTTGGGCATCTGTGTGGGTTTCACGGCCATTGTCTTCAACTCAAACGAGGAGTAGACGGTGCCGTCCTTTCCTGCCACAGAATATTGATGAGAGTATTGCACGCTGCCATCGTTGGGCTTTCCGCTTCTGGTGCCTACGCTGTCCTTGCGGTAAGCGTGGCGCTCGGTCTCGTTGACGTCTTTCTCAAGATAGCGCAACGTTTCGTTGAGCTCCAGATTGCGCGAAGCCTGATAGAGGGCGCGGTTGACGCTTTCGTCGAACTGTTCCTTCTTCATGTTGGCCATCTCACGAATGTAGGTGAGCTGCAGGCCAAGCAAGATGACAAAGGATACGCCCATGATGATGGCGATGGTCCAAATGGATTTCTTCTTCATGTCGGCAAAGTTAGGTAAAATCTTAATCGGTTAACAATTTAGTGTTAATGATTATTTGATGATTTAACTAAATTAACCATAATAGTAGTGCTATAGATACCATATGATTCTTATTTTTCCTTCTTGCGATTAAAACTTGATGACGTTGACAGTAACAGATAAGTGTGAAGCTTGGATGATAAAATAAGGTGTGCTGTATATAAAAGGCGTGCACACGTTAGAAAGGACAAAAAGCAAGTAGGAATATCGTTAATAGTTATTAAACAAAAGATGAATAGGAGCGTAATTAAAGAAAAAAGTGTATCTTTGCACTCGCTTTCAAAAACCGAGTATAGATGGTTTCTGCCGTTAGTAAAGAAAGAAGGTGCCTTAGCTCAGGTGGTAGAGCAATGGACTGAAAATCCATGTGTCCTTGGTTCAACTCCAAGAGGCACCACTCCTCCTTTCATTCTGCCCGGATTTCCAGCGATGGAGTTCGGGCTTTTTTGTGCCTTGATAAGAAGGAAAGGAAACGGAAGACGCGTCACGATATATCGTGACGAACAGAACACAGGAGCCAATTTTTCCGACGCTCAGCCGTGATTCAGGAGCTTTTCGAGGGCTGGAATCTCGAGACAACCGCGGGTCCACTCCATCAGGCCTTGCTCCTCCCATTGTCGGAGCACCGCAGAGAGGCGGCGGCGGTCGATGTTTAGCTCCTTTTCTATTCTTGTGAGCTTGATGTGGAGAACCTTCCTGCCTGCCGGGCGAATCGAATGCACCAGGAAGAAACGACGGAGAGACTCCTCGTCGGAGTGTGGCGTGGCGCGCCAGAAGAGTGCTTGCCGCTTCTGCACTTGCGTGGAGAGCAGGTTGAGGAGGTTGAGACGGAAGATGAGCGAGTTGTCACTGAGCTTGAGGATCTCCTGCTTGTCGAGCGTGATGAGATGGCAGGTGGTTTTCGCTTTCCATAACTGAGAAAAGCGCTGCGCCAAGCCGAAGACATATTCCGGTTGTACGAGCACCGGACCATTGATATCTTCCTCCACCCAGTAGCCTTTGTCGTCGGAGTAAGTGGTAGCCACGGCCGTACCGTCGGTGAGCATGACCAACATGCCACTGCGCGTCGTCGTGTCGACGATGACCTCTCCCTCGTGCATCGTGTGGAAAGAGAGCTTCGTCTTCGCCACGATGTTCTCCAGTTCTTCCCGTCCCATGCCGATGAAGAGCGGGAAGCTGACGAGTGTCTTGAAGATATCAGCGGCCATGCCTTACGACAGTTTTATTCCGCGATGGCCTTTTTCATCGAGGGCGAGTACCATACCTGGTTGTGTCCCTTGCCATCGTCGTAGATGAAGTAGGCCATCAGTTCAGGATGTTTTCGGAGGATCGCCTGCGCACCTTTCAGTCCCGTGACCATAAACGCGGTGGCATAGGCGTCGGCAGTGGCGCAGTCGCCGGCCAGCACCGTCGACGACAGGATGTTGTGCTGTACGGGATAGCCTGTCTTCGGGTCGATGGTATGGGCATATTTCTTGCCGCCTTTATAGTAGAAGTTGCGATAGTTGCCGCTTGTCGCCATGGCCTTGTCCGTGACGTTGAGCACCGTCTGTAACTCCTGGTTGGTCTGCGTGGAGTCGTCAGTAGGCTTGGTGACGCCGATCTTCCAGGGCAGGCGCTTCTCGCTGATGCCGCTTGTGACAATCTCACCGCCGATCTCCACCATGAAGTTCTCGATGTCTTTGTCGCGCAGGAGCTTTGCCACCACGTCGACGCCGTAGCCCTTGGCGATGCCCGAGCAGTCGAGCATCAGTCGCGGATCTTTCTTGACGATACGGCCGCCGACGAGCGCTACCTTCGTGTAGCCTACGAACTGCCGCAGCGAGTCGACGACATGGCGTGAGGGATGCACGCCCGACTTAAAGCCGAAGCCCCAGGCGTTGACGAGCGGTGCCACGGTGATGTCGAAGGCACCGTCGGTCTCGCGCGAAACAGACTCCGCCTTGTTAAACACCTCAGTGAACATGGCGTCGAGCACCACGGGCCGGTTGCTGTTGACCTGCGTGATGATCGACTTCTTATTAAATGGCGAGAGCGCCGTGTCGACCTGCGCCAACGCCTTGTCGATGTCCTGTTGTAAGTCTTCCGAGGACTGATAGGTGATATGGTATTCCGTGCCGAAGACAAACCCCGTGTCGTGCTGATAGGGTGTGTTGCGCTGCTGCAAGATGATCAGCACTGTGCCCACGATGAGGACGGCAAGGAAGATGATTTTCAGAATATTCTTTTTCATAGGTTACAGGATCATAGTTCCACAATGATGTCGAAAGTGCCTCCGATGCGTGTGGAGGCTTGCTTGCCGAAGCCCGGAACGTACCAGACGTTGCCCAGCGCTCCGTCGTCGTGGGAGAGACGACGGTAGTAGCGTACGCTCCATCCCAGGTGTATAGGTCCGTAGATCTTTGCGTCGATGCCCGCCAGTGCTTCCATCCACGTGTACTTGGCTTTCACGCCCTGCTCATGCACAGGATAGTTGCCGCCGTAGACAGGGTCGATGATGGCGGGATTGTCAAGATCATATTTAAAGGAGGTGCCTGCCAAACGTGCGCCGATATATGCGCGATAGATGTCGTGCTTGTTCTTCATGATGTTGAAGTCCATACCGATCTTGGCGTAGGGCGCGGAGGTGTGGTAGCTGATTGCCGTCGTCACCTCGCGGTGGTCAGCCTTACCGAGACCGAACTCCACGACGGGGAAGTACTTATCTTTGAGATTCACGCGCACGCCGGCCTCGTACTGTCCGTAGTCCGAGACTGCCTTCTGCACAAGTCCGATGGCGTCGACCTTGACTTGTACGCCACGGAAGAAGGGTATGGGGTCGTCAATCTCCTTGCGCCGCAGAGCTTCCTGCTCTTCTTTGGACAGATGACGGGACTGTTGCGGTTGTTGCTTCGCTGCCATCTTCTTCTGAGCGTAGACGACAGGGGCGAGGAGTATCAGGAGACTAATAACGATACTCCTTGAAATATACATAGAAATGCTTCTTGGATGCATCATAGGTGATATCGCGGTTTTGGATGGTGATGGAGTCGATGGCATTGCGTGTGTAGTGTATGCCTTTGACCTCATGAAAATAGTTCATGCCACAGTCCACGGACTCGAAGTGAGGGATGTTGGTCTTGTCGATGGTCACCGTGTCTATGGTGTGATTGGTACGGAAGTAGAGGATGTCGCGGTCACGGGCGTAGCTCACGGGTAGCGTGAAGCTGTCGGTGTTGACCTGCTGGTTGATGAGTATGGTGTCGTTACCATCGTTGTGACTGGTCCAGATGGTGAGAGTGTCGGGCAGCGTCTTTACCTTGCCCATGAGCTTATAGTTGGCATACACCGTGTTGTTGAGGGGGCAGTCAACGGAAGAACAGGAGGCGAACATTCCGAAAATAGAAAAGAGAAGCAGGAGCCCTTCTTTCACTCTCCCCAGAGGAGAGAGGAATGCACGTCGAAAAGAACCGTTGGAAGTATGGTTGATATTTCGCATATATGTTGATGCCGATGTTTTATATTTCCTTCTCAATCTGATAATCGTTCCGGTTAGGGTTCTGTCGGCTGATCAGGTCTCCGATGAAGCCGGCGAGGAAGAACTGTGAGCCGAGGATGAGAGCGGTAAGCGCTACGTAGAACGAGGCGTGCTGGCTGAGCAGATCACCGTAGAAGCCGTTGCAGAGGTTATAGATCTTCTCGCCGAAGAGCCAGCAGAGCGAGAGGAAGCCGATGAAGAAGATGATGCTGCCGATAAAGCCAAAGACATGCATTGGCTTCTTGCCGAAGTTGGTGAGGAACCACAGCGTCAGCAGGTCGAGATAGCCATTGAAGAAGCGGTTGATGCCGAACTTCGAGTGACCGTACTTGCGTGCCTGGTGGTGCACGACTTTCTCACCGATCCTTGTGAATCCGGCGTTCTTGGCCAGATAGGGGATATAGCGGTGCATCTCGCCGTAGACCTCGATGTTCTTCACCACATCGCGACGATAAGCCTTCAGTCCGCAGTTGAAGTCATGGAGGTTGTGGATACCGGAAATTTTGCGGGCCGTAGCGTTGAAGAGCTTCGTAGGGATCGTCTTTGACAGTGGGTCGTAACGTTTCTGTTTGTAGCCCGAGACGAGGTCATAGCCTTCGTCCTTGATCATATGGTAGAGCGGCGGTATCTCGTCGGGCGAGTCTTGGAGGTCAGCGTCCATGGTGATGACTACGTCGCCCTGGGCTTTCTTAAAGCCACAGTGGAGAGCCGGGCTCTTGCCGTAGTTGCGTCGGAACTTGATGGCTTTGACATTGCTGTCCTGCTTCGTCAGCGTCTCGATGACGTCCCAGGAGTGGTCAGTGGAACCATCGTTGACAAAGATGATCTCGTAAGAGAAGTTGTTGGCCTGCATGACGCGCTGGATCCAGGCGTGCAGTTCCGGAAGCGATTCTTCTTCGTTGAAAAGAGGTACTACAACAGATATATCCATGATGATGTATTCTTTCTATTTAGGTGGTTGGTATGAATTTGCTTGGTGCTATTCAGCGTGTTCGTGCTGCTCTTGTTGTTCGTGCTCGTTGGTGGGTATGAAGGCTTTTCGTCGGCACGCTAGTGCGATGGGCAGGCTCAGCAGGGCGCCCACGAGGATGTTATCCATCATGATGACGAAGGTCAGCTGCAAGGGAGAGAGCTGCCCGACGACGCTGATGGTCTGCTTCATCTGTCCTATGGCTTGCATGGCGGCGGCGCCTTCGTGACGATAGACTTCCTCCATCGTCTTGAGCGACTCGCCGAGCATGGCCATGAAAGCGCCATGGTCGAAGAAACGGAGATAGACAAATTGTACGGCCGCAAAGAGCAGCGACGCGTAGAAAAACGTATAGCAACTAAACGCAAAGCCGCGCCGGAAGGAGATATGTCCGTCCAGTGCGCCATTGCGAAAGCGCACTAAAAACCAGCCCACGACGATCGGGGTGCTCAGCGCCAGCAGACTGCCCAACACGGAAGCAGGAGCAATGACGATGCTCAGAAAGCTGGCCGCCCACACCGCAGCCAGCGCCACACCGTACTGGCGGGCGTAAGCTTTGAGCTGTACCAAATCCATTACATTGATTATCATACTGCAAAATTACTCATTTTCAATAAGAAAGATTAAGGTTTTGCTGCTTTTTAATAATTTTTCTAATCATTGGATGATAAGACAGAGGGGCAGGGGTTGCAGATAAGGGCTGGAGATAGCAAGACGGATTGTTTTTAGTTAGACAGATAGGTTGCTGTTTTTAGACAGAAAGACATAAAGCACATATTATTAGGTCGAGGGAAGTAGGGCTCATCATTTCTCTCTCTTAGTGCCTGTCTTGTAAAGCCAGGCAAGGATTGTTGTGCTTGGTTCTGTAAGTTGCTGCTTCCGTTGTCCCCTGTCTCGATAGTTTCTTACAACGTGCCGACTGGTTTGATGCCTAAATCTCAGCCTTTCGGTGGCAGTACTACGGGCGAATTACTCCAGTACTTCACCCAAATTACCGCAGTACGAAGTCGGAATTACTCCAGTACTTCGCCGCAGTACTCCGTCGGCATCACCGGAGTGCGCCGCCAAAAAAGAGATTAGGAGTCACTCACTCTTGGCGTGCAGGTCACTTGTCTCGTTGTGCAGGGTTCTGTAGGTAGCTGCTATGCAGCGATGCCAAGTCTTTGTTTATAATAAAATAATGTGTCTTTTGCCTTTTTTGTCAAGCAAACGGAAAAACTACGCTTTTTGCTCAAAAAAGTATGGGAAAAGTTTGGAGGTTATTTGTAAAAGCTGTACCTTTGCACTCGCTTTTCAGAACTACGGCGCACGCCTGATGCTGGGGAGCAACGAGAAAAGAGTTCTTTGAGAAGATTACATACAACAGAGAGTAGTACAA